>ERZ778017.15-NODE-15-length-356330-cov-15.465845_pt1 | contig 356330 bp, 308 predicted proteins | sample MGYA00375747_ERZ778017 | MGnify/ENA primary metagenome ERZ778017 (study PRJEB29350, sample SAMN05509838) | bioreactor metagenome | biome: bioreactor; material: wastewater | place: South Africa: University of Cape Town | collected 2014-03-17 ... | reverse complement strand
CACTTCTCACACCAGCCTGCCGGCTGGCAGGTTTCACGTTTGACATAGCACTAGCTTTCACCAACCAGTGTACAATCGAATACCTGTTCAAAACAATTTTTCAGAGTCGCTTTTACATCCTCCGTTCCGGGGTTGAAGCTCAATTCTTTTTCTATTGAAGTTACCTGCTTATTGGCGATACCGCAGGGAATGATATAATTAAAATAATCCAGGCTGGTGTTTACATTCAGCGCAAAGCCATGCATAGTTACCCAACGGCTGCAGCGCACACCCATGGCACATATCTTCCTTTCCCGCCCTTTTACCGAAGGCTCTATCCATACACCTGTTTCTCCAGGAGATCGTTCACCTTTTATACCATATTGTTGCAAAGTAAGAATAACCACTTCTTCCAGGTTACGTAAATACTTGCCGATATCGGTATAATATTTTTCGAGATCAAGAATGGGATAGCCTACAATTTGCCCGGGGCCGTGAAAGGTAATATCTCCTCCCCTGTTGGTTTCATAATATTCAATGCCTTTTTGATGAAGGGCTGCTTCGCTTAACAGTACATTTTCGGCGTGCCCACTCTTTCCTAAAGTATATACAGGAGGATGCTCGCACAACAGCAAATAATGGTGTGTGGCGGCTGGGCTGCCACTATCGGTTTGCTGTCCGGCACCGTTGGATGAATAAGGCAAACCGGCTTTAGCCAATGTTTTTGCCCGCACATTTTTTTGAAGCAATTGTTCCTGGAAATTCCATGCATCTTTGTACCCGACAGCGCCCAGGTCTTTAAAAAAAACTTCCTGCATGCCGGTAAAGTTATTTTATTTTATTGTTTCCCGCACTTCACCGCAGCCAGGCATTTTATCTCCAAAGTAAGGATTACGGATTTCCTTACTACCGCTGATCCAGGAAGCGCCTTCGTCGTTAAACGCCATTGGGCAGTGTGCCACATATAACTCACCGCTTAATAAGCCTTCTTTTTTGATCAAAGCAGCTATGTCTTTACTCATTTTTGCATATGCGGATCGTTCGGCTTCGATGTCAGTTGCAGTGGTAATTTTTGCAGCCGATAACCCAATAGAGCTCCCGTCATCCATATTTTTTGCACCAGCTTCAATGGCGTTGGCGGCCACTTTGGCTTCTGCTGCATCGCCATTCGTAAGCGCCGCAGTTAAGTGGATGTAATGCTGGTAAACAGCATTAAGCTTGTCATTTTTTAGAACCGGTTTCGCAGTGCCTGGGTTTTGTGCCTGCTCTGTTGTGGCATGGTCGTGGATGGCTGTGGTTTCAGGTTTACTTTCGAAACTGCCGTTGCCTGCGCAGGATGAAAGAATAAAGGCTGCTGCGAAGGGGATCACTGTTTTCAATAAATATTGCATTGCTTTTTATTTTAAATTATGAATGAATGAATTAATGATTGTGTCCTGCCATTGGATTTTTGCCTTTTTTCAAAACAAATTCGCTGTACAAAAGATATGCGCCGGAAACCACTACCACATCACCTTCGTTCACACCTTTGGTTATTTCGATGCGGTTAAAGTTTTCTACGCCTGTTTCTACCATTTTGGGTGCAAATTTCCCAACACCCGTTTTTACCCAAATATGAGCACCCTTGCTATCGTGAATAACGGCATCCACCGGTAGGGTAATGGCTTTGGACGTGTTGGCAACAGGTAGCTCCACCACCGCCTGCATTCCGGCTTTGAATTGGTTTTTAAAATTGGGTACACTACCCCTGATAGTAAGCAATTGACTGCCTGCCTGCAGTGCCGGAGCAATGAACTCAATGTGCATTTTTTGCGGCTCATTTTCAAAACCTACAACAGTTACCTTTACTACATTTCCTTTTTTTACAAGGCTTGCCTCGGCAGGGTATAAATCTGCTTCTACCCAAATGGTGTGATAGGCTTCTAAGCTCATGATAGAAGACCCTTCGGCTACGTATTGTCCTTCGGTAACAAAAAGTTCTGACACCACGCCATCTTTCGGTGCAGCATAGGTAACATAGGGGCTGGTTTGCTTTCTGCTTTTCATTTGCAGTACCTGTGCCTCGGCTTGGTTGTATAACAGCAATTTTTGTTTGGCTGCTTCTGCTAATTGCTCAAACTTTTTATCGTTCGGGAACTGACTTGCCTGTGCAATGGTTACTAAATATTCCTGTTGCAAAGCTGCCAGTTGTTCTGAATAAATCTTGTACAGGGGCTGTCCCTTCCGCACCGGCACACCGGTTTGTTTTATGTACAGGGCTTCAATTCTTCCGGCTACACGGCTCGATACAAATTCGGTTTGCGAAGGATCCACTGCCAGCCTTCCATTTAATTGTTTGAAAGAAGAAAACAAACCTGTTTTAACGGTGTCTGTTGTTACGTTAGCCAGCGCTTGCTGGGGCTCGCTTAATGTGAGAAAATCGGAAACATTGCTTTTATCAAACGGCGCCAGGTCCATTCCGCAAATGGGGCAGGTACCCGGCTTATCGCTAACAATTTGCGGGTGCATGGGACAGGTGTAGGTTTGTTTATGGGCTGTTTCCGTATGCCGTTCCGTTTCCCCATCGTTGCAGGAGGAAAAGCCCAGGAGAGCTGTACCGGCAAGCAGAAGAACAGTGAGTGCTTTTAGTGTCTTTTTCATTTTGAATGATTTGAAGTCAGCCGGATAAAGCTTTCGCCATCCACCAGGAAGTTGGCATTTTTAGCCACTTGCCAGTCGCCGATAAGATCAAGTATTTCTATCATGCCATTTACCCTGATACCGGTTTGCACTTGTTTGGGAACGAAAACACCTTTCTCCTTTTTAAACACAACCGTTTTTGTTCCCAATTGCAACACAGCTTTTTGCGGCAGCCAGTACGCGTCATTTTTTACAACCGGAATATCGGCAGTTAACAATTGCCCCGGCTTCAAATTTGTATTAGATAAATACACGCGGGCAACCGTAAAGCTTTCACCATTCCTTTGTGTTGGCTCAATCAAACCAATTGTTCCCGTTTTTACACCGGAGGGATTGGCAACGGTATGAAATACCAGTTTTTGCCCCCTTTTGATTTCGGCCGCCAGCGAAGAAGCAAAAGAAAATTCTGCTACCATGCTGTTATCCTTGTAGATGGTAAAAACCGTTTCTCCTGCACCCACATATTGCCCTTCCCTGGTTAGAACCGTCGTGGGACTGATTGCCTGCTGCCGTAGGGTTGTATTGGCAGCGGAAGCACCACCAACCATTTCGCCCATCCCACCGGAAGCGGGGGAAGAAGACATGATTACGCCAGTGCCGGTAGTGTTAGCCGCTACGTTCTTTTCTACAATATACCCGCTAACGTTGCTGTAAACCGGCACACGGTATAATGGTTTTCCTGTTTTGATAACCTGGCTGATTTGTGCCGGCTGCATCCCTAAAAGGCTTAACCGCTGCTTGGCTTTTTGCAGTAAAGGAGAATTGTTGTCGTTCGTGCTGATATAAATTAATTCCCTTTGAGCTGCGGCTAAGTCGGGAGAATAAATTTCCATAATAAGTTGGCCTTTGCTTACCGGCTGATAGTTGTATTTGATATACATTCTTTCAATCCTTCCGGCAACACGACTGGAAATGCTCTCCTGTCTTCTGGGGTCGTAGTTAACAATGCCCTGCACTGGCAAGGAAAAAATCCGTGAACCCGTTTCCGCTTTGATGGCAGGCATGGAAGAAACCACCTGCTCGTTAACAGGTTTCAATAAAGGCAACAAGCTACTGTCAACGTGCAGTTCGTGGGAACTGCTCATAGGTACCAAGTCCATGCCACAAATGGGGCATTTGCCCGGCTTGTCCTGAACGATTTGCGGATGCATGGGGCAGGTATATTTTCCCTGCTCACTGTGCTGATGGGTGGTTTCCGTAGCAGCCGTTTCCGTTTTTTCCTTGCAGGAAAACAGCAGCAACACAACCAACAGCGGCAGGAGCCATTTACCTGAATAATTCTTTTTCATAATCAACGATCGTTTGAAATAATTTTTGTCTTTCGTCCAGCACGTCAAGCTGCATCATGTTCAGGGCTTCCCAGTTATCAAGCACAACTGTAAGCGTCAGCTTGTTTTCCTGATAACTAAGAAAGCTGGCATCTAATGTTTTTTGCAACGCCGGTATCACTTTTTGTTCCATTGATTTGATGCGTTGCTGCATGGTTTGAATTTGTGCCTGCATTCCGTACAACATGCCCTGTGTTTCCTGCAGCATGGCAGTCCTTTCGCTTTCCATGGCACTGATGTTTGACTGCATGGATTTGATTTCTGACTGATACATTTTTTTAGACCAGGGAGCAATAGGAATGGACATCATACCCATCACACTAAATGCCTGCGGCATCATGGATGACAGAGGTGACATGTGATCATACTGAATGCTGAAAATGGGCTTTCTTTCCAGCTTCATGGCTTCGATATTGAGCTGCATAGAGCGAATGCTTTCGTTCATGCGCAGCACGTCTTTCCGCTGCGTGGCAAGGCTTGCCGTGTCATAACCGTCCGCTGCAATAAAACGAGGTTCAAAGGTGGTATCAATCCCAAAATCAATATTGCCCGGGCGGTTCATCAGTGAATTGAGATAAGCTTTTGCCTGGGCAATGTCGCCCTGCGGTACCAGCAGCATGTTGCGGTTTTTTTGTATCTCGGCTTCTGCCCGGTACACAGTACCTAATTGTGATTGATTGTAAGGATACCGCACTTCTTCAATCTTTTTCATCGTTTCCAATATCCGTTCATTGGCTTCAATTACATTGATTTTCCGCGCTGCTGTCAGCCAGTTGAAATACTGCATTTTTGCCTGCGCTTTTAAATCATTCAGCGTAACGGCACGGTTGGCCTTTTCAATATTGCCCTGCGATTGAATGTAGTTCTTCTTTGCCTGCAATTTTTTCGCATTGGGAATTTCCTGTTCCAGCCGCAACATCACTGAACCTTTGTCGCTACCATCCATCGTTTTCTGAAATGGATAAGGCATCATAAACGTACCCAAACCCACCATTGGCGGCATCCAGGCGGTGGCAGCATCGGCGCTGTACCTGTAACCTTCTGCCCGCAAACCATAGGTTTTCAGTACAATATTGCTGCTGTCTATCTTTTGTATGATTTCAGGCAGGCTTAGTACTTCTTTTTGCTGTGCCATTGCGCTGAATGGAAGTAGTAAGGCTAAGCAGAAATAGTTTTTAATGTTGAACATCGTACACCTCCAGTTTTCCGTGTTTGCGTAATTCATATTCTTTTGCCATTAAAAAGATGAGCGGCGTTACCAGCAGGATATGTACAGCGGAAGTAAACACACCGCCAATCATGGGTAACACTACCGGCTTCATGACGTCCGTTCCCACACCGGTTGACCACAGTACCGGCACCAACCCAAAAAGAGAAACGCAAACCGTCATGATTTTAGGCCGCAATCTTTTTGCCGCACCATGGATCACGTACTCCTGCAGATCTGCTTTTGTAATGCTCTCCCTTGAGTTGCCTTTTAGCTTAATAAGCTGGTGCATAGCATCGTTCAGGTAAATCACCATGACAATACCCGTTTCAACCGCAATTCCAAACAGTGCAATAAAACCAACGGCTACCGCTACGGAAAGATTAACCCCCCAGAAATATATAAGGTAAGCACCACCTATTAAGGCAAATGGAACGGTTATAAGACTTAAAAATGCTTCCCGAATAGAGTGAAAAGCAAAATACAGGGAGAAGAAAATAATGAGCAGCACTATGGGTGCAATCCACATGAGTGTTTGCTGACCTCTGATCAGGTTTTCGTACTGTCCGCTCCATTCGAGAAAGTAACCGGCTGGCAGAATGCCTTTTCGCTGGTTCAATTTTTCCATTGCTTCTTCTACAGTGCTACCTAAATCACGGCCTCTCACATTGAATAACACTGCGCCACGCAACAGGGCATTTTCGGAATTGATCATTGGTGGTCCGTCTTCAAATTTTATATCGGCAACCGCGCTCAAAGGCACTTCTCCAAAACCTGCTGACTGGAGCGGTATTCTTTTGATCTGTTCCACGCTGTTTCTGTAATCCTGTGCTAAGCGAACATTAATCGTAAATCGCTGGCGCCCCTCTACGGTTTGTCCAACAGGAGCACCGCCCAAAGCCGTTTCCACCGTTTGGTTTACGTCATCTACACTCAAACCATAACGACCCAAATCGGCACGGCGCGCATCAATAGAAAGATACTTCCCGCCTGTAATCGGTTCAACATATAAATCGGCTACGCCGGCAGTGCCTTCCAGCGCGGTTTTTACCCGTTCGGAAATCGAAGCAATGCTGTCAAGGTTCTGTCCAAACACTTTAATACCCACATCGGTTCGGATACCGGTGGAAAGCATGTTAATGCGGTTGATGATGGGTTGCGTCCACCCGTTTACCACACCCGGAATTTGAAGCTTGGCATCGAGTTCTTTAATGATGTCGGCTTTGGTAATTCCATCCCGCCATTCTTTATGTGGCTTCAGCGTGATAATGGTTTCAATCATGCTGATGGGTGAGTTATCTGTTGCAGTGCTGGCTCTGCCTGCTTTTCCCAAAACCTTGTCTACCTCAGGAACGGATTTGATGATCTTGTCCTGTACCTGCAATATTCTCTTTGCTTCTCCATTGGAAACATCAGGCAATGTAACCGGCATAAACAAAACGCTTTGCTCATCCAGTGGCGGCATGAACTCGGTTCCCAAACTTCTTAACAGCGGAATGGAAACGAGTAATGCCAGTATATTAATAGCAAGTGTAGTCTTACGCCATTTCATTACCCAGTGAATGATAGGGGTATAAATCCTCTCCAAAAAACGGTTCACCGGGTTGGTATTGTCCGGCCTGAATTTTCCTTTCATAAAAAAGGAAATCAACACGGGCGCCAGTGTTATTACCAACAAGGCATCTACGATCATAATGAACGTTTTGGTATAAGCTACCGGATGAAAATATTTTCCTTCCTGCCCGGTAAGCAAAAACACCGGAAGAAAAGAGGTAATGATGATAACTGTAGCAAAGAAAACGCCCCTTGATACCTGCTTGCTGGATTTTTCAATAACGGAAAGCCGTTCTTCTTCCGTAATCCAGCTTTCCTTTGTCTTTTTATTTTTTTTACGCCAGATCATAATTCGGTTTTATTTTTTTGTTCCTGCTGCCAGTGGGCATAGCGGTCTGCCAGTTGCTTGTAGGCATTTTCACTCATAATAATGCCATTGTCCACGATCACCCCAATAGCCAGTGCAATGCCGGTTAACGACATAATGTTGGAGGAAATGCCAAAGGCGTTCAGCAGGATAAAGCTGATGGCAATGGTGATCGGAATTTGAATAACAATGCTAAAAGCGCTGCGCCAGTGAAAAAGGAAAATGATTACAATAAATGATACCACAATCATTTCTTCAATGAGTGTGGTCTTGATGGAAGAAATGGATTGCCTGATCAGTTCGCCACGGTCGTAAACAATTTCGAACTTCACACCTTCGGGAAATCCCTTCGACACTTCCTCCATTTTGGCTTTTACATTGTTGATCACTTCATCAGCATTTTCGCCATACCGCATTACCACAATGCCGCCTACTTTTTCTCCTTCTCCGTTCTGATCAAAGATGCCCAGCCTTGTTTCGCCCGCGGTTTGCACACTGGCTACATCAGTTACCCGAATGGCAATACCATTATCGGTTTTCAGCGGAATATTTTGAATTTCCTCGATGGAGTTTAAGTAGCCGGAGGTTTTGATGACGTAGCCAATATCGCTCAACTCGAACTTGCTGCCACCGGTTTCATTATTGTTGGAACGAACAGCACTGATAACATTGTTTACGGATAGTTTGTAATATAAAAGTTTGTTGGGATCAAGCGTGATTTGATATTGCTTTTGAAACCCGCCAAAGGAAGCGATTTCACTGACGCCTTTTACATTTTGCAAGCCAAACTTGATATACCAGTCCTGTAAGGCTCTTTGTTCGCCCAAATCCATTCCCGGCGCATTGAGGGTGTACCAGAGAATATGCCCTACGCCCGTGCCATCAGGACCTAACTGCGGGCTAACGCCTGCCGGTAAGTTGCGGGAAATGGTACTTAACCGCTCCAGCACCCGTTCCCTTGCCCAATAAACATCCACATCATCATCAAAAATGATGTAGATAAAGCTCATGCCGAACATGGAAGAGCCCCGTACATACTTGATGCGGGGAAGCCCCTGCAGGTTCGTAACCAGCGGATAGGTTACCTGATCTTCTATCAGTTGCGGTCCGCGTCCCATCCATTCGGTAAAAACAATGACCTGGTTTTCAGAAAGGTCAGGAATGGCATCAACCGGGTTGTTTTTTACAGAAAAAGCACCCCACACAAACAAGCCTGCCACCAGCACCAGAACAATGAAGCGGTTGCGCAACGACCATTCTATAATACGATGTACCATAATCTTAGTGGTTTAATTGTAATGCTGCCAGTAGCATAAATTTGAGCGATTTCATAAAATGGTGGTTGATTGAAATAATTATGAGAAACGAAGGCAGCAGAAACGCCTTTAGCCCAACAGTGTACTGTCCGGCTCAAAAAGAAAGGCAAAATTTAAATACGAAAGAGGCAATTGCGCTTGTAGATGGGGGTGCTGCCACTTCGGGGGGGTGCATTGCCGGTAGGGTTTTCTTCCATTATGGAAGAAAAGTGAACATCAGGTATTTCAGTGTAAGAAACCGGCACGGCAAAAGCAAGCAACTGCATTCCCTGGAAAGCAGTTGCTGCAATGCTATGGTCATTGGTAACCTTTAATTGTTTATGTTCATCCTTGCAGCACGTCCCGGAGTCCTTTTCGCTTTTGTCCATGCCGCAATTAGGACACCTGTTTTTATCGTTCCCCAGCACATTCCATTCTACCATTTTGCCCATGCAATAATGCAGGTACACCGTAGCCCCGGAAGTAGAGGCAATGTAGGCAAAGGTTAATATAAGAATGAGAAACTTTTTCATTTCAGACCTGCAAATGTATACACTTTTTTAGAGGATTGATATGATTTATGTTTGTTAAAATGTTATTAACGTAATCAGACCAAATATTATTTTGATACGGCAAAGCTACTATGATCGTAAAGGACTGCTCTTACAGAATGACAGAAAAGATTTACAAGATTTTGGTATTTATAACTCCAGTACGGACGCATGAATTTGCTTGCTGTTTTCCCAAACGCACATTACCTGCTTATCGTTAATCGCTTTTAAAACGGGCAGGCTACCATAGCCGATGACCTCCTTCAGCCCTCCCGGTTTTATAAAAACTACTTTACCATTTTCTGTCCAGGCATAAACGTTCTTATTATTAACCGTTTCTATTGTGCAACTTTTGCCCTCGCCAATTTCCTTTTCAGGCATGCCCGGCGTTGCCGTATAAATACTTGCCTCTCTTTTCCAAATTGCTTGCACCTCTCCATTCTTGCTTATGGCCAAACCGCCACCATCCATAGGACAGCCATCTAATTTCCAGCTACCCGTACCAAGCTTTTGTGCCTGCCCAAACGAAGCGCCGCTACCGGAAGATTGTACCACATACAAATCCCTGGCGCCACCAAGCCAGTTACGAAACATAACATAAACATTGTTCCCTTGCATAGCAACGGAGGGTTTACAGCATTCACAAACAGTTTTATCTGGTGAAGCATACACCAAAATATTTTTCTGCCAGCTTCTGCCACCATCATCTGATCTGGCTCCAAATATCCGCTGACCTTTTCCGTTATTATTGCGAATATCCAACCACACTGCAATCGCATTTTCTCCATCACCACTCAGGGCCATTAAGCCTTCTTTGGCTACGGTATCTGCGTCATTTACCCTTGCACCTGGTTTCCAAACTTTATTTTCTAAATAATAAGAATATATGTTTCCTTTAGAAGTGCATGCGGTTACAACAATACCCTTGCTGGTAACTGCAATTTGCGGGCCACGGGTGGCAAAAGAAAATAAATTAGGCAAAACGGCAATAAGAGAAGGCTTGGCAAATGTGCCGCCATTATCCGAAAAGCTGGTGTACATAATACTATCGCCTGTTCCATATACCAAATGAATGTTGCCAATACGATCTTTAGTTATGTTTGGTATTTGACCGTCTGCTATCACAAAATCAGTTTTGGAAACGGCTTTCTTTTCATTGCAAGCAAACAAGATGCAAAGAAAACAGGATAGAGAAATGACTATTTTCATATTGTATGTATTGCCTAAAGGTTTATCGTTTTCGATTTTGTTTGATCTGGAATCATTGATACCGAAGCAATGCCGCTCATCGAAACGTTTGCATTTATCATAAAAATAGCAAAATTCCTGCAGCACTCTTTCAAAATCAATGGCGAGGTTCCGGACTTCAGTTGCATAAGCATTTTTAACTGTTCATTTATTTCATGGTGTACCATAAAAATTATCGTTCAGAAACCGTTCCTTTAAGCTTTCAATAAAGTGCCCGCGGCCGAAATTGAACCGCCGTTGCACAAGCTTCCCGGCCTGATGCGCAAACAATAGGAAGTTTTAGGGCTAAAGATCCTGTTGCTGGCACATCCAATAAACTGTTGCATCGGGCTTGTTCCTGTTAACTGCTATCTTTGCCAAAAATCAAGCAGACAATGCCCAAAGAAACGGAGTGGGAAAGTGAACTGGAAGATGACGATAGCAGTGAATCGCGCTATGAGCGAATGTCCTTTACCGTAGATAAAGGACAGGAATCCGTTCGGATTGATAAATTCCTCATTAACCGAATGGAAGGCGGCACCAGGAATAAATTGCAGCAGGGTATTGAAAAAGGATTTGTTTTGGTAAACAACCAGGTGGTAAAATCCAATTATAAAATCCGCCCCGGAGATCATATCATCATGTATTCAGATACTGCCCCTGAATCAACGGAAGTGATTCCGGAACAGCTTCCCCTCGATATCCGGTATGAAGATGATGATATTATCATTCTTTACAAACCTGCCGGCATGGTGGTGCACCCCGGATCGGGCAACTATACCGGAACAGTGGTAAACGGGATTTCGTGGTATTTGCGGCAACAAAACCCAAATTTATCTGAATCCGAGCTTCCCCGCTTCGGATTGGTCCATCGTATAGATAAGAATACCACCGGTCTGCTGGTATTGGCAAAAAATGAAATAGCCTCCGTGCGTTTGGCCGGCCAGTTTGCAGCCCATACTGTACAAAGACGGTACATTGCGCTGGTGTGGGGCGATTTTACAAACGACAGCGGCACCATTACAGCCCATGTAGGCCGCCACCAGCGGCAACGTAAGATCATGGATGTTTTTCCCGAAGCAGAGCATGGAAAAGAAGCTGTTACTCATTACAGGGTGTTGGAACGATTGGGCTATGTAAGTTTGATTGAATGCCGGCTGGAAACCGGGCGCACGCATCAGATCCGTGTACATATGAAATACATAGGTCATCCCCTCTTTAACGATGAAACTTACGGCGGCAATAAAATCGTTAAAGGGACGGTTTTCACCAAATACAAACAGTTTGTTGAAAACTGTTTTGCGTTATGCCCGCGCCATGCACTTCATGCCAAAACATTGGGATTTATCCATCCAACTTCGGGAAAACAAATGTTTTTTGACAGTGAGATCCCTGCCGACATGCAGTCGGTTATTGAAAAATGGAGAAGATACACGGGAGCGAAAGGCATGAATGTGGAATAATCACCGCAATACTTAAATATTTATTTTTTACATACCAGCTTCGGTTTAGGAACACAGACATCAGTTTTCCCCCCCTCCGAGCAGTTCTCTTTCTACCTCTTCCATTTGTACAATATCCCAGGCTTCGCTTTCGGTGGGTGTAACATTAAGCAGGTCGAGCAGATCAAATTTTTTGAGTGTATCTTTTACAGGTGGCTGGATCTCACATAAAACGAATGAACGGCTCGACGCGTAGGCTTTTTGTTGCTCGTCTGCCAGAAACTGTGCAGCCGGCTGCTCCAGGGTTTGAACAGTTTTCAGGTTTAGAATGATATGTTTAACATCATTTTGTGTAACTTCAGTAAACAATTCATGTAGTTTATCTGTCATATTAGCAGAGAATTGAGGTTCATTAAGCGATATGACATGAAATTTTTCCTTGGTATCTATTTTGAAGTTCATTCTTGAGTTCTTTTGATAGATTGATTTTTACAGGTAAAGTTTACCGCTTTTCATGCTTTATCTGAATACGTAAAAGTGTGTCTTATCTTTTGCATAATTCCATTCCTGGAAGACAATAAATATGCCCTGATGCTCACTAACACAATAATACACACACCTGCAATGTTCTATTAATCATAAGAAGTCAAAATTATTAGTTATTATTGTATCGATCACTATTTAAATTCTATTTACATGGATAATAATTTTTCTACCCAGGTAAAAGAAATTATTTCATTCAGCAGGGAAGAAGCACTGAGGTTGGGAAATGATTTCATAGGAACAGAGCACCTGTTGCTGGGATTGATCAGGGAAGGGGAAAATATGGCGGTGAAGATACTGAAGAATCTTAACGTTGACCTCTATGAACTGCGTAAAGAAGTAGAGTTGGCAGTAAAAGATAAAACAGGAAAAAATATCGCCAATATTAACAGTTTGCCCCTCACCAAACAGGCCGAGAAAGTAATTCGGGTTACTGTATTGGAAGCCAAGGCGCTTAAGAGCCCTACGGTTGAAACGGAACACCTGATGCTTTCGATCCTGAAAAACAAGGAAAATATTGCTACACAAATTTTAAATCAGTTTGACGTGGACTACGACCTTTTCAGAAATGAGCTGGGCATGGTCAAAAGCAATGATGTGCGCAGTGAATATACCGACGATGCTGACGACGATTTTGATGATGAAAAGAAAAGTTACCAGCAAAAGTCAAAAACGCAGGCGGCAAATACCAAAAGCAAAACGCCTGTTCTGGATAATTTCGGACGTGATATTACCCGGCTCGCCGAAATGGGTACTTTAGATCCTATCGTTGGCCGGGAAGAAGAAATTGAAAGAGTATCACAGATCCTGTCACGCCGCAAAAAAAACAACCCTATTCTTATTGGAGAGCCCGGCGTAGGTAAAACGGCTATCGTGGAAGGACTGGCGCTGCGCATTGTGCAGAGAAAAGTATCAAGGGTGTTGTTTGACAAAAGGGTGGTTTCGCTGGACCTTGCTGCGTTGGTAGCAGGTACAAAATACCGCGGACAGTTTGAAGAGCGGATGAAGGCCATCATGAATGAGCTGGAGAAGAACAGGGATGTTATTCTTTTTATAGATGAAATCCACACCATAGTGGGGGCGGGAGGAGCCAGCGGTTCCTTAGATGCTTCCAATATCTTTAAGCCGGCCCTTGCCCGCGGCGAACTGCAGTGCATTGGTGCATCAACGCTGGATGAATACCGCATGTATATTGAAAAAGACGGTGCATTGGATCGCCGGTTTCAGAAAGTTTTGGTTGACCCCCCGAGCGTGGAAGAGACCATACAGATACTGCAGAACATTAAGTCAAAATACGAAGATTTTCATAATGTAACCTATGCAGAGGATGCCATTGACGCCTGTGTAAAATTAAGCGACCGCTATGTTACCGACAGGCTGCTCCCCGACAAAGCCATAGACGTGATGGATGAAGTAGGCGCAAGGGTACACCTGAAGAACATTAATGTGCCCAACGAGATCGTGGAACTGGAAAAGAAGATAGAAGACATTAAACAGGAAAAAAACAAAGTAGTAAAAAGCCAGCGTTTTGAAGAAGCTGCATCACTGCGGGACAATGAAAAAAGACTGCAGGAAGATCTTGAAAAAGCAAAAGCGCATTGGGAAGAAGAAAGCAAGCATAAACGTTACCCGATAGATGAAGAAGCCATTGCCGAAGTGGTAAGCATGATGACAGGCATTCCTGTAAAAAGAATGGTGCAGGCCGAAACAGACAAACTGCGCCGCATGGCAGAAGACCTGGCAAGTGCAGTGGTAGGACAGGATGATGCTATTCAAAAGGTTGTAAAAGCCATACAGCGTAATCGGGTAGGATTAAAAGATCCCAAGAAACCTATTGGCTCTTTTATTTTTCTTGGCCCCACGGGTGTTGGTAAAACAGAACTCGCCAGAGCGTTGGCAAGATATATGTTCGACTCGGACGAAGCGCTGATCCGTATTGATATGAGTGAGTACATGGAGAAATTTACGGTAAGCCGTTTGATAGGAGCGCCTCCGGGATACGTAGGGTATGAAGAAGGCGGACAGCTAACTGAAAAAGTACGCCGTAAACCCTATTCAGTAGTATTGCTCGATGAAATTGAAAAAGCACATCCTGATATCTATAACATTTTATTGCAGGTACTGGATGACGGACAGCTAACAGATGGCTTAGGCAGGAAAGTGGATTTCAAGAACTCATTGATCATCATGACTTCCAATATTGGTGTACGCCAGTTGAAGGATTTCGGCGAAGGAGTGGGTTTTGCAACAGCAGCAAGGCAACTAACCTCAGAGGAGAACAATAAGGCCGTTATTGAAAAAGCGTTGAAGCGTACATTCAGTCCTGAGTTTTTAAACAGGATAGATGATGTAATGATCTTCAATTCACTCACGCAGGAACATATCTTCCAGATCATTGACATATTAATGAAGGGTGTTATGAAACGTTTGAGTACGCTTGGATTTTCACTTGAACTTACCCTGGAGGCCAAAAATTTCATTGCGGAAAAAGGATATGATCAGCAATTTGGCGCCCGGCCGCTGCACAGGGCCATCCAAAAGTATCTTGAAGATCCTTTGGCGGAAGAAATACTGAATACGCATATAAAAGCAGGCGATATACTGATTGCTGATTTGGATAAAGAAAAATCGTTACTGAAATTTACCTTAAAGGAAGAAAGCAAGAAGGAAAAATCGGAAGCTTAATACATCATGAGAATAAGCGCAATGCCGGCCTTTCACAGGCCGGCATTTTTTATGCCTAATGAAAAATTTCTTCTTCCGTTCTTCTTTTTCATACAGTATATATAATTTGCAGTGCATTGGATATGAAAAAGATTATTGTTACCATAGACGGTTGGTCATCCTGTGGCAAAAGTACTTTGGCCAAACAACTGGCAAAAGCACTTCAGTATGTGTATATCGACAGCGGTGCTATGTATCGGGCTATTACCTTATACTTTCTGCGCAATATGGTAGACTGGACAAAAGAAAATCAGGTTCATGAGTCCCTGAAAAATATTGAACTGGATTTCAGACCCAATGAAAAAAACATGGAAACCGAAATATATCTTAACGGTGAAAATGTGGAATATGTTATCCGTGATTTGATCATTGCGGAAAAAGTAAGCGAGGTAGCGACCATTAAAGCGGTGAGAGCATTTGCAGTTGCAGAACAAAAAAAAATGGGAGAAAAAAAGGGGATAGTAATGGATGGAAGAGACATAGGTACTGTTGTTTTTCCGGAAGCGGAGTTGAAAATATTTATGACGGCAGATATTGCCATACGGGTAGAAAGGCGGTTCCGGGAAATGTACGCCAAGAATCCAAATATTACCATAGAAGAGGTAAAAAACAACCTGGAGATGCGGGATTATATTGATTCTCACCGGGAGATAAGCCCGCTAAGAAAAGCTGAAGACGCAGTAGTGCTCGATAATTCCAACATTACACCCGAACAACAGTTACAGATAGCGCTCGATCTTGTGAAACAAAAATTATAAACCAAATACCGCATGCCCCCCCAAAAAATACGCGCCGGGTTAGTTGGATTCGGCATTTCAGCCAAAGTATTTCATCTTCCATTCATTACTTCACTGTCCGGTAAATATGAGCTGGTAAGCATACTGCAAAGAAATGGCAACGAAGCCCGGGAAAAATACCCCTCCATTAAAATAGTGAGGAATATAGATGAACTGGTAGCTGATCCCGAAATGGATCTGGTTGTAATTACCACACCTAACGATACTCATTTCCCCTACACTAAAAAAGCTTTGGAAGCAGGTAAACACGTAGTGCTGGAAAAACCATTTACCAATACTACCGTAGAAGCCAGGCAACTGGTAAACATAGCTAAGCATTCCGGAAAAGTACTGAGCGTATACCAGAACCGCAGGTATGTGAGTGATTTTCGTACCATGAAAGAAATTTTAGATAAAAAAATGCTGGGTGAAATACACGAATTTGAAGCGCATTACGATCGCTACCGTATGGAAGCGCGCCCGGCAGCATGGCGGGAAGCGCCATTGCCCGGCAGCGGTATTTTATATGACCTGGGGCCCCATATAATAGACCAGGCTTTATATTTCTTTGGTACGCCGTCGTCTGTTACTGCAGATATAAGAATGCAGCGTCCTCATGCAAAAGTGGATGATTATTTTAACCTGTGGCTGGATTATGGCTTTACAAAAGTAATCCTTCATGCAGGTATGCTGGTAAGGGAGCCCGGACCAAGATATATGATACAAGGCACATTGGGGTCATTTATTAAATACGGAGAAGATCCGCAGGAAGCCCGGCTAAGAGCGGGTGATCCGCCTGTTGGTGAAGATTGGGGACTGGAAGCCGAAGAAATATTTGGATTGATCCATACTGAAAAAGATGGCAAAATAATCAGGGAAAAATATCCTTCTCATAAGGGCAGCTATGCGGATTATTATCATGAACTGTATGAAAGTATAATGAACGGACACCCGGTGAAAGAAAAACCAGAACATGGCTTTAACACCATAAGGATCATAGAACTGGCTATGCAAAGCCATAAGGAGAAAAGAACCGTTGACTGCACCGAACTGATGGATGTTGAATATTGAAAGAAAATCCAAAATACAAATGTAAAATCACAAATAAAGCACGAATATTTAATTTCGAAATTCGAAGCGTCTTACCGCAGCGGTCTGACGCTCCTTTGCCGCGTGCTGACCGCCACATTTCCACATTTCCACATTCTCACATTTTCACATTTTCAAATTTTCAAATTTCCACATTTCCAAATTGCTCAAACCGCCATCAAACTACATCCCCTGATGTCACTGTTATCTACTCGTCCCAGTATTTCAAAACTACCATCGGAATAAAGTCTGCCTGCATCTTCTGTAGCAATGAAGGAGCACGAATAAATATTAGCAAGGTCAATAACGTTCACCACGCCGCTTGCAGGATTATTAGGCGAACTAATTATTTCAAGAGGATCATCTTCATTGCGAAGCAGTATTTTCATCCATTTGGGGCAATGAAATATGCCGTCTGCTTTTGAATAGGCCTGCGACAATAGTTCGGTCATTCCATACTCCGAATGGATATGCGGCAACTGAAAGGCTTCTTTTAAAATAGTATGCACTTCCTGCCTGGTCATTTCTGTTTTACGGCCTTTCATACCGCCGGTTTCCATTACAATAGTATGTTTTAAAGGGATGGGGTACAATTCCGCAAAATCAAGCAGAGCAAATGTTACCCCTATCAGCAGTACTTTTTGTTCCATTTTTTCAAGCTCCTGTAAGGTACCCGCCAATTGGGCGTATTCATGCAAATAAAAGCCGCTTTTATGATGTTTACTTCGTCTGATCAGTTCATCCACCATCGTCACCAGCGATGAATGCCGGCGTTCGAGATAGGAAGGCAATAAGCCAATGATACAATAACTTCCAGGATCTCCGTAACACTGCTCAAACCCTTTTAAAAAACTTCGCGTATACAAGGAAGCATCCCTTACATAATGTTTGCTGTTGGTGGTTTGAGTAGTTCCGCTGCTTTCAAAAATTACCTGCGGCTCAAACGGGGTAGATTGTATGCGATGCGTTTTAAAGAAATTTACCGGCAAAAAAGGAATTTGCTCCAGCGATTTAACGCCGGCCGCATCAACCCTTAATGCATCGGCAAACTGCCGGTAAATGCCGTTGTTTATATACTGAAAACGAAACACATCAATGGCCAGACTTTCAAAGCCCGAAATGTTAAAATCAAATATTCGTGTGGCTATACCTGTATGTGATGAACGTTTATTCAAAGGGAATATTTACATTTGTTTTAATGAATACAGTAATATGAAAATAAGACTTGTAATATTCTTTTTAATATTTATTACCGCTTCGTGCAAAAAAGATAAATTTAGTGACAGACCGATACTCAAATTAAAATCCGTATCACCCAGCCCCGTTGTTCCGGTAGGTGCTACTTTAACTTTTACCTTTGAGTATACAGATGCCCAGGGCGACCTGGCAGAAATGCCAGTCTGTATTGAAAAAATCTCTTCTTTATCGCCCTGTTTCAATATCGGGCTTGATCCTTCTTTTTTAGACACTACCTTTTTTACAATTGACAAAGATGTACCTCCTTCAACTAATCAAAAAGGAGAAATTATTATTTCATTAACACGTACGCAATATGCAGGAGATAAAAGATGTAACGAATCCCAACCTTCTGAGGAGGCGATTTTTAAATTCTGGATTACAGATCAAGCCGGTAACCACAGTGATACTTTAACGCTCGACCCACTTACCATTTTAAAACAATAGCTTGCATGCAAATGCTGTAAACGTGAGCCGTATATTTCGTTTATTTATATATAGCAACCTCTATATATCGCTTTGTGCTGTACTAATGATCACGCAAACGAATCATTTCTTTAAACTACAATACAATACCCGCATATTTTACCTTTTTGTATTCTGCGCTACCTTATGCAGTTATAACTTTCACTGGTACCTCACCCCCTTTGTAACTTCCACTTCGCTACGCATTGCCTGGAATGATGCCCACCGCCGTTTGCTATTGAGTATCTATATCGTAATGCTCGTTGCTTCGGCAATACTTGCGTTGCAGTTGACAGCGCACTGGTTGCCATTAAGCGTTGGGGTTTTAGCCACTTTCCTATATACCGCTCCTAAAATTCCACATAAATATTTTTCACTTCTTTCCAAAATAGCAGTGGGCAAAACCCTTTTTCTCACTTTTGTATGGATGTATGTTACCACAGCACTACCGATTTTAATAGCTGATACCAGCTGGACAATGGCGCATACGCTTTTTTGTATCAGTCGTTTTTCTCTGATATATGCGATTTGTATTTTATTCGATTACCGCGACAGGGAGGCAGACCGGGCGCAGGGAGTTAAAAGCATGATCACCTGGATGAGTGAGAAGCATATATTGGTAATATTCCTGGTTGCCCTGCTGTTGTTTGTGATCAGTACGGTTGCATTAAGCACGCAGTCCTTTTCTCCGTTTTCCATTGTCCTTTTATTGATACCCGGTGGCATTGTGCTGGGTTTATATAATTATGCCCGGAGGCATTTTAGCGACTACCTGTACTATTTCATACTGGATGGGCTGATGATGTTTTCTTCGCTTTTAACCCTGTTGTTCAGGATTTAACTATTTTTGCGCCAATTCAATTTAAAATGGCAAAAAATACAAAGACAAAGCAAAAATCTATAGTAAACGACAGTTCTCTTCTCTTTCTTAAAAATTATCTCAACAACGCCTCGCCAACCGGCTTTGAAAGCAGCGGGCAGAAATTATGGCTCAACTATATCAAGCCTTTTATTGACAATCATTTTGCTGATCCCTATGGAACTGCGGTAGGTGTAATAAACCCGGATGAGCAATTTAAAGTAGTGATAGAAGCCCATGCAGATGAAATCAGTTGGTTTGTAAATTATATTACCAGTGACGGACTGATTTATCTGAAAAGAAATGGAGGTGTGGATCACCAGGTAGCACCGGGCAAAAGGGTGATCATTCACGGTAAAAAAGGAGCGGTTAAGGCAGTGTTCGGCTGGCCTGCCATACATACCCGCATGGGTGGAGGCGAGAAAGAAACACAACCCAAAGTGGATAATCTTTTTTTAGATTGCGGGGCGAGAAGTAAAAAAGAAGTAGATGCTTTAGGTGTTCAGATTGGCGCTGTAGCAACATATGAAGAGGGCTTTGATGAACTGGCCTATGACTATTACATCGGCAGGGCTATGGATAACCGCATCGGCGGTTTTATGATCGCTGAAGTGGCCCGGCTGCTGAAGGAAAATAAAAAGAAGCTCCCTTTCGGTTTATATATTGTAAACGCGGTACAGGAAGAAATAGGATTAAGAGGGGCAGAAATGATAGCCCGCAGAATTAAGCCCGATGTTGCTATTATTACAGATGTAACCCACGACACCACTACCCCTATGATCAATAAAATGATTGAAGGTGATGTAGCCTGCGGAAAAGGCCCATCCCTGGCTTTTGGCCCCGCTGTTCACAACAAATTACTGGATGTGGTGCAAAAAGTAGCGGAAGATAAAAAAATACCTGTGCAGTTCCGTACGGTAAGCCGTAGCACCGGAACGGATACCGAATCATTCGCATATGCCAATGATGGCTGCCCCTCGGTACTTATTTCCATACCGCTGCGGTATATGCATACTACAGTAGAAATGCTGCACAAAGAAGATATCGAAAACACGATCAGGTTAATGTATGAAACGTTGCTTACGTTAACGCCTAAAACGAAGCTGAATTACTTTTAAAATGCAAAACCCGGAGCAATGAATATAACAGCATATATTGACCCCGGTAGCGGAAGCTACCTGGTGCAGATGATCATTGCCGGCATACTGGCCATTGCCTTTTATTTTAAAACGATATGGGCTACTGTTAAATCCTTCTTCGGAGGTAAGAAAGAAACACCATCCAAAGACGAAGAAAAGAATGGATAAAATACAAAAGCATCCGGCCTCCTTTAAGGATCCCTCGGGGTTTGTTTTTTTGTATGAAGGAAAATATTACAGGCAGGTGAACCAGTCCTTTAAACATAACTATATATTTCTAAAAGAATCAGGACTGTATAACCAAATGGTTAAAGAAAAAAAACTTATTCCGCATATTGAACTGGATGAAAATTTTAGCAACTCTGCGGATTGGTATTGTACCTTGTTACCCGAACAAATAACCTTTCTTTCGTGGCCGTATGAGTGGTGTTTCAGCCAGTTAAAGGATGCCGCGTTGCTCACCCTAAGTATTTTAAAGGAAGCCATACAATATGGTATGATATTAAAAGATGCTACTCCTTTCAATATTCAATTTAAGAATGGCAGGCCGGTTTTTATTGACACCCTGTCTTTTGAAAAATATGATGTTACCCAACCCTGGGTTGCTTACCGCCAGTTTACCGAATCTTTTATAGTTCCTTTATTGCTGAGCGTTTATCAGTCGCCGGAAATGCTGAAGTTATTACAGATCTATCCGGATGGCATTCCCCTTTCGCTTGCATCAAAATGGCTACCCTTTCGCAGCCGGTTTAATTTCAATGTTGCCCTGCATATTTATTTACAGAACAGGGTATCTCAAAAATCAAATCGAACTTCAGCGGAGAAACCTGCATTTTCCCGGTCAAAATTGTTAAACATTGCCAGCAACCTGACATCATTTGTTTCGGGGTTGAAACTAAAAAAGGTAAAAACAACCTGGAACCGATATTATGATGAAACCGTACTGAATCAAAAATATGTAACAGACAAACGATCCATTGTAACAGGCTGGTTGAAAGAAATACCTGTAAAAACCCTGTTGGATGCGGGAACGAATACCGGCTTGTTTGCTGAAGTTGCTGCACCCTATGCGGAAAGTGTTATAGCGATAGATTCGGATGCGGATTGCATTGACAGGTTATACAATCACTGCAAACAAACAGGCAATACCAATATATTGCCCCTCATGGTTGATATCTGCCAGCCAACGCCATCAACAGGCTGGCGCAATGAAGAAAGAAGTTCTTTCATAAACCGGTGCAGGGTAGATATGGTATTTGCGCTGGCCATTATCCACCACCTCGTAATAGGAAAAAATGTGCCCTTGCAGCGGGTGGCGGAAACATTAAGTACCCTAACTCAATACCTTGTTATTGAATTTGTGCCCAGGGAGGATGAGAAAGTAAAGCAAATGCTATTAGCACGCATTGATATTTTTGAAGGATATACTGAGTCTGCCTTTGAAAGCATATTTTCCGATACTTTTGAGATTGTAAAAAAGGAAAAAATTGCTTTGACCAAAAGGATACTCTATTTAATGAAACACAAATAACAATGTATGCTTTTAAGGCTAAAGCAACTTCCATTGCATCTGCTGCTATTACCCGCTTTCTTTGTTCTGCATATCGTGAATGAGTACTACGGTTTACTGGACATGAGTTTAGCGGGCAGGTATACTTTCTATTATCTATTGTTATCAGTTGTTTTGTTTTTTGCTGGAAAACTTTTTTATAAGTCAAACCAAAAGGCAGGGTTATGGGCGATGGCATTATTGATTTTCTTCTTTTTTTGGGGAGCTTTTCACGATTATGTTAAAAACCTGTTCCCTTCTTCTTTTTTTAGTTCCTATTCTTTCCTTTTATCCCTGTCTATAATACTAATATCGTTGTTATCCGTTAAATTGAAAACAAATGAACCTCCGGTCAGGGCTACGATCTTTTTTAATTTTCTGTTCTGTATCCTTGTGATTCTTGAACTGGTTGAAATTGGGGGTAACGCGATAACCGGTGCAAACGGTTTAAATAACCTTTCTAGAAAGAACCCCCAACAGGAAATAATCGTAAACAAGGCAGACAGCAGCAGGTATCCTGATATTTATTTTATTGTATTTGATGAATATACCAGCACAAAGGCCCTAAAGAAATATTTTAATTTTGATAACAGCTCACTGGATTCCGCTATGCGGAATTACAACTTTTACATTGCCGGAAATTCAAAAAGCAATTACAATTCAACTCCAATGTCTGTTACCAGTACCTTTAATATGCAATACTTTAACCTGGAGGCTGAAGAACTTATTTTTGGTTCAAAAGAAATACAGCAAGCCTGGTATTCGCTGAGTCGGAATTTCCTGCACAGGTTTTTAAAAAAAATAGGATACCGGGTTCTCGATTATTCTCTTGGGGCTGATGGAACAATGACTCCAGCGAAATTTACGCGCAGAAACCATATAAAAATCTTATCCGGCGAAACATTCTGGAAGAGATTTCAGCACGATATAATGTGGAATTTTTTATTGTTTTGGCCTTCTTCTCGTGATAACAACAACTCCGAAACATATGACGATAATAATAATGCCTTAAATTTCAAGCGTACGCTCGCCGAATTAAAAAGCCAAAGCGATTCCCCCAGGCTTGTATATACCCATTTGCTTTTCCCCCATCCGCCATTTGATCTGGACAGAAACGGACAGCGTATAAATCCACTACAAAAAGATACCCCAATCAGCGATTCACAAGGCTATTTGGAACAGGTGAGATATGCAAATAAGCTTATTCAGCAGATTGCGCAGGCGGCCAATCAAACCCGGGCCCGGCCCAGCGTGGTGATTATTGAAGGAGATCACGGGTATAGGTATAAAGCCCCCGAGGTGGAAACAACCGAATTACAGTACATGAATCTGAGTATGTTTTATTTTTCTGACAATGATTACAGACTTTTATACGACAGCATTAGTCCGGTAAATTCCTTTAGAGTAATATTAAATAAATATTTCAATACGAAACTTCCTTTGCTGAAAGATTCTGTTGTGAAAATTCACTACTTACCAGCGAATTAGACTCCATTATTGTATGAAACAAGTCAACTATAACGTTGGAATAGCATTATTATACAACCTTCTTCTCTTCTTTTCGTTTTTGGCATTTTCTACACCGATCTTTAATAGCGGGGATGATGTATTTTGCCTTTATTTACTAAGCGGTGGATTTTATTTTAGCCCTACTGAACTCATTCATTACGCTCATTTACTACATCCCGTTCTTACGCTGACACTTAAAAATTTGTTTATCTTCAACCCAACTGTTAACTGGTATTCCTGGTTACTGATTACAGCTCATTTCCTGGCATGCAGCATTATTCTTTACCAGGTCATCTATAAGACATCATCCAAAGTGGAAGGATTTCTGTTTTACAGCGTACTTTTTGTTGTTTTTGAATGTAATTTTCTACTCAGCATCAGCTTTACAAATACATCAGTAGTTTTAACCTGCGCCGCCCTATTAGTATTGGCTTCCACTGTATCAGAATCTTCATTTTCCACCCGCAAGTATATCACTGCAGTATTGCTTCTGCTTCTCGCCTTCGCTTTTCGTATTTATTCCATCATTCCTTTAGTCGGCATTGCGCTCCCATTCCTTTTCTTTCCTTTTCGCCAGCAAAGTGCTCTACGTGTAACCGGAAGCCTTGCTTTAGTCGTCATTTTTATAATTCTTCTTAATAAAACACACCAATCCTATTACAATAAACACATTCCTAACTGGACCCAGGAAGAGCGATACAGGCAAAACCTATACAAATTTTTTAACTATCATTCATTATATGAAATACCTTCTTCAGAGTGGGAAACGGAACAGCAGCTTATAAAATATGCGTTAACAATTGATACTACTTTTTTAAATTCAGGGAAGCTTTTAAAAATGCACAATAAGCTTGTTCAAGACAGAAATAGAGTTAATCCAATATTTTCGGGAGAAATATTAAAATGGTTTTTTATTAACAATAGAATATTTTTTGCATTACCATTTTTTGTTCTGTTAGCCTATCCCTGTAAAAAGCGCAATATCTTAATTTGCCTGGGGTCTTTTATGTGCATCATTGGTGGATGGACTTTTCTTATGGTAAATTGGAAACTGCCAGATTATATTGTTGTTGGTTGTCTATGGTTGTTTTCAACATTGGTTTATTTCTCTTCTTGTGACAGAGACAGCTATCGCAATAAAAATTATTATGCAATAAAAATAGGATGTATTTTTTTTCTATTATTCTGGGGGATAGTCCGGATATGTAAAACAAATGTAAACAACAGGTTTAAAAACGATCTCTTCGTAAATACCGCAACCGAGATAATCAAATATCCAAAGAACTTATTTCTGGTTAGTGACAATTCATTCCCACTTGATTATTTCTCTATTTTTGACACGCCTGCACACTTTCCTTTAAAAAATATAATAATATCCGGACATAATTTTACAGGATTGTATGTTCGCATATTGCACCAATTTAATATCAACAGTGTAGCGGCTATTCCCCACGCCCCTAACGTTCTTCTATGGGGCAAGCCTGTACCGGCGTTAAACGCATATTATTTAAGAACTACCGGTAAAAAAATAAAATTATCGGAACCGCTAAAAGAGTTTAAATACGGAGAAGTAAGGCGCATTGAAGTCTCCGAATAATATAATTACTGTAGAACAGGCAACATCTGCATTTTTATTTATCTTATCTACTCATTTCCTTCTTTACTCATATTTTGTAGTCTCTCATGATCCCTGTCGTAAGCTTTGATGATGGCCTTAACCAGGCGATGGCGTACCACATCGTCCTCATCCAGTTGAATATGCGTGATGCCATCTATGTTCTTTAATATGCGGGTGGCTTTTTCAAGTCCGCTCCGCTGGTGCTTTGGAAGGTCAACCTGGGTGATATCGCCGGTTATGATGGCTTTTGCATTAGCACCTATACGGGTTAAAAACATTTTGATCTGCAGGTCAGTGGCATTCTGGGCTTCATCTAATATTATGAATGCATTGTCCAATGTGCGTCCGCGCATGTAGGCCAATGGTGCTATTTCAATTACACGGGTGCTCATATAATAACCCAGTTTATCGGCAGGGATCATGTCATCCAGCGCATCGTATAATGGCCGGAGATAAGGATCTATTTTTTCCTTGAGATCGCCAGGTAAAAATCCGAGGCTCTCCCCCGCTTCAACAGCCGGCCGGGTAAGAATGATCTTTTTTACCGACTTGTTTTTTAACGCACGAACCGCCAAAGCTACGGCGGTATACGTTTTACCGGTTCCTGCCGGACCGATGGCAAAAACGATGTCATTTTTTTCGGCTGCCGTTACCATGCGTTTTTGATTTGGCGTTCTGGCCCTCACACTTTTACCATTGGGCCCAAACACCAGTATATCATTGCTGTTGCGCTCCACAAAATTATCAACCGTCTCTGCATCATCGCCGCCCAGTATCTGCTCAAAATAATTTTCACTTACATGCCCGTTCCGTTCCAGGTATTGAATAAGCAACACGATCTTTTCCTTTGCGGATTCAATTTGCTCAGGAGCACCACTCAGCTTAATTTGCGTACCACGGCTGAGAATTTTTAAAAGGGGAAATTTCTTTTTTAGAAGATCGAGCTTCCCATTGTTAACACCAAAAAATTCAATAGGGTTAACGGTTTCCAGGTTAATGATTGCTTCTGTCAATTCAGTTCGGTTTATTGTTCACAAATAGTCATTCGACTACCTCATCCATTCAATCAAATGTAACGATTCGCGGTTTATAAAATACAAATTTACTTATACACAAATGTGAATACTTATTTAAAATCGTGCCAGTAATTTAAAATTCAACAGGCGGGGAGTTAAGCGGTTAGGGATCGTATATACAGTATTAGAAAAATCTTTGATAAACATGTAAGAAATGGTATTGTCGCGGTCGAGCAGGTTAAATACCTCAAGGCTTGCCCATATATTATCGAATTTCCTAAAAGGATTATGACTTCTTCGGTTGCTTTTATCGCTGCTCAGCAACAAAGCGCTGAAACCTATATCAACACGTATATACGGATCAATTATTATGCCGTTCCGGTACCGTATGCTACCGGGAATATTGTAGGGCATACTGGTTCCGTAAATCATATTCAAATGCACTTTAAAATTTTTGTTGGTGCTTAAATAATCCTGGAAGAACATACCAAATGTAAGCAGCCTGTCTGTAGGACGCCGCATCCATCCTTTATCAAAACGAACGCTGTCGGCAACTATCTGGTCTTCTGTTTGAGCGTTAATAAATTCTCCGTTTGCGTTTTTGTAACGGTAATAATGGAAATCATTTATCTTTTCCATAGTCCGCATTAGCCCTATACTCACCCAGCTTTCGGCATCCTTTACCAACTCGCTAAACAGGCGTATCTCCACACCCGTTGCATATGCTTTGGCGCTGTTATCGCCAAAATACCGGATGCGTACATTGTCTATATCATAAGGATCAACATTGCGCAAACGCTTATAGTAGGCTTCTAAAGTTATCCGGGAAGGCCGTTCCCACAGTTTGAAATTATGATCGGCGCCAGCAACCAACTGCCAGCTTCGCTGTGCCTTTACGGCTGTATTCACTGAGCCATCGTATCTTCTTAGTTCCCTGTAAAAGGGAGGCTGATCATATGCACCTGCCGCAAGTTTTAAAACCCAGTCTTTATCTGCAGCCGGCATCCACGATATTTGTGCACGCGGCGACAGCAATAATTCATTATTTAAAGAATTATAGTTAAATCGTATTCCTACCTGCACAGTAATATGCGATGAGCCGCCGAACCGTATATTGTCCTGCACATAACCAGAAAGCTTGCTGATATCGAGGTCTGTTGCCGATTTTCTTACTTTATACAGATGCAGTAGCCCGGGTTGATATGGAAGATTATAGCCCGCGGAATCCTGTGCTTCCCATTCGCTTAAGCGATCAGATATTATTGTTTTCCCCGCACTCACGCCCCATTGGATGAAATGATTTTTATTATCCCATCCCCCTTTGTGAGCTATATTCCAGTTTTCAATATCCAATTTATTCCTGGCATGATTTATAAATACTCCTGCGCCTAATGGATTAACGATTGATCCGAAATCGGGCTGCAATTTGTCGAAACTCCTTTCCCCGAATAAATAGGCGCCTGTAATATCATAAGCTTCCTGTTCATTGTTTTCGAACCTGCTCAGTATCCATTTTAATTTCAATTTTTTATTTACCTGTTGCAGCGCACTTACACCAATCATATTCGTTGCATACCGGTCCTGCTCGCTTCCTTCAAAATAAATATCAAGCCCCAGGTTAACGCTGAATAAAGGCGAAAGAACGGATGAAGTAAGTTTTGCTTCCTCAGGTATAAGCGTGAATTTGGTGCGGGATAAATTACCCAGCAGTTCCAATTGCCATTTGCCGTTTAAGCGGTAAGTAAATAAAGCCTGAATATCAGATGAGGAAGGAATGTAATTGCCTTTGGTTTCCTGTGTGCTTAACAGATTCCTGTTTGACCTGTTGCGCACACCAGCAAGGTAGCTAAACTTACCATTTTTTGAAATACCCTCCATGTGAAAGCCCTGTTCCAACAAACCAATATATGCAGAGCCTGCGAAGGCTTTGGGTTTTTTATACTGAACATCAAGCACACTGCTCATCTTATCTCCATATTTGGCCTGGAAGCCTCCATTGTAAAAGCTGATACCTCCTGTAAGCCCGGGATTGATAAAACTCAACCCTTCCTGCTGGCCGCTACGCACTAAATAAGGACGAAAGATTTCAAAGTCGTTGATATAAACAAGGTTCTCATCGTAATTGCCACCACGCACTGTATACTGCGATGTAAGCTCATTGTTGCTGCCAACAAATATCTTTATCAGGCTTTCTACACCGCCGGTAGCGGATGCTATGGTGAGTGCATGTTTTGGATTAATGCGTATAAGCCCGGTTTCTGTTCGCTCTCTTTCATCTTTTACGATAACTTCTTCCAATACTTTTGAACTGCTTTCCATACGAATGACCACTTTCTCCTGTTCATTTTCACTGAGATAAAAATTACGCTGAACGGTATGGAAGCCGGTGAAAGAAAATACTAACGCGATGGCTTTTCCGGCTGGTACTTTTATGGAGAATGTACCGGAATCGGAAGTTGCTGTTCCAGTTTGCTTTCCTAAAATGGTTACGGTTACTTTGGCTAAAGGTTTTTCATCTGCATCTGCCACTTTACCGGAAACAACAGCAGTTTTTTGTTGCGCCGGCAGCACAGAAGATATCAGTATACAAAGTTGCACCAATATAGTTCTGATAGCAGGCATCAGCAAATGAAACTGGTTTAAGAGGGCAATATTACATAATCATAGTGATTATGAGGCTTATCATTGGATGCATTTCAAATTGTCGCATCGCTTTGTTTCATGTGGGCGGTGGAGATCTGCCTGACCGGCAGCTACCCTGTATGCATAAGTATCTATTTTTAGCATTAGGTGCTTAAGTCGTAAACGTGTTACAGGTAATGGTATTCTGTATCAACTACAACCGGTTAAATTCGATGCCCGCAATAACGGTCTATTGCTGAGATCACAGTAGCACAAAAGTGCTATCAGGGAACAACCACGAAAACGGGCAGTATTCGTTTTCGTGTGCCTTTTTTTGTTTCTTTTTTGGGCAGGCAAAAAAGAAAGGAGAACAGCAAGGTGTTATACAGTTTACTTTTTGTACCTTTTTAAGATCACAAATAATAGCACTTTGCTCTTCATATTGTTCAAATAAAGATGTGTGTACAGGGTAGCTACCGGTCAGGCAGGTTCCGCCCACAGCGGACGCCCCGGTTGGCGCCTCCATCAACCGGCGACAATTTGAAATGCACACGTATGATTTCACCGCCCCGCAATGCGGTCATGCGCCCCAATTACAGCAAAAGAGTGTATGAATGGATAGCCCAGTACATTAAGAAAGTATCGCCCCTAAAGAAAAAGCCGTAATAGATTATGCGGCTATATCACATTTTCATGATGATCATTTTCAAAATAAAATGCATGTTTTACATTCCTCCTCACAAGGTGCACTGGTAATTTTGAATTATCTTTACGTGTTCCCGCTAAGGAACTCCAACTTATTGAAATAACATAAAATACTTATATCATTTGCTTTTTACAGAATTTAATTTTCACCCTGCTCTCCTCGAAGGAATTGAAGCTTCCAACTATGAAACCGCCACCCCGGTGCAACAACAGGTTATACCCCCCATACTGGCAGGGAGAGATATTATAGCTTCAGCACAAACAGGTACCGGTAAAACAGCCGCATTTTTGCTGCCCATCATTCATCGCCTGCTCGAAAAAGATACGAACGGCCAGGTACGTGCATTGGTAATTGTGCCAACCCGCGAGCTGGCTATACAAATTTCCCAACACTTAGAAGGACTTTCTTACTTTACTTCTATCAGTTCCCTGGCTGTATACGGCGGCAGCGATGCACAGAACTTTGTTGGCGAGAAAAAAGCGCTGCAGATGGGCGCCGATATTATTATTTGTACGCCCGGGCGCTTTATAGCCCACCTTAATATGGGTTATGTATCCATAAAAGGCCTTGAGTTTCTGGTACTGGATGAAGCCGACAGGATGCTCGATATGGGTTTCCAGGATGAGATCAACAGGATAATAACACAACTGCCTTCCAAAAGGCAAACCTTGCTGTTTTCGGCAACCATGCCTCCCAAGATCCGAAAACTAGCCCAGCAAATACTTATTGATCCGGTGGAAATTAATATTGCCATTTCCCGCCCTCCCGAAAAAATTGTACAAAGGGCTTTTGTGATATATGAAGATCAAAAGCTTCCATTGGTAAAATATTTATTAACAAAAACCCCTTTTAAAAGTGTTCTCATTTTCTGCAGCAGGAAACAAAATGTAAAAGTTTTAACGCGAATGCTGAAACAAAATGGTTTTATGGCAGAGGAGATGCATAGCGATCTGGTGCAATCGCAAAGGGAAAATGTGCTGATCAGTTTTACGAGCGGGCGTGTTCCGATACTGGTAGCTACCGACATTTTAAGCCGCGGAATTGATATTGACACCATTGACCTGGTTATCAACTACGATGTGCCACGCGATGGAGAGGATTATGTTCACCGCATTGGCCGAACGGCAAGGGCAGAAGCCGATGGCATGGCCTTTACCCTGGTGGGTGAAAAAGAACAGAACAGCTTTGCAGCAATTGAAGAGCTGATTGGCAAAGAAGTGGAGAAAGCTGTTTTGCCGCAGTTCCTCGGCGAAACGCCGGCCTGGCGCCCACGGAAAAAATCGGGCAACAGGAAACCACAAAGAAAATTTTATAACCGAAGGCCGGGACGGCATTAAAGGTACTCAAAGCGATAACCCAGGATAATAGCCTGATTTCTGATTTGTTAGTTCATCGTTTACCCCTTCGAATTTCGGATTTTTAGATTCGGATCCGCCACGGCGGACAGGTCTGAAATTTGTTTGGTTCTTGTTTTTTGTGATTTGGTTCTTCTGCTACCGCCCCCGCCTGATGTTGTCACCGGCGGGATAACCACTTACACCTGCCACCATTGCAAAACAAGTAACGCTCAGGCAGCAGGTCAGCTATCACATAATGCCTTCGCTACCTACGCCAGTATCACTTTTAAATGTGTATAGTATTTTGCTATCGCTTCTGTTGTTGGTATGCCTCCCGCATTACCCTCCCCACATACACAACAACGGCAGCGCGATAGGAGCACCTCCAGTGGCGAAGCTCCAACAATGGCGGATATATTATTATTTTGAGATCAGCTATTAACTTTCCGGTCGGTGAGACACCGACCGGTAGGCTAAATTTTTTATTTTCACCCTTTAGTTATTGTTTTTGTGTGGTAACTCAAACATAACTAAACTGGGTGGTTCCTCGGAACTGCCCTTTTTCTTTAGCTCATTTTCTTATATTTTAGTCGGACAATAGTGATAACATTATTTATTGCCGGCACAGCCGGCAGGTACCTCCATCCTTTACACCGCCCCTGCCTGGTGTTGTCACCAGCGGATAACCGGTATCCTCTGGCGCAGGTTTGGTAGCTTTGCCTTGTGCCAGGCCAGATCTGCTGCCGTGCTTTTTACTTATCTTAATTTCTTAAACAAGTAACGTTCAGGCAGCAGGTCAGCAATCGCATAATGTCTTCGCTACCTGCGCCAGTATCACTTTTAAATGTGTATAGTATTTTGCTATCGCTTCTGTTGTTGGTATGCCTCCCGCATTACCTATCCCACATACACAACAACGGCAGCGCGGTAGAAGCACCTCCAGTGGCGAAGCTCCAACAATGGCGGATATATTATTATTTTGAGATTAGCTATTAACTTTCCGGTCGGTGAGACACCGACCAGTTGGCTAAACCTGATAGAATGTTCTATGCAAAATATTTCGGTATGCATGTAATTTTATTAGGCATGTGGCGAAAGATCAGCGTTCTGATATTGATTCGTCAATAAAAAAAGGAAACTGAAACGCATTTCAATTTCCCTTGCTGTATTATTAACTGATTTTATTTAGGAAGCTGTTCGCAGATAAGAATTATTCAATCCGTAGCTATTGTCCCTGGTTCTGAACCCCGAGCGGATCCTGCTGAGGCTTTCTTTGGTAATACCCAGGAAAGACGCAAGATAGGTTAGTGGAATACGCTGCAGAGCTTCGGGTTGCTTTTGTGTAAAATAATGATAGCGGTCTGCTGCTTCCATAAAACGGGTAGCAAAAAGATTTTCCTGCATTTCCATAATAAATGTGCTCATTATGGTGCGGTTCAGTTTATCAATTGCCGCGTACTGGCGCCCCAGGCTCAGCATTTCGTTATAAGGGATTACACCTATAACCGAATCTTCAAGAATGTGCATGCTTTCTCTGGCAGGCGTATTAAACAACAGGCAATGGAGAGAAGATATGATATGATCATCATATCCCAGCCAGGTAGTATGCTCTTTTTGCGTTGTTTTATGAAAAAGCCGGTAAGAGCCTTTTACAATTACAAAAAGATCGCCACAAAACTGATCCTGTTCAAATACATGATCATTTTTGCGGTACTCCTTCAAAGTAATGATACTTTTCAGCGCCTGCTGACTGGCATCATCCAATGGAGTATACTGCTGACAAATAGCTATAACCTGCTCCATGGTTTGGGGTTCAATTAAAGTAAATTTTTTCACGGGGGTAGAATTAATTTCGATAAAATTGGAATTATCATACATTAAACGGGCATGCAAAACTATTATTATGAGGTTTGTTATTTTCTGTACGGGCATTACCCTATGCTAATCAAAAACCAGTAGAAATTAATGATACATGCAAACCTTTATTATACAACAGGGGAGTTATACGTAACGGTAATAGCGTATTCAATATTGAGAATCAGCATTTTATATATGCTTTAATCGTTGTATTACTTCTTTGGGATCCGGGGCATTAAAGATGGAGGTTCCGGTTATCAAACCATGAGCGCCGGCTTCAACAACAGCTTTGGCATTCTGCAGCGTAATTCCACCATCTACTTCAATAATAGTATTGAGTTTTAACTGGTCAATCCGCTGGCGGAGTAATTGTATTTTGGTTAACGTGTGGGGTATAAACTCCTGTCCGCCAAACCCAGGGTTTACGCTCATCATGCAAATAATATCTGTGTATTCAAGAATGTCCTGCAGCAATTGCACAGGTGTATGAGGATTTATAGCAACTCCAGCTTTCATTCCAAGGTTTTTGATTTGCTGAATATTACGATGCAGGTGCGGGCAGGCTTCATAATGAACAATAAGATGATCGGCCCCGGCTATTTTAAAATCGGCAGCATATTTGCCCGGCTCTTCAATCATTAAATGCACGTCACAGGGCTTGTTCGTAGCTTTTCGTATTTTTTCTACCAGCGGCATTCCAAAACTGATATTAGGCACAAAACGCCCATCCATTATATCCAGGTGAAACCAATCTGCTTCACTTTCGTTCAGCATATCGCATTCTTCCTGCAACTTCAAAAAATTACAGGCTAATAAAGACGGGGCTATAATTGGCATTGAGTTGATTTGATTGATTATTAATCGGGGGTTTTTATATATTGGTAATTAAGCAAATTAAACAAATCACTTTGATTTTCCATCATTACAATACATGTATAAGCTGTAAATGATTGCGGACTACTGTTTCTTGTCTTCTTTAACCTGTCTTATCTCGGCCTCCATTTTAAGATGATTGATGCTAACATTTAATTCAAAGCCAATTAACAGGATCAGTGAGTTAAAAAAGAATGAAGACATGAGTATGATCACGGTACCTATTGATCCGTACACTTTATTATAAGTGCCAAAATTATTAACCCAATAACTGAATACTACAGTAAGGAGAATTATTAAAAAAGTGGCAAAGATCGTTCCGGGAGAGTTGATATTCCACTTTCGTTGTATTGCCGGTGCAAAACGATATATGAGCCCGATAGCGTAGTAAATCAACGCAATAATTACAATCCAGCGCAAAGAACCGATCCACCAGAGAATGGTGTCGTTTTCTATATCCATCCAGCGCAAAACATTTCTTAAAATACTGCCCTGTGTGATCAGCAACAGGATGGATGCCATAAATATCAAGGCAATAAAAAAAGTGAGTTTCAACGCAGCAACCCTGCTTTGAATAAAATTTCTTTTTTGCCTGTACATTACATGCAAAGAACGGTTAAACGAGTTCATTATACCCAGCATAGCATTGGAGGCGAAAAAGCCTGCCGTAATAAAACCTATGGATAATAATCCACCGCGCGGTTTTGTAAAATCAATAATAAAATCCCTTACCCATATATATGTATCCCGGTTGGGCGTAAGATCCCTTATTAACCGCAGTAATTCATTTACAAAATCCTTTTGTCCGGGCAGGTAAGGTACCAGCGTAAATAAAAAAATAAGAAAGGGTGGAATAGCCATTAATAAATTAAAAGATATAGCAGCCGCCCTGATATTTAACCCTTCTTTTTTTATTTGACGCAGCAAAAACAATACTACATCATACAACGGCAAACCTTTGAAACCTGGCAAAATCAACTGCTTTGACCAGGTTATCACAAATTCAACAGGCCGCGACGTTATAATGATGCGTTCAAGCTTCGTCATGTTATCTAAAATACTTATTTTATTTTTAAGCGGTCCAACGCTTTTTGATAAGCTCTTGCATTTTTAAGATGCTCCGTATTCGTTACTGCGAATGCATGATAGCCCGAAAAATCGGGTTTCGCACAGAAATAAAGATAATTTGTAGTCGTTGCATTAAGCGTGGCATCAATTGTTTTTATAGAAGGGGTACATATAGGACCGGGAGGTAAGCCCGCATTTCTGTAAGTGTTATAGGGAGACCCTGCACTTTCGCTGATCATTTTTAAGGTTACTCTTTTGGCAGCAAAATTTCGTGTTGCAAATTTTACAGTTGGATCGGCCCCAAGTGGCATGCCTTTATTTAAGCGATTAATATATACACTTGCCATTAAGGGCATCTCGTCATATTTATTGGTTTCTTCTTCAATTACAGATGCAAGAATATATACCTGCTGCGGTGTGAGCCCGAGCGTTCTGGCTTTTTGCAGCCTTTCTTCCCTCCAGAATTTTTTTCCTTCGCTGTAAAGCCTGTTAAACAGTTTAGCCGCTGTTGTATTCCAAAAAAAGGTATAGGTATTGGGTACAATAGCAGTCATTACATTGTTGGTATCCAACCCTTTGCTCTGCAGCGAATCCATATTATTAAGATAGCTTTTTATACTGGCTGAATCACATTCCAGTTGCCGTCCGGCGAAGCGGGCAAAATCTTCCTTTGTTCTAAGCTTGGTAATAACAAGATTTACAGGAGACTGTTTTCCATTGCGCAGTGTTTGCACGATACCCATAATGCCCGCTCCTCTTTTTATTTCATACCTGCCTGCCTTAATTTTCTGCGGGAGATTCGTTCTTTTGGCAATAAATGCAAAAATGCCGGGATTCTTAATAACGCTGTCTTCTTCAAGCGTTTTCATTACATTTTCAAAATTACTTCCCGTTTTTATATAGAGATAATATTTTTCTCCTTTGAAAGCAGTGTTGGGACCCACTGCTTTCCAGACCAGAAAAATGATCATAACAAGAATGAAAATTAAAAAAGGCAGTACCAATTTTTTGAACATAATCTTCCTGGATTATTATTTTATAAACGAGTTGAATATAAACAAAAAACCCTGCCGTAAACAACAGGGTTAATAAAATTTATCTAAAAAATGACTTATGGTTGAGGCTGTGCAGGAGTTTGTTCAGGTGTTGCCTGCTGAGCTGGTGGGGCAATTGGCAAAGATTGTTGCTGTTGCTGATTTGTATTAATGCCCTTGATGAACTGGTTATCACCATCTCCCGAGCCCATAAACAAAGTAGAAAACAAACATAATCCACCGATTATTGCTGCGAAAATCCAGGTGCCCTTTTCCAATACATCCGTTGTTTGTTTAACACCCATAAACTGGTTGCTAAACCCTGCAATACTTCCTGAAAGTCCGCCACCCTTGGGATTTTGAATTAAAATAATAAGGCCTATTGCCACACTGCATATAATAATTAAAATTAAAAACAAAAGCGCCATATCAGGTTTCTTTTAATTTGGAAATTCTGGCTGCAAAATAAGCTCTTTTATTGGGATTAAGCAAACTTAATTTCTGATACACTTCCGCCGCTTTGTTCCTAAGTCCCTGCCTGGCGTAAACTTCGGCCATTGCCTCTGTTACCACATCTTCAAGCTCGTTAGAATGTTCGGCAATATGCTGTATAACGGTAGAGGTTTGAGGATCCATTTCCTGTTCCAGTTTTTCCGGATGAATCCGCTTCATTGTTTTTAGCCATTCGGTAAAACTCCGCAGCTTTTGACTCAACTTGTCCTTACCTTCTTCATCTTTCAGTTTTATCCCCTGAGAGGCAAAATAGTCAATAGCATATAAGGGCTCTAATGGTATAAGTGGCAAATGCTCTGAATTTGGCGATGGAGAAAGACCAGGTTTAATCAATTCCCCGGATAAACTTTCTGCCGGTGGTTCAGTTTCCTGCTTTTCAGCTATTGTGCTGCTCCCGATAGCATCCATATCCTGACTTACAGAACTTTCTTTGTCATCTTCCTGATCTAATTCCGAGGCAGATGACGCGGATACAGGTGCTTCCACCGAAGCATCAACTGCGGCTACACTATTCTCCTTTTGGTATTGTTCTGCTATATCAGACCCGGGTTCCAAAGGTTCTGCTTGCCCTTCTGCTGCCGCTTTATCCTCATGCATACCTTCAGGAAAGGATTCGGCTATCTCCTGTAAAATATCCTCCTGTAATTCGGCAGGAATTATTTCCATATTGGTTTCTGCCTGCGAAGTAGCAGGAACAGATACTTCATTTAGGGGCTGAGCAACCTCTATATCATCGGGAACTTCATTTTCATTTGTAGTATCCTGATACTTAACACTTAGCGATTCGTCAATTTTTTGTTCTGCATTCTCTTCCGGCGATACAATATCATTCTTTGCGGGCAACATATCCCCACCTGGTTGAGTCGCGGTATTTACGCCGGTACCTGTAAAACTTTCTTCGGATGCCGTTATTCCATCAGACAATAATAAATCATTCAGCCAGTGTGGGTTACTGAAAAAAATAGCGGTTTTGGTAATCTGATGCTTATACCGGGTATTGTCGAACTGCCGGTATTTTTTAGCCAGAAGGTATTGAAGCGGTGCATAATAAGGATATTGCCGTACCAGTTGTTCTATATTCATTACATCCACTTCTTCCAGTCTGTGTGTCTGAAAAAACTTTTGCATGAAATTATCCATATCAGGGTTCATCAGCATGAAGATACTATCCTTTACCAGTTTGAGAATACTTTATTAAAAATATCATCCGACACATTCTTCAATATATCATCCATCAGCCGGTTCTGCGCGTCAGTAAAACTAATACTGGCGGAAAAAGGAAAATTCCTGGTGATATCTGTTTCAAAATTTTTCTTTTCATCCAGCCGGTTTTTGAATATAATATGTACGGTTACATTAAGGTTATTGCTGGATGCCTGGTTTCCTGAAATACCCGAAGTGTTAACCGAAAAATCCGTTATATAGCCGCCAATGTCATAATGAGCATCATCGCCATTAATGATGGTTAAACGGGTTTGCCCGGTAATCTTCTGGCGTAACCTGTCGGTTAGCTGCGGGCTCAGTTGCGGATTAATATATCTTGCCCTGTTTTCAATATATTGTACACTTACGGTTTTAACTTCCGGCGGTATACTTACATCCTTAAAAGTATAATTGCACGTAGCCTGAACCGATACGATGGCAGCTACCAGGAAGAAACTTCTTTTCAGCATCGTTTTATTCATTAATGTCGTATTCTTTCAGCTTTCGGTATAAGGTCCTTTCGCTGATACCCAGGTCGGAGGAAGCATCTTTTCGTTTGCCCCTGTGCTTTTTAAGTGCCTTAACGATCAGTTCTTTTTCTTTATCCATAATATTGAGCGACTCTTCTACTTCTTCATGCTCATAAATATCATTATTATTGATCAGCATGGGTTGCGAAGGCTGAACCAGCGCAGGTGGCGCTGATGCACTCTTTTCCCGTTCAGCCGGCTGGTAATCGCCGAGCAACGACTCCTTGGTATAAGCTGCCATAGCGCCGGCACGCTGGGGATTTTGAAGGATGTCAACAAACATTTTTTTCAACTCGGTTACATCTTTTTTCATGTCAAAGAAAAGTTTGTACAATATTTCTCTTTCATTGGCAAACTCGGCATGCGATACGCTCCCATTGCTTCCGGCCAGCACAGGCATTCTGTTCGTATTATGTTCCGGCAAAAATTGTCGTAATTGTCTTGCAGTTATTAATTTATCCTCACTCAGTACCGATATCTGCTCTGCAATGTTCTTCAATTCTCTTACATTACCGGGCCAGGGATAATGAATTAACAGTTCTTTTGCGTCGTCGTCTAACTGTACTGAGAGTGTTTTGTACCGCTCTGCAAAATCAGCAGCAAATTTTCTGAATAAAAGAATAATATCTTCCTGCCGGTCTTTCAATGCCGGAACGCGTATGGGAACCGTATTTAAACGGTAGTAGAGATCCTGCCTAAACCTTCCCCTATGCGTATATTCCAGCAAATCTTTATTGGTAGCTGCTATAACTCTTACGTCTGTTTTTTGCACCTTAGATGATCCTACGCGAATGTATTCGCCGGCTTCTAAAACACGCAGCAGGCGTGCCTGTGTACCCAATGGCAACTCCCCTATTTCGTCTAAAAATATCGTTCCTCCGTTCACGGTTTCAAAATATCCTTTACGGCTGTCAACCGCTCCTGTAAAGGATCCTTTTTCATGCCCAAACAATTCCGAATCAATGGTACCTTCAGGGATAGCACCGCAGTTTACCGCGATAAAAGGATTGTGCTTCCGGGAAGATAACGCGTGAATGATTTGTGAAAACACTTCTTTACCTACCCCGCTTTCGCCATAAATGAGCACTGTAAGGTCTGTATTAGCAACCTGTGCCGCCACTTGCAATGCATAACTCAATGCCGGCGAATTGCCGATTATGCCAAACCTGTTTTTTATTGATTGTATATCCATTTTTTACACGTTATTAATGCCCCCAGGCAATCTTTATACTATCTCTCCCAGCAAGGTTGCTTTTGTACAATCTGTTACCTTTACTTTCACATAATCGCCTTTGCTGCAATCAGCACCGGTTTTTGAAAAAACGATTACTTTGTTGTGTGAAGTTCTGCCCATCCAGTCCTGGTCACTTTTTTTACTGTTGCCTTCTATCAGCACCCCGAAGGTTTTGCCAAGGTCTTTTTCATTGCTTTTCCTTGATAAGCGGTTTTGCAGATCCACAATTTCCTGTAACCGTCTTTTTTTTATCATCTCCGGCACATCATCTTTGTATCTTCTTTGGGCGAGTGTGCCTGGCCGCTCGCTATAAAAAAACATATAACTGAGGTCATAGCCGCTATACTCCATCAATGATAAAGTACTTTGGTGGTCTTCTTCCGTTTCCGTACAAAAGCCGGCTATTATATCGCTGCTGATACCACAGCCGGGAATAATTTCGCGAATGCGGTCAATTTTTGCCAAATACCATTCGCGGGTATAGGTGCGGTTCATCATTTGCAATATACGGGTTGAGCCGCTCTGCACCGGAAGATGTATGTAGTTGCAAATATTTTCATACTTAGCGATTACATGCAGCACATCATCTGTAATATCCTTGGGGTGTGAAGTAGAAAAGCGAACACGCAATAAGGGCGAAATATTTGCCACCATTTCCAGCAACGATGCAAAGGTTACCGTGTCTCTGCCTGTGTCATCCGTTGTTTCTGGTGTAAAATAGTAACTGTCCACGTTTTGTCCCAGCAAAGTAACTTCCTTATACCCGCGGTCAAACAAATCCTGGCATTCTTTTATGATCGAAAAGGCATTCCTGCTTCTTTCTCTCCCACGGGTAAATGGTACCACACAAAAGGTACACATGTTATTGCAGCCCCGCATGATACTTACAAATCCCGATACGCCGTTGCTGTTTAACCGCACAGGTGAAATATCGGCATAAGTCTCTTCGCGGCTAAGCAATACGTTTACAGCTTTTTGACCACCTTCCGCTTCTTCCAGTAAAGCCGGCAGGCTACGGTATGCATCCGGACCAACTACAATATCCACCAATTGCTCCTCTTCAAGAAGCTTTGCTTTTATTCTTTCTGCCATGCAGCCCAGTACGCCCACCAGTAAACCGGGCCGGGCTACCTTTATCTTTCGAAATTCGGTAAGCCGCTTGCGAACGGTTTGTTCCGCTTTTTCGCGAATAGAACAAGTGTTGAGCAATATTAAATCTGCTTCAGAACAGTCTCTTGTAGCACCAAAGCCCACATCCTGCAAAATGGATGCAACAATTTCGCTATCCGAAAAATTCATCTGACAGCCGTAACTTTCTATATAAAACTTCTTTTTATATTGAGCAGGATCATTGATAAAGGGAGCAAATGCCTCACCCTGCCTGGCCTCATCGTGCACTTTCTGTGTCAATACATCCAACATATAATGTCCTCAACTTTTAAAGTGGCAAAGATAATCAAAAGGGGATATTAAAATGCCAGTTTGGCAGGAAATGTAATGAGGGGACCACACAAAAAAGGTCGCCTTTAGACGACCTTTGCCATTATATCTGTTTATTTATTCTCAGTTACTCGTATACCTTACATTGTATTTTCCCCCTCTTATACTGTCCTGGTTAGGCCCCCAGGTTCCGATAAAACGACGATGTTTCAACTCGCCATATGTGGAATATAATTTTGCTTCTGCATCGTTATAGCGATAATAAGTCTTTAATTTTTTTGTGCCGGCATTGTATTGCCAGGTGCCATAAGCCTTTCTGCCGTTAACTGTATCGGCGCTCTGATCATATACAACAATTGTAAAATTAGGCATCAATCTAAATGCATAATCAATATTCGGTTCATTAATGCCCGATCCGTAGTACCCAACATAATAACCAGGTATGGTTTCAGCGGTTAATGCAGGCAAATCGGCATCCGGATCCTTTTCTTCAGGCGTACCATTTTTATCTTTTTTGCAGGATAAAAGCAAGGTGCAGGCGGCAGCTACAGTCAATAGAAAAAATAAATTTCTTTTCATCGTTATCAGTTTAAGGTTCTGTAAATATAGGTGTATTTGAAATACGTGAGCTTTGTAATAGAGGAGTAATTACCATTTATCAAAAAAACCAATAATCATATTTTTATTGTATCATCAATTCAGCTATATCTTTCAACGACGAAAAAACAGCATCGGTAGTTGCATTTGGCAATGCCGGTGCAGGGCGATTAGACGCGATAAAAAAAGTATAACAACCTAATTTTTTACCAAATATCATGTCGTTCATTGTATTTCCAATCATTAAGGAGCGCTTAAAATCAATTTCAGGAAAATCTCTTTTAGCCTGCAAACCCATGCCCGGATTGGGTTTTCTGTTCGGACTTTCACTTTCCATTTCAATACAATAATAAATTTTATCTATTCTGCCATCATTTGCTTCAATTAAACCGAGCATATTGAGATGAATATATTTTAAATCCTGCTCTGTCATTAATCCTTTGCTTACACCCCGTTGATTGGTGACAATAAAAATTCGTCCAAACTTTTCCGCAAAAACTTTTAAAGCGCTCAATACACCATCATAAAACTTGAAATCTTCCCAGCGGGTAATATATAAGCCCACTGTTTCATGATTGATCACGCCATCGCGGTCTAAGAATAAAGTCCAGCTTTTATCAATCGTTTTCAGGTCAATCATGCATAAATCATTTTCAGATGCTAATGAATGGGGTCAATATTGGTATCCTGAAATTCGGGATTTTATCTTCCTTAGCCTCAATTGCCGGGCAGCGTTAGTTCAATTTGGGCTCTTTCGTAATCTTCAGGTATACCAATGTCAATAAAGTATCCGTTTGCTGCCATACCAAATATCTTTCCCTCTTTATAAAACCGTTCCAGATAATCCTTTTCAAATGAAAATTTACCGGGTAGCTTTTTGTTCAGAAATGCAGCAACATTTAACACATACACACCGCCATTTATAAGTCCCTCAGCAAAATACTGCTTTTCTGTAAAGCTTTCCACGGAGTGATCTTCATTAAGTTTTACTGCACCGTAACGGATAGACGCTTTCATGGGTTTTAAGGCAAGTGTGCATTGCGCATTCTTTTGAATATGAAATGCAGTCAATCCCTGCACCTGAATACGGAATAAGGTATCTCCGTTGGCAACTATTACATCCGGTTCCCGGGTTTTCGAACAAGCCAGCTGAATAGCGCCTCCCGTACCAAGTGGTTCGTTTTCGATAGAAAGTTCATAATTACCTGCAGGAAGAATAGTATGAAGAAAGGACTCAAAGGATTCACTTTTATATCCCAAAGCAAATATAAAATGCCGGATACCCTGCGCCTGAAAATGGTTAACAACATAGGCAATAAACGGCACACCATTTACCGGCGCCATGCATTTGGGAAGATCGGGTACTGCACTCCGTAAGCGTGTTCCCAGTCCTCCTGCAAGAATTATGGCTTCAGTAATGCTTCCGGGCATACAGCAGTTCAATAAAAATTAAAGTAACGGCATCATTTATTAGCAAAATATGCTTCTTCCACCAACTGGCAAATAATGTGACCCAGCAGGATATGTGATTCCTGGATGCGGGGGGTGTCTGTTGACGGCACTTCAATCAGATAATCGCTAAGTGCTTTCATTTTACCCCCGCCTGCTCCTGTAAAGCCAACAGTAATCATACCATTGGATTTAGCCTGTTCAAAAGCCAACACGATATTTTTCGAGTTACCCGAGGTAGACAAACCCACCAGCACATCACCTTTATTGCCCAGCCCTTTGATAAGGCGTGAATAAATAACATCATAGCTATAATCGTTGGCAACGGCTGTGAGGTATGAAGTATTGGCATGCAATGCTTCCGCGGGTAAGGCATCCCTGTCAATATAAAACCGGCCGCTGAACTCTGCTGCCAAATGCTGTGCATCAGCAGCACTGCCCCCGTTTCCGCAAAACAATACTTTATTGCCTTGCCGAAAAGCTTTCGTTATTGCTTCCGTTACAGTTTCCACTGTTTGCAACAATGTTTCGTTGACCAACACCTCCTGCTTAACTGCTATTGAGGCTGCCACAATATCTTTTATTTTATTCAGCATAGCTTTAGTTTAAAAAAACTGCGTACACAGGAACCAGGATCAACTGCGTGTCATCATACAGCCCAGGTACTTAATCCATTTTGGGTAAAAGTATAGGGCTTTACTTCCCCCCCGAAACGAAGGATGGTTTCAATTACCCTGTAACGCGTATTTTCAGGGCAATAAAATATCATAAATCCGCCACCGCCGGCACCCGATATTTTTGCACCGGATGCACCTGCTTTTTTTGCAGCATCATATATCTCCTCAATGAGCGGGTTGGAAATATTGGCTGCCATTTTTCTTTTTTGCTGAAAGCCAAAATCAAGAATTTCGCCCATTTCATTAAGACGCCCTTTCAGCAATGCTTCTTTCATTCTCCGGCTTTGCTCTTTCAACTGGTGCATTGCTTCGATAGAACTTTCTTTTTTTTGCTCCACATTTTTCTGCTGTTCTTTTATGATAGCGGCCGATTCCCTGCTGGAAGCGGTATAAAACAATACCAGGTTATTTTCCAGTTCACTCAGGTATTCAGCCTTAATGCGCAATGGGTTTACGATCACCTTATCTTCTTCATAAAACTCCATGTAATTAACACCACCGAACGTAGCTGCGTACTGATCTTGCCTTCCGCCTGCCAGGGAAAGGTCTTTGCGCTCTATCTGGTATGCATAGTGCGCTATATCATATTCGCCTAATGGCAGCTTCAGCATTTCGGCAAATGCGCCAATAATAGCTACCACTAAAGTAGAAGAAGTGCCTAAACCCGATCCCGCGGGAGCATCTACAAAAGTTTGCAATTTGAAGCCAATGGTAGGTACACCATAATCTTCCTGTATGCGGTTGTAAACGCCTTTTAATAAATCAAGCCTGCCGTTTACGGGCAAAGTTTTGCTACATTGATATTGTAATGTTTCTTTCCTGTCGGCCGCTTCCAAAACAATGATCTCCTCATTGAGGGGTTCAATATTGGCATACGCATACAATGAAACAGTGGCATTAAGGATCGCCCCTCCAAATAAATCGCAATATGGGCTCACGTCTGTTCCTCCCCCTGCCAGCCCAATGCGCAATGGCGCTTTGCTCCTATAGATCATTCAGGCATCTAGAATTTTATGATTGCAAAGGTAAGCAGTTGGAGGCTGAGAAGTAATATTAATTCACAAAACCAAAGTATCCGGAGATGAGGGGAGCATTGATCTTTATGGTTTGTTAAACCGCTGTTCTTCCTGCCTTACGCATCCGGATAATTTGGATAAAAAGATAGATAAGCGTACCCCATACCGCACCTATTATGGAGAAGGCAAGCCCCAGCAGCCATACAGGCGCCCGTGAGCCTGTAGCCCATAGCGACCGCCCGCTTAAAAGGTCCTGTGGTTCCAAAACCACACCCCAATTGACTTTTTTTTCTGCAAAAATATTCCCGAATTGTTCATGATCGTCTGTCCGGGCAACAATCACATAGTTCCCGTGATCGTCTCCCGGCAAATCTTTTTCCGTATACTCCACCGATACAATACCTTCCTCATCAGTAGTGTACGTATCCTCGTCTCCTACAGGCAGGTTGCCCAACAAGCTTTGTATAGCGATCTTCACCTCCGCGTCACCGGCCGGCTCCCACTCACCGGACTGCCGCCTGAAAACCTTTACGATGATATTCCTTACGCCATCTTTATAAGCTGTATCTATCTCTATTTTTGCCTTGGTTACCTCCAGCTCACTTTGGGTGGCTTCCAATTCGTCCCTGGCCCCGGTAACTACAATAAACCGGTGGGAATCCGAAGCATCCCATACTGCTTTAAAGGCAGCGGGAATAAAAACCCTGCTTTCCCCTTTGCTGTCTGTTTGGATCTCTTCCAGCAGGGAACTTTCCGCCTCTTCATCTATATACACTTTCCCTTTAATATCCTTTAAGGGGATAAAATTCCTGCCTGTTTTTTCTTTGGCAGTCACCTTCAGGTAAGGTATCCTGTTTACAGGCATATGATAACTGATATCTACCAGCACAGTTCTTACTGCTGCATCCTGGGCCTTTGCCGAAAGCGCAAATGCCAGCGAGTATATGGCCAGGAGACCGGCTTTATTTTTCAGGAGTTGCATTTTGTTCTACAATTGTTTCTTGTATGGGGATAATAGGAAATATTCTTACAAAAAAAGTAATGATCAGCAGTACACCTGCCAGCGATCCAATAGCAATGGCCCACTCTTCCCAGCTTGGGAAATAATGCCTGAACCGGTCGGGTGAATCGTGCATAGGCAAAAAAGGATGCAGGAGGGTAGGCGTTACGATAAGATAGCGTTTAAACCATGCCCCCACCACTACCATAATGCCCAGGATGAACATTGGTAATGGCTTCCTTCCCTGTTTGAACAGCATAATGATCGCTGGTATAACAAGTCCGGCAAGCAGTGAGAACCAGAACATAGGTGCAAAATCGCCTGTAAACAAAGTAACCAGGTGTGCTTCTTCTGCTTTTTTCATCTTAAAGGCCGGTACCAGGTATTCATTCATGTTAAAGTAAAGATATAACAGCGCCAGGAGCACCAGCACTCTTCCCATCTGGTCGAAATGCACTTCTGTAATGTACTGCTCAAGATGATATATTTTCCGGAAAATGTACATGGCTATTACCACGGCGCCTGCACCAACCAAAAACGCCCCCGAAACAAAATAAGCACCGAAGTTGGTGCTGTCCCATCCCGGGCGATAAGTAGTGGCAAACAACCATGAAGTAACGGTATGAATACAAAAGGCAACAGGTATGATCAGTATACTCAATATAAGAACCGCTTTTTGATTGATCCTTTCCTGCCGGGCGTTTCCTTTCCAGAATCCACCGAGAAAAAGGTATACTTTGTTCCACCATCCCATGTTCTTTTCCTTTTGTTCATTCAATATTTTCAGGTCGGGCAATAAAGGGAGGTATAGCAATAAAAGGCTGATGACAAGGTAAGTGCTGATCACGATCACATCCCACATGATAGGCGACTGGATGCGTCCGTGTATAAAAAGATTAACAAGCCTTTCTGGTCGTCCCATATCTACAATAATGATAAAAGAAGCAAACAGGATGGCGGATACGGCGATAATCTCGGCAATCCTTGTCAGTGGAGTGCTCCAGTGAATATTACCCAGTCTGAATATGGCGGTTACCAGAGAGCCGACCAGACTAATGGCAACAAAGAACACGAAATTAGAAATATAAATGCCCCATGATACATAGTCACCCATATGGGTCACTACCAGCCCATACCTCAACTGCCTGTAATAAGCAAACGCCCCGATAAGGCATAGAAGAATAAGCATCGCTGTCCATATCACTCCCCTTTTACCAAATTTTTTAGGCAAAAGATCCTGAGTGGTTTTTTTCGAATTCAAAGTATTCTGATTTTCCACGATCAATCGTTTTATGCGTTGGTTTTTTGTTCTTCCGTTTTCAAGCCTTCTTCAAATTTGAAATTCCTGTTTACCGGAGGCAGATAATACACACTGGGCTTTGTTCCCAGGTCTTCCATTAACCGGTAACCTGCTTTATCGCGAACCAGATCGCTAAACCGGAAAGTTTCCGCACCGTTGGTCACAACATCTTCATTTATATCTCCAAAAAAGAACACACCGTTCGGGCATGCGGTTACACAATGGGGCAGTTCGCCTTTCCGTACCATATCGGGGCAAAAATCACATTTTCCCACCGTTCCTTTCTTTTGCGGAACACTTGTTTCGCATGAATAGTCGCGACCGGCAATTTCTTCCGGAAGCGCTGGCTTCTCCCAATTGAATACCCTGGTTGAATAAGGGCAGGCGGCCATGCAGAATCTGCATCCGACACAACGATCGCTGTCGATCAGCACAATTCCATCCTGGCGTTTGAAAGTGGCATCTACAGGACAGACCTTCACACAGGGAGGTTCATCACAATGCATGCAGGTAGTAGGCTGCCAGTACGGAGCCGTATGTTCGGCATCCTGCATGGCATATATTTTCAGCCAGTTCTGTCCTGGATGAACATGATGCATGTGGTTGCAGGCCGATTGGCATTTCTTCAGGTTTTTGCAGCGGGAAAGATCAATCACCATTACAAATTTCTTTCCGGGCATTCCAACTCTTTCTTCCCCGTTTGAAAGTGGATATGGTATATCGGGTACAGGCTTCAGAAAAGCTTTATCTACTTCTACCACTTCACCATCTATACTCAGCAGCTTTACTTTTTCACCTGAAGGAATTACCTGTTCAGCATTACCAGGCGTGAAAGCTGTTTTTCCTGAACAGCCTGCCGCTAAACCTGCTCCGGTTAATAATCCGCTGAGCAGAAAATCTCTTCTTGACGTGTCTTTTTTTTGCATACAGGTTCTGGTTAAAGCGATAATATTATTTTTTTATCCAGCGATGGATATCCTTGTTGGAAACCTTCTTCCCTGTCTTTTTAATCTTGTCGGCGGCAACCTCTACTAAGCGGCCGTCTTCCGTAAGCATTTTCTTTGTTTCTTCTTTCTTATTTTCAAACAAGAACCTTGCTGAACCCGGTAGCCCTATGATCCCTAAACAGGCAATGATGAATTTTTTTCTCGAACTTGTTGCTTGTTCTGCTGGCATGGAAATGAAATTTATCTCATTATAATATATGGCAGATTCGACATGGCTGGCTTGCACAGTTTTCCCCGGCACAAAGCGTTACCCTGTCCATGCTGATTGAAAGCCATTACGCTTATTTTTTCAGGGTGCGCACAAAGTTGACGACGCTCCAGATATCATCCTGGTCGGGGATCTTCTTCCTGAAGCTCGGCATATCGTCTTTGCCCTCGGAGGTTTTATAAAAAATGGCCCCATCCGTTTGTTTCTGAAAAGCGGCAACCGAAAAATTACCAGGATCCGTTTTTAATTGTGCTGCCTTGCTTCCGTCGCCCAGCCCGCTTTTACCATGACAGCTCTGGCAATGCTTTAGCCATAACGCTTTACCTGTTTTTAACGATTCTTCATCAGGTTTTACAGGATTTTTCATATTCGTGAACTTATCAGGAACAGGCCAGGGATTTTCCTGATCGTGCATCCTGAACCCCGCAGTTGTTACAACAACCATAGTCAGGGAAAAAACTATCACGGACTTCGCTTTCATGGTATATTAATTTATTAATTTGAGTTTAAAAATCTGGTTTTCGATTCAAAAATTCCACAATCTTGTAATATTGAAACCGATCACAAATTGTTGATCCCGATAATTATTCTGGTTATAATAATTATTGCGCTGTGGTGTTATAAAATAGTAGTTCCCCATAAAAATCTGGAAAGCATGCGCGCTGGTAGTTACTTCCAGTCCTAAAGAAAGGTTAGGATGAGGATTACCCGTTTTGTGCTGCGTAATGGGCTGATCATAATTGGCAATAATGTGCATGCCTTCTTTTATCCTGAACCTTCCTGCAACGGATACAGCTAAATGATCGTGTTTTCTTTCCCGGATCTTACCGCTTTTTTCTACGGAAGTATCTACAAACTGTCCATATACAAAATTCATATGAGTTAGGCTGGGAGCAACCTGAACAGATATCCTGTCGTTTATTTTCCGGGCAATGAGCAACTGATGAAAATAAGAGAAGCGGTCTGACGCGTGAGCATAATTTTCCTTCAGCCGGGTTTCAACAGCCATATTGGAATACCATGTCAGGCTAACGGGATATTCATTTCCCCTTGTTTGCGTAAGTATGGCATATTTGACATATCCCTCCCAGGTCATGTTTGATTTGGTAATGGCCAGTCCGGTCATTAGCCTCCCGGTAGGAGAATAATTAAAGCCAAGCCGTATGTTGGAAGAGGCGAACAGCCCGTAGAAGTCTTTATACCCGTTATCAATAGTGCCAAACCTGTGTAAAATATCCATTTCAAAAGTTCCCTTGATAGGAACCATTACCGTTTGATTATCAATAAGCCAGATACTTTCAAAGGTATTTTTCACATACTTTTTAGCAGCGGCTGTGTTTTCTTCAACGGCTTCCCCCTCCCTGGCTTCAGGGGTTTCAATAGCTGTGGTATCCTGGGCAAAAAGAGCCGCGGCTGGCAGCAATATGAAAAGCATCGGCGTAACCTGCTTCAGGAGTCTCCCGGTGATGCGTATGTGTTTCATTGTCGAAGATTTAAGTTCTGTAATTAATTATTGGGGGCGCCGTTTTTAACCCAGTACAGCACTTTTTGTACATCTGTTGATTTTAACGCACCGGTAGGCGGCATTTCACCTGATTTTATTACGCGGTAAAGCATGCTGTTCTCCGGTACATTCAGGTCAATAAAGCCCCCGGCCTTAATGGCATTATAAGCCTTACCGGGAGTGAGTGCGGGCTTATGCGCAGGCCCATCATCGTGGCATCCGCTACTGGCACAGCTTTTTGAAAAGACAGGCTGCAGGTCGGCACTAAAACTGATAGGCGTATTAGGATCAAAATCAGGATAATACACATCTTTATAACAACCTGCTGTTGCGATAATCAACGATGCAATGGCAGCTGATACGAATATCTTGAGTTTCATTTCTTACAATTTTTTTCTAAAAATGGCATTACAGTATACATCTATATTGTCTCCAATATTGTTTGAGGAGATCTGGAAATCCGTTTTTGCCAGAAAATTGAACTGGAGGTTAAACCCGTAAACTTCTATGGTGCCGTCTCCGCTTGGCGCCTTACCCACATATTTCAGCTTAGCGGTTATTTCTTTTGTAACACCATGAAAAGTAAAGTCTGCTTTTACGATATAGCCTTTGTCGGTTTTACTGAATTCAACTGATTTGGATTTTATAACAGCTATGTTCGCGGCTTCCGTAGTCATGGATGTGTTGGTGCCGAAAGTGGTTTGCAAACAGCCCTGATCCCGGCCGGGTTCGCTGGTATTTACCGAATTAACCCATACCCAAGCGTCGAAACTGATGCCTGCCGCATTGGATTCATCAAATTCGAATGCGTTAATTCCGAATGAATTAAACCGACCGGTTAAAAGTGCTGTGGAGCCAATGTAGGCAGTTTCCCAACCTACATTGGAATGGCTTTTATCGTAGCTTACCTTTGAATCGCTTAAGCCCATCTTGTCATTTCCCCTTTCGATATTAGGACCGGAGCCAACAATAAGCTCATCGTCATGAGTGCAACTCAATATATAGCCATACCCACAAAGCAATATGGCTACTATCCAGGTATACTTGCTTTGTAAAAATTTCATAACAGTATATTTTTAGTTGAAAAAGACTAAAGGATCAACCTTAAGAACATTGTCATAATAAAGGTATGTTTCCAAAATCCCGGAAACGATGAGGCATTTGGCAGCCAGGCGTGATTGTAATCACGCTTGCCCCTGACAACTGTCACGACATTGTCATAAACGAAAAGTAATATTGAGTAACTTATTGAGTGACAGAGAGGTTAAAAAAACAGGGCTGCTTTACATATCGTGCCGGATATCAAACAGACAGGATCGCCCTTGCCATATTATCCCAGGTATACTTATTTTTTTCTTCGCGAAGCCCCGGAATAAAATGGTCTTCACTCATTTCATAAAACTGCATTATTTTTTCAGCTATAGAAGCGGCATCAGGTTCAGCCACTAAACCCACTTTACCATCGGGAACCATAGCCGTCAATCCACCTACATTGGTTACGATCATCGGTTTTTCAAAATGGTACGACAATGGTGTTACACCGCTTTGTGTAGCACTTCGGTAAGGCTGAATCACCACATCGGCTGCGCACAAACAAAATTTCACTTCACTGTCGGGAATGAAATCCGTTTTTAATATCAGTACATCTTCAATGTTATTGTCTTTGATTTGCTGCAGATAGGGCTTATTGTCTTCATAAAATTCTCCTGCTATCAAAAGTTTAACGGGGGGCAAACGCCGTTCGATGGTTTGTGCTTTCACAATTTTCATGGCATCCAGCAAAATATCCAAACCCTTGTATTTGCGGATAAAGCCAAAAAAGAGCACTACTCTTTCATTAAGGCCGATACCCAATTTAAGTCGCGCTTCCTCTTTGCTGATCTTCTCACCAAAATTGTCGTATAAAGGATGCGGTACAAACCGCGCGGGCTTTTTAGGTTCAATGCTGCGCAGATCCGTAAGTACTTTTTCACTCATTGTAATAAAAGCATCCACTGGTTTTAAAAAATACCGTGTAAAAGCGGTATCACCCGGCCTTTTCTCGTGCGGTATAATATTATCCGCGATACATACAATTCTGGTGTGGTTATTTTTTTTAACTACCCTTAATATCGTTCCCAGGCAGGGACCCATAAAAGGCAGCCAATACCGTACTACAATAATATCCGGAGAAATTTTTTTCAGTTCCCGGCCTACACTATACCAGTTAAAAGGGTTAATTGAATTGATGCGAACATGTATATTCAGTCCGGCGGGTGGTGGTTCGGAAGAAAATTGCGTTGTACCCGGAAAAAGAAAACCCGGATACTGCAATGAAAACGTATAAATATGGGTATCCCATCCATGTTGCTGAAATTCCCTGGCCAATCGCTCATCATATGAAGCCAATCCGCCGCGCAAAGGATGCGCAGGACCAATGATGACAATTCTTTTTCCCATTATCACTTAATATATACAAATCAAATTCCCAGTTTTTTTTCAATCAGGTAGCTGTTGCGTTCCGGGGAATTTCGGGCAACCAGTTCTCCCATAAATCCTACTAAAAAAAGCTGCGCACCCAGCAAAAGCAGGGTCAATGCGAGGAAAAAGGCAGGACGATTGGTTAACGCATATTCAGGATCAACAAACTTGCTGATGATAAGATAGATACTGAGCAAAAGCCCGACAAAGAAACAGGCGGTGCCCCATGAGCCAAAAAAATGCATGGGTCGTTTTCCAAACCTGCCTACAAACATAATAGAAGCCAGGTCAAGAAACCCGTAAATAAACCGTTCCCAACCAAATTTGGTAACGCCATATTTACGCGGACGATGTTCAACTACTTTTTCACCAATTTTTCTAAACCCGGCCCATTTGGCCAAAACGGGAATATAGCGGTGCATTTCACCATATACCTCAATGCTTTTCACAACTTTATTTTTGTATGACTTTAACCCGCAGTTAAAATCATGCAACGGTATTTTAGACATGCGCCGGGTTACCGCATTAAAAAATTTTGAAGGAATATTTTTGGCGAGCTTGCTGTCATACCTTTTTTTCTTCCATCCGCTAACCATATCATATCCATCTTCCGCTATCATCTTTCTCAATTCCGGTATTTCATTGGGGCTGTCCTGTAAATCCGCATCCATTGTAATCACTACCTCTCCCTGCGCAGCCTTAAAGCCTTCATTCAGCGCCGCGCTTTTACCATAGTTGCGTTGAAATTTAATGCCTTTTATACAGGAATGCGTTGTCCGCAATTGTTCTATAATAGCCCAGGATTCATCGGTGCTGCCATCATCAACCAAAATAATCTCATACGAAAACCTGTTTTCCTCCATTACCTTTTGAATCCAGGCACACAACTCAGGCAACGACTCTTCTTCATTATATAATGGAATAACAACGCTGATGTTCATGCAGAAAAATTAACAGTATTATTGAGCAACCGTTGGGAATTCCGGTTTTTTCTTTTTAATGATTGCAGCAATGATGAGGCTTACTACGAACCAGAAAATACAAAAGAATGCCGTTCCAAGCATTTGCTTGCCAAAACTATAATTATTGCCCTTCATCATATCTTCTGTAGCTTTATCAATCTGTTCCTGGCTTGCTCCGAATTTTTGCATCATCTGCTGCGTTTTTTCAGCCGTTTCCTGTGTTAGCGCCTCGCGAAAAGGCACGTCAATAAAATTGAACAACATGTAGCTGAATAAAGTGCTGATTACAGTGCCAATTACAAAAGTGGTAAACACAACTTTAAGGGCGGCAGCAAAATCAAGGTAACCTTCATTTAGTTTTTTTTGTTTTAAGCCGGCCAGTACGGCAATGATTACAGGTATTAAAAAACCTGCATAAGCCACAGGGTTTATAAACCATTTTACACCTCCCAAATATAGCAGGAGGCTAAAAATAACAGATGCCAATCCAGATATTAATCCGTAGGTAAGCCCTACATTTGTTTGCTTATTTTCCATAATTGTTGTTTTGGGTAAAAAATCAGGTGTTCAAAAATACCTTCTCTCCGTTAATTATCCCAATTACCCGTCCTTTAAGTTCTTTTCCGGTAAACGGAGAATTTTTAGATTTTGATTGAATGTGCTTTTCTTCAAACCGGTAGGTTGTTTCCGGATCGAACAAGGTAAGGTCTGCGGCTTGTCCTTCCTGTAATGTTGCAGCAGGCAGTCCAAAAACTTTACGCGGATTAATGCTGCACAACTCCACCCAGCGTTCGGTATTTACTCCCACGGCTCCGGCTACGCCAAAAGCGGTTTCCAGCCCTATCATACCATAACCGGCATATTCAAACTCGCAGGTTTTACTGTCCCATTCCTGAGGAAAATGATGAGACGCGATGCAATCAATCCATCCGTTGTTAACAGCCTCACGCAACGCCTGCCTGTTTTCGGGGGTGCGCAAAGGAGGGTTCACCTTAAGGTTGGTATCGTAATCCATAAGGTCTTCATCACTAAAAAAAAGATGGTAGGGTGTAACGGAGCAGGTTACCTGCAAACCCTTTTCTTTTGCATTTTTAATATGATCAACCGACCGTTTGGAACTGATGCCTGTAAAATGCAGTTTGGATGCCGCATATTCCGCCAGTTCAATATCTCGGGCCACCATCATTTCTTCAGCAATAACCGGTTTTCCGGGCAAACCCAGCCGGGTAGAAATAACGCCTTCATTCATTAATCCATGTGTACCGATGCTTTTGTCCTGTGGTATTTGTATCAGCACTCCTTCAAAAGCGCTTACATATTGCAGGGCTTTTAATAAAACGCCGGCCGACTGCACGGTATTGATGCCATCGCTGAAAGCGATAGCGCCGCTTGCAAACATATCATACATTTCGGCAAGATCTTTCCCTTCGGCATTTTTAGAAATGGCGCCTACCGGGTGAATATTTACAGGAAGGGATTTGCTTTTTTCTTTAATATACTCTACCTGCGATTTGCTGTGCACCACAGGATTTGTGTTAGGCAACACGAACACATGGGTATACCCGCCGGCTGCGGCCGCATTTGCACCTGTTTGAAGCGTTTCTTTGTATTCATACCCGGGATCGCAGAAATGAGCGAAAATATCTACCCAACCCGGCGAAACCTGCAACCCTTCCCGCTCAATGATAGTGTCTGCTTTTTCTGTAATGTTGTCTTCAATGCTTACAATGACGCCACCGGCAACTAAAATATCCTTTTGCTGTCCGTTAAATGAAGAACCGGGCTGCGTAATAATGGCTTTGCGAATGAGGATAGTCATTGTGAAAAGTTCAGCGAAGATAAAGGCTATTTATTGATTTTTTGAAATTGGAATTTTGAGTTACTTTTGCTGCCCGTTAATGAGTTCGGGACGTAGCGTCCCGCTGTAAGCGGGAGTAGCGCATCCCTCCTAAGGTCGGGAGGGTCGCAAGTTGCTAAACCATATAGACCATGTTTTGGGTATATATTATATACCGTAGTTCTTTAGAGAAGTATTATGCTGGTAGCACGGGAAATGTTGAGAAAAGAATTAACCAGCATAATGCAGGGAGATCAAATTTTACATCGAAAGGTATCCCATGAATATTAATTATATCCTTCCGGTGCAGCAACAGAAGTGAGGCCGTACGGTTAGAGATGAAAATTAAAAAAAGGGGTATCAAAAGATACTTGCAGGATAATCCTGCATAGTGTTCGGGACGTAGCGCAGCCCGGTAGCGCACTTGCATGGGGTGCAAGGGGTCGCTAGTTCGAATCTAGTCGTCCCGACTTTCAAGAACCGTAAATCCTTTACTATATTGGGTTTGCGGTTTTTTGTTTGAAAAAGGATAGCAGATAAAAAGGTAATTTATTAAATCTCTCCTAATCTAAATTCGTTGAAATACTCCCCAATGGCAAGATCAAAAAAGGGGATCGGGAGGATTCTACATAATAGGCAGGCAGCCTGAATAACTTTCGATACGTTGCCAACCGGAACATCCCACACCTGCTTAAGAGGCATAAGCATGAGTAAAAGTGTTATTTAGAAGTATCTTTAAAAATCGCATTGTTATTTTCTATATTCGAATTATGTACATCACTGAACTGGAACCCTATTTGGTTTGCTTTAACATTTACATATGTTCCCCCATTTTTAACGAAGACATTACTACTGTCGACCTTAACAAATTGATTTAAGGAATCTCTAAGTGAACGGATATCATTTTGAAGAAGCTTTCCTTGGGCAACGCTGGTGTCTAAGGTTCCTTGTAATAAATCTTGAGTATTATTTTGATTGGCGTTATTCCACAATCCGAAGCCGAGAGCCCCTCCTAATAAACTGAAAAAGGAAATAATGTAAAATGGGCGAATTTTTGTTCTGTTCTTTTGTCCTTTTACCTTTTTTATAAAATATAGAGGCCAGATTTCTCTTGATATGGAAAGTACTCCAAGTAAACTGAGAAATGTAAAGGCTAAAATTGAAACAGTATTATCGGACATAGATTAGGGGTTAAGACCCAATATAGTAATAATTTAGCTCCCCGAATACCACACAGAAAAAGTCCACTGTAGAAAAATTGGGCCAATGCTTATGAAATTTTTATTATTTAATTGTAGACACTCAAAACCTCTTCCATCTTTTCGGGAACAGTAAAAGGTATAACAGCCTGCTGTTGGTGTTATTAAAGTTATTGGATATCATAAATCCGTTTTACAAGATTAGTAGGCCGTCCAGGAAGTTTAAAGCTGCTGACTTATTGGGTTTTGAGACTACCTTTTTTATTTTACTGCACATACCGTAGCTCATATTGTCTCAGCGAAATGGTCGTCCCGCTCAAAGCGGGATCGTCCCAACTTTTAAGGAGGACTAAATAGCAGGTGTGTTCAGCTCTGCTAAAGATGCATTGATATCCGCCTGTGATACTTCATAATCCACCAATTTACCGCTCAGGTATTGCTCGTAAGCACTCAAATCAAAATGACCATGACCACACAGGTTAAACAGGATTGTTTTGGAGATTCCTTCTTCATCTGCCCGTTTGGCCTGTCGTATTACTTCCGCAATGGCGTGGGTAGCTTCAGGTGCAGGAATAATGCCTTCAGCACCGGAGAACAATAAACCCGCATCAAAACATTCCGTTTGGTTAATGGCAACGGCTTCAATAATATCATCTTTCAATAACTGGCTAACAATGGCGCCTGCTCCATGATACCGCAAGCCTCCCGCGTGAATAGGCGATGGAATGAAATTATGTCCCAAAGTGTACATTGGAATTAGTGGCGTCATACCAACGGTATCACCAAAATCGTAACGGAAAACACCACGCGTTAATTTGGGGCAGGAAGTAGGTTCCACTGCAATGGCTCTTATCTTTTTTCCGCCGGTTAAATTATTTTGCAGGAAAGGAAATGCTATACCCGCGAAATTTGATCCGCCACCAAAAGGCGCCACCACAATATCAGGATAATCGCCTGCCTTTTCCATTTGTTTCAATGATTCCAGCCCTATAATGGTTTGGTGCATTAATACATGATTCAATACGCTGCCCAAAGAATATTTGGTGTCGTCATGCGTGGCGGCCACTTCTACAGCTTCAGAAATAGCAATTCCCAGGCTACCGGGCGAGTTGGCGTCTTTTTCCAGTATGCTTCTTCCGGCGTTGGTTAAATTGCTGGGCGAAGCGTGTACTGTTGCTCCCCAGGTGTTCATCATAATTTTCCGGTAAGGCTTTCCGTCATAACTCACTCTTACCATAAATACTTCACATTCTATTCCCAGTAGTTTACAGGCAAAACTCAATGCGCTGCCCCACTGACCGGCGCCTGTTTCTGTTGCGATCTTCTTTACACCTTCCTTCCTATTATAATAAGCCTGCGGAATGGCTGTATTGGGCTTGTGTGAACCCGCAGGGCTACCACCTTCATACTTGTAGTAAATTTTAGATTTTGTGCCCAGCGCTTTTTCAAGGTTATATGCCCTGAACATAGGAGTAGGCCGCCAGAGGGAATACAGGTTTCTTACTTCATCAGGAATTTCTATCCACTTTTCGGCGCTCACTTCCTGCTTAATCAATTCCATCGGGAACAACGGAGCCAAATCTTCAGGGCCAATGGGTTGCTGTGTTCCGGGGTGCAGAGGCGGTAACGGTTTATTGGGCATGTCGGCCATAATATTATACCAATGCGTTGGTATCTCCGCTTCCTGTAAAGTAATTTTTCTTTGTAGCATGCAATACAATTTTTTGGCAATCAAGATACTGAAAAAGATCAAACAAAGAAGATAAGATTTGACAGCATTATATTTGCAGGCTAATAGCAACAAATGGGAATTAAAACAACGCCTGTAGACAAATGGATCATAAATCCCGTTAACGCTTTTATAAGCAAATCATCTACAGGAGGGGTGGTGTTAATCATTTCGGCCGTTGTTGCGATTTTTATGGCAAACTCACCCTGGGCGCACAGGTATCATCAGTTATGGGAGTATAGAATTTCATTCGGACTTAATGATCACTTTCATTTAAGCAAGTCGCTTCATCATTGGATCAATGACGGGCTGATGGCTGTTTTCTTTTTCGTGATCGGGCTGGAATTAAAAAGAGAAATTGTAGCCGGGGAACTTTCCAACCCCAAAAACGCTATTTTACCTATTGTTGCCGGCATCGGCGGCATGATTTTTCCTGCACTCATTTACACCTTTTTTAACGGTGGACTGCCAACCATCAGCGGATGGGGTATTCCCATGGCTACCGACCTGGCGTTTGCGCTCGGCATTTTATACCTCCTGGGCGACAAGGTACCGGGACCATTAAAAATATTTTTAACGGCTTTTGCTATTATTGACGACCTGGGCTCTGTTTTGGTTATTGCTCTTTTTTATACGGCAGAAATTTCATTGGTGAACCTGGGAATTGGGGTTGCTTTCCTGGCTGTTTTATTTATTTCTAATTTTTTGGGCGTAAGGAATACCTTCTACTACGGGCTTATAGGCATCGGAGGTGTGTGGCTGTTCTTCTTACTATCGGGCGTTCATGCTACAATAGCCGCTATTCTGGCAGCTTTTACCATCCCTGCAACGGTTAAAATCAACGAAACTTCTTTTATCAGTAAGATGAAAGCTTATATCGAAAAATTTAAAGCTGCAGATCCTGATCATAGCGTTCCTACATTAACTTCAGAACAACTGCATATTTTAGATGATATGGAAACATTGACCAAAAAGGCGATGACACCGCTGCAAAAATTAGAACACGACATGCACCCGATCGTAGCTTTTGTGGTGATGCCTGTTTTTGCGCTGGCTAACGCCGGAGTTAGCTTTAGCGGTAATTTCGTGGAGCAGGCAACCAGTGCGGTAGCTACAGGGGTTGCATTGGGACTTTTGATAGGTAAAATGATAGGGATTTTTGGCTTGTCTTCGCTGTTGATAAAGTTAAAATGGGTACCATCCCCTGAAGGTGTAACCTATAAGCATTTACTGGGTATGGGATTTATCGCGGCTATTGGTTTTACCATGTCGTTGTTTATTAACGAACTTGCTTTTAGCCCGTTGGGAGAGGTGGGAAGCCTATATATTGCACAAGCCAAGATCGGTATTATCATAGCTTCGGTGATTGGTGGTTTTACAGGGTTCTTCATAATTAAAGGGATTAAGAAGCCGGTAAAAGAACAACATTTCTGACTTCGCAGATATGTATACTATTTTACAAAGCGGGAAGCCGGTATATTTTAACTATTCCGCAGATGATTGCCAATGTGGTGCAATGGTTCCAGATTTCCACTACCGGGGAACGCCCCCGGCGAAGGACCACGTGATTTCACTTAGGCTTTCCCGCCGTTGAGTGCCGGGCGTAAACACAAAATGCCCGGTACTTTCTGCTATATGCTACTTGGTATTGATAAGAAAATGTTGTTTCTTTATATTGCTGTATTAGCAGGCCCAGTCCCTACCCAACCCAGCACAATTCCGTCCTCCTCCCCTGTTAAGGATGTACATGACTACGTGAACAATAATTCGGGCTTATGAAAAAGCTATTGTTCGAAACAGGTTTTCTTATTTTGATTTTTCTCTGCGTGATTTTTCTGTCGTGCAGAGAACGCAATCCGATTCCCTCAAAAAATGCCATCAATGAATTAAACCTCAAAAAAGGAGCGGTTATTTCCTGTGCACAGCCTGGCAAACAGTTTGGCCAGGTTGAGTTTGCGTTTTCAGGCAATGAATATATTAAAAAGGATTTTAACCTGGGCATAGCGTTGCTGCATTCATTTGAGTATGATGAGGCGGAAAAAGTTTTTGCCGGAATCATTGAGAAAGAGCCAGCTTGTGCAATGGCCTACTGGGGAGTAGCCATGTGCAATTACCACCCGCTTTGGACTCCGCCATCTGTGCCTGAACTTAAAAAGGGCGCCAAAGCAATTGAAATAGCTGGTTCCATTCAACAAAAAACAGAAAGGGAAACCGCCTATATTGACGCGCTTGCATCTTTTTTCAGTCGTTGGGAAAAAGTAGATCACAAAACCAGGAGCGCTTACTTCGAGCGGCTAATGCAAAAATTGTACAAAGCATTTCCTAACGATAAAGAGGCAGCGGTCTTTTATGCTTTGGCGCTTGATGCTACCGCTGACCCTGCCGACAAATCATTCAAAAACCAAAAAAATGCAGGGGCTATTCTCACAGCCTTGTATCCAAATGAACCCAGCCACCCCGGCATTGCCCATTATATTATTCACACCTACGATTACCCTGACCTTGCAACACTGGCTTTGCCTGTAGCAAGAAAATATGCATCTATTGCTCCCTCTTCCGCACATGCCCTGCATATGCCTTCCCACACGTTTACTATGCTGGGACTTTGGGATGAATGCATACAATCCAACCTGGCTTCTGTTGCCGCGGCAAAATGTTATGCAGAGGAGTCGGGTATAAAGGGACATTGGGATGAAGAACTCCATGGCATGGATTACCTTGTTTATGCCTACCTCCAAACAGGAGAAAATGATCTTGCTCAAAAACAATGGGATTATCTTAAAACAATGGATACCGTTTTTCCTGTTAATTTTAAAGTAGCCTATGCTTTTGCCGCCATTCCTTCGAGGTACTTACTTGAAAATAAAAACTGGGAAGAAGCGGCCAACCTGCTAATTCAACCCGTAAACTTTCCCTGGAAAAATTTTCCATGGCAGAAAGCCAACATTTATTTTACGAGACTGATGGGTGCTGTTCACACCGGCAAATTAGATGCCGCCAGATCTGAATTACAACAACTTCATCTGCTGCATGACACGCTGGCTGCGCAACAGGATGATTATAAAGCCAACCAGGTGCAGATACAAATTAAAACGGCGGAGGCATGGATCGCGTATAAAGAAGGAAATGAGCCGAAAGCACTGATACTGATGAATGAAGCGGCGGAACTGGAAGATCAAACCGAAAAACATCCTGTAACGCCGGGCGCGATAATTCCGGCAAGAGAATTATTAGGAGATATGCTCCTGGCAATGAACAACTCCGAAAAAGCACTGGAGGCCTATGAAACAAATCTTAAAAAGCATCCAAACCGTTTCAACGGATTGTATGGCGCTGGGTTAGCAGCCGAAAAATCAGGACACACAGAAAAAGCCAGCATGTACTACAGGCAAATCGTAAAGAGTACAAGTCCGTCTGCTTCGCAAAGACCTGAATTAACGGCCATTAACCAGTTCTTGAAAAAGCACCCTCAGCTTTAATTCATTAAGCCATTTATTGTATGGCGTCCCAATTGATTGTATGGTTTGTTTAGTACATTTATTTTAATTGTTAATATACCATCCCATGAGGCCGTATCCGAGCAGGAGCGCAAAAAGGTTTAAGCACTCACAATGTACAGTTTAATCCACCGTATGAAGAATAATACCATCCAATAAGGGAAAAAGTGTACATTACGTATGGGTATTGAACCCTATGTTTTTAGAAAAATAGTTATACCATATGCTTTCACCAACCTTTGCCATTAGCATGCCAGGCGGCGCCGAATGGTGGCTGATCCTTGCGGGAGCAGCATTCCTGTATGCATGGATCAAAATCATTATTGAAATTCTTACCGGAAAATTCAGCAGTGATATAAAAAAATTGCATAGCTGCCGGTAGTGATATGCCTGGGGATTGCAGGCGCTATCATGTATGTGCTCGCAGGCAGACAGGGTCGTATCGCCGCATCGTGAATTAATCTCCACACATGAGTTGGTGATGTAATATCAATTACGTCATTACAACTATAAATTACAATCGGAAATAAAAAACAATTAACGCCTCAATACAATGAGCAATAGGTAGCAGTACCTTGCTCAGCTATAATTATAATGAAATATATTCTGGAAACCGGCAGGCTACGGCTAAGGCAATTTACAACCGGCGATACCGCCTTCATTATTGAATTGCTGAACAGCCCGGGGTGGCTCCAGTTCATTGGAGACAGAAATGTAAAAACAACAGAACAGGCCAAACAGTACCTTGAAGATGGTCCATTAAAAAGTTATATCAACAATGGCTATGGACTATGGCTGGTGGAGCTGAAAAACAATAGCAAAGCGATTGGCATGTGTGGCATTATTAACCGGGATTTTTTAGACAATCCGGATATAGGGTTTGCTTTCCTTCCGGGTTATCACGGCAATGGTTATGCTACGGAAATAGCGGATGCCACTATGGGTTATGCAAAACAGCAATTGCACATTTCAACAATTACAGCAATAACCGCAAAGGACAATGAAAAATCAATCCGGCTCTTAGAAAAAATTGGGCTCCGGTTTACCGGCACAGTTAACTATCCCGGAACCAATGAGGAATTATTGTTGTACAGCGATCAACAAAATCTGATTTAATATGATTTATAATTTGTAGTTCATAGCTTTACCCCAATCAACCAATCAATCCATCACTTCATGTCCAGTCTTAACAGGAGAAAATTCATTAAAATGTCGGCAGGAGCTACCGCCGCTACTGCTATATGGTCAACATGGCTGCAGAAGGCCCTTGCTGTAGAAGCCTACAATGCCAGCCGTTCCATCCATGATGTGAAGCATATTGTAATTCTCATGCAGGAAAACCGTTCCTTCGATCATTATTTTGGCGCCATGCGCGGTGTAAGAGGGTTTGGCGACCGCTTTCCCATTCCGCTGGAAAGCGGGGAACGGGCATTCTTTCAGTCGGACGGCAAAAAGATTATACCGCCTTACCACGCCAACAAAAAGAAGTCGAATGCCGCCCTCATCAATGGTACTCCCCACAACTTTCCCGATATGCAGGCCGCATGGAACCAGGGAAAGTACGGATTCTGGCCGATGTTTAAAACGCCCTACTCCATGGCCTACTATACCCGGGAAGAAATTCCGTTTCAATATGCATTGGCCGAATCATTCACCATCAGCGATGCGCATCACTGCTCCGTGGCAACCGGTACGGATCCCAACCGGATCGTCTTCTGGTCGGGCAGTAATTTCAATCCCGAAAAAAGAGCAGCCGGCATTAATTGCACCGATGAAGATTCGGAACCTGTAAACCTCCGGTGCTGGATAAAAGGTAAGATGCCCGATCCGGGTTACACCTACCAGGGCAATGCCTTCCACTGGCCCACCATACCTGATGTGCTCGAAAAAGCCGGCATCAGCTGGCGCATCTACCAGGATCCAAACGACAACTGGACCGGGGCTATGCACGGCTGCCTGGCATTTGAAAGTTTCAGAACAGCTAAACCCGGTTCTCCCGTTTATGAAAAAGGAATGCGGCACTGGACCATTGAAGACCTTGCCAATGATGCCAGGAACAACAGGTTGCCTCAGGTGAGCTGGGTGCTTCCCCGGCAGATTGATTCTGAACACCCCGGCGCTCCATCCAGTCCTTACCGCGGGGCCGACTTCACCCACGCTGTGCTCTCAGCGATTACTGCCAACCCGGAGACATGGAGCAAAACCGTTTTTTTCCTCACCTTTGATGAGAACGATGGGCTCTTCGATCATCTCCCCGCACCGGCAGTGCCTTCTTATAATACCAACGGTACCCTGGCCGGTAAATCCACACTTGATCTTTCGGGAATGTATTTTCAGACCGTAAACAAAGAGCGATCAGCAGAGGCTCCTGTTTATCTCGACAAAAGAGATACCATCAGCGGTAATATACGCCCGTGGGGGCTGGGGCCCCGTGTACCGCTGTATATTATTTCCCCATGGAGCAAAGGTGGATGGGTAGATTCGCAGGTGGCTGACCATACCTCGGTAGGACAGTTCATTGAAAAACGTTTTGGCGTTACCATTCCTGCTATCAGTCCGTGGCACCGTGCAGTATGCAGCGACCTCGTATCCGCTTTTGATTTTGAAACGCCCAATAACCCGGCATTTCCCAAAATGCCCGAAACAGCCAATCATGCAGCGCTTGATGAAGCTTCAAAATTACTGCCCAAAGCCGTGGCTCCGGAAACGCCCTCCCCCCTTTACCAGGAAAAGGGAAGCCGTTTTTCAAGGGCGCTGCCCTATCGCCTGCATACTCATTTTGAAGCGTTGAAGGAGGAGCATAAGATCAGACTGGTATTTGACAATGACGGAAAAGCCGGAGCGGTGTACCATGTGTATGATCTTAAGCATTTAGCGCTTATCCCACGGCGTTATACTGTAGAAGCCGGCAAATCGCTGGCTGATGAATGGGATGTAAAGGAAGACAATGGTGCTTACGACCTTGAAGTGTACGGAGCCAATGGATATTTTCACAGGTTTACAGGTAATACGGAGGCACAGGAACCCGAAATTACAATTAAGTACAATCACAGAAAAGCCGGCATATCGGTTAATATCTATAACCCCAATAATGCTGCGATTGATATTCACATCGTGGATAATGCCTACGGCTATAATGTGCCTCAACCATTTGAGCTTGGGGCCGGAAAAACAAAAAAAGAAAAGTGGCTGCTGGGCAGCAGCGGCAACTGGTACGATTTTTCGGTTCGTTCAGGTAACGGCTGCCTGCACCGGTTTGCCGGAAGGGTGGAAACAGGAAAACACAGTATCAGCGATCCGGCAATGGGAACAGGGGAATTGAAGATTTGAGATTTGAGATTGAATTAGCCCGGATGTACAATTTGGGGTTTATCGTTTTTAGTTTACGGTTGAAGTTTCACTTCCGATTTGAAATTTGTGATTTGTTTGATTCTTGTGATTTGTTATTTGGTTCTTACTTTCGGATTTCGGGTTTCAAGCTTCGGATTTAGTATTTGCATCCGCCATGGCCCCATGTTTTATTCGGAAAGTGGATGGTGACACACCGCCTGCAGAGCAACCCGAGCATGGCCCATCTTACCGGTAAGGCATTTCGGAATATACAGGTGAATAGATTTTTTTTCGGGTATGCGGCTTTGCTTAACTTTGTTGCATCAAAAACCTATTAAGATGAAAAAAACCATATTAACGCTGCTGCTTGTTTCTTCTCTTTTTATTGTAAATGCACAAACCGAAAAAGGCGATTGGATGGTAGGTGGAAGTTTCCTCCTGAACACAGAAAAAAATACCACGGCAATAGGTCTTACGCCCAATGCGGGAATTTTTATTATCCCCAACCTGGCTATTGGTGGAAACCTGGGGTTTGATTATTCTAAAGTCGGCGATAATAAGGCAACAGATTTCAGGATCGGGCCTTTCGCAAGATATTATTTTACACAAGCCAATGTTCGCCCTTTCGTTCACGGGATTTTCAACTACCTGAACAGGCAGGTTAAAACCCCTGTATCAAAAAATACAGAACAGGGAATCCACTATTTTTTAGGCGCCGGCGCCGCAATTTTTTTGAATGACCAGGTTTCCGTGGATGCCTTACTGGGATATAATCATAGTAAGCTTGAAGGGTTCGACGGGAGTGGCGGCTTTGCCATGACCATTGGCTTTCAGGTGTACCTGCTCAAGCACCAGGTGGATAGGGTACGGGGCAAATAAGCTTGCTAGTGCTATGTCAAACGTGAAACCTGCCAGCCGGCAGGCTGGTGTGAGAAGTGAGACACTCCTCTCACCTTTGTCCTCTCACTTTTCACGATAACATACAGACATAATTGACTTGACTTAGCACTAGCATTAAAATGATTGAAAGGTTTAAGACAGGATAAATACTCCCTGCTCATTACTGAGTGCTGAGCGCTGATTGCAGACCGCTGACAGCCCCGGATTCCGGAAGTTTATGGTTTTTAGTTTTTTGTTTATCGTTGTATTCCTTCGGATTTAGCGCTTACCGCTTCGGATTTGAGTTTTGTTTGTTTCTTGTAGTTTGTGATTTGGTTCTTCCCTTATTTCTCCTCCCGCCCCAGCATGCTTAAGTATTTTATAAGATCAGCCAACTCTTCCCTGCCGGCGCCATCCAGCAAACCGGCGGGCATTAAGGAACCTGCCTCTTCAACATGTTTCAGCGACTTTTTGTTCACACTAACATTTCCTTCGGTGGCCGTTTTGATCCGGATATTGTCCGCATCCTCAGCCAGTTTGATCCCCTGTATGATCTCCCCGTTGGCTTTTGTTGCCGTTACCCGGCTATATCCTTCTTTTATGTTTTGCGAAGGCCACAATACCTCAATGGCTATTTCCTCCGGTGACAAACCTCTGCCCAGCGCAGAAAGATTGGGGCCAATATGCCCGCCTTTTCCATTAATGGTATGACAGGAAGCACAGGAGGGCATGCCCAGGTACAACTGCTCTCCCCGTGATGCATCACCCCTTTCCTTTACTAATTTTATCAACTGACTTATATAATCACTATCGTAACCGCCAGGAACGGTAGACACCCTTCCGGCAATTGTATTTAACTGCGCTCGTAAACCCGGCGCTTCCGTTCCCTTATTGGCCAATGCTTCCAGCATAAGCCCGGCAGCCTCAGCAGAAATGGTTTGTTCTTTTATCTGGCTTGTGATCAATGCAACACCTCCCTGTTGTTCTATAACAGGTGAAATGATCGCCAGCATTTCCCCAACCGTTTTTGCTGATCGCTGTATTTCATCCACCGTAAGACGGGTCGCCAGCTTTAAATCCAGTCCACTCAGACTTTTAAGCGCTGCCAGTCTTATTTCACGGGGATTGTTCCCGGCACTCACCTGTGTTTTGAGCAGCGATACGGCACTGATCCCTTCCAATTGCGCCAAGGTCTGTACAGCCCCAGCCCGGATTTCAACATCCTGCGATTTGTCCTGCACAAGTTGACCGACCGTAGCACCCGCCTGTTTGATCTGCCAGTGCTTCAGCAGCTTCATTACAGCTAATTTAAGCGGTTTTGCATTCGCCGCATTCAGCACTTCCTTTAAATAACCTATAGTCTTATCTGAAAGCGACTGAGCACCGAGAGCGGATAACTTGTCAAGCAGCACAGCATCTTTTAATTCGGTTCCGCGTTGGATCACATCGTTCAAATGAGCGCCGCTGTCTGCCTGCGCCAATGCCAGCAACAACCCTGTTTTTTCCGTTGCCGGTACCTCTTTTAACGCTATCAGTTGTGTAAGCTGGCTTGCCGGAAACCAGGCTGGCGGGTCATCGGCTATTACGTGGGCCAGGTGAGCGGGTTTACTGAAGCGGATATTTCCTTCGCGCAAAGCTTTTTCCCACGCAGGACGCAGTGTGTATACCGTTTTTTCCCACGCATAGCGAATGAACCTGTCTGTGGGGTGATCGAATATTTCAGCAGCTATCGCTATGGACTGCCCTTCTTTTATATAGCTTAAAGCTACCAACGCGTGTAGTCTTACCCGTGGGTTGCTATCGTTTACCAACAGGCGAAGCGCATGCAGCGGATCCGCCATACGGTCGTACCATTTTGAAATTACCTGCGCCGCATAAGCTCTTGCGCCGGATTGTTTTCCCTTCATCAAACGGGCAACTAAGCTTTCGTTCACGGTATCGTGACTTTCGAGCACACCCGCTGCTTCCACCAGGTGATGCCCGTATGCAATATCTTTCGGATCAAGCTTTTGGATCCATGCATTTACTGCAGCAATAACCGTATCCTTAGGAGCGGCGGCAAGCAAACGTTTTACCTGGTAGCGTACCCAAAATTCGCGCGACTTCAGATGGTTAAGGAGTTCGGCAACAGGCTGGCCTGCCAGTTGCGGCGGTTTTACAAGCGGCCTGTCTTTGGCTGTAATGCGCCATATGCGGCCACGCAGCTTATCCCTGTCGGGATGCCGTAAAGATGCCTGGTAATGACCGATGATCGGATCGTACCAGTCCAATACATAAATCGCACCATCGGGACCCATATGCACTTCTACCGGCCGAAAGCTTCTGCTGGCGGATATAACCAGCGGTTCCATAAGCCGGGCTTTAAATCCTGAAGCATCGTCACTTACTTTCATACGTTCTACCCGGTTATTGTAATATCCGGCCATTATAAAATCTCCCTGCAGATCTTCAGGCATGTGTTTGGAGCGAACAATCGCGAGGCCTGAACCTTTGATCTCGAGGCTTCCGATTTCCGGCAGGTAGGTACGTTTGGAGTTTTCAATTAATCCGGGAACCGAATAATACAGCGGCGGATCATTGGCTTTGTGAAACATATTGCCCCAATCGTCAAAATTCATTCCCCAGGGGTTAACACTTGCGGTAGACCAGTCGAAGAAATTATCCAGCTTACCTGTAGACGGACGGTATCGCCATATCCCTGCCCGGTTTTGCCGTTTTATTCCCCAGGGAGTTTCAATGCGGCTGTAGATATTATGACCCTGCGAAAAAAACAGGTCGCCGCCCGGGCTCCAGGTAAATGAATTGATCGTTTGGTGGAGATCGCCGGTACCAAATCCGGAAAAGATCACCGACCGTTTATCGGCTTTCCCATCACTGTCGGTATCTTCAAGAAATATCAGTTCGGTTTGTTGCCCCATATATACTCCCCCATGGCCGAGCTCAAAGCCAAGTGGAATGTTCAGGCTGTCGGCAAACACACTTGAAGTATCCGCTATTCCATCGTTGTTTCTGTCTTCAAGAATAAAAAGTTTATCGTTTGGTTTTTTTCCCAGTTCCGGGTGGGGATAAGTGGTGGTACATAAAACCCAAAGCCTGCCGCGTTCATCCCAGCGCATCGCTACCGGGTTGGCGATACCCAGTGATTCTGATGCGTACAATTCTATTTTGTAGCCATCGGCAACTTTAAAAGAAGCCAGCTCCGCTTCTACCGAATTGTCTGTTTCCGATGGCGCTACCGACATGATATTTTGTGACGGCACAGGATCCGGTATTTCCGCAGTTTGTTGCTTACCGGGTACAGTAGCCTGCCCCGGTTGTTTGCAGGATCCGGTGCAAATTGTTGCAGCCAGCAATAGTAGCGTTACAATGCGGAAACACAGCATCCGGTTACTTTTTGATCCGGTTGTTTTGGGGATATAATTCATGTATGCTTTTAATGTTATAATTTGTCGCTTTCCTCCCGGATGCGTTGCTCCGCTTTTTTGAGATATGATTCCAGCGCGGTTCTTTCTTCCGGCAGTATCCTGTGGTTCCTGTCTTTCCAATCGCGGCTGAAGGGTTGCACCAGTTCACTGCCGTAGATGAACGCCCAGTTACCTGCCCTCCAGTACCGGAACCATAAACTATTCATGCTTTGTACCTGTTTGCGCAAAGGCTCATAAGCGCCTTTGTAAACAGAAGGCAAATTCAGCTCTTTCATAATAAGCGTTGCCGCCAGTTGCTGCGCCTTTGCAGTAAGATGTATACCATCTGAAGTATAGCGTTCCTGCAGATTGGGCACCTTCATCCGGCGAAATAAATCTACATACACATAACCCTCCTCAGCCGCCATCTGTTTAATAGCCCCGGCATATTTATCTGCAGGCGCCTGAACAACAGGTATACTTTCTGCCCGTTTTCCGGACAATTTAAGCGCTTTGGTTTCGAATGGAACAGGAGACACAACAACGATCTGCCTGCCATCTTTACGGGCGCTATCCAGCAGGCGTTTGTAATTGTTGATAAAGCCCGGGAGGGAATCTTCTCCCTGTATAGATTCCATCTGACCGAACTGAACAAACAATATATCGCAATCAACACTGTCTAAGTTGCTTTCCCATCCTCCAAAGCCTGTTTCGCGGTATTGTTCTGCCGCTACATCTCCTTCCCAGGCCATATTGCGGAAATGCAGGGCTTTGCCGGGGTTGGCAGCAATCAATAACGTTTCTAAGTAACCGCTCTTACGAAAGTTGGCCATATTGGAGGCACCTGTAAAAACCACCACATCATTATTTTTAAGTTCTAGTTTTGGGCTGCCCAATGTTTTTCCGACTGGAAAGTTCAAAGGCGTTCGCAACTTTTCTTCCAATTGCTTTTCATTGAGTCCGGCCAATGCTATTTTGGGATGATGCACCAGCTTATTAAAGCGATAGTGCACAGTTATGGGAGGGCCGCTATGCATTTGCACGGCAATCCGTCCTCTTTTTTCTCCAAAGGGATCTTCCACCGCAACGGACAGAACGCCGTTGATGGCCGTCCATACCCGGTTGCCCGATGCCAGTATTTCGTAGTGGTTCCAGCCCCCCGGGTGTACTGCCTTTTCACCTTCATCGGGCCAATCTATATAAGTGCGGTCATGCTCATGGTAAAGCCTTCCCCAAACAGATTTCCCTACATCTGCCTGGTAGCCTACGGCCTGCCCGGATTCATCGAATTTTTTTGAGCGAAACTGGATGCCGGCATTACCGTTATCGGGCTCCAGCTTAACATCTACACTCAGGTAAAAGTCAGTCACTTCTGTGTTGGACCATAAAAATTCGTTTCGTTTCACTTCGTGAGCGGAATGCCCTACAATAGCCCCATCTTGTACCGACCAGTAGCTGCTGTCGGAGGAAGACCATCCCTCGAGGCTGGTACCGTTGAAAAACCGTTCGGCTGTTTCGGGCGCCGGATTGCACCCTCCGGCGCTCAGCGCTATTATGCCTATACCGGTGTAAAAAGCGCAGTATATAAAAAGAGATGGAAGCCGTTTATTGAAAATAGAACAGCGCATACTGAAATATTTTTGGGAAAATTCCGGCATGGCTCAAATTAATCATTTTTGTGCGGTTAACCGGTCTGAAATATTAGCGGATTACTCTGATATATTGACCGGTGAGCGGGTGGCTGGTATTGCTTGAGGATATGGATGGGTGTTGAGTGAGGGATATGGCTGACGTTCGAGTATTGCTGCAGTTGGGGAATCGACCAACTGTCCGCCCGGAATTGAAGCTAAATTAATAATTAAAAGCTGATGATTTGCACATAGCTAAATTAATAACGTCAAGCTGGATATGACGCAAAATTGAAAAACAATGAACCACGACTTATCCTAGTTATTAGCGGTAGTGCTTTCGAAGTTTAATAGGAAACACCAAAAAGTAAAACTTCATTATTACCATCGTCTACGAAATGTAAAGAATCCTGCTCCTGGATTTGCAGGCGTTTATAAGTTATCTGTGTTAAGTCAGGTTTCTTTTCAGTATACTTACCTTCTTGTGTATCAGTAATAAAATTTAAGAGAGCTTGAGTTGTTTCGCTATCAAAATCAACTTTTATTTTTATTGGTTTTGTCATAAAGTTGTTATTTGAAAGTTACTTTTCGCTTTGTTTGAGATTCAATCTGATTCTTAATTGGCTTCAAATCTAATGCAAAGTTACAACTATCACAAATAAGAATGTCATTATCTTTAATGTTAGGATTGGTAGGTAATTTTCGTGCTTTTATCTGCTGACTATCAATATCCATATAGCCATTTACCTTATGTCTTTTACCACATTTAGGACATTGCATGTCAAGCTCTGCTGCATCAATTTGGTTTTGTTGCCCTTTGGCTTGTGGAATTGGTGTCGGAGTTGGCAAGTTACCACCGGGACTTACAGTGAAAGTTTTAGATATTTTTAAATCGTCAATAAAAAATATTTTATAAACCGTAGAACCATCCAAAATTAGTTTTACAACAGTTTTAATTCTATAGATAATGTCAGCAAGTTTTGGGTCGTCATCAATGCGTTCAATTAATAAAACATCTTTTAAGTCTTCAATTTTTAATGATCGTCCATGTGTACGCCATGTTGTATGATTACAAAACATTTCAGCCACCTCATGTGCTCTTTGTTTTCTCATTTCTGGCGTAACAGGGTTTCTCTTTGTTTTTGTTTCTGTCCAATTTTTAAACTTATATTCTTCTAGCCAAACCTTCACTAAGTCTTTGGCAAATTCCAAAGAGTTGATTACTCCGAACAATTCTCCTGGTGAAATTTGGGCAACCATTACTGCATCAAATGGATTTAGACTCCCAGTTTTGGCAGCTTCTTCTCGTTTTAAATCAACCCATTCTTTATAATCATGTGCTGAAACAACAGAGCGCCCAATTTTTACCTGTGCATCAATAGGTCCTAAACTGCCTGTATCGGCCATGTAAATATTATCGCCGGACAACGCCAATATTGTTCCAGCACTTTTTGATTCTCCGGCTATTACGAAGTTGACTTCATCAAATTTCTTTCGGAGAAACTTGGCAATTTCTTCTGCAGCTTCACCGCTTCCTCCCGGGGTTTCTATGTAAAAATCAATTTTCTTTTCATTCGATTCTCTGAGAATATCTTGGATACTGTAAAAATCGTCCTGAATCATACTAACGTCAATACCACGATTGCGACCTTTATTAATGTCTGCTGCATACACGAACATATATCTACCCGTATGTTTATTATATAATTTAATAAGTCTTTGCAATTCATTTTGCAGTTCTATAAGTCCTAATCTTTTTTTAATATATTCGTTTAGGATACTTGCCATAAGTTTAGTTGGTTAATATATAAATATAAAGGTTTGCTGATATAGAGGCTGTGTCGTGGCATTACAGCTTACTCCTTACTTCGGGTAAATCAATTATTTTAAATACTTCTAAGCACTTACAAATACTTAGTCATTTCTAAGTGCTCACAAACGATTATTAAACTAGGATGGTCTTTACTTCTGCACTCAGAATTACTGTTGCCGATGTTGCGTTACGTCCCTCCCTACTATTGCTTCTATTGGCTGCACTATTGCCCTACGTGCTATAAAATCTATCTCATGCTTTTAAAATTTTCCCTGCTTTTGGAGTGCATCCAAGTCAAGAAGTTATTATAACTTTCCACTCCGACTTCAACCAAATCAATATCCTTGTTTGAAAAACCATCTTGCCAGGCACCAACTGCTTTGACAAAATATTCCGTATACTTATCTGCTAATTCTTCGTTACTCTTTTTTAAATATTCTTTAGGAATTGCAGATGCATTTTCATATGCTATTCTACTCCACTCAAATGCCTCCTGTCGGTAATTTTCAAATTCATCATTCAAAGTCAAATCTTCACTTCCATATTTTGCCAACAAGTCTGCAACCTTTTCACTTGCATCAGAAGCAAATTTCCATCGTTTATAGTTTTCAGAGTATGGCGGTTCTAGAAAATCCCAAATTGAATGTCCCCACATTTTATCTTCAACTATTCCTATTGAGCCAGATGTGTCACTAACTCTAATAAATGAGTTAAGTATAAAAAGTATGACAATGAGTATACCGAGTACTTTAAAAAAACCTATAACAAACGTTTTCATGTTATGATTATTTGAAGATGCTTTTGTTAGTTTGAAGTGTCAAAAACATTACAGATAACTCATCGCCTCCGCAACTCATTTCATTTTAAATACTTCTAAACGCTTATAATCATTTTTAAGCCCTTATAAACGGCTACCCACAACAGGCTTCACCACTGCCGCGTTCAAATAAAATTCATGACTGAAACAGGTAATCGGGGTTGAATATTGGATGGTATATACGGGTGCGGATAAAAAGGGTTATCAAACCTATTCATTTATTTTTAAAAATGAAAAAGTTTTTTGGGGATTATGCCGGTAATTTACGGTAATGAGTATTGATAATTCCCCCCGGTTCTAACCAACATACATTCGATTGCTGGAAGAGGGTGTCAGAATAAAATTTTAGCGCCGGGGTCGCATAGCTGTGCTTATTGCTCGAATGCAGGCCCCGGCGCGACACATATTTCTTCAGTGTCCGGGTTGCCAAATGATACAGAAAAAGGAGTTTCGTTTTATTTGCTTTTTGTCTTTTCTTTTTACTTTTTCTCTTGAAAGAAAAAGTAACAAAAAGTTCAAGCACGGATTGACGTCCTCCCTTTAAATGATCATGGCTGAATAATGGGGAAGCTTACAGGATGAGGATACAACACATCCGTGCACATGCCCTGATTTAGCTTTTGTACAACTGTGGCTTCAGCCATTTATCCCTGATAAGTATATGCAAGCAGTTTGAACTATTGTTACTTTACCAGATTTAGAGCATAAAATCTTAGCGCCGGGGTCGCGTAGCTATGCTTATTGCCTGGATGCAAACCCCGGCGCGACATAGACCGGCTCCGGCTCAGCGGCTATAGTTAAATTTTCTCTTTCTTCTGATTCTTTCTGCTGTGCCGGGCCGGCGGAACTGCCCCATACTTTAGCGATCCTGTCTTTGATCTTCTGCTCAAAAATGTTAATGAGCTGCTTGCTGGCATTCACCAGTTCCCGCTCTTTTTCAATCTGGGCAACGATTTGACGTTGGGTTTCGATATCAGGCACAACTATTTTCAATTCTTTAATGAGTTTTCCATTCAGGTTGCTTTGGTTTCCTCCTCTGGCATCACTTATTATTCTTAGATGTTCATAAAGCCCCATTAATTGATAAAATAGAAACTCATTGTCAATATTGTCACTACAAGAAATGGCTGCCACTGCCTGATTTATAGCTGCTTCAATTTCCAGAATAGCAACGCGTCCACGAGTAACACCTTGTCCATACATTGCCATTAATATTGTGCCGGGACTAATAAGCCGTGTGGAAGAATTATTTAATCCCTCTTCTGTAATGAATTCTTCAGCCTGACTAATTCTATTAAAGAAGATTTCGCCTGTTTTTATGTAAGGAATTCCTCCGTTCCAATAAGAACTATTTTTTCTATCAGGTGTACCGCCTGACGTTACTATACAAACCTTTCCCAGCTCCACCATCTCCCAATCCGGGTCAATGTCTATTTTGGGTTTGTAGTTTTCTACTACGGCTTTGGCGCCATCTATGATTTTTTGATAGCTTTCGATTTCGGCTACGATTGCTTCCTGGATGGATAAGGGCGGAAGGGGGATTTGGATTGTTTTTAAATCAGCTACTCTTAAGCTTGCTTGATTAACTGCCTTTTGTGCAAAGGATTTAGCTGTATCAATAAATGTTTCCGACTTAAAAACCGCAGCAATAAATTCTGGAATTACCTTGGACTTATCAGGCTTAAAGCGGATAAGGTTTGTTCCATGTACAATAGGTTCTGTGAATCCTTTAAAAATGGCCGATTTAGCCAAATGTTCAATACTGTTTATATGGCTCAACAAAATGTCTCCTTCTTGCATGAAATAGTCTTCAGGAACATCATCATTTGTCCATTTTGTTCTTTCAATATCAACAGTTCCATCAGAAATTGTTTGGATTCGAGTAACCCGATATTTTCCTTGCTGGTCAAATTGTTCAACATTTCTGCCATTCCTCATTGATTCAAACAATTCTTCAACGAGCACCAAATCGAAATTTGAATTACGTGCAACTCGTACCCTATACCTCTCCCCACTCAAATTATAATCGCCATTGGCCGCTATTTCGGTCTTTAAAACGGTATGGGCAACCGGTGTATCGGGAATATCACCCGATGCAACAAATGCATGGGCTATGGCAATGGCTTCTCGCAACTGGCTGCCTTTGATGGCTGTGCGTTGCGCGCCAAGGTTATACCCGTCATTGTCAATCTTCACAAACAGGATCTCCTCCCGTTGCCGGGCAAGGGCTTTGTTCATCAGCAAAATAGAAGTCTTTACCCCGCTGTAGGGATTGAACACCCCCGCGGGCAGGCTCACTACGGCATAGAGATAATTCTCCACCAGCATCTTCCGTAACTCCTTATAGGCCTTACCGCTTTGAAAGATCACGCCTTCCGGCACAATGATGCCCGCCCTGCCATTGGGGTTCAGGTGCTCGGCTATATAATCCACAAAAAGCACTTCGCTCCGGTTGCTGCTGATGGTAAACTTTTTGTGCGGCCTGATCCCTCCCTTCGGGCTCATAAAAGGCGGGTTGGCCAGGATCACATCAAAACCGTCATTCCACCGCTCTTCACTGCTCAGGGTGTCGTACTCGTGAATATGGGGCGTATTGAATCCATGCAGATACAAATTCACCAGGCTCAGGCGCACCATATCGGGCGAAATATCGTAACCCACAAAATTGCTGATCAGCTTTTTGCGGTCGTCGGGTGTTAACCGTTCGCCGTTCAAAGGAAATTTCTGATCGTCCGGTAACTGGTTGTATTGAAAAATATTGGCCGAAGCACTGTTTTTGGAATGTTTCAGGAGGATATGTTTGTAGGCCGAAATCAGGAACCCGGCGGTACCACAGGCGGGGTCGAGAATGGTATCGTTTTTACCGGGGTCAACAATGGCAACCAAAAAATCAATGATATGCCTTGGGGTTCTGAACTGCCCGGCATCCCCCTGCGAGCCCATCACCGACAACAGGTATTCAAAAGCATCGCCCAACTTTTCGCTGTGCGTATATTCAAATCCGCCGATGGTTTTGAGGAACAGCTTAAGTGTTTCGGGATCGCGGTAAGGCAGATAGGCATTGCTGAAGATGTCGCGGAAAAGCTGCGGGATATTCGGGTTCTTTTCCATTCCCTCAATGGCTTCCGAATACAACCGGAGCATTTCGGCAGCCGTTACTTTGGGATGCATCAGCTTATCCCAGGCATATTTGCTGAACTCCACCACTTTGTCTTTCTTCCGGTCGTTCGGGAATTCCGGGTCGGGCGCCTTGTAATCCGAAAAAAACTTGGCCTTCCCTCCTAACTCCACGGCTTCCTTGTCCATGTCGTCCATGAATTTGTAGATCAAACCAATGGTTATCTGTTCAATCTGTGCTTTAGGATCGGGCAGTTTGCCTACCAGGATATCCCGGCAGTCGTCTATTCTTTTTCTGGTTATGGTATCTAACATGTTTTCTATTGGAAAAACTGGTCTTCAGACCAATTCAATGGATTATTAATGATGTATCTGGAAATGTTTTGAAACGATTGCTCGTCCCGGATGATGTGATCATGAAAACGGGATTGCCACCCAAATGGCAAATGCAACCTGTTGCAATATTTGGTTACCGCCGATTTGTAGGAACCAACGATGGATGAAATGGTGTTTTTTCCCTGGTTTTGAAATCGTTTCTGACCGATGGTTTTTTCGGGGTTTGATGGGGATTGTTGTGGGGGGGATTGTTGCAGGGTTAGACGTAGGGACAAGGCATGCCTTGTCCCTACGTCTAACCCTGTCCCTACATCCGGCCCAACGTCCGAATCATTTCCCATGCCTGCATTATTCCCATCCAAAATCAATATGCCATGAATATGGTTAGGCATCACAACAAATTCGCCCAATTCAATATTTTGCGCGTGATTCTTTATTTCATGCCACAATACAAAGGCGATGGCGCCTGCCGGCGAAACCTCCATTGTATGGTTTTTGATCTCCCCGAAAAAATGGTTTCGGTCTTTGGTGCAAATGGTAATAAAATAGGCAGCATCGCTGCCGTAATCCCAATTTTGCAGGCGGGCCGATTCGTTGCGGTATTTTCCCATGTATTTTTCTGACATCAGGCGGCAAATTTATCAAGGTTAACGTAATCTTTGATGTACACAGGGATCACTTCCCTGTATTTGGCATCCACTGCCCGGAACTGTGCAATGGTGAGGACAGGATGGGTTTGCAGGGCCTGGAAATCTTTGGTCTTAATGATTTTGCGAATGTCCTGGTCAACAATATAGGCCTTGAAAAAATATTTCAATGCTCTCAGGTTTACATCTTCCTCCGGCGGATAGATGGAAATAAATTTGTCGAACTCCTCTTCCAGCAATTCGTCTTTTGACCTGAATTTCGGAATGATGCCAAAGATCTTTTCCACCACTTCGCGAATGGAGATCTTCCGGTCTATTTTGGCGGCTTTCCGTATTTTTTCAAGATTGAAGTATTCATGGGGCTTTTCAAATATCTCCTGCTGAATATAGCTGGCTACCTGCTCCCAGTTCCCAAGCTCCACATTCTTTTTGATGACATCGTCCATGATGATACGGTCTTCAAACTTTCTGAACAATTCCCTGTCAATCCGCATTCCTTCGGGCCCGATGGGCTCCTCAACCAGGCTCAGCAGGGGGTCGGGCTGGTAAGTAGTGTACTTGTCAATATCAACACCGCCCCCGCCGCCTTCACCGTTTCCTTTTTTCGGCTGGGGCAGTTTCAGCTTTTCATCATAATCAAATTTTTCCTCGAAGTATTCGCAGTTGGCAAAAAAATCGAAGAGGTGAAAGATCTCCTTTTCATGCCGGGTGATTTCTTCTTCGTTCAGCTCATTTTTGAATTTGTATTCAAAAGTGTTTTTGCGTGTCCCCCGGCCTTTGATCTGCACAAAATCGGCAGGACTGAAAATTGGGCGCATCATGCAGATGTTCAGCAAATCAGGACAATCATAACCGGTGGTCATCATACCAACGGTAACGCATACCCTTGTTTTGCCTGATTTGTAGCCCTCCAGCCAGGTGGTTTTACCATTTAGATTATTGTTGGTAAAGTTGATCGTCATTTGCTGCGCGTCTCCCACCTGGGAAGTAACCTGAACCGCGAAATCCGAATGGTATTTACCGGGAAAAAGCTGCGCAGCAAAATCATTGAGCACTTCCGTCAGCTTCCGGGCATGGTTCTGACTCACCGCAAATATGATGGTTTTGCCTACCTCGTTTGTGATGGGATCCCGCAGGGCATTATCGAGAAAAGTCTGGCAAAAAACACTATTCGTCTTTTCAGAGAAAAACTTCTTTTCAAAATCACGGGAAATGAAAGTCTCCGTTTCTTCCCCTTCCTCGTTTGCCACCACCACCGCATATCCTTCGTCGGAAAGCAACTGGGTGGTGATTTCCGTTCGGGCATCCAGCACCTTTGGGTTGATCAAATACCCGTCCTTCACGCCGCCAATCAAAGCGTAGCGGAAAGTGGGGTCGCCACCCTCACAGCCAAAGGTGGCATAGGTGTCGCGCAACATTCTCCGTTCAATTTCCCGCGGGTCGTTTTCCTTTACTTTGTCGGGGTCAACGCCTTTTAAATAATCTTTTGGCGTTGCCGTTAGTCCCAGCTTATAACCATGGAAATACTCAAATACCGCTCTTGCATTGCCCGAAACAGAGCGGTGCGCCTCATCTGAGATCAGAAGGTCAAAATCGGTTGGTGAAAAATCATATCGGTATTTGTCATTGTGCATCAGCGATTGAATGGTGGTTACCACAATATCCGCGTTTCTCCAGTCGCTTTTGTGTTCTTTAAAAATGAAAGTCGTGTAATCGGGCTTCAAATAGTCCGTAAAAGCTTTCCAGGCCTGATCTTCCAGCTCTAAGCGATCCACCAGGAACAAGACCCGCCTCGCGTTCTGTGTTCTCAAAAACAGCCTGATCACAGCCGCGGCGGTGAGGGTCTTGCCGGTGCCGGTGGCCATTTCAAACAGGAATCTGTCTTTTCCTGCCGCAACCGCAGCCTGCAGCGCCTGAACGGCTTTTAACTGGTAGTGTCTTAAAAAACGAAGTCCGTTCGACCTAATAAAATCCTTACTGGCTTCCACAGTTACGTTCCATCCGGGTTTTCCGGCATAGTCGGGCATCTGCACTTTTACAATATAATCCGCCGACACCACTTCGCCGGCCAGGGCATTCCGGTCCGGATTCCAGTTTTTGATGGCGCCGATCTCTTCCGGAGAAGGGAATTTGTATATCGGTTTGGGATTGCCGCGGGTGATGTCCCAGAAGTAGTGTACAATGCCATTGGAGAGGATCACATATCTTGCCCCAGCGGTTTTTGCATATTTTCTTGCCTGTTCCTTTGCAACCAGCGGATGAAGGCTTTCCTTTTTTGCCTCCAGCACACAAAGCGGTTTTTTGTCGCTGTCTACCAGTAAAAAGTCTAATGAGCCATTTTTTGTTTTCTCGTAGTCGTTGCCCCAGGCATCCATTTCCCGTTGAGTGATCTTCACATGGCTTTCGGGCAGGATGTTCGCTTTTCCCTGCTCATTGTCAAAGAATCTCCAGCCTGCTTCCGTTAGCAGTTGGTTTATTTTAATCCTGGCATGAGCTTCATTTTTCATTTTTGTTCTCCATGTGTTTGGGTTGGGTGGCGGGCGATGTAAGATACAAAAGTTGAAAATACATTTTATTGCTCAATTGTGTTCTGTCAATCGGAACTGCAGCCAACAATCGTAGCGGCAGGGCCGCATAGCTATGCTTATTTCCTGAATGCAGGCCCCGGCGCGACACCTATTTTTTCAGTGTCCGGGTTGCCAAATGATACAGAAAAAGGAGTTTCGTTTTATTTGCTTTTTGTCTTTTCTTTTTACTTTTTCTCTTGAAAGAAAAAGTAACAAAAAGTTCAAGCACGGATGAGGATACAACACATCCGTGCACATGCCCTGATTTAGCTTTTGTACAACTGTGGCTTCAGCCATTTATCCCTGATAAGTACATGCAAACAGTTTGAACTATTGTTACTTTACCGGATTTAGAGTATAAAACTTTAGCGCCGGGGTCGCATAGCTATGCTTATTGCTCGAATGCAGGCGCCGGCGCGATACATATTTTTTCAGTGTCCGGGTTGCCAAATGATACAGAAAAAGGAGTTTCATTTTATTTGCTTTTTGTCTTTTCTTTTTACTTTTTCTCTTGAAAGAAAAAGTAACAAAAAGTTCAAGCACGGATGAGGATACAACACATCCGTGCACATGCCCTGATTTAGCTTTTGTACAACTGTGGCTTCAGCCATTTATCCCTGATAAGTATATGCAAGCAGTTTGAACTATTGTTGCTTTACCAGATTTAGAGTATAAAACCTTAGCGCCGGGGTCGCGTAGCTATGCTTATTGCCTGGATGCAGGCCCCGGCGCGAGGCTTCTCCGCCGCGGCGGATCGCAAGGACAGTCCTTTTATAAACGCATTAACAGAATAGGGTATCTATATTTTCATTCTTATTGTTTTCCAGATGCGGTCTGACTCTCCTTTGTCGGGTACCGACCGCATCTCCGGATTTCGGAATTCCTAACTTCGGATTTTTATATAAAATCATTACATTCATTGTATGAGAATTACCGCCTCCATTTTACTCGCCGTATGCATTTGTTCTGCGCATGCGCAGCAAATTGACAAAAAATTACAAACCCGCATAGCCGAAGCTGTTAGCGGTTTCAATGGCGTTGCAGGTATATATGTGCACGACCTGAAACACAACAAAGTGGCATCCTTCAATGCCGACACCATATTTCCCACCGCAAGTATTGTAAAGATCCCCATCCTGCTGGGCATCATGCAAAAAATAGAAACGGGTGAACTGAACTATCACCAGCGGCTGATGTACAGGGATTCGCTTTTTTACGATGAAGGCGATGATATCCTTTCGCGCTTTAAAGACAGTGCCACCATTGAACTGAGCAAGGTAATGATGCTGATGATCACCATCAGCGACAACTGCGCCAGCCTGTGGCTGCAGGCACTTGCAGGTTCCGGTACAAGGATCAACGAAATTGTAGACAGCTTAGGCTACACTTCCACAAGGGTAAACAGCCGAACACCAGGCAGGGAAGAAAACAGGCGCATCTATGGCTGGGGACAATCTTCACCGCGCGAGATAGCCGGCATTATGGAAAGGATCGTTCGCGGGGAAATATTCAGCAAAGCTGCAAGCGATAGAATGCTTCGCATACTGGGCCGGCAATACTGGGACGAGCAGGCGCTGTCGCAGATACCCGCCGGTGTGTTCGCAGCCGATAAAACCGGAGCTGTAAACGGCAGCCGTAATGAAGTGATGTATGTAAACGGAAAAAAGAATCCTTATATCTTCAGCATATTCACCAAAAACAATAAAGACCAAAGCTGGAATGAAAACAATGAAGCATGGATCATGACGAAAAAAATATCAGTGCTCCTGTGGGAATATTATAATGGTAAGTAATTTATTGGACCAGGCGCATGGGTCGGAATCATAGATATAGACTTTTCAAAAGTTAACCGGGAATTGATTGTTCATTTCAAAATGAAGACTATTAACCTCAAAACAATATATGGTATCAGACTATTTTTCTTTGCTACTTTTTGCGGAAAAAGTAACAAAAGCCACCGCGGAGGATGGCTTTTGCATAAAACAGTTGTGAGCGCTATCCTATTCTTCCGTCAATTATGGCCTGATCTATGGCTTCTTCCTGTTTGGATTGTTCCTGGAGCTGCTTCAATTTTTTTCCGTACGCAAGTCTCGTAATAAGTGCAAACAATACAGGCACTACAAATATGGCCAGTGTAGTGGCAGCCAGCATCCCCCCAAAAACCGTCCAGCCAATGGTTTTACGGCTTTCCGCCGCCGCCCCGCTGGCAAAAGCAAGGGGCAGAACCCCCAGAATAAAGGCAAGCGATGTCATAACGATGGGGCGTAACCGCAACCGAACCGCCTGCAAAGTGGCATGCACGATATCAATACCCTTGTCTACCCTTTCTTTAGCAAACTCAACTATAAGAATGGCGTTTTTAGCCGCCAGCCCGATCAATGTGATCAGCCCGATCTGGGCATATATATTGTTTGACAGGCTGGGAATAAAGGTAAGCGTGAGTATGGAGCCGAATGCACCAATAGGCACAGCAAACAATACCGAAAACGGCACCGACCAGCTTTCATACAGTGCTGCTAAGAATAAAAACACAAATATGATGGAAATGGCAAAAATGACCATCTGCTGATTTCCCGCGGTTATTTCTTCGCGGCTCATCCCTGAAAATTGATAGCTGTAACCTGCGGGTAAAGTTTTTGCTACTTCCGTTAAAGCTGTGATGGCCTGCCCGCTGCTGTACCCGTCTTTTGGTGTGCCGTTGATTTCAACAGAACGATAGATATTGTAGTGCGAAATAACAGCGGGAGCTTCAATTACTTTTGTAGTAATGAGCGAACCAAGCGGTACCATTCCCCCCTGGCTGTTGCGTACATAATATTTTTCAATATTGTGCAATGAGCCTCTGAATGAACTGTCTGCCTGCAGCATCACGCGAAAGTTCCTTCCATATAAATTAAAATCGTTCACATAGCTGCTTCCCAAATATGTAGAAAGTGTTGTATAGATATCTGAAACCTGTATGCCTAATTTCTTGGCCTTTTCCCGGTCTACATCAACCTGGTAGCTGGGTGTTCGGGCGTTGAAGAAAGTGAAAGCCGCACCAATTTCGGGCCGCTGATACAGCTTGCCTAAAAAATCCCGGGCCACTTTCTCAAACTGCTGAATATCATCGGTACTGCTGGTTTGCTGTAACTGAAATGTAAACCCCGAGGTTGCACCCAAACCCGGTATTGCAGGCGGAGCAATCGGTATAACCCTGGCTTCTTTGATGTGCGCGGTAGCAGCCCGTATTTTTGCAATAACGCTTTGCACATGGTGCGCTTTGCCTTTCCTGTCGTCCCAGGGGTGCAGCGATACAAATATGGTACCCGCATTGGATTTGCTGGAAAAGCTCACGATATTTAAACCGGCCAAACCACCTGCTACTTTTACTTCAGGCAACGACCTTATAATGGTACTGAGTTCCTTTAACATGGCAATATTGCGGGTGGTTGATGTAGCCTCCGGCATTTCATACGTAACAAACAGGCGACCTTCGTCTTCCGTAGGAATAAACCCTGACGGCTTATTTTTAAATAGAAAGAACAAGCCCACGAACAATACCACCAGCATGATCAGAACATACGGTGTATGCCGTATCCATCTTCCTACTCCTTTGGTATAACCATTCGTTAAACGGTTAAATCCCCTGTTGAATCCGGCAAAAAACCGTTCAAGCCAGTTCTTTTTTTCTTCCTCACCCTTTGATGGTTTAAGCATAATGGAACAAAGAGCGGGAGTAAGCGACAATGCAACAAAAGCGGAAATGAGCACAGAAACGGCAATGGTAATGGCAAACTGCTGGTACAAACGACCTACGATTCCGGGTATAAAACCCACAGGAACAAATACGGCAGCCAGGATCAGCGCAATGGCAATTACGGGCGCCGAAATATCTTTCATCGCTTTACGGGTGGCCTCTTTGGGCGACATCTTTTCATAGTCAATATTGTGCTGCACGGCTTCCACCACCACAATGGCATCGTCTACCACAATTCCGATGGCCAGCACAAAAGCGAATAAGGTAAGTGTATTAATGGTGAAGCCCAATGGCGCGAATAAAATAAAAGTGCCAATGAGGGAAACCGGTATGGCCAATACGGGTATGAGTGTTGCACGCCAGTTTTGAAGAAATAAGAATACCACCAGCACCACCAGTAACAGGGCTTCCACCAGGGTATGCAGTACTTCTTTTATAGACACCTGGACGACGGAAGCCGTTTCAAACGGCATCAGATAATCAATATCCTTTGGAAAGGATTGCTTCATATCTGTCAGCGCTTTTGTGATACCCTCGTAGGTATCAAGCGCATTGGCCCCCGGGGCCTGGTATACCAATAAAAACGCTGCCGGATTACCATTTACAAAAGCATTGGTAGTATAGTCGAATTTACCCAGCTCAACGCGTGCCACATCTTTAAGATAAACAATGCTACCATCAGAAGGACGGCTGCGCACAATTATATTTTCAAATTGTTCCTGTGTGTTGATGCGGCTATTGGTCAATACACTGTATTCAAAGGTTTGTAATCCGGGCTGGGGATTGCCCCCCACAGTTCCGGCAGCCACCTGTATATTTTGTTCCTGTAAGGCCGCATTCACTTCAGCGGGCGTCATGCCAAGCGCGGCCAGCTTTTCGGGATTCAGCCATATGCGCATGCTGAAATTATCGGCCGGCGCAAAAATATCACCCACCCCTTTTACCCTCGACAATGCGTCCTTAACATAAATATTCACATAATTGCCAATGAATGTGGCATCATGGGTTCCATTGGGCGAGTAGAAGCCCAGCACCATCATAATGCTGGGGTTGCGTTTACGAACGGTAATGCCCAAGCGCTTTACGGCATCCGGTAAAGATGGCTCTGCCACGCTCACCCTGTTCTGCACATCAAGGGTAGCAATGTCAATATTGGTACCTACTTCAAAGTTTACAGTAATGCTGCTTTGTCCGCTGCTGGTGCTGTTGCTGGACATATAGGTCATGCCCGGCGTTCCGTTTACCTGCGTTTCAATGGCGGTTGTTGTGGTTTGCTCAACGGTTTTAGCATCAGCGCCGGTAAAATTGCCGGATATGGATACCGTTGGCGGAGAGATATCCGGGTATTGCGCAATGGGAAGATTGATCATGGAAATAAGACCAACCAGTACAATTACAATGGATATTACGATTGCCGTTACCGGCCTTTTTATAAAAGTTTCTGCTATCATGTTGTGCTAATAAAAATGTGAGGTATCAGCCGTTAGCAATGCGCTGGCAGCCAACCATCAAAATAACCTACTGTTGGCCCAGAGCGGGTATGGTTACTACCGCTCCTTCTCTCAGGTTTTGTACACCCTGCACCACAATTTTTTCACCTTCCTTTAAACCATCTTTTACTATTACATCCGCACCTATCTGCCTGCTCAGGTCAAGTTTACGTTGCGATACTTTATTGCTGTCGCCCAGCACGTATACAAAGTATTCGCCCAATTGTTCTGTTACCGCCTTATAAGGTATCAGTACCGATTGTTCAGCGGAGCTGTTCAATACTTTAACTGTAGCGCTCATGCCGGCTTTTAATAATTTTTTATCATTGGGAAAAACCAGCCGCACCTTAATGGTACCCGTTTGTGCGTCTACAGCCCTGTCAATAAAACTGATGCTTCCGTTATGGGGATATATATTTTTTCCAAAAGCAATCGTAAAAGTAGAGTCTTTGGGATCTTTTTTTCCCTGTTGTAATTGGGTAAAGCGGTATATCTCTTTCTGATCAATGGTGAAATCTACAGCAATGGGATTGTCGGTAGACACTACATTCAAAATGCTTTGCCCCGCCACTACCGAGGTACCTTTTTTTACCTGCGAAATACCAATGGTGCCATCGAATGGCGCTGATATACTGGCAAAATGCACATTCGACTGCACGGCATTTACATTTGCCCGGGCTGCTTCTACCTGTTTCTTTGCAGCTTCCAGCGCGGCGTCGGCATAGTCTACCTGTTGTTTGGCTATAGCATCGTGCTTATCCAGTTCATGGTAACGGTCCGCATCTTTCTGAGCTTTCAGCAAATTGGTTTCCTGCACCTGCAAATTGGCCTGCGCCTGCTGCACGTTGGCACTGTATACCTGCTGATCTATTGAATATAACTTTTGTCCTTTCCTAACCCTGTCGCCGTCTTTAAAATAAATGCCGGTGATATAACCACTCACCTGCGGACGCAATTCGATCTGGTTAAGTGCCGTTACAATACCAGGGTATTCATCGTAAAAAACAGCATTACTGGTTTTTACCTCAGTAACGGTTACGGGTACTGCAGGCGGAGCGCCCTGCTGCTGTTGCTGCCCGGCGCCGCACGACATCATTAATAATGAAATACCTGCTGCTGTATATGCTGCAATTGATTTATATATCATTGAACTATCAAATTATATTTTCGAAAATCATATTAACAATTAAAAAGAACCAGGAACCCAATAACAAGAACTAAAAAATGAAAAGCCCTAATTTTAAAATTCGAAATCCGTACCCTTCAAAACCTGTGAAGGCTGCCAGGCATCAATGCAGCCCTCAGTCTTAACAGGTTACCCATTCCACATTTCCACATTAATACCTCACCTCCCCCAGCGCTTTCTGCACATCAATTTTACTTGCCAGTAATTCATACAAAGCATTATAGTAATTGATCTGTGCCGAACGCAGATCCGTTTCCGATGTAATCACTTCTAAGTAGGTTTTAATACCCGATTTGTATTGCAATTGAATGATATCATACACTTCCCTTGCCAGTAGCAGGTTCTCCTTTATTGCTATATAACTGGCATAATTGCTCTTATAATTGGCCAAAGCACCATTGTATTCCGCATTTACCGCATTGCGAAGGTTCACGATGTCGAGATTTGTTCGTCGCAACTGCCATTGTGCCTGCCTGATCTCATACTTTCGCTTACCGCCCTGGAATATGGGAAAAGAAAGCGTTAGTCCTGCGTAAGAAGCAGGATAGGATTGATTGTATAATTTATTAAAATCATTGTTGAGGTAATTAAGATTGTACGCGCCGTTTGCCGAGAGTTGGGGCAAAAAACTCCATTTATTGTATTGCACATTCGCTTCCTGCAATTTTTGCTGCGTAATCAGTAACTGGTACTCAATGCGCTTCGTGTAATCGGGCGCTTGTGTGGTATCCAGCAATATTTCTTTTTCCATCTGGGTGCTGTCGTACACTATTTGCAGGGACGCATTTACAGGATAGTTCATCTGTGCTTTCAGGTTTTCTATCCGGGCCTTTAATAATACCTCATAACTTTTTTTCGCCGCCTTTGTATTATTAAGTGCAATAGCCGCCCGTTTATAATCTGTTTTATCGGTTATACCTGCCTGGTACTGGTTGTACGCGTCTTTATAGCTGCGTTCGAGGCGAAAGACATTTTCGTCAGACACTTTGATCTGCTGCTCCGTTGTAAGTACATCATAAAACGCTTTTGAAACGTTGGCTGTCACATCAATTTTAACGCTTTCCGTATTTTGTTTGGCCTGGAGGCGAACATCGGAACGGGTACGGCTTGCCAACAGCACATCCCTGTTAAAAATAGGCTGGTTAAGGGTAAACAACAATCCCGAAGTATTATCAACACCCAGCTTAACAGGGTTACCGCCAATAACACTGGTTTGCACCTTAAAGTTGTGCTGAAAAGTATAATTGAAATTAACCTGCGGAAACCATTCTGAGAGTTTACTTTTAATGGCTTCTTCCGTAATGACTTCATCTATTTGAGCCTGCCGCACAACAGCCTGCTTTTCCACAGCATAGGCTATGCAATTTTGCAGAGTAGCATTCTGTAATATTGAATCAGATTGTTGCTGTGCTGTTGAATGTAAGGAAATAAAGATCAACCATACTAAATGTACCAGAACCCATTTTCTCATAAATAAGTTATATACTACCTGTTAATGAAATGCCAGATGAAATCAATACAGTTATGCTGCGCAAGCAATGCCCCTTCTCATTCCCGCTTAATCAAATGTGCAAGCAATAAATAAAAGTGCCGGGAAAGAAAATCAGGCGGCGAAGTTAAAATTAAATCTATAAATAAATCAAACGTTTGTTTAATTGTTTTGTTAATGAATTATTAACGTGTTTGCAGGGTACAGGTTGCAGGGCACGCACAGGGTACAAGTTGCAGGTTGCAGGGTACAAGGCAACTGTCTTCAACCTGCAACTGCCCACCTTACCACTTACTACTTACTACTTACCACTTACTACCGGTATCCACCCTATCTTTGTGCATGACCATTAATGAAGGTTACCGCTTCGTTTGCGAAGCACTATTAAATATATACGACCAGCGGGAAGCCGAAAACATTTCGGCAATGGTAATAGAAAAAATTACCGGGCTGCAAAGGATGAGCCGGTCACTGAATAAAAATCAGCCTTTACCGGAAGACCAGAAAAACCGGCTTACGCATTATACCCAATTGCTTTTGCAACATCGCCCCGTGCAGTACGTGCTTGGTGAAGCATGGTTTTATGGCATGCCTTTATATGTTGATGAGCGCGTGCTGATACCCAGGCCTGAAACGGAAGAGCTGGTAGAATGGGTAGTGAGAGATGAGAGGGATGAGAGGGACAGGAAGCAGGGTACAGGGTACAAGTTACAGGGTGCAGGTTTCAAGTTGCAGGATGCGGGGTACAGGGTACAGAGTGCAGGGGGAAGACCGGCTATACTGGATATAGGTACCGGCAGTGGTTGTATTGCCATTGCGTTAAAAAAAAACATTCCCGAAAGTGAAGTATATGCAATAGATGTCAGCAGTAAAGCCCTGGCTGTTGCGCAACAAAATGCAAAAGCGCAGCAAACTGCTATTGTGTTTTTACAGGTAGATATTTTAAACCCCGGCAATCGGAATGCACTTTCCCGGTTTGATATTATTGTAAGTAACCCTCCTTATATTCCTGTAAAAGATAAAAACGAAATGCGTAAAAACGTACTGGATCATGAACCGCACACCGCTTTATTTGTGGAAGACAACGATCCCCTGCTGTTTTATTCAGCAATAGCAGCATTTGGAGCACTCCATTTACATCCCGATGGCAGCATTTACACAGAAATTCATGAAACAATGGGGGAAGCTGTAAAAGACATTTTTACAAAACAGGGATTTGAATACACAGTTGTCAGGAAAGACATGCAGGGAAAAGACCGTATGGTAAAAGCTGCAAAAGTCAATTAGCGCTTACAGAGGCCACTGCGGTAGCGCCTAATTTTTTTGCGGTTTGCAGCACTTTATATACATCACCCCAATGCCCCGCGGTATCGGCATTTACCACTACCGAAGGTTTTTCGGCTGCCTTTGACAGCACAAGCTGCAGTTCACTTTCCAGTTCATCGAGCGATATTCTTTTTTGACCTATATAGGCCTGGTTATTTTTATCTATTGATATCACAACCGTTTGCTTTGACTTGGTATCGCTTTTGCCTTTTGGAGCCGATACTTTTATTACGTTCGGATTAGCAAGGGTTGACACAATAAGGAAGAACAACAACAATATAAATAATATATCATTGAGCGCATCGGTATGTACTTTCGCACTGTCTCTTAATTTTTTTCTCAGGTTCATTTCGTCTATGTTCGTTACGTAATTTATGGCGGTAAGCTATTAGCAGTCAGCTATCAGCTATCGGCTGTCAGCTATCGGCTATCAGCTATCGGCTGTCAGCTATCGGCTGTCAGCTATCGGCTGTCAGCTATCGGCTGTCAGCTATCAGCTTTCGGCTATCAGCAACTTGTCCGTGGCGGACCTGCTTTCAGGCAGTGGTCTAGCGCTTCTTCATTTTGTACCACCTGGCATTTTTCACATTTCCACATTTCCACATTTTCACATTTTCAAATTTTCAAATTTTCAAATTACCTGGTCGGTTCCTGTAACACATCAATAAATTCGGCGCTGGCAGATTCCATCTGGTTAACATTTTTATCAATCTGCGCATTCAGATAATTGTATCCTACATATGCCAGCAACCCTATGATCAGTCCGCTGGCGGAAGTGATCATTTTTGTGTAGATACCGCCGGCAATGGTATTAAGCGTATATTCTCCGGTTGCGGAAATACCATAAAATAACTGTACCATACCTACAATGGTTCCCAAAAAACCAAACATAGGCGCTATACCTGCTATTAATGAAAGCACCGAAATATTGCGTTCCATTTTATAAATTTCCAGTTTCCCTACATTTTCCATACTCTTTTCAATGGCTTCAATGGGTTTACCTATACGTTGCAAGCCCTTATCAATCATTCTTGCCACCGGGTTAAATGTGTTGCGGGCAAGCGACCGGGCTGCCGTAACATTACCTGTTACAATATGATCACGGATAATGCTCATGAAATTATAATCTAATTTTCCGGCATTACGAATGGCAATCAGGCGTTCAAAAAAGAAGAATATGGCTATCACCAGCAACAAAGCCAGTGGTAGCATAATCCATCCCCCCGCCAGCAACAATTCCCAAAGATTCATTTGCGTACCGGGTTCAGGGATCCCATGTTGATTGGCCAAAGCTTTATTAAGAGAATCGGGAGCAACCTGCAGGAAAAATAATTTCATATTAAAGTATTGTTGAAAGTGCAACAAATGTAACGACAAAAAAACAACTTTATTTACCAGTTTGCCGAACGTGAAAATAGTGTGATTATTTTCTTTACAAATGGCTTGCCGGATTCTATTAACATTTTATATAGAAAGCAGATTACTTTCCAGACATCAACTGCCGGGCTTCATATCTCAGGGCTTCAAGCACAATGCCATGCAGTGATGCTTTGGGATCTGCATCCAGCAATTCAAGAACGCGTTTGCTCAAATCCAGGCCTGTGGCTGTGCCGGGTAAAGTAGCGGCCAACTGGTGTAAAATAAAAATATTCTGTTCCTTAAGATTGGTTACCGCCTGCCAGGCTTGTGCAGATACATATAATTGTTGTGAAAGATTGTATTCATATTCCTGCTTAATGCTTTCCACCAGCAGCGAATGATACACCGCGGCCGGCATATTGGCAGGAGAAACCCTTGACATGATGTTTTTCAGGGAGATGCGTTCAGCTAATATAGTCAGCCGCTCGTATGCCTGTAACTGCAATGTTGCATCAAATGCAGTTTTTTTTTGTTCTTTTTTAACACCCCTTATTTCACGGAAATAGGCAAAAAGATAAACACCTAAAACACCCACAATAATTGCGATAGCTAAAATAATAATGCTGCTGTTGTCCATGCTGGTAAATTATGTATGCTGCTTTTAAAACAAAAATAAGTGTATTGTGTTGTGTAAAGAAGAAACTAAAAATATCAAATGCGGCCTGACCCTCCTTCGTCCGGTACCGACCACACCTTACCACTTACCACTAGTTACTTACTACGCTCATACACCAATTGATGGGTTTGCTTAATGATGCCCATCACAAAAACACTTTGAACATGTCCTATATTCTCGGCCTCGCTTAATTTATTTACATGAAAATCATAATACGCATCCATATTCTCTACCATTACTTTAAGCATAAAGTCAAAATCGCCGGAAATGTTATAACATTCCACTACTTCCCGCATATCCTGAATGGCTTTAATAAATCTTCCTCCGGCCATTTTATTATGTTGTTTGAGCGACACATAACAAATCACAATCAATCCTCTTCCTATTTTGGTATGATCAAGCAAAGTGGCATACTGGCGGATCACTCCCGCCTCTTCCATCCTTTTTATCCTTTCATGCACAGGCGTTGTGCTCAGGTGTATGGCATCTGATATTTCCCTTACCGTTATCCTGGCATTTTGCTGTAGCAGGCCAAGGATAGCAATATCTTTATCATCCAGCACATGAAGCTGTGTAGGCGGTTTTTCTTTTTGCTGAATTTTTTTCATGGCAGACTATATAAATATCCTTTAAAATTAAAAGAAAATATCGTTTTTCACCAAATATAGTCATGTCTGCAATATTATATTCTATAAGTGTAGTTTTGCAGCGTCAATTTAGCGTAAGCAGAAAAACATTTTTATACATCATTAAATTATCTACACATGTCAGCAATTTCCAGATCCATTGATTTTTCATTGCCCAATAAGGTAAAAGATATCAGTCTTGCCGCATGGGGCCGCAAAGAAATTAAATTGGCTGAAGCAGAAATGCCAGGGCTCATGGCCATCCGCGAGGAATACCGTGCGCAACAACCATTGAAAGGAGCCCGCATTGCAGGCTGCCTGCACATGACCATTCAAACGGCAGTATTGATTGAAACCTTGATTGAACTGGGTGCGGAAGTAAAATGGAGCTCCTGCAATATTTTTTCTACCCAGGATCATGCAGCAGCCGCTATCGCAGCAGCAGGCATTGGGGTATATGCGTGGAAAGGACAGACCAATGAAGAAGCAGAATGGTGTATCGAACAAACATTGTTTTTTGGAAGCGCCGACCGTCCCTTGAATATGATATTGGACGATGGTGGAGACCTCACCAATATTGTATTTGATAAATATCCCGAACTCATTCAGCATGTGAAAGGATTGAGCGAAGAAACCACAACAGGCGTTCACCGCTTATATGAAAGAATGCAGAAAGGCACATTGCCCGTTCCCTGTATAAATGTAAACGACTCTGTAACCAAGTCGAAATTCGACAACAAGTACGGTTGTAAGGAAAGTCTGGTTGATGCCATTCGCCGCGCCACAGATGTGATGCTGGCAGGTAAGATAGCCGTTGTTGGTGGTTACGGTGATGTGGGCAAGGGTTCTGCCGCATCATTATCGGGTGCGGGCTGTCGTGTAATTGTTACGGAAATTGACCCGATCTGCGCTCTGCAGGCCGCTATGGATGGCTATGAAGTAAAAAAAATGATTGATGCAGTGAAAGAAGCGGATATTATCGTTACCGCCAGTGGCTGCCGCGACCTGATAACTGGCGAGCATTTCAAGCTGATGAAGGACAAAGCGATTGTTTGTAATATAGGACATTTCGATATTGAAATTGACGTGGCCTGGCTGAATACAAACTATGGCAGCACCAAAGACACCATAAAACCACAGGTTGATCTATATACAATAGACGGCAAAGACATCATACTGCTGGCAGAAGGCCGCCTGGTAAATTTGGGTTGCGCCACCGGTCATCCCAGCTTTGTAATGAGCAACTCATTTACCAATCAAACCCTGGCGCAAATTGAACTTTGGACCAATTACAAAAATTATGAGAACAAAGTATATGTGCTGCCCAAGCACTTAGATGAAAAGGTTGCACGCCTGCACCTGAAAAAGATCGGGGTAGAATTGGAAGAACTTACAACAACCCAGGCTGAATATCTGGGCATCCCTAAAGAAGGGCCTTTCAAATCAGACCTGTACAGGTATTAGAAGAAGGGGTAAGGGATAAGGGAGAAAGTATAGGGTATAGGGCCCAAGGTATCAGGTGTGAGGCGTGAGTACTTGCACCTGATAGCTCAAACCCAACGAAATACAAAGCAATGGAACTGGCCGTCAGCAGTTAGCGCTCAGCCTTCCGTATTATGCTCGCATGCTTTCTGCTGCTATTTCTTCCATATAAATGGCGCCATGACTCTGATGGTATATGCATTTCCCATTTTGAATAAGCAGTACCTGCGGCGATTCATGCTTCACTCCAAAAATTTGCGCAATTTTATCGGATAGGGAACGATATGCTATCAGGTCAAGGAAATAAAAATCCATGCCGGCCGGAACAGTCGCCCTTTCCAGCCTGTTTCTAATAAGTGAGCTGGTTCCGCAACGGGTAGAATGTTTATAAATGAGCTGCGGCCTCGTATGCGAATTAACGTTCAATTGCTCCAACTGATCTTCATTAATGAGCTTATTCCAGTCCATAGTTACTGATTTTAGGTTTATTGCTTTTATTTCATGCTGTGCGAATGAATCATTCAGGCAGACATTGTGAAAAATATTTCACAAAGATAAGCTCCAGGCGCCGTTGCTGTAACCATATGCAACAAACTGTAAACTTTTGCACCATGCTCATCTATTGTTTTTTGCGCCGGCTTCCTGCCCTTATATAAAATACCGTACCAAATTCAGTCATCGGCTCAATCAAGTACCCACAGCCATCAGGCATCATTGTATTTCAATATTATGGGGCAATTGTTCTTACGGAAGATATATAAAAAAATTCCGGAGATCAAACCTGCGCTGCAAATTTAATCTCCGGACTGGAAAAAGTATCTGCTATATATTAGTAGCCCGGATTCTGCACTAAATAATCGGGCAGGTTGGAGGCGCCATCTATTGCATTTTGAGGAATAGGAAAAATACGTTTCTGAGGATCGGCGTTGGTTTTTTCTGTCCATGTTCCTTCGTATTTTCCAAAACGGATCATGTCGGTACGGCGAACGTTTTCCCAGTACAGTTCAAATCCTCTCTCACGGTACAACAAATCCAGGTTCATCTCTGTTAAAGCCGGTGGAACTACTCTTGCTGTTCTGGCAGCACGGATCGTATTTACATCTGCCAGTGCTTCTGTTTCGCCCCCACCCTTTCTTAACCTCGCTTCTGCCCGCATCAGGTAAATATCTGCAAGCCGTAAAATTATAATATCATGTTCTCCAAAATTCCTGCCGCTTACGGAGCCGCGACTGAATTCATACTTTTCAACACGGTAACCATTGTTGTAATTGCTCCCGGATACTGTAAAATCTATGTTTTCGGTAAAAAACACCGGTAAATCGGGCCTGTTGCGGGTATTGTTGTACAACTTACCCACTTTCTTGTCTCCATTGGGGCATGTTTCAAACGCGCCCCCTGTTCTTATCAGCCCATATTGCTGTCCTCTTAATATGCCACGGTCAATGTGAAAATCATCTCCCGGGATACAGGTTATAGTGGTATCAAGATTCCTCTTAAAGAACCTGCCATCCATTTCCGCCGGATCATTGGGCGCATAGGCCTGTTCCCAGGTTTGGTAAAAGTCGGAAGTAATACCAGGACCATCAGTGCCATTGGCGCCCGGGTAAGCCGCCAGTGGAAACTGATCACCCGAAAGAGAGAAATAAGCCATCCGGTTGTGTCCATTCAGGTCTGCCCTCTGGTCAACCGCAAAAATCAACTCTTTATTGGTGTGATTGGCGTCGTCAAATATTTCAAAATATTCAGGCGACAGTACAAATTTTCCAGAATTGATGATTTGGTCGCAGTATTGAATCACCTTGTCCATATCATCGGCGGTAAAGCTGAAAGAAGAGCCATAAATATCGCGATACACGGCAGACTGCAGATGCAGCCTTGCGAGTAATCCCCAAACCGCGGCTTTAGTAATCCTGCCCGGACCAGTATCATCACGAACAATGGGTTCAATTGCCAGCAATTCCGATTTAATGTATTCTATCGCATCGTTCCCTCTCAAAATTACAGAGTTGGTCTTGGGGTCGTCTTTTTGAAAGGCGATTCCGAATAAATCGAGGCAAAGCAGGTTGTAATAAGCACGCATTCCCCTGGCTTCGGCCAGGAACAACAGCGCATTAGGATCGGTGCTGGAAGGCAACGCGTTGATCGCCAGTATGGAACGTGAAATGCCTTGTGTTAAGTTATTCCAAACATTTCTCACGTTGGGATCGGCACTGGTAGTTTCATGCCTGTGCAATGAAATATAAATACCATTATCGCCCCAATCCGTACCTCCCCTGTAAGGCAATATGGCCTGATCTGTAGAAATTTGCTGTAAAGCAAAATACCGGGTGTGCTGAAACAGTCCGGGCAAAATCGCATATACAGGAGCGATCAACCCTTCGGCTACTTCCTTTTCGGTAGAACCGGTACTGGAAGTTTCATCCAGCACCCTTTCATGCAGCTTAGAGCATCCACCTGCAACAGTTGCTGCAATACATAATGATAGTACATAAAGTATCTTCTTAATCATAACAATCCGATTTTAGAATGATAGATTTAATCCAAAAATTATTGATCGTGCTTTCGGGTAATTCAGGTAGTCAATACCATAAGAAAGTGCTCCGTCAATAGACCTGTCAGCATTGATTTCAGGATCATAACCATCATACTTAGTAATTACAAAAAGGTTTTGTCCGGTTACTGAAATACGTAAATTGGAAATCCAGTTTTTCAGACCCAGTTTCGACGTGTTAAAATTATAGGCCAATACTGCATTGTTCAGTCTCAAATAACCGCCGTCTTTCAGGTACCTTGTACTGATGCTTGCGGCATTATTGATAGACTCGTTGGGATACTGTATCGCCTCCGTTGTTGTGTTTAAGTTTTTTGCAATTTTAGCTCTGTAAAAATTACCGGTGGCCGTATTATCATAAATTTTGTTGCCGCTTACACCATTAAAGTTTACACTAAAATCAAAGCCTTTGTAATTAAGGTTACCCCAAAATCCATATACCGATTTTGGCACTGCTGATCCGGCAGAGATACGATCCTTAGGTGTAATAATTCCATCTTTGTCTGTATCGGCGTACTGACTTGTTCCATCACTGCCGATCCCGGTAAATTCAAGCATATAAAAAGTACCAATAGGTTGCCCATTGACATAGCCATTGATCGTAGCGCTGGTTAACCCTGAACCACTGGCAGAGCCTGAGAATATTACCTGGTAAGGAGATCCGCTAACCCTGTTTTTAATAAATGCCGCGTTACCCCCAATACCAAAGCCTAGATTAGCGGATATTTTTCTTCTATAGGCCAGGTCCAGTTCAATACCACTGTTTTTTATAGACATGCCGGGAATATTGGCATAATACGTGGCACTTGGCTGAACAGGGTCTTGCGGGGGAATGGAAAGTAAGATGTTATCTGAAATTTTTTCAAATACGTCTATCGCACCTGTAAGCGCTCCGTTCAACAACCCGAAATCAAGCCCTACGTTTGTGGTTTTGGAAGATTCCCACCGCAGATCAGGATTTGCCAGGCGGGAATAAAATGTACCCGGAGGATAGCTGCCCGTAGGATATAGGGGATAGCTTACTGAAGCGTTCACTTCCGTTCTGAAAAGTGGCTGGGTAAGTTTAGGTCCAATTTCCTGGTTACCGGTTATACCCCAGCCTCCTCTTAATTTAAGTATATTAAACGCGGAGTTTTGCATAAACGATTCTTCAGCAATATTCCATCCTAAAGAAAAGGAAGGGAAATAACCATATTTGTTGTTTTCCCCGAATTTGGTTGACCCATCCATTCTGAAGTTTACCGTTACGAGGTATTTGTTCATGAACCCATAATTAATACGGGCGAAATAAGACTGAATTTCGTTGATATTGGCATTGCCGTAAGGGCTGTTATTGGCCAAGGTTAGTTCCTGCCCGATACCCGGATTGTATATGGGATCCAGATCGTTAAGCGGCAACTTGTTGATACTTGATCCCCTGAACTGATACAGGATATTCTGATAAGAATGACCCGCCAGCGCAGCAATATTGTGATACCCGATATTGGTAGTATAGTTCAGATAATTTTCGATGATCCTGTTACGCACCAGTGTTGACTGTGTTTCGAACCTTCCGTCGCGCTGCGGTACCGCACTGGCGTAATTAACATAATCGCGGGTACCGGTTGCGTTATCAATACCAAAATTCAGTTTATAGGTAAGTCCTTTTATAATTCTTAATGTAGGCGTAATATTCCCCAGCACACGATTAATGCTGGCGATATCTTTATACAGTTCCAGTTCAAGCAGCGGATTGCTGACATTTTCAAATTTTGCCGGGTTACCGTCTGCATCGCGTGCCGGCAATGTTGGATTATTGGAAATAGCACTGCCGATCATACCATCAATGGGCGGTCTGCGGTTTCCGGTATTACTGGCGGTAAGGTTAATATCAATGGTAAGGCGATCATCCCATAATTTTTGAGTAGCATTAAAACGACCGGTATACCTTTTCAAATTGCTGCCTTTCAGAATACCATCCTGGTTTAACGCATTTAAAGAAGCGTAATATACCAGCTTACTGGTGCCTCCGCTTAAAGTAAGGTTATTGTCATAAGTGTTGGCAGTCCTGAAAATTTCATCCTGCCAGTCAGTAGAGGACCCAAAGTCTTCGAGGTCGCCGCCAACAGCTACTACTTGTTTTTTAAACTCATCCGTTGAAAATATCGGCAGTTTGTGTGCCGGGCTGGCAATGCCTATAGAAGAGGTATAATTGAGTGCAGAAGTGCCCGCCTTACCCCGCTTTGTGGTAATAAGTACTACGCCGTTTGCGCCACGGGAACCATAAATAGCAGTAGCGGACGCATCTTTCAATATGTCCATTGATTCAATATCCTGCGGGTTTAAAAAGTTGAGGGGGTCCCCACTACCGGTTCCGGCATTGTCGAGTGGCACACCATCTACTACAAAAAGAGGGGAGCTGCCGCTTCTAACGGTGCCGGACCCACGAATAACGATATTCACGCCTGCCCCGGGCTCGCCGCTGGTAGAAGTAATATTTACACCGGCAACCTTGCCCTGTAATAACTGTTGCGGGTTGTTTACGATCCCTTTATTAAAAGCCTCAGCTTTTACAGATTTTACTGCCCCGGTTACGTCACTTTTGCGCTGGGTGCCATAACCAACCACTACCACATCTTCAAGGCTTTGGGCAGCTACTTTTAACACAATAGTCAGTTGCAGACCGGCGTCACCTACAGTACCGGTAAGCGTTTCAGTACCATAACCTACATAGCTTACGGTAAAAATATAGTTGCCATTTGCAAGACCCGAAAAAGCAAATACCCCTTCCTCATTGGAGGTAACTGTTGTTTTTGATTGATTGGAGGAGTTTTCTGCTGTAACAGAGGCTCCGGCAACGGCATCGCCGGTTTCGGTTTTAACAGTGCCTGAAACAGGCTTGTTTGCCTCCTGGGCAGAAAGACACAGAGTAAATGGTAATAACAATACCATTATCCATAGCAGTCTTTGTCTCATGAGCTTAGATAATTTTGGTTATGATTTACGATACAGAGTAAACATAATACTGTTTTTTAACTTAAACACGTATCAATGTTGTGCAAACGTTTGAAATTTTTCCGGTGTATCGTTTACAATCAGACAAATTGCAGCGGCAAAACGATGCACGTGAGTGGAGAAGTGGTAAGTAGTAAGCGGGTGCAAGTTACAGGGTACAGGTTGCAAGTTGCAGGGTACAGGTTGCAGGGTGCAAGTTACAGGGGACAGGTTGCAGGGTGCAGGGTACAGGTTGCAGGGTGCAAGTTACAGGGGACAGGTCTGTGCTGGCCTGAAGCTATCCTCCAAGCGCATCCATCGCTTTTTTTACACTGCCATGCCGGAGCAAAATAGCCCTGGCGTCTTCATAATCAGTAAGCTCTGCTTTTTGCATTAATATTTTTACCGCCCTGTCGGTGATCTTATCATTGATGAGCAGCACGTTTACCATGCTGTTGTCTTCCACCCTCCCTAATCGTATCATCGTTGCAGTACTGATCATATCAAAGATCATTTTTTGCGCCGTGCCGCATTTCATACGAGTGCTTCCGGTAACAAATTCAGGACCGGTGATTACCTCTACAGGTAGCATTGCCACCGCTGCAATAGGTGTTTCGGGATTGCTTACTATACAACCTGTTGCAATATTATGAGATGCGCATTGCCGTAAAGCAGACAGCACAAATGGCGTTGTTCCGCTTGCCGAAATACCCACAACAATATCTTTATCAGAAATATTATACGTTTTTAGCGCCGCCCATCCCGCTTCGGTATCGTCTTCCTTTTCTTCCGGCGCCTCAATGAGATGTTCCACCCCTCCCGCCAATACTACATTTACCACACCTTTGGGTATGCCATAAGTTGTAGGCAATTCAATGGCATCGAGCACAGAAAGGCGGCCGCCACTGCCGGCGCCAAGATAAAACATTCTTCCGCCGGCTGCCAATTTATCAACAATGACTGTAATCAGCCTGTTGATTTGCGGCAAGGCTTTTTCTATCGCCAGCGCCACCTTTTTATCCTCATTGTTAATGTGAGCGGTAAGCTCGTCCACGGTCATTTTTTCCAGGCGCCTGTACAAAGAGGGTTGTTCTGTAATTCGTATCATAGTAATGTTAAGTCTATTCAATTGTGTATGTATGCTATCGCGAGAGGTGAGAAAACAGAGGTGAAAGAATGTTTCACTTCTCAGGTCTCACGCTTTACAACAGTAGTATAATAAGCCGGCGTCAAATTTAATTTTTTCTTCCATTTCCAGAGAAACCAAATGGTGGCAGATACCCATTTGCCATATTGCAATTTATCAAAATAACTCGGGTTGCTGGTTATCCTCCGGTTTTCTTTTTTCCCATTCCATTTCTACACTTTTAGAATAATCTGCGAGCCTGGCGCCAACGGCTTTCCAGCCCATAACCTCTACCACCTTATTTACCCTGATCTTTGCCTTCCTGATCTGTGCCCCCCTGCCACTTTGCATTACGAGCACCGGCGCTTCATCGGTAGTAACCGTTTGCAACTGGTTTCCTTCTCCTTCTTTTATAAAGAGAAACTTATTGCGCAATGTGGTGGTCTCAATTTTAAATCTTTTTATATTGTATTGCAACTTCTCCTTATCAAGATATACCGCAGTAATTACCTTTTCCGGATCAAACTTTTCAATCAGCAATACTTTTTCCCCGTCAATGCGCTGGCTGAGCTCCGTATCGGAAATTTCATAGTTTCCGTTATTGTAAATGATCAATAAACGATCCTCGCTGTCGAACATGCCCAGGTATTCTCCTTTCTCTTCTGCGTTAAGCCTCCCAAACGTATCATCAAACCAAAGCTTTCTTCCGCTCAGCGTAGAGCGCCCGGCTTCCTTGAACTTCACCGATTTAACCGGATACTTTGTTACCTGGTTGCCCATGCTTCCCCGGCCTTTGATCTCTAATTCTTCAAAATAAAATTCAAGCTCTTTATTACGGGCGCTTGAAGAAGGACTGAGCACAATCTTAACAGCTTCGGCCTCGCCATTGGGATTAACCGAAAAATAATGCACTTTACTTTTGTCGGATCCTTTAGTGAGATCATATTCTTTATCGCGGGTAACGCTTGTAACATTAAACCGCTTGGCATAGCTAACGCCCGTTTTTCCATCCACATAGATCATATTATAGGTAGTGCGTTCATCATTTTTCTTAAAAACGGCAACATGAAGAATATCTTTTCCGATAAACACTTTATCCGCAGCTTTCACCACTTTCATTTTCCCGGCTTTTGTAAAGGCTATAATATCATCTAAGTCCGAACAGTCTTCCACAAATTCATCCTTCTTTAAACCGGTGCCTACAAAACCTTCCGAACGGTTTACATACAATTTGGCATTGGCAATAGCCACCTGCTTGGCCTGTATGGATTCAAACAGCCTGATCTCTGTTTTGCGTTCCCTGCCCTTACCATATTTTTTTAACAGGTTATCATAGTACGCCACGGCAAAGTCTACAAGGTTCTCCAGGTCGTATTTTACCTGCCTGATCTCTTTATCAATATTCTTAATCTGTGTATTCAGTTCATCTATATCCAGCTTATAGATTCTGCGTACCGGCTTCTCCGTTAGTTTAACAATGTCTTCTCTGGATATTTCCTTTTTCAATTGCTTTTTAAAAGGAACAAATGCCTTATCAATAGCCATTAATACCTTTTCCCAGGTTTCATGCTTTTTTTCCAGCTCTTTATATATTTGTTCTTCAAAGAAAATTTTTTCAAGGGAGGTATAATGCCATTTATCCTGTAATTCCGCCAGCTTGATTTCCAGTTCTTTTTTAAGGAGATCCTTTGTTGATTCGGCCGATGAACGCAGCAGGTCGTGCACCGTTATGAAACGTGGCTTTTGATCTGCGATCACACAGGCATTGGGAGAAATGCTCACTTCGCAATCGGTAAATGCATACAGGGCATCAATGGTAATATCGGTTGAGATACCGGGGGCCAGGTCAACATGCACTTCCACGTTGGCGGCTGTATTATCGGTAACTTTTTTTATTTTAATTTTTCCCTGGTCATTTGCCTTAACAATAGAGTCCATCAGTTGCGCGGTAGTTACGCCGTAGGGCACATCGCGTATCACCAGCGTTTTCTTATCCAATTCCTCAATATGTGCACGCACTTTTATCTTCCCTCCCCTTTTACCCTCATTATAATGCGTTACATCAACCATTCCGCCCGTTTGAAAATCGGGGAACAGTTCAAACTTTTTACCACGCAAATGTTTAATGGCCGCTTCAATGATCTCGCAAAAATTATGGGGTAATATTTTGGTAGATAACCCAACCGCTATGCCTTCCGCTCCCTGTGCCAGCAGTAAAGGAAACTTCATGGGGAGCGTAACCGGTTCATTCTTTCTTCCATCGTAGCTCAGTTGCCATTCCGTGGTTTTGGCATTAAAAGCTACTTCCAGCGCGAATTTGCTTAACCTGGCTTCAATATAGCGGGGCGCGGCGGCATCGTCGCCTGTGCGTACATCGCCCCAGTTGCCCTGTGTTTCAATGAGCAGGTCTTTTTGGCCCATATTTACCAGTGCATCACCTATAGAAGCATCGCCATGCGGGTGATACTGCATGGACTGCCCGATAATATTGGCTACCTTGTTAAACCGGCCGTCATCCATTTCCTTCATGGCATGAAGAATGCGTCGTTGCACCGGCTTTAACCCGTCTTCCATTGCCGGAACAGCCCTTTCCAGGATAACATAAGAAGCATAGTCAAGGAACCATGATTTATACTGACCATGAATGCCGGATTCATTTCCTAAAAAATTGTCTTTACTCATATAAATAATTCCACAAAATTAATTTCATATTATCCATTTACCTATTCTGTTACACCGGCTTTGCTTTTGACCTCGAAATCCTTCATATTTTTAAGCTCACCCTGTATATCGTATTCCCCTCCTGTTATTATTAATTTTAATCTCCATAACATGTAGGCGTCGCCGGTAGTATGTTTGTTCTTCGATAAAAACTGGGCAATGATCTTACCTGCTTTCTGCCAGTCCTTTGTAATATAGCGTTTCAGATCAGTGTCGTAAAAGTCATAATCATACTGAACCAGTTTTTTACCGCCTTCCAGTATCCTTACGCCTTTATTCTCTTCGCTCAATCTCGTCCATTCGTCCGGGTCTACCTCAAATTCGCTCAATGTAATGGGCCTGGCTAATTTCTTTGCTTTTAAAAATTCTTTCGGAGGAATGGTATGCAGCCAGGAAGGATAAAAAATATTTCCTTTATCGCTGATAAAAGGAAGGTTGTTTAAATAAAGAATAAATACTCTTCCCTGAAATTCTTTAACATAATGAAGCAGCCAGTAATAACCACTCACATCATGCTTGTTCTGTGCCGCCCAAATCCATAGTATTTCTTCCGGATTGCGGCGCAGTTCACCCACTACTTCGGCTATGGTTTTATAATCATCTACAGATCCGTCGCCTGCTTTTCCATTATAATCTCCACCTGCCAGCACCTCTGCCCACCAGGCTTTGCGTGCATCTATCCCTTCCCCCACATATAAACCAGCCAGCGGCCCAACAGCGTAATCATCTTTTATCTGTACCACTTTACCCTGAAGGGTTTCGTCTAACGCTATGGCTTTGTTTAAAACCACGGTATCTGCTTCGTTAAAAACAATGTGTATCATGTAACTGTTTTGGAATTAAACCTATTGTTGTATTATAATTTAAAATTGTATCCCATCATGAGAAGTAGTGAAAAGGAAGAACTTGCACGGAAACCCGGCACTTCTTACGCGGTTTTCACATCCTCAGCGATATCAATTTCTACCCGTAAATTGTCAATGATAAACTCCTGCCTTTCCTGGGTGTTTTTGCCCATATAATATTCCAGCAATTGCTGCAAATGCGTTTCGGGCATTACCATTACCGGTTGCTTGCGCATATCGGAACTAATGAATCTTACAAATTCATCCGGTGAAATTTCACCGAGTCCTTTAAACCTGGTGATCTCTGGTTTGGCGCCTAACTTTTTAATAGCAGCCTGCTTTTCGGTTTCATCGTAACAATAAATCGTTTCCTGTTTATTACGCACCCTGAACAAAGGCGTTTCAAGAATATATACATGTCCGTTCTTTACCAGGTCCGGAAAAAATTGCAAAAAGAATGTGAGCAGCAGTAACCGGATGTGCATCCCATCTACATCGGCATCTGTTGCAACTACTATATTATTATATCTCAATCCTTCAATGCCTTCTTCAATATTTAATGCGTGCTGCAGCAGGTTGAATTCCTCATTTTCGTAAACCACTTTTTTAGTAAGTCCATAACAGTTTAATGGTTTACCCCTAAGACTAAATACAGCCTGTGTTTCCACATCGCGGGCTTTGGTAATGGAACCACTCGCCGAATCGCCTTCAGTAATAAAAATGGTACTCTCTAACTGGCGCTCATGAAAGCTGTCTCTGCTCTTATTGTTAGGCGGATCATCATTTAAATGGATACGGCAATCGCGCAGTTTCCGATTGTGCAGGTTGGCTTTTTTTGCTCTTTCGTTGGCTAATTTTTTTATGCCGGCAAGTTCTTTACGCTCTCTTTCACTTTGCTCAATCCGCTTTTTTAATGCTTCGGCAACAGCCTGATTTTTATGCAAAAAGTTATCCAGTTCCCTGGAGAGAAATTCATATACGAAATTCTTCATGCTCATGCCGCCTTCCTCCATGTATTGAGAACCCAGTTTGGTTTTGGTTTGACTCTCAAATACCGGTTCAACCACTCTCACCGCCACTGCTGCCACGATGCTTTGCCGTATATCGGTAAAATCGTAATCCCTTTTATAAAAATCTCTTACCACTTTTACAAAAGCTTCGCGAAAAGCCTGTTGATGCGTTCCGCCCTGCGTGGTATACTGCCCATTTACAAAACTGAATATCTCTTCCCCATAATCATTGTTGTGCGTGATTGCCAGTTCAATATCCTCTCCCTTGAGGTGGATGATGGGATAGCGGATCTCATCCTCGTTGGTTTTGCGTTGCAACAGATCAAGCAATCCATTTTTGCTCACATATTTTTTCCCATTAAATGTTATTACCAACCCAGCATTGAGATAGCAGTAATTCCATAACAGGTTGTCAATATATTCCGGCTGAAAATGAAAATTGCGGAATACCGTATCATCAGGAATAAAGGTTACCAGTGTTCCATTCGTTTCATCCGTTTTCGTTTCTTTATATTCCTTTATCAATACGCCTCTTTCGAATTCTGCGGTTTTCTGTTTGCTTTCTCGCACAGCCATAACCTTAAAATAGCTGCTGAGGGCATTTACCGCCTTGGTACCTACACCGTTCAACCCTACGGATTTCTGAAAAGCTTTACTATCGTATTTGGCGCCGGTGTTTATTTTGCTTACTACATCTACCACTTTGCCCAAAGGTATACCCCTGCCAAAATCGCGAACCGTTACTGTTTTACCTTCCACTACAATATCCACCTGCCTTCCATATCCCATCATATGCTCGTCAATACAATTATCAAGCACCTCTTTAAGCAATACATATATGCCATCATCAGGACTGCTCCCATCCCCTAATTTTCCGATATACATTCCGGGCCGCAAACGAATATGCTCGCGCCAGTCCAATGATTTGATTGAATCTTCCGTATAGTCAAACAAGTTTTGTTTCGCTTCAGCCATATATTATTCTATTGTTCAAAGTAGTTTATAACAGACAAGGTATACTAATTATTTTAGTATTTGCAGAACGCCGCAAATATAATAAAACGAAATCAGAGCCCGGCGGCAGAATATGCACTCCTGTGTATAAGTGCAACCAGATGCCAGCAGCCAGTCTATCAGGACAAGACCTACAGCTCTGATACCTCATGCCTGGCACCTGCTCTCCTGTTAACGTATTTTAACAATAGCGGTTTTATTTTTTGGCATAGTAGTTGTCTTAAGTAGCGTATCCCTCCTGATTTACTTTTCCCTGGAATAACAGATAAAGTAGTAACCAATTACAAAATCAATAAATTCCAGAATTATGAAAAAAGCAAGGCTCACACTGGCAGCATTAAGTATAGTTGCCGCGGGATTATTCGCATTTAATGTGATTACAAACGGTTCAGTAAAAGGTACAGTTAGTCCGGCGGACGCTGCTGTTAGAGCATGGGCCATTTCAGGCACCGACACGCTCAAAGCTGATATAGCTAACGGCGCATTCGAAATAACTGATGCTAAACCAGGAACCTACCAGGTGATCATTGAAGCCAATGCTCCTTACAAAAATGCATCTAAAGATGGTGTAGAAGTAAAAGAAGGCGAAGCAACAGACCTGGGCGAAATTAAATTGGAACAATAGCAGAACACTAATTTCATTGTAATGCGTTAGCAGGCTATGCTCAACACACTACAAAAGCGATATGTTAATTCATATCGCTTTTGTTTTTTTAATATCCTTCTATCGCGTTTGCACCGGTGCGTAGTGCAGGCTGCACCAAATGCCTCGGGTGATATTTCAATATAAAAATCTTTGGTTTATTTCTATTTTAACAGGATAGCTTAAAAAATGTAATCTATAGATTATATTTGACCAGTATTTTAAATAACCGTTGACTACCGTTTAAAAAAGATCGAATGAAAAATGTAATTGCCATTATCGCTACCTGCATTATTGCAGCAACAATTATTTCAGCCACCAATAAAGAACAGAAAATGCTCAGACACGTTGTTGTATTTAAATTTAAAGACGATGCCAGTCCGGAAGATGTAAAAAAAGTAGAAAATGCATTTAGGGCCTTGCCGTCAAAAATCAAAGAAATTAAAGGATTTGAGTGGGGAACCAACAACAGCCCTGAAAACCTGGCGCAGGGATTCACCCATTGTTTTTTTCTTAGCTTCAAAAGTGAAGCAGACAGGGCAGCATATCTTCCTCATCCCGCTCACAAAGCATTTGGTGATATTCTAAAGCCTCACTTAGATAAGGTTATGGTGATAGATTACTGGACAAAGGATTAAACAGCGATTAATAAATATGCTGCTTATATGAAGATAGAGTATAATAAAAATGAAGACGTTCTGAAACTGGCAGTAAGCCAGGTAAAGCAGGAACGTGAGATAATTTATGCAGGAGGCGGAAAAAAAGCAAAAGAAAAACAAAAAGAAAAAAACAAATTGCTGGCAAGGGAGCGCATCGAATATTTGGTTGATGCGGACAAACCGTTCATAGAAATTGGTGTGTTTGCGGGCTACCAGATGTATGAAGAACACGGTGGCTGCCCGGCTGGCGGAACTGTGGCGGGTATTGGTTATGTCAGTGGAAAACAATGTGTAATTATAGCAAATGATCAAACCGTAAAAGCCGGCGCATGGTTTCCGGTTACAGGCAAAAAAAATCTGCGCATGCAGGAAATCGCTATGGAAAATAATCTGCCGGTGATTTACCTGGTGGATAGTGCCGGTGTGTTTTTGCCCATGCAGGATGAAATTTTCCCGGATAAGGAACATTTTGGCCGGATTTTCCGCAATAACGCGCGGATGAGCGCCATGGGCATTACCCAAATTGCCGCGGTAATGGGCGCTTGCGTGGCAGGTGGAGCCTACCTTCCTATTATGAGCGATGAAACACTGATGGTGAAAAACAATGGTTCCATTTTCCTTGCCGGACCTTATCTGGTAAAAGCAGCCATTGGTGAAGAGGTAGACGCCGAGCGTTTGGGTGGCGCCGTTACCCACACGGAAATAAGCGGTATTGCCGATTACAAATTTGATACCGAGCAACAATGCCTCGATGAAATAAAAAAGATCTGCGGAAAGCTCGGAACAAAAGAAAATGCCGGATTTAACAGGATAAAACCTAAGCCCCCGAAGAAAGACCCGGCGGAAATATATGGCGTTTTACCTTCTGATGCGACAAAGCCGTATGATATGCTGGATATCATAGAAAGGATTACAGACGACTCAGTTTTTGACCAATATAAACGCGACTACGGGCAGACTATATTGTGCGGATACGCCCGTATTGAAGGCTGGGCTGTGGGCATTGTAGCCAACCAGCGAAAAATAATAAAAAACAAAAGAGGTGAAATGCAGATGGGGGGAGTGATCTATAATGATAGTGCGGATAAGGCGGCCCGTTTTATAATGAACTGTAACCAGAAGAGCATTCCCCTTATTTTTTTACAGGACGTAACAGGTTTTATGGTAGGTACCCGCAGTGAACATTCCGGTATTATCAAAGACGGCGCTAAAATGGTAAATGCAGTAGCCAATTCTGTTGTACCTAAAATTACCATTATCATTGGCAACTCATACGGTGCAGGCAATTACGCTATGTGCGGGAAAGCCTATGACCCACGGTTTATTTATGCATGGCCATCGGCAAAAATAGCCGTAATGGGAGGTGAACAGGCCGCACAAACCTTATTGCAAATACAAGTGAGTTCGTTAAAAGCAAAAGGCAAAGTGATTGAGCCTGCAGAAGAAAAGAAATTATTGGATGAAATTAAAGGACGCTACGAAAAACAAACAACGCCTTATTATGCCGCTGCAAGGTTATGGGTAGACGATATTATTGACCCGGCAGATACCAGGAAACTGATTGCAGAAGGGATAGCAGCCGCCAATCATAAAAAAAACACGGAGGATTTTAAACTCGGCGTTTTTCAGGTGTAGGCGCCGGCTTTGAGCTATCGGCTTTCAGTCAGCTACCGGCATCAGTTAACTATCAGTAAACAACCAATCACTTATTATCCACCCAATCAACATGACAATTCCAATATACCAGGCAGATGCTTTTACCGAAAAGGTTTTTGGCGGCAATCCTGCTGCTGTATGCCCGTTGCAGGAATGGCTGCCAAACGCACTTATGCAAAAGATAGCATTGGAAAACAATCTTGCTGAAACCGCATTTATTGTGCGCGAAAGCAATGGTTACCATATCCGATGGTTTACTCCAACTGTTGAAGTTGACTTGTGCGGACACGCCACCCTCGCTGCTGCGCACGTTTTTTTTAACCACCTGCAGTACCAGGAAAAAGAGATCAGCTTTCATTCAAAAAGCGGACTGCTAAAAGTGATGCAACAAAAAAACGGGCAGCTCACATTAGATTTCCCGCGTGATCATTTTGAACAAATCACAAACCCGCCGTTTGAAATAGGAGAAGGACTGAAAATCGCTGTGCAGGATGTGTACAAAGGAAAGTTTGATTACATGGTGGTTACAGACAGTCAGCAAACTGTTGAAAAATTACAGCCCGATTTTAAAACACTGGCCCATATTAAAAGCAGAGGGGTGCTGGTAACCGCACCCGGTAAAGAATCGGATTTTGTTTCGCGTTGTTTTTTCCCGCAAAGTGGCATTGACGAAGACCCGGTTACGGGTTCGGCACATACCTTACTTACCCCCTATTGGGCCGGAGTGCTTGGAAAAAATAAACTCACAGCCATACAGCTTTCGGCAAGAAAAGGATATTTGGATTGTGAACTATCGGGCGACAGGGTTTTAATGAGCGGTTATGTGGTTACGTATATGAAAGGAGAAATTATAGTATAAAATCCGAAGTATTTAAATTCGAAATTCGAATTTAAATACTTCGGGCTTCCGCAACAATTATGTCTCATCAAACACTAATTATTTACACCGACGGCGCGGCGCGTGGAAACCCGGGCCCCGGCGGATACGGCGCCATTTTAAAGTGGGGATCTGCAGAAAAAGAATTATCACAGGGTTACCGGCTTACCACCAATAACCGTATGGAAATGATGGCCGTGATTGCCGCGCTGGAAGCAGTAAAGAAAGAACATGTACCCATTACCGTATATTCGGACAGCCAGTATATAGTAAAAGCGGTACAGGAAGGCTGGCTGAAAAAATGGATAGCCACAGATTTTAAAGGTGGTAAAAAAAACAGGGACCTGTGGAAGCGCTTTTACCAGCTTTTTCAAAAACATAGTATACAATTTGTATGGGTAAAAGGACACGCAGATAATCCTTACAACAATCGTTGTGATGAACTGGCTACGGCGGCCGCCGATGGAAAAAATCTGCTGGTGGATGAAGCCTATGAACAGGGTGAGGATCATTGATCCATAAAAACAAAAGTGATGTATAAACTTACTGGCAAAATACAGCATTATTCGTGGGGCGGAACAGCATATATACCGGCACTGCTGGGTATAGAAAATACAGCACAACAACCTTATGCCGAATACTGGATGGGCGCCCACAGCAGCAATCCTTCTATTGTTCACCTGAATGAAAACAAGCGTATTGCATTAAACGAATTAATTAAAGAAGATGCCTCTGAATGGCTTGGAGAAACAGTTGCGCAGCAATTTGGCGAATTACCTTATCTTTTTAAAGTGTTAGACGTAAAGGATATGTTGTCTATTCAGGTGCATCCTTCCAAAGCCGGGGCCGAGAAAGGATTTGTGCGGGAAAATGAAGCCGGCATCCCACTTAACGCGCCATACCGCAATTACAAAGATGATAACCATAAACCGGAAGTAATGCTGGCATTAAGTGAGTTTTGGTTATTGCATGGTTTTAAAGAAAAGAAGTTGCTGTCGCAAACCTTACAGCAAACAGAAACATTTAAAATACTGTTGCCTGTATTTGAAAAAGAAGGTTATTATGGATTATACAAACAGGTGATGGAATTACCGCAGGCTACGGTTGATGGCATGCTGGAACCCTTACTTCGCCGGTCAGAACCATTGTACAAGGCCAACCAGTTATCAAAATCCACCCCGGCGTATTGGGCCTGTAAAACTGCAATGTTGCACGATGGCAATTACACCGGCATTGACCGCGGGATATTTTCTATTTATTTTTTCAACATCGTTCAACTGCATCCCGGACAAGCCATATTCCAGGGTGCAGGCGTACCACATGCTTATTTGGAAGGACAGAATATTGAATTAATGTCTAATTCTGATAATGTATTGCGTGGCGGTTTAACAACCAAGCATATAGATGTGCCCGAGTTGCTAAAACACATTTTATTTGAAGGCATTGCTCCGCAAATCATGAATGGGGAAAAAAAAGGTGCGGAAACCATTTACCATTGCCCTGTTCCCGATTTCGAGGTGAGCCACATTATGGCCGACAAACAAACCACATTCACGCACACTGCTTTTTCTGCAGAAATATTGTTGGTTACGGAAGGGGAAGCTGATATGGCAACTTCTTTACAAACCCTTCATTTAAAAAAAGGAGAATCTGTATTGGTGGGCGCTTCTGAAACTTATAGCATAAGTACTGATACAAGGGCAATGTTGTATAAAGCAGCAGTGCCGGGAACAGCGTAAAATACAAAGCCCGAAGTTTAAAAATCCGAAATCCGATTACTCATCAGGCAAAAAGCGGGATGAAAGTTTGAGACAAAATCCCATCTCAAATTCCAAATCATAAATCTCAGATTCTCCTAATCCGGCAACGCTTCAATAGCATAACCAAAATCGCCAATTGCTTCTATGATCCGGCTATTGTCTATAGCGCCATTTCGGCTTTCTACGCGCAAAATCTTATCGCAATCCTGCAGATCGAAATTAATCTTATACGCGGGGAAATAATCAACCAATGCGGCGAGTAGTTTGATCGCCTGTGTTTCCTGTTCAACATTTGTTTTGAATACTTCTACCAACTGTTCCATTGTTTTGATCATTTTTTTAAATCAGGCAAAAACATTCCTAGGGGGCTTGCAATCATTGTAATATTAGTTGTACTGCGCAAACTTAAAAAGGGCTGGTGACAACCCTATGGCAGTATAAACAGAGTTTGCTAAATTTTCAATCCATTACCGCATCAATTACTGTTCCATTTCACAGGTATGGCTATCATGATATAAATTTTTGCTTTTTATTTTTATGCTGAAAAAGGGAACCTCATCCTTCTGATCGTCTGCAATACGGGAATGTTGCATGTAATCGGGGGGAATATTTTTATCATTTTTGTTCAATGCATTATTCTTATAAACCCCGGCCCCATAGTGGATACATTTTGTTAACTTTAAATTCAAATATTTGGACTCACACCACTGTCAATACAACATTCTTAAGCAACCCAGGTAATCGTTGTTAAATTTGTATTATGAAAAAAAATTATATGATCGTGGCGCTTTGTTTGCTTGGTGCGATAGCCCTGTTTGCTTTTATACAACTTTCCGGGAAAAAACCTGAAGATATTATTAAGCGGGATGCCATCAGTTATAATTTCCAGGTACGTCCTGTTCTGTCCGACAAATGTTATGCCTGCCATGGACCAGATGCCAATAAGCGCGAAGCCGGTCTGCGGCTGGATATTGAAGAAGAGGCGTACAAAGCCTTAAAAGACAATCCCAAAGCACATGCCATTGTACCCGGAAAGCCCGGTTTATCTGAGCTTTATATCCGCGTATCCACTACCGATACTTCCATTATGATGCCGCCTGCTTCAAGCAATTTGCCTACCCTTACCGGCGAGGAAGTTATCATCATAAAAAAATGGATTGAAGAAGGCGCCAAATATGAGCCCCACTGGGCTTTTGTGACTCCCCAAAAATCACCGCTTCCCGGAATAAAAGATAAAACCTGGCCAAAAAATGAAATTGACCATTTCGTTTTGAGCAAGATGGAAGAACACGGACTTACCCCCAACGAAGAAGCAGACAAAGAAAGATTGCTGAGACGCATTGCATTGGATATTACCGGACTTCCCCCAACACCAGGTATGATAGACAGCTTTGCAAAAAGCACCGATCCCAACGCTTATGAAAAAATGATTGATGTTCTATTGCAGCGGCCTTCATATGGAGAAAGAATGGCCATCCCGTGGTTAGATGCAGCAAGGTTTGCCGATTCGGGTGGTTACACAGATGATTTTTACAGGTCGCAATGGCCCTGGCGCGACTGGGTGATCCACGCTTTTAATGAAAACCTATCATATGATAAGTTCATTACCTGGCAACTGGCAGGTGATTTAATGCCCGATGCTACAAAAGAGCAGATACTGGCAACAGGCTTTAACCGCAACCATAAAATCACCGATGAAGGCGGTGTTATTGATGAAGAATACCGCGTGGAATACGTGGTAGACAGAACCAATACCCTGGGCACTGCAATACTGGGCATGACCATTGAATGCGCCAAATGCCACGATCATAAATATGACCCTGTTTCGCAAAAAGATTTTTTCCGGCTTTCCGCCTTTTTCAACAGTATTAAAGAGGTTGGATTGGATGCTATTGCTCCTGCCAAAAACCCCAGGATGGATATTACACAGGAAGATTTGAAGGGCGTACTAAGCTTTATTACCACTTCAAAAGACACTGTCGGATTGCAGGTATCGGTAATGAAGGATATGGATACGGTTAGAAGGACCTATATTCTTTCACGTGGCGCATACGACCAGCATGGGGAAGAAGTTCAGGCCGGCACGCCCGAATCTATCATGGCTTTTTCAGCCGGTCTTCCCAAAAACCGTCTCGGCCTGTCTCAATGGCTTTTTGACGCCAAACACCCACTTACCGCACGGGTTTTTGTAAACAGGATATGGCAGGAGATTTTTGGAAGAGGTATTGTAAAATCGGCCAACGATTTTGGCATGCAGGGCGAATTACCCACCCACCCTAAATTATTAGACTGGCTGGCAGTGGATTTCCGCGAAAACGGGTGGGATATTAAAAGACTGGTTAAACAAATATATATGTCGGCAACTTACCGGCAATCGTCGGTTATATCACCCGAAAAATTAAAGGCCGACCCCCAGAACATTTATTTATCCTATGCGCCACGCATTCGCATGAATGCAGAAATGATCCGCGACCTGGTACTGGCGAGCAGCGGATTATTACAACCCATCATAGGCGGACCCAGCGTTAAACCGTATCAGCCACCGGGATTATGGGAACTGGCTACAGCAGGCAGGGGAACGTTAACGGTATACAAACAGGACCATGGTGAACAGCTATACCGGCGGGGAATGTATACTTTTATCAAGCGAACCGTTCCGCCACCTTCGATGCTGATCTTCGATGCCAGCAATCGTGATCAATGCGAGGTTAAACGAGCCAGGACCAATACACCTTTGCAGGCTTTAATTATGATGAATGATCCCACGGTACTGGAAGCATCTGTTGCCCTTGCCGATGACTTGGCCGAAAAGAAAATGAATTCGCAGGCGGCTGTTACCGATGCTTTTTTACGCATCATTAACCGGGAGCCCGCTGAGCAGGAACTCCATATTTTAATGCAATATTATAAAGAGCAGGAAAATTACTTTAAGTCCAATCCCGCCAGTATACAAACAGCCACAAAAGCGGGAGAATATAAAATGAAAAACAAACCTGATTCGCAAATAGCTGCATTCACACGGTTGGTACAGGTAATATACAATATGGCGGAGGCTATTACAAAAACATGATATAAGTTATTTTTACAATACCATTCAAAATAACCATAAGCTATTTAAAAAACATGATAATATAGTAAGATTCTTTAACTTTAGTCATACTTAGTAAAGCACTATAATAATTTTTCATCCTTAAACAATATTAATAAGGAGTACCGGTAATTAAGTAATCCTTAAACAACTTTGGAAACCCGGTTGTTAAACTTGCAATATGAAAAAGTTTTATATAGTTGCTTTAATTTGTTTGATTGGGGCAGCAATGCTATTCAGTTTCATTTACTTTTCCGGCGAAAAAGAAAACAAGGATGCTGGTGCTGAAACAGTCAGTTATAATTTCCAGGTACGTCCTATTCTGTCCGACAAATGTTATGCCTGCCATGGACCAGATGCCAATAAGCGCGAAGCCGGTCTGCGGCTGGATATTGAAGAAGAGGCGTACAAAGCCTTAAAAGACAATCCCAAAGCACATGCCATTGTACCCGGAAAGCCCGGTTTATCTGAGCTTTATATCCGCGTATCCACTACCGATACTTCCATTATGATGCCGCCTGCTTCAAGCAATTTGCCTACCCTTACCGGCGAGGAAGTTATCATCATAAAAAAATGGATTGAAGAAGGCGCCAAATATGAGCCCCACTGGGCTTTTGTGACTCCCCAAAAATCACCGCTTCCCGGAATAAAAGATAAAACCTGGCCAAAAAATGAAATTGACCATTTCGTTTTGAGCAAGATGGAAGAACACGGACTTACCCCCAACGAAGAAGCAGACAAAGAAAGATTGCTGAGACGCATTGCATTGGATATTACCGGACTTCCCCCAACACCAGGTATGATAGACAGCTTTGCAAAAAGCACCGATCCCAACGCTTATGAAAAAATGATTGATGTTCTATTGCAGCGGCCTTCATATGGAGAAAGAATGGCCATCCCGTGGTTAGATGCAGCAAGGTTTGCCGATTCGGGTGGTTACACAGATGATTTTTACAGGTCGCAATGGCCCTGGCGCGACTGGGTGATCCACGCTTTTAATGAAAACCTATCATATGATAAGTTCATTACCTGGCAACTGGCAGGTGATTTAATGCCCGATGCTACAAAAGAGCAGATACTGGCAACAGGCTTTAACCGCAACCATAAAATCACCGATGAAGGCGGTGTTATTGATGAAGAATACCGCGTGGAATACGTGGTAGACAGAACCAATACCCTGGGCACTGCAATACTGGGCATGACCATTGAATGCGCCAAATGCCACGATCATAAATATGACCCTGTTTCGCAAAAAGATTTTTTCCAGCTTTCCGCCTTTTTCAACAGTACTAAAGAAGTGGGATTGGAATCCACGGTTGGCGGAAGTGATACTTATGCCAAAAATCCCAGGATGGATATTACCCAGGAAGATCTGCAGGGAGTCCTCAATTTTATTACCAGTACAGATACGGCGGGATTACAGGTATCGGTAATGAAGGATTTGGATACGGTTCGAAAAACATATGTTCTTTCAAGGGGCGTATACGATCAGCATGCGGAGGAGGTAGAACCCGGTACACCCAAATCCATTATGGCCTTCCCTTCCAACCTTCCGGAAAATCGCCTGGGCTTGTCTGAATGGCTTTTTGACGCCAAACACCCGCTTACCGCACGGGTTTTTGTAAACCGGGTATGGCAGGAAATTTTTGGAAGAGGTATTGTAAAATCGGCCAACGATTTTGGTATGCAGGGAGACCTGCCTACCAATCCTAAATTGTTAGACTGGCTGGCAGTGGATTTCCGCGAAAACGGGTGGGATATTAAAAGACTGGTTAAACAAATATACATGTCGGCTACTTACCGGCAATCATCAGTCATATCGCCCGAAAAATTAAAGGCCGATCCGCAGAATATTTATTTGTCTTATGCACCCCGTATTCGCATGAACGCCGAAATGATCCGGGATATGGCCCTGTCAAGCAGCGGCCTGTTACAACCCATCATAGGCGGACCCAGTGTTAAACCTTATCAGCCACCCGGATTATGGGAACTGGCTACATCGGGCAGAGGCGCATTGGCCACCTATAAGCAGGATCACGGCGATAAACTATACAGGAGAGGTATATATACTTTTATCAAACGAACCGTTCCGCCACCCTCCATGATGATCTTCGACGCCAGCAACCGCGATCAGTGCGAAGTAAAGAGATCAAGGACCAACACCCCCCTCCAGGCATTGATCATGATGAATGATCCCACTATCCTGGAAGCATCGGTGGCGCTGGCGGATCATTTAACACAAAACAAAGAAAAACCTGAAGCAGCCGTTACCGAGGCTTTTTTACGCATCATTAACCGGCATCCGGATAAACAGGAGCATGATATTTTACTGCAGTATCTAAATGAGCAGGAGGCTTATTTTAAAGGCAACCCCGAAGCCATAACAAAGGTTACAAAAGTAGGAGAATACAAAATGAAGAGTAATCCGGCGCCTGAAGTAGCCGCTCTTGCCCGGCTGGTACAGGTAATATACAATATGGATGAAGCAATTACAAAAACCTAAAGTGCGATGAATAAAGAATTATTACAACACGGGTTAAATATTAACCGTCGCAAATTTTTATCGCGTATGAGCATTGGGCTGGGCAGCGCCGCCCTGGGTTCGCTGCTTATTCCGGGCTTGTTCGAAGGATCTGCGGAAGAGGAGGCTGGATTTATACCCGGCATCCCCCATTTTGCTCCAAAGGCAAAAAGGGTTATTTACCTGTTTCAAAATGGCGCGCCATCGCAATTAGAAACATTCGACTACAAGCCTACGCTCAATAAAATGATGGGGCAGGATCTTCCTGAATCCATACGGCAGGGTCAGCGCTTAACGGGCATGACCTCCGGACAGAAATCATTTCCGCTGGTGGGCTCTTACTATAAATTTAACCAGCATGGACAATCCGGCGCGTGGGTAAGCGAAATATTCCCGCACATGGCTAAGATCGTAGATGATCTGTGTATCGTAAGATCTCTGCATACCGAAGCCATCAACCACGATCCCGCTTTAACTTTTTTTCAAACAGGCGCGCAGCAGGGTAACCGTCCCAGCATGGGTTCGTGGGTGAGCTATGGATTGGGTACGGAAAATAAAAATCTCCCTGCATTTTGTGTATTGTTGTCACGCGGTAAAGGAAACGGGCAGGGCGTATATTCCAAACTATGGTCGAATGGATTTTTAGATTCCATTCACCAGGGTGTTCAGTTCAGCAGTGGCGAAAATCCAATCCTGTATTTACAGGATCCCGACGGTATGGACCGGGAAGCCCGTCGTAAAATGTTAGACAAGGTTGCAGCGCTCAATGAGATACAGCTCAAAAACTTTGGCGATCCCGAAATTGCTACCAAGATACAGCAATATGAGATGGCATACAGGATGCAGACGGCAGTACCCGAGATCATGGATGTATCAAAGGAATCGGATGACATCGTAAAACTCTATGGATCGGAATGCCTGGTGCCCGGCACTTATGCTGCCAATTGCCTGCTGGCACGCAAACTGTCGGAAAACGGCGTTCGCTTTATACAATTGTATCACCAGGGCTGGGATCAGCATGGTAATCTTCCCAACGAAATGAGGGGGCAGGCCAGAGATGTTGATCAGCCATCTGCCGCATTGATTACAGACCTGAAACAAAGAGGATTGTTAGATGAAACTTTGGTGATATGGGGCGGCGAATTTGGCAGAACGAATTACTGCCAGGGTGCTATGAGTGAAGAAAATTATGGGAGAGACCATCACCCCCGTTGCTTTAGCATTTGGATGGCAGGCGGCGGTATTAAACCCGGGATGGTATATGGTGAAACGGATGAATTTGGATACAATATCGTTAAGAATCCTGTGCATATAAACGATTTTCATGCTACCATTTTAAACCAGCTGGGCTTTGATCATGAAAAACTCACTTACCGCTTCCAGGGAAGGCGGTACAGGCTAACAGACGTTTCAGGCACCGTAGTAAAAGATATCATTACATAATAATAATCCATTTCTCCAATCCATTTCTCCACAATTAATATTTATTACAACGATTCTTTATGAACAGAAGGAAGTTTTTAAAAAACGCAGGATTAGCAGCAGGTGCTGTAACCATTACCAAAGATATGTTTGCCGGAAAAAACGATCCCATATACGGGCACAATGATATGCGCTACCGTATGAACGTAAAATGGGGCGCCTTAAACCCCGAAAAATATCCTGTAAAGGATTGTCACGAAATGATACAGGATAAAAAAGGACGTATCATTTTGCTTACAAATGAAACCAAGAACAATATTCTTATTTACAATAAATCGGGCAGGCTAAAAGGAAGCTGGGGGCATGAATTCCCGGGAGCACACGGGCTTACATTACAACGTGCCGGCGGAGAAGAATATTTATTTATAACCGATACCAATAAGCACCAGGTATATAAAACCACAATAGATGGCAAGATCTTACTAACGATAAATTATCCGCAGGAAACCGGCGTATATGAAAAGAAGGAAGCATTCGTTCCTACAGAAACAACCGTGTTAGACAACGGTGATTTTTATATTGCTGATGGCTACGGCTCACAGTACATCCTGCATTATGATGAAAAAGGAAAATTGAAGCATTTCTTTGGCGGTAAGGGAGAGACTACAGCCAATCTGGATAACGCGCATGGGATTACGGTTGACAGGAGGCAGGGAACACCTTCTTTGCTTATCACAGACCGTACACGCAACTGTTTCAAAAGGTTTTCAATGGATGGAAAGCTGATCGAAATAATTGAATTGCCGGGAGCCTGCGTTTGCCGGCCGGTTATACATGGCGACCACCTGTATGCGGCGGTGTTGCGTTCTCCCGATTTAAATGCACCGGGAACAGGCTTTGTAACCATATTAGATAAAAACAACAAAGTGGTTTCCAATATCGGCGGATCAGAACCGGTTTATAAAGATGGAAAACTTCAGCCCATGTCGCAAACGGAAAAAATATTTGTTCATCCGCACGATGTGTGTATAGATGATGAAGGAAGCATTTATGTGGCACAGTGGGCATCAAATAAAGTATACCCCTATAAGTTTAGCAGGGTGTGAGGGTAAGTGAGAGGTGGTGAGGGCTGAGAGCTGAAAACCGCTGACTGATCCGCCGCGGCGGATCAGTCAGCGGGGCAGTGAAGATGTGAAAATGGGTGAAGTGAGAAAACCGCGGTCAGTCCACAGGGCAGCAAAGCTGATAGCTGATAGCTCATAGCTGATAGCTAACTGCTGATAGCCCCCAAAAAATAAACTGCTTTTTACATTATACAACGATTATTAAAATCACAGCAACATAGATGCAAACAGTTAAAAGAATCGGCGGCGGGGTACTATTTGGCAGTATGGTCTTTCTTCTTTTTTTAGTTGTATTTGAAAGCTTTTTGCACATACCCAACTGGCTCGCGGTAGCGGGCAGGCTGCACCCCATGTTTCTCCATTTTCCTATCGTATTATTGCTGATCTCTTTTTTTACGATGTGGATTCCTGCTGGTAAAGGTGCAGAAAATGAATGGCTCACCCTGTTGCGGCTTGTAGCGGCTTTATCGGCAGCAGTTACAGCTATTCTGGGAATGCTTTTATCACTGGAAGATGTGGGCGGGGGCGAACTTCTGCTCTTGCACAAATGGGGTGGGGTTAGTATCGCCATACTGGGCTTTCTTTTCTATTCGTATCACGACTTTTTGGTTAAACATATTTCATTCACAAAATTTTTTACGGTCGCCGCTGCTTTTGCTATCATAGTAACAGGGCATTGGGGCGCCAATTTAACGCATGGGGTAGATTATGTGCTGGCCCCTGTTTTAAAGCAACAGAAAGAATTTGTGCCTCCCGAAAAAGCGGTTGTATTTGCCGATGTAATACAACCCATTCTTGAAAGCAAATGCACAAGTTGCCACAGCACTTCAAAACTGAAAGGTGAATTATTGCTCGAAAACCTGAAAGGCGTTTTGACAGGCGGTAAATCAGGACCTTTATTCATACCTGGTCTGCCAGACTCGAGCTTATTGATACGGCGCCTGCACTTGCCTGAAAACGATAAAAAGCATATGCCACCGGCTTCCAAGCCACAATTAACGGAAGCCGAATCTTCGCTGTTGTACGCATGGATCAAATCAGGCGCTGTAACGGAAAGTAAATTATTCAGCCTGCCGGAGCAGGATTCATTCCGCCTGCTGGCTACCAATTATTTACAGGCTGAGGAAAATACCGCTGAGCCCGTGTATGATTTTGACGCAGCCGATGAACAGAAAGTACTTGCTTTAAACAACAACTACCGCGTAGTTGTGCCGCTGGGGAAAAATTCACCGGCACTTTCTGTTAATTTATATGGCCGCAATATATTTTCCACCAAATCGCTGGAAGAACTTCTATCTGTAAAGCAACAGATCGTTGAATTGAACCTTTCGCGTCTCCCTGTTAAGGATGAAGATATGAAAGTGATTAAGCAATTGGTTAACCTGCAAAAGCTGAATCTCAATTATACCGATGTTACCGATAAAGGAGTGGAACAAATAAGCTCATTGCAAAAATTGCGGGAAATAACGCTTTCCGGCACCACTGTTACCGCTGCTGCGTTGGCAAAAATTTTGCCCCTGCCCGAGCTGGAATCTGTATTTATATGGGATACCAAAATTGACAGCCCGCAATTGCAACCGATTAAAAAGAAATTTTCAAATGTTTATATCGAAACAGGCTACATTGATAAGGGCGACGTGATCATAGCGCTGAGCCCCCCCGTCATAAAAACACCACAGGGCATTTTTAATAAAACTACCATGCTGGAAATCAGGCATCCCTTTAAAGGTGTGGATATACGGTATACTTTAGATGGAACACAGCCGGACAGTCTGAGTGGAAAGTTGTATACCGAACCCATTGCCATTGACCAAAGCGTTACACTAATAGCGAAAGCTTATAAAAAAGGATGGTATGGAAGCACTCCGGTGCAGGGTGCTTTTATTAAACAGGGACTTACACCCGATTCTATATCCTTCATTACCAGACCCGATCCAAAATACAGTGCAGAAACACCGGCACTGCTTACCGACGGCACATTAGGCGACTTTGCCAATTTTTCTAACGGAGAATGGCTGGGCTATCAAAAAAATGAAGCCGCATATTATTTATTTTTTAATGAAGCGGTAAGTCCAAAAAATGTTTTGTTGCAAATGCTGCAAAATACGGGCGGCCATATTTTCCCGCCTGCGAAAATAGAAGTGTGGGGCGGAATGGATGAAGGCCATATGCAATTACTGGGTAAGCTGTCTCCCCGGATACCCCAAAAAAACGAGCCTGCAAAATCCTTACAGGAAAATATTCAGTTAATAACAGGCGAAGTGCGCTGCCTGAAGATTATACTTTATCCCGTTGCTTCACTCCCCTCATGGCACAATGGCAAAGGAAGTGCCGGATGGGTATTCGTGAGTGAAATAGTAGTAAATTAAACGTTTCCCCCGGCTCATATATTCAAACTACTCACGGTATAGGTTGTGATAAACGGTCGGATTACGTTTTGCATTTGTATTGCTATCCAAAAAATAAGGTAATTTTGCCAGTCAAAAAGCGCTTGTTCAGCGCATCCGTAAAAATCGGCAATAACCCTTATACATTACTGTTATGCTTTCTCTCCCGGGTAAAAGGCAATACATCTTTTTACTTTTTATTATTAGCATATGTTACCTGCTGGGATTATTTCTACCCCTGATGAATGGCGACGCATCACACCATGCCAACATCGCCCTTCACATGTATCAAAATCACAATTATGTAGATTTAATTGATCGTGGAAAAGATTATTTAGATAAGCCTCATTTATTATTCTGGCTGGCTGCAGCAAGCTACCACATATTTGGAGTTACTCCCTTTGCCTATAAACTGCCTTCATTGCTTTTTAGTATCGCCGGAGCATGGGCAACCTATAAAACGGGCAAACGGTTATACAATTCAGAAACAGGCAAACTGGCCGCTTTAATACTGGTATCTTCCCAGGCTTTCATACTGGCCTGCATGGATGTACGCATGGATGCCATTCTTACCGCCTGCATTATTTTAGCCTCCTGGCAATTGCTTGAAGCCACCATCGCAAAAAAATGGTACAACACCGTAGCGGCAGCCTTGTTTATGGCGTTAGGCTTCTCTACCAAAGGCATGGCAAGTATTGTTATTCCCTGTGCTGCACTGTTCTTTTACTTGCTGTATAAACGCGATTTTTCACAGGTTTTCCATATCAAATGGTTAATCGTTGCATTGTGTACCATTGTTTTTATGCTCCCGGTATTATACTGCTATTATCTCCAGTTTGATCTTCATCCCGAAAAAGAGATCAGGGGAATGACCAATATTTCGGGCGTAAAATTTATTTTATGGGGACAAAACATTGAACGCCTGGATGGAAAGAACTGGGGCGGCGGTAAAAAAGATTATTTTTTTTATTTCCATACGCTGCTATGGGCGTTTCTGCCCTGGGCACTCCTGGCATATTATGCCGCGGGGAGCCGGTTAAAAGAGCTGTGGAGAACCCGGCTGGCATTCCATCACCATACCGAAGCTTTTACAATTGGAACCGTAGTATTCGTCTTTATAGTGATCTCGGGTTCACAGTTTCAGCTTCCGCATTACCTGAATATTCTTTTCCCTTTCCTGTCCATATTAACCGCAGCCAAACTGGTGAAGCTGGATGCGCAGGCGCGCCAGCGGCCTTTACGTATTACTACGCGGCTTCAGACCGTTATGGCGCTGCTTATGATTGTACTGGTGGTTATTTTATGCATATGGAGCTTTTCCAGTCCTGTTATCCTTATCGGAACGCCCGCACTTGCAGCTATTATTTATACAGGCTGGTGGGCATTCAGCAACAAAAAACCGCTCCTGAAAATCGCCACGGTCAGCGTTACCGGAATCGCACTGGTAAATTTCACCCTCTATTCTTTCTTCTACCCGCAGCTACTGCGTTATGAAGGAGGGCTGAACCTGGCAACTATCGCAAAAGAAAAACAGGTTGATCTTACGAATACTTACTTTTATAATACCTATAACTTCGCATTTGATTTCAAAACCAGGCACCTTTCCCCTACCCTTTTTCTGGATGACATTCAACACAGGCAGAACAAAGCATACTGGCTGCTTACAGATGCCGGGGGTATGGACTCTTTAAAACAGTCTGCCATTCCCGTTACGGAAATATACGGGAGCAGTCATTTTCGTATCAGCCGTTTGAAAGCATCGTTCTTAAATCCGGCTACCAGGCAAAGTCAGTTGGATACCCTGTACCTGTTGAAGATTTCACATTAAAATACAGTTATGACACCTGAACTTTCCATCGTAATAACAGTTTTAAATGAAGTAGAAAATGTAAGCCGCCTGGTAGAAAAGCTCCGGGTTGATTTAGCGGGCATTGATTATGAAGTGATCTTTGTGGATGACGGCTCTACGGATGGCACACAAAAAGCGATCAGGCTCGTGGCCGATGAAAAGATCACCCTGATTGAACTACGGAAAAATTACGGGCAAAGCACCGCCATGACCGCGGGAATAGAGCATGCCACCGGGCAGTATGTGGCATTATTAGACGGCGACATGCAAAACGACAGCAGCGATATCCCGCACATGCTCCATAAGCTGAAGGCTGAAGACTGGGATGTGGTGGCAGGTAACCGTAAGAACCGGCAGGATGGATTTTTATTGCGTAAGCTACCCAGCCGTATGGCTAATTACCTGATCAGAAGGCTCACCGGTGTGCACATTAAAGATTACGGCTGCACCTTAAAAGTATTCAAAAAAGAAATAGCCGACGACCTGGGTCTATATGGCGAAATGCACCGCTTTATACCCGTGCTGGCCAAGCTGCAGGGCGCCAGTATCGTGCAGGTAGATGTAAAGCATCATCATCGCCAGTTCGGAAAATCGAAATACGGGCTGGGACGCACCTTTAAAGTGATGTCCGATTTAATTACGATGGTGTTTTTCAGGAAATATATTCAAAAGCCCATGCACCTTTTTGGCGGTATTGGCTTTGTTATGCTTTTTATCGGGATAATAACGAATATTTATTTGCTTGTTTTAAAACTATCCGGGCACGATATATGGGGCAAGCCGCTATTGATCCTGGGCTTGATACTTTTGCTGGGCGGTATACAGTTAATAACCATCGGCTTCCTGGCCGAAATCAGTATCCGTATATATTTTGAATCGGGAAATAAAAAAACATACCAGATCAGGCGCATTGTACATGGACAGAAAAAAGATGTGGAATACCGGTAAGCTCTTTTTAAAAATAGCCGTTACCGGTATCACCTTATGGGTGGTGTATACCAAAATTGACTTACAGGCATTATCCCGCATCTGGAACAATGCGATAGTATGGCTTTTTGTACCTGCATTGCTTTTCTTTGCGCTTTCACAGTTCATTTCTTCCTTTCGGCTGCTGAATTTTTTTAAAAACATCGAACTTCCCATATCTGTTAAGCACAATATTATATTGTATATACAGGGTATGTTTTATAATATTTTTTTACCCGGGGGCATTGGTGGCGACGGGTATAAAATACTAACGCTTCGCAAACGGTACAACATGCCGTCGAAACCGCTTTTCAGCGCTGTTTTTTTTGACCGCCTGAGCGGATTGTGGGCCCTATGCTTTCTCATCGTATTGCTTTCTCTGTTTGTTCCGCTGTTCAATGATTTTACCTGGCTGATAGCCGGTGGTTTCGCCGCAGGCAGCATTGTATATTACCTTGTTGTGCGTTGGTTTTTTAAAACACATGTTGCCCGGTTTTTTAAAACACATATTTTAGCCCTGCTGGTACAAAGCTGCCAGCTTGTTTCGGTTGCATTTATTTTAAAAGCCCTGGGCGTTCACGAATTTTATTTTTCCTATTTTATCATATTTCTTTTGTCCTCGCTCGCAACGCTTTTCCCGTTGAGCATTGGCGGGCTGGGCGCACGGGAAATTGCCATCGTTTGGGCAGCTTCTATACTTCAGTTAAACAATGATATAGCGGTTTCGGTAAGCCTTTGCTTTTACTTTATCTCTGCAATCTTATCGTTATCAGGGATAACTGCTGTGTTCTATTCCAAAAAAACAACAACCTCTGCTGTGGCAGAGCACCAATAATATGCTATCGTTCACTTCGCAACCTGCGCTATCGCTCTAAAAAATAAATTAGTTGTGTTCTATACGGCATAAAAATTATATCTTTTGCATCCAAAATACTAATGCAGGTGAAAAGCTTCCACCAATAAGACAAGGATTAAATCATTTTTTTAAGCAGGCATTAATGATAAACATAAAAAATAACTTACAGCCTTCGCACTTTAACAACAAACTGAAAAAATTCTGGGATATTTCGGAAAAGAAAATTACTCTCATTGAAAAAAATTATGACCCGTCTAATGGCTCCCCGGTTTTTACTGTGAACGGTAGCTATACCACAAGGGGGTGGACAGAATGGACACAGGGATTTCAATATGGCTCCGCAATTTTACAATATGACGCTGCAGGAGAAAAAACCCTGCTGGAACTTGCCCGTAAGAAAACAGTTGCTGCAATGGCGCCCCATATCAGTCATACGGGTGTACACGATCATGGATTTAATAATGTAAGCACATATGGCAATCTCCTCCGCCTGATGCACGAAGGCAAAATTCCTTATAGCGAATGGGAAAAGGATTTCTACACATTGGCATTAAAAATTTCCGGCGCCGTGCAGGCAAGCCGGTGGACAACCATAAAAGAGGGAGGCTACATTTATTCGTTCAACGGCCCGCATTCTCTTTTTGTAGATACCATTCGTTCTGTTCGGGCACTGATAATGAGTCATTGTCTCGGTCATTTTTTGCAGGCCGAAGGCGATCAAAAGATCAGCCTGCTGGATCGCGCTATTCAGCATCTGACAGCCACCGCCAAATATTCCATATTCTATGACGAAGGGCGTGATATATATGACGTTTGGGGACGAACGGCACATGAAAGCGTCTTTAATGTAAAAGACGGCAATTTCCGCTGTGCCAATTCACAGCAGGGTTATACGGGCTTCAGTACGTGGACAAGGGGCCTGGCCTGGGCCATGTGCGGTTTTACGGAACAACTCGAATGGTTCGATACAATAAGTGAAAATGATCTTACACCATATACTAAAAAAGAAGATATTATTTCGCTCCTCCTTAAAGGTGCAAAAGCCACCTGCGATTTTTATATTGAACATACACCTTCCGATGGAATTCCATATTGGGATACCGGGGCTCCTGGCTTGAATAAACTCGGGGATTATTTAAACAAACCCGCTGATCCCTTCAATCATTTTGAACCCGTGGATAGTTCGGCCGCAGCCATTGCAGCGCAGGGATTGCTAAGGCTGGGCAAATATCTGCAGGGCAAAGGAGATGAAGCAAACGGTAACCGGTACTGGCAGGCAGGACTCACGGTGCTGGATACCCTGATTGATGAACCTTACCTGAGCACGGCTCCGGATCACCAGGGACTGATCCTCCATTCCGTTTATCACCGTCCCAACGGGTGGGATCATATACCGGAAGGCAGTAAAATTCCATACGGAGAATCGAGCATGTGGGGTGATTATCATGCCCGTGAAGCCACCCTTTATCTACAAAGGGTGCTCAATAATGAACCGTACTATACTTTTTTTAATATCCAATGACTATAAAAGAACATACCGGTCTATCCAGGTTGTGCATACACACCATCACTACCAAACCATGGAATATAGAAGAAGCTGCGAAAAATTATGCTGCAGCAGGTATTAAAGGCATTACCGTTTGGCGCGATGCACTGGATGGGAGAAATATCAGGCAAACAGGCGATATGCTTCGGGAACATGATTTAACGATCGTATCACTTTGCAGGGGAGGATTTTTTGCCGATAAAGATGCAGGCAAAAGAAAACTGGCGATAGACGATAACAGGAAAGCCATAGCAGAAGCCGCCGAACTGGGAACACCCATGATCGTGCTGGTTTGCGGAGCCGATCCGTCTCAACCTTTAGAAGAATCAAGGAAACAGATTCACGATGGTATTGCTGCTGTAGTTTCGGATGCAGCGGCTGCCGGTATAAAATTGGCCATTGAACCGCTTCACCCCATGTATGCCGACACCCGTTCGGCCATTAACACATTGGCACAGGCAAACGATATGGCGGAAGCGTTGCATTCCCCATGGGTGGGCGTGGCAGTTGATGTATATCACCTGTGGTGGGATCTGCAACTTGAGCAGGAAATAAAACGCTGCGGACAGCATGAACACCTGCTGGCCTTTCATATCTGCGACTGGAAAACGCCAACAACAGATATTTTGTTCGACAGGGGCCTCATGGGTGAAGGCTGCATTCCTGTTAAAGAAATCAGGTCATGGGTGGAAGCCGCGGGATTTAAGGGATTCAATGAAGTAGAAATTTTTTCCAATACTTTCTGGAAAGAAGACCAGGCGGAATTTTTAAAGAAGATCGTTAAAGCGTACAGGGAACATTCGTGAAGTGATAGTGAATTGTCAATTGTGAGACGTGAGAGGTGAGAGGAGAGAGGTGAAAGAGAGAGGTGAGAAAGGTGAAAGGTGAAAGGTGAAAGGTGAAAAGTGAAAAGTGAAAGAAAAGGAGTATTAATACCATCATTAATAGTATTTATTCTCATAGCTGACTGCTGATAGCTGATCTGATAGCTGAACAAAACGATAACAAATTACAATATGAAAGCGCATAAAACAGGCATCATCATGAACGGCGTTACCGGACGCATGGGTACCAACCAGCATTTGCTACGTTCTATTGCCGAAATCATAAAACAGGGTGGCGTAAAAATTGGCCCGGGTGAAACCATTATGCCCGACCCGGTACTGGTTGGCCGTGATGAAAATAAATTACAAAAGCTTTGTGCCCTAACCGGCATCAATAAAATGAGCACCAATTTAGACGAGGTTCTTGAGGATACAAACAATATCATTTACTTTGATGCGCAAACTACGGGCCGCCGTGCCATCGCGGTGCGCAAAGCCGTTAAAGCGGGAAAACATATCTACTGCGAAAAACCCATAGCAGTGAACACGAAAGAAGCGATGGAATTATATGAGTTGTGTAAAAAAGCAGGTGTAAAAAACGGTGTAGTGCAGGATAAACTGTGGCTGCCCGGCATCGTAAAATTGAAGCGCCTGATCCAGCAGGACTTTTTCGGCAAAATACTTTCGGTACGTGGTGAATTTGGTTACTGGGTATTTGAAGGTGACTCCATTCCCGCACAAAGACCTTCGTGGAATTACAGGAAAGAAGACGACGGCGGTATTATTGTTGATATGCTTTGTCACTGGCGGTATGTGCTCGACAATGTATTCGGAAAAGTGAAAGCGGTGTCCTGCCTCGGCGCCACGCATATTCCCGAAAGAATTGATGAGCAGGGCAAAGCCTACAAATGCACGGCAGACGATGCCGCCTATGCTACATTTGAACTTGAGAACGGCATTGTTGCACAATTCAATTCTTCGTGGGCGGTTAGGGTTAGGCGTGATGACCTGCTGACGCTGCAGGTAGATGGCACCAGGGGTTCCGCTGTGGCAGGTTTGCGCGAATGTTATATTCAGCATTATGGCAATACGCCTAAACCCGTATGGAATCCTGACATTGCTCAACCAATTGATTTTTTTAACGGTTGGTCGAAAGTACCTGAGCAGGAAGTTTATGATAATGCTTTTAAGGCGCAGTGGGAACTGTTTTTAAAGCATGTAGTAAAAGATGAGCCTTTTCCCTGGGATTTAAGGGAAGGCGTGAAGGGCGTGCAACTTGCAGAAAAAGGATTGGAAAGCTGGAGCAAAAGATGCTGGATAAATATTCCGGAACTTTAAATTATCCACAACAATGAAAAAGGTAGCATTGGTAACAGGCGGCAGCAGGGGCATCGGACTGGGTATCGCCACACAACTGGCAGCTAATGGTTTTGATCTTGCTATTAACGGGATGCGTCCGGCGGAAGATGTGGAAGACACAATGAAAAAATTAAAAAGCTATGGCAATGATGTGATTTATTGTCGCGGAAGCATTGCTTTGTCTGCAGACAGGGAAAATATGATCAGTGAAGTAAACCATTACTACAAAAAACTTGATGTACTGGTAAACAATGCCGGCATGGCGCCAAAGCAGCGCAATGATATCCTGAACGCAACTGAAGAAAGTTATGATGAGGTGATGAACACCAATTTAAAAGGCAGCTATTTCCTCATGCAAAAAGCCGCCAACTGGATGATTGAGCAAAAAGAAAAAGACAACACTTTCAATGGATGCATCATCAACATATCTTCCATGTCGGCCACAGTGGCCTCTGTAAACCGGGGGGAGTACTGTCTTTCAAAAGCAGGACTTAGCATGGCAACACAGTTGTTTGCAGTAAGACTGGGCGCATTCAATATCCCTGTTTTTGAAGTGAGACCCGGCATCATCCGCACCGATATGACGGCAGGTGTGAAAGAAAAATACGACAAAATGATTAATGAAGGCTTATGCGTACAGCAACGCTGGGGCGAACCGGAGGATGTGGGCAAGGTAGTGGCGGTACTTGCAAAAGGCGATTTCATGTATTCAACCGGACAAGTAATTATGGTAGACGGAGGACTAACGATTGCGAGATTATAAACGAGTATAAAAATATCTATGTGAACCTATGTGCATATGTGCTAAATAAATAAAATATAAAAACACATAGACACAATAGGCACATGGAACGCATGCGAATCCATGTGCCTGTGATCCCATGTGTTGAAAAAAACTATCAAATACTACTACATTTTACTATGCAAAAAAGAATACAGATCATCCAGGTTGTGCTACTGCCTTTGCTAATTTTTTTCTATTCCTGCCATTCGGGTTTATCGCAGCAGGACGTGATCGCGGCAGATTCTGCTGTCATTGCATCCGGCAAAGCCTTGTTCAATCAAAATTGCGCCAGTTGTCACAATATGCAGCAAAATGGTATTGGGCCAAAACTGGCGGGCATAACCACTGAGGTTTCTGTTGAATGGCTACGCCACTTCATCCTTAATCCGGAACAAACAATTGCATCCGGCGATGAACGGGCAAACCAATTATTTAAGGAATACAAAACCATGATGCCTTCATTTACCGGTCTGAAGGATAATGACGTAAATGCATTGATCGCTTTTATACATGTGCAGCATTCGTCAGGGAAAAAAAAGAAAGACACTGATAAAGGGCTGGCTGATCCTATTCCTGAACGAATAAAATTTAGCGGGCTGATGATGAATCTGGAAGACGTCACAACCTTCCCTGCTACCTCAACGGAAGGCAAAAAACCACTCGCGCGAATTACCAAGCTTGACTTTGAACCTGGTACCGGCAGCATATTTGTAAATGATCTTAACGGGAAACTATATAAAATAAAGGATGGAAAGCCTCTGCTGTATATGGATCTCATTAAACTGAAACCTAAATTTATCCCTCAGCCGGGATTGGGTACCGGACTGGGCAGTTTCGCATTCCATCCCGGCTTCGCAAAAAACGGACTCTTTTATACTACCCATACCGAACCCCCGCGTACTATAAAAGCCGAATTCAGTTATGATGATTCTATTAAATCAACAGTGCAATGGGTGCTCACAGAATGGAAAGTAAAAGATCCTGCTGCCGCCAGCTTTGCAGGAACCAGTCGTGAGTTGTTCAGGGCCGATATGGTAAGTGGTATTCATGGCATACAGGAAATTACTTTTAATCCGCTTGCGAAGCCGGGTAATGAAGATTACGGTCTCCTTTATATTGGTATAGGCGACGGTGGCAGTGTTGAAAATGGCTATTCGTTTTTAGTCACAGACAAAAACAAAATATGGGGCGCCATTCTTCGTATAGATCCCCTGGGCAGGAACAGTGCCAATGGAAAATATGGTATCCCCCCGGATAACCCGTTGGTTCAAACGCCAACAAACAAAACACCAGGGGAAGTTTATGCCTATGGCTTCAGAAACCCGCACCGGATTAGCTGGAGCGCAGATGGGAAAATGCTGGCCTGTAATATCGGTCAGCATCATATTGAATCCGTAAATCTAATTGCCCCGGGTAATAATTATGGGTGGCCGCACAGGGAAGGCCGTTTTGTTATAGACCTGGATGGCGATATCAATGATGTATACCCGCTGCCTGCGGATGACAGTGTATATAAAATCACTTATCCCGTTGCCGAATTTGATCACGATGAAGCTGCCGCCATTTCAGGCGGGCTGGAGTATTGGGGCAATGAAATGCCACAGTTGAAAGGAAAATATTTTTTTGGTGATATCCCATCGGGAAGATTATTCTATATCAACACCGCCGATATAAAACAGGGAAGCCAGGCGCCCGTTACGGAGTGGAGAATTGAGATCAACGGGGCTCCCACAACACTTGTGGAAGCCTGCGGAAGCAAGAGGGTTGACCTGCATTTTGGCAGGGATGCGAAAGGTGAATTGTATATACTAACGAAAGCAGATGGGAAATTGTATAAACTAACAAGCGCAAAACAAACAATGTGATAACAAGTTTATGGTTGTAAGTTACAGTACCTGAAACCTGCAACCGGTAACCCAAAGTAACCATTAAATATGATAACAAAAGATCCATCTGCAATTGCGGCTATACAAACAGATTCAAGAAGCACTATTCAACATCTGTTACGGCTTCCTGTGCTGGTGGCGGCACTTGGGTATATGGTAGATATGTATGATTTGTTTCTGTTCAGTATTGTTCGCGTGCCCAGCTTACAATCATTAAATCTTTCAGACGAAAATATCATGAAAGATGGACTGATGTTACTGAACCTGCAAATGGCCGGCATGCTGATTGGTGGAATTGTATGGGGCATCATGGGCGACAGGAAGGGGAGATTATCTGTTTTGTTTGGTTCCATATTAATTTATTCTTTGGCCAATATCGGTAACGGGTTTGTAACTTCTGTAGGCGCTTATGCCGTATTGCGGTTTATTGCCGGCTTCGGACTTGCAGGTGAGCTTGGTGCAGGCATAACGCTGGTATCGGAAATTTTACCGAATAAAATTCGCGGTTATGGCGCCACGTTAGTAGCTACTATGGGCGTTATGGGTGCATTGCTCGCCTACCTGGTATCGTATTTTTTCGACTGGCGGATATCCTATTTTATTGGAGGCGGATTAGGGTTGCTGCTGATGGTTTTAAGGATCAGGGTTTTTGAGTCGGGTATCTTCATAAAACTGAAAGAGAAAAAAATTAAACGGGGCAATGTGTTTATGCTGCTGAACAACAAAAAACGGCTATTGAAATATATCAATGGAATTATTATCGGAACGCCGATATGGTTTGTGGTGGGTATACTCATTACATTTTCACCGGAATTTGGATTTGCACTGGGACTTGATGAACCTATTAATGCCGGCAAAGCCGTGATGCTCGCTTTTGCAGCCCAGGTAGCCGGCAACCTCGCAAGCGGATTTTTAAGCCAGTATTTACAGAGCAGGAAAAAAGCGATCCTGTTGTTTATACTGATCTCCTTTTCGCTGGTGATCATTTACCTGCTGGCTCCCTTCCGAACGGCCACATGGTTTTATGTAATTTGCGCATGCCTGGGCTTTTCAAGTGGTTACTGGACACTTTTTATAACCGTTGCAGCAGAACTTTTCGGATCCAATCTCAGAGCTACGGTTGCCACCACCATACCCAACTTTGTAAGAGCCACCGTTATACCGTTAACCGCTCTTTTTGTGCTTATGAAAAGTTATGCAGGAATTATATACGGCGCGTTAATCGTGGGATTGATCGCTTATGCTTTGGCGATAGTTGCCCTTTTTTATCTCGAAGAAACATTTAAAAAAGATATGAATTATACAGAAGAAGAATAAGCTGCATATCAATGGAAGCCAGGTCCATCATAGTAAGAACCATGAGGGCAGGTGATGCTGCGGCTGCAATGCACCTTTCTGCTGCCGAAGGCTGGAACCAAACGGTAAACGACTGGAACTTTTTAGTAGAATGTCCCGGAAATACCTGTATCGCTGCTGTATGTGAACAGGAAATCGTTGCAACAACCACTGCCATAAATTATTCCAATAACCTTGCCTGGATTGGAATGGTACTGGTGAAAAAAACATACAGGGGAAGAGGGATAAGCAAATTACTGCTTGAACATGTTTTCGAAAAATTGGAATGCTTCCCTTCGGTTAAGCTCGATGCCACTGTACAGGGGCAACAGGTGTATAAAAAATTTGGATTCAAAGACGAATACCGGATTGCAAGGATGGTGAATACCGCCGCAAAAAAAACCGGCATTCCTGGTGGAAATGTATTACCAGAACAAATCAGGGTAGAGCATATCCCGGAAATCATTGCGCTGGATGAAATCGTTTCCGGCACCAACAGAACGCCCCTCATTGAAATGCTGATAAAAACCTATCCGCATAAAGCATGGGTATTGTTACAAAACAATAAGGTTACAGGGTTTGCACTGGGCAGAGACGGAAGCAAGTATCATCATATTGGGCCCCTGATAGCACAAACACAGTCAGGCGCGGATTTACTAATATCGCACGCGCTAAATCAACTTACAGGCAAACCGGTTGTTGTGGATGTATTGTGTAATAAAGAAAAACTGATGTATTCATTAACTGCTGCCGGATTCAGCACGCAGCGTTATTTTACAAGAATGTACAAAGAAAAAAATCCTTTCCCGGGAATCAGCAGCAAGCTGTATGCTATATGCGGACCGGAGTTTGGGTAAAAGAAACGCCCACCTTTGCCCTCACCTGCCAATGTTATCATAGTAGAATTGAAGGATCAATATGACCTTCAGAACAATAATTTAAAAATTGTGCATGAAGATCAGCTATCCGCAAGAACCGGGTTTTAATACGATATATCCACAGGTATTTTTGCATTACTAAATGAAACATCATGGAAACGCAACAAGCACTGGATTATAAAAGAATTGCAGAAGCGATCTCTTTTTTAAAAGAAAACTTCAAATCGCAACCGAATCTCGGGGAAGCAGCGGCACATGTGCACCTTAGCCCATTTCATTTTCAGCGGATGTTCCGCGAATGGGCAGGCGTAACACCCAAACAGTTTTTGCAATACCTGAGTGCTGCGCACGCTAAAAATATATTAAAAAGTACAGGCGCCACTTTGCTTGATACTGCCTTTGAAACAGGGCTTTCAGGCACAGGAAGATTGCATGACCTGTTTATTAAAATAGAAGGCATGACCCCGGGAGAATATAAAAATGGCGGAGTTTTGCTTCATATTAATTATGCATTTGCAGACACGCCTTTTGGCTCTGTGATTACAGCCTCTACAACAAAAGGGATATGTTATATGGCGTTTGCCGATGAGGGACAGGAAAAAGCATTAGCCGAATTGAAAGCCGTCTTCCCCAATGCACAATATTATCCCGTTGTGGATTTGATCCAGCAAAATGCCCTCTTTGTGTTTAGCCAGGATTGGAGCAAACTGGATGAAATCAAGTTGCATTTAAGGGGAACTGATTTTCAGATCAAGGTTTGGGAGGCATTGTTAAAAATACCGGCTGGCGGTCTTACCACCTACAGCAACCTGGCAATGAAAGCCGGTTACAAAGGTGCTTCCCGGGCCGTGGGTACTGCCGTAGCAAATAACCCGGTTGCATTCCTTATCCCCTGTCACCGGGTCATAAAATCTACCGGTGAAACCGGGCAATACCATTGGAGCAGTATCCGTAAAAGCGCCATTATTGGATGGGAAGCCGCAAAAACACATCAGGCTGTCTGATATTTTAAAATACATGGAATGAAAACGATAAAAGAACGCATAGCAGAAAAGAACTGGAACAGCATCAACACCCGGTCTCATTACCAAGCTGCGTGAAAGTGTTTATCCAAAAATTGCCCTGTTGCCAATCAATGGATGGAAGAACTGAAGTGGGGCACACGCTTTCCGCTGATTCACCGTGAAAAGAAGCAGATCTGCCATGACCGTGGACAAACACAACCTGCTGTATTGATACTAAAATATGCGGAAGAGGGATTCAATACGCTCCACCAGGATTTCAAAATGCATTCATATTACTAAATCTGCTCAGCTTATTTTGAGTGAATTCAATTGTCCATACTTTTGTTGACAATCACTTAGTGATAATGAAACCGGCACTGAATGATGTGCAATCTTTTTTCCTTTACTGTATATACCAGTCTGTGTTCGTCTGTGATACGACGGCTCCAGTAGCCCGACAAGTCACCCTTAAGCGGCTCTGGTTTACCAATACCGTTAAATGGAGAACACAATGCATCTTTAATTAAATCATTAATCCGCTGCAGCGTTTTTTTATCCTGTACCTGCCAATAGAGGTAATCCTCCCAGGCATTTGTTTGCCACACTAGCTCCATTCTATTTCCCGATCAGTTTATTCTTGACGAATTTATTGTTATTCATTTCTGTGATTGCTTCTTCCAGCCTTTTGCGGTTAGCCTTTGTACTTGTTAAATGAAGTGTTTCCTGAATAGCGTTGTATTCATCCAAATCCATTACAACTACATTTTTTCCCTGTGTTCTGGACACTATAACAATTTCCCGGTCGTCATTTACTGCATTCAAATTTTGAGACAGGTTATTACGGAATTCAGAATAATTTACAATTTTCACACTGTTCTTATTTAAGTACAAAAATAAGTACAATATTTGAAATTTTTAAGTTGATGGCAAACAAATAAAAAAAGCATCGTAAATAATTTATTTACAATGCTTTGTGCCCGGGACTGGATTCTTTACTTATTGATAATCAATCTATTAATATCATTATGGGTGTAATTTTTCCAATTTGTAAATAATTTATAATCAAAGTGTTCCAGTACATATTAAATTCCAACATTTTTTAAAACAAATTTCTAAACAAAAAAATCTTGTCAGAAATATGACAAAAAGCCACTGACATTTTGTTGTTAAGTTAAATGGTTTACACAAAATAAAACAGTCCAAATCCATTGTTTTATGAGTTCCTTTCAACGACTCGCTTAGCACATCATATTCGCAGTAATTTCTAGACAGGCTTGAGTATCTTAAAGCTAAAAAATTTGCAATAAGAGGCATTGTTCGCAAAACAAATGATAGTATTAGTTTGAAATATTTTGTTTAGTCCCAGCGGAATCACCAACAGGATTACTTTAATCGGTAATCCTTTTTTCTTTTTAGATCCTCTAACAAATGATGGTTGATTTTCAGTTTAATGCAACAAACTCCCTCATTTCTTCCAAATAGCTTTACACCAATTGATCATAAAAATATCCGGTCATAACTTATTTAAGTAAACCGATTACCAAGATGTCTTTGCCATAGTTGAAGTGATTTCGACTTGTCTGGTTCATCAATGGCAATCTTTGCATCATCAACAAGTTGCTCGAAACAATGCCGGAAATATTCCTTTTGTTTTTTTGAAAGGTTCTCTGTCAGAATACTATCGGGTAAAACCGGATTGTAAATATTTTTCATTCCAAACAAATCATACCACATGAACAACTTACTATACGATTTCCTGATTGTCTCTTTAAAGGCAATGTTATCATGGAAGTGAGGATAATAGTTCTCCGCCATTAAAACTGTGAGAGCAATGCCACTCGGAAATTTGATTCCTTCGGACTTAAAATCTTTCCATGCTTTAACATATTTCACCAGTCTAATCAGTTGCTCCTTGTCTGATTTATTTGTTAAACATTGTGTGATAAACCAGTTGGTTAGCCCTTTGGGGTTTGATTTTTGAGACCATTGCACAGGTCCGTTCACGCCAATCCGGGTAATCTGTTCACCAAAAAAGTTATTATATCTTATATAAATAGGAAGATCAACATGATAACTTAAGTTATTGGAAGCCTGAGTTGGTTTATAAATGATACGCACACATTTCCTTTTATTAATAGGATTATAGGATGTATGTCCTATTAAAGCACTTTTTATTCGTTCTGAAACAGATTCAGCTGTTGGCCAATCATTCCGCCATCTGGATTGATTTTTAATATAAATGCAGATGTCAATATCATATTCTCCATTAAGAGGACGGATAATGGTTCCAAATGTGAAGGAACCCTGTCCGAAAAATTCGAACTGCAAGGGCTTTATGCTTTCAGAAAAATATTGAATGATTTTTCTTTTAATCGCCGACCTGGCAGCACGTAAATTGCGTATAGCAGTTTTTGTTAAGCTAATATTGGTGCTAAAAGAAATAAAAGTATCAGAGCAGTTGGCCATATTTGTAAACTTGTTCGGTATTTAAACATGCAAAATAAAATTCAGTCCCTGTTTATCCTTAATCCCAAAATAAAGTTTTTCCCTACCTTGAATCATCAGGATTAAAAAATCAGTATGTATAATATTGCTGGAGATTTGTTGCTGAATCATTTTTAAGTCAGTCTGAGAAGGTGAAGGGTTATCCTCCGGATGTGTATGCCATTCACCTAAGTATGTAATCTGCTTATTACTATTGTGAAACTCGTAGTCAATGATGATCTGTGCAGATAATCGATGGCGCTCGAAATTATATCTCGATGATTTATCAAGTTCAGTTGGCACAGATAGCCTGTTAATAATAATATTATTATCCTGAATCTTTCCTAACACAATGCCACCCTTTTCATGATCATTCGATTTCCTTTGCTTGTGAAAGTCAAGAATGGCAACAACTTCATCTGTAAAATAAAAACGTTTTCCTTGTAAAACTATTTCCATTCTAAATCATTTATAGCTATAGTATTTTCCTTTATTTGGTTTCCGAACTCAGATAGCTTTATATTCATATCTTTTAATAATAGTCCGGGTCCTCTCCACGATATATGAAGGTTTTGGGTACTTTTATTTTCTATTAATGAATAAATTTCGGGAATCAGTGCTGACAAAAATAGTACTATGCTCTTCATTCCGTAAGGCACATAGGTTGATTGACAACCTGCTTCCTTAAACGTAAATTCTCTTAATGGATCTTTATACTCGGCTTCTGAAATAATATTATATTTAAAGAATCCATCCAGAAATAGACCTTTAAACGAAATATTGTGACCTGGTTGGATAAATATACAGTGAGCACCGATAAGAAAAGGTTCTACCCAAAGAATAAAAAGAGGTTTACAAATTTTGTTTTCTTTAAGCGCATTTGAAAGGTATTCTTCAATAGTCGTTTTTCCAATAGCTACAAATAAGTAATCACATTCGTTTATCGATGTAGGATCATTTATTACTACATTAACTATGGATTTGCGAATCGCTGTGATATTAATGAATGGATTACTATCTTCCAGAAATATTTTGATCGCATCTGTTTTATACTGCGGTATTGCATCCACACCAAGCAGATGCCTAGGTGTATTTTCCAATGTTAAGATATCCGGGTCTACCAGAAGTAGCTTCTCAATTCCCAAAGGCAATAGATAGGGAATCAGGTTTGAACCAATACTTCCAAGACCTGCAATTCCGATCTTGAGCTTTGTATTAAGACTTGCTATCCCTTCAGACCTTTCGATTAATCTTTCACTTGTAAATTGGTCAAATTTGATTCTATCAGCCGGGTCATTTTTTTGAAAACTATCCATCACATTTATCGGGGAAAGCGTGGTTGGGCGAAAGCCATTTCTATTAGTATTCAGACGATGTATACGCCAGCCAAAATACATACGCCTTTCGCTTTGTATTGTTGAAAACAATACCACTTTGGGATACGAATTTGTATTGATGAAGTTGCCAAAACGAGTTGATAAATCAGGAAAGTGAGTTTGTATGATATCAAGGATTGATGTATTTGTGGCGTTAAATGGAGGCAGTAAAGAGTTCAATTCGCCCAGGTAAAAAGATTCTAATTCATCAAATGAAAATTTCCTTTCTTTTAGGTATTTCTTTAATTGTAAAAATTCAGGAGATTCGTGGTGAATAATTATTGAATACCCGGCGTAAGATTGTGAGAGATGAAGAAACTTTATAGTATTTGCTGGGGGTAAAAAATTGTGTTCAATAATACTCATTCCACAATGCACTTCGTCTTTCTTTCCATACTTCTCTTCCCAATAGGCAATAAACTCTTCTGCAAAATCTGCAACATTCTTTTTGGCTAATCCGTCTTCAAGAATTGTCAGTGCTTTATCCAAGATTATTTTTACAATAGCCCCAGGTTGATCTGCATCGAGGCTTACAAATTCATCATCAAGAGTACAGATATAACCCTTTGTATCTACATGGGGAATATATTGTATCCATTTGTTGTCTGAAGGAGCGAGATAAATTTTGGGCAGAACAAGCGGAAACTCATTGGGCAGGCAAACATGGAGCGTAATTTCTTTTATCGATTTTTCAGGTAAAAAAAATTCAGCTTTTACATTCCAAACTTCAGCAAAACTGGAAAGTGAAAGTTCCCTTTGTTGCGAAAGAGTAAGAACAAAAAGTGAATTTGTTTTACTTAAATATTCAAAAGCAGTTTTCCTTGCATGTACAAAGTCCAATTCCATTAAGCACTTTTTGCATTTCCGGTGACAATTGCAGGACTGTTAAAACTGCTGAAAGATTCATCAGTGTCTAATGCAGCGATACAGGAGAATCTGTCTCCAAATGATTTTTGCCATTTAGCACAAGCTCTTTTTTGGTTTTGTTCATTGATTGCCTGCTTAGCCGTTTCTGTAAAATCTGAAAGGCAATTCAGAAAATAAGCCTTCTCCTCAAATCCTTCCAGTAAATCTTCATCTTTTGGCGTAGTAGGCCTTTTACATACAAATTCCTTTTGCAAGGCTGTATGAATATTAACAAGTGTCTCTTTTAAAGCAATATCATCCCTTGAATCTTTGTGGTAATTCTCAGCGGCCAAAATAGTAACGATTAGTCCGCAAGGCATTTTTTCCTGTCCTTTATAATCACACCAGGCTTTCAGGTAGCGTACAATCCTCCTTAATTGTGCGTCCTGTTTCCTAACCTGATCCTGCCAGGCATCAAACTGCGCCGAGAAGAGTTTTGTTTCATATAGATATTCAGAACGGAAATTGGATTGCACTCTTTCCTCGAACCATTTTACAAATTCAATCGGGTCACTTAATATCCAGGATTTTTTCAAATGAGCAAGGTCGGGATTCTTCTTATTGCCGGCATAATAGATGGGCAGATCGACATGAAATCCCTTGGTCAGTTTATCCGTTTTATTCTCGAACAGAAAAGTATAGCCCTCCTGATACAAGGCCCTTACACAAGTATCCTTATCTATTACTTTTTTAACTGAGTGGTTATTCTCTGAAATACATTTAACGATAAAATCGTGGAAAACCTTTGTTGCGGGTCTTTGTGTTCTTGAATGAGAACCGATAAAATAAATTCCATCATCAAGATCATAGTCCTCAGAGATAGGATTAATAATAGTATCCATTATGAACGACCCCTGGGTCTGGTATTCCATTTCATGAACACTGGGTAATTCACTCTTGAGTGTATTGAATCCATTGGAAACTCTTTGTCTCAAATCATTTCTTGCAGTTAACAAGGCTTGTCTTCTTGCATCTGTTAATCGGATAATCTGATTAAAGGAACTAAAGAGAAAGTGACAGTCTGCCATATTAATTTAGTTTTGATAGTTTTTTATTTTTGAAAAATTCTGCTATTTCTGATTTCTTTTCATAAATATCAGCGATATCGTTGCCTTTGCCGTTAATAAGCTGTAATGCTTTTGGCGTGGCTACATCTAACTGTATGTGGTCCTCCTGCTCACGGGCAATGTCAGCAGAAGGAATCCGGAAATATTGAATCGGGATACTTGGCAGCTGACAAATATGTTGCATAAAATAATCCGCAAAATAACTTTGCCCTGTCATGGATGTTTCAAACAAATCTTTTTTCCAATTCACGAATGAACGCTCTCTTTTTAAGCCGGTAGGCTTTCCTCCCGTGATAGATAAGCTGCTAACTGAAAGCATACGGATACTATCAAAATCTTTACCGGCACCAACAAAAAAACGGAATGCTTCAATAAGACCTAACAGTGTAGGATTATTTGCCCAAACACCACCATCTATAAATTGTTTATTATCATAGTATGGTATTTCTGCAAGTGGAAAGAATGTTGGAGCTGCAGATGTTGCTAATGCTACGTCTACATAATATGCTTTGTCATCCCGACCTAATTCCCCAAAATCTTTTTTGAATACCCAGGGTCTTGCTTCTGTTATGGTATAGCTCGGGATGCATAGATAGTTTTGACTTTCACCGATTTTTCGTTCACCAAATACTTTTTGCAATGCTGCCCGTAGAGGAGTATCTGAAAATTTTCCACCTCTAAAAATCTGTTTGACATCGCCTTTCGTAATATTTGTTTTAAGAAGGAGGCTTATAAGTTTATTTTTTCGATACTCTGGAAAAATGATAGGCCCCTCTTTCTCATAGAAGGTACATATTTCAGACATCGGGATTTTGAGCGAGGCTGCTAGTGTTATCAGTCCGCCAGTAGATGTGCCGCAGAGCAAATCAAAATAATCAGAAATATTGCAATTGAATTTTTCTTCAAAACGAGCCAAAATTCTTGCAGAATACAGCCCTTTAATTCCTCCACCATCAATGGAAAGAACTTTAAATTCTTTATTGGATATATTTTCTATCATGTTATTATTTCAATTTTGAGGAATGGTTGCTATTACTATTCCCTGAATTCGAAAATTTCTGGTCAGTATAATTGGTTGATGTCTTTTATTTGTAGAGTTAGGCCGTAAAGTGACAAATTCACCGCTCTGATGAAACTCTTTTACAGTTGCTTCATCATCTATCAACGCCACAACAATTTGTCCGTTGTGGGCGGTCAGTTGTTGTTTAACCAGCATCAAATCACCTTCGTGTATACCCGCATTATTCATTGAATCACCTTTGGCTTTTAAAAGAAAATACTTGTGTCCGGGTTTGGCGATTGTGACAGATACTGGTATCCATGCATCGATGTTTTCCTGTGCCAAGATCGGGGTGCCGCATGTAGCTGTTCCTACAAGAGGAACAGGAACAGTGATAGCGGTATTTTCTTCTCTGAGATCCTTCACTAAACGCAAGCTTCCGTCATCTTTCTTTTCTAAAAATCCTTCCTTCACCAGTTCATCCATTAATAGCATTGCTGACCTAGGTGATTTATAATTCATAGAAACCATTAATTCCCTTACGGAAGGAACTCTGCTTTGATGCATAAGCCCAGTCCTGATATATCTCAATGCTTCCCTGGCTTTAGAACTTAAGTTTTTTTCTCCCATGATACAAAGTGTATAATGCTGTATAATACAAATGTATTTATTTTTATTATCATAGATGAAGAATTTTGCTTAATATATTAATTAATTGAATTTGAGTAAAATAGATAGCAAATGAAGTTCAGATGGTAACCAAAGCCAACTCTTTTGAATGATACTTGCTGCCTTTATCTAATCGGGCGATGTAAATTTGGTTAATACACTTTACAAGAGATGGAAGAGCAAATGCCGGAAATGGAATGTATTCCAGTAGGCAGCCAAGAAGAACAATTTGCTATTATGCAAAAAATGGGAATGATGCAGCGCACACACAATGCACTTGCCAAAGACTTTGAGACATTGGCCGCAATTGCCGGCGAGAACGTCAATAATACTGGTCGTATCGAGCCACTTATAAGGGCATGCATCAAAGAGGTTTTTAGCCTTGTAGAAGGCGATTTATACCTGATCAATCAGTACCTGCCTTATGAAGGATATAATGAAATGGATAATCTGTCTAAGAAGTTTAAAAGGACTTATCGTCATCATTCCAGAAGTTTTAAAAAAGAACAAATAAAACAGGAGTATCAAAGCAAATCTTACGGCAGGTTCTACCGGTTGAAGTTAAGGCGGGATGAAATTGTTCATCCAAAAGGGCTGCAAAGCATTGTTGTGACTCTTTCAGACCTGGAAGAAGTAATTTCTGTATATGAGGAATACAGAAGCTATATTATTCAGTTAATGACCAATATTGGTTTTAGTACCCAGCTCCCCATTGACCGGTTATTGAGAAAGTAAATTGCTATCGGGAATTTGTTTACAATTTCATTTTTAGGAAAGTAGTTGTTGAAAGAAAGCGTCTGCAAATTCCTGTCTGATTTTTTCCTGTTCAAGCCTCAGATTATTTGTTCGCAAGAACTCAAACATCTCTGCTTCATTTTTATCCAATGAGCTTAATACCTCTGATTTAATCCTTTTGCCAGTGACAACTCCTTCTTCTTTAAAAAGCTCAAAAGTTTCCTTATCCATCATCACTGATTTTGTCTGAGCAAAGTATGTTCGCATTTGATGCAATATGAGGAAGCCATATGTATCCAGGTCTCCCCAATAAAAGATTTTGCGTTCACAGAGCCACCGTGTATTTCTTAGGTAACTTATCAGGAACCCGCCGCCGCTCCAAATCGCAATAGTAGATGGCAACTCAGGCAAGGCAAGAAAGTTCATTTTGTTTTCTGTTATGACAATATTGTCGGCATTTATTTCTAACCTTTCAAACTCACTAAGTGGAATTCTAATGTCCGACAGACCGCCTATTAACAATTGACTATCTAGGATACTTATTCTCACCGTCGGCTCATCATATTTTAGCTGGTATCTTTTACCTATGCACTTTTCGGAACTGTCTCTAACAGCGTTTGGGATGAGGAAATCTAAAAGAGATATGATGACTGCCTCATTTTGCTCGATAAATTTTGTATGTAGATCGATCGGTAATTGCCTGATGTATAAATCAGGCCTTGGATTTGCTAAAAAATACTTACATACATTAATCACACCCGCCCATTTTCCATCATTATCAATTACGGTCAGCGGGTTATTTAACATCCATTCATTCAATTGTGGTATTTCATTTTGAATCAAATTGCAACTCCGTAAAAAAGAATTCCATTCCTTTTTCTTCCCGATAAAAGCAATATAGTCTTCTGATGATTCAAAAGAAATGGATTGCGGAAGTGAGTGGCTACCTGTTCTTCTAAAGTGAACATCTTCCTTATTGACAATATACCCAAAGCCTGTTTTTTCTTTTGAGTTTTTATATAGATCCTCGAGCTGCGATTGTAATTCACTTAGATTTTCCCTTACTACAGATGATTTAATTTTTCCAATACGGTCTATGTTCCTGGGAAAGAAATATTCTCCTTTTAAATGACTTTGCAAGAACGGTTTCCACCATTTTAGTGCTTGCACTTTTATATCATTCGGACTGATCATTATTAGTTTGTTTCAGTTTTGCCAGCTGGCTGAAATAATATGCTCCTCTTTGCTTTTTCTTCTTTGTACTGCTGAATAGTCAAATTGCTTACTTGAGAATTGTTGCCGTCCCTGTTACTGATAAAATGAAACGCATTGACATGGTTTTCGATAATATGAATCTTTTGCAGTGGAGTGACTATTAGCAGCTGTAAATTAAGTTTTCTGAAAAGCTCCAGGCCGTACCGGGTGCTTTCATCGCTTCCTCTTCCGAAGGCTTCGTCAATTACAACAAACCGAAAACTTCTGCTTTTATCTTCCCCAAATTGTAATCCGAACTGGTAAGCAAGCGCAGAAGCCAGAATCGTATAAGCGAGTTTTTCTTTTTGACCGCCGCTCTTACCGCCGGAACCCTCATAAAATTCCTTTTCACTGTCATCCGAAGCATAGCGTTCGCTTGCATTAAATTCAAACCAGTTTCTCACGTCAGTAACGGTACTCGTCCATTCCCTGTCAACATTTTCCATACTTGCGAACCGATCGAGTATTTTTTTTACCTGTTCGTATTTAGCCTCATTGTACAACCCACTTTCATCACCTAATGTATTTATATAACACAAGCGAAGATCCTCTTTAAATTGCCGGATGTCTTTATTTACGCTTGCATCTATTAATATAGTAATGTAAGTGCCTTTTGCTGAGTCATAAACTATTTCATGCAAATGCTGGTTGATATAAATAATTTTTTGCCGGATGTCTTTTTCGTGCTTCTCAAGCTGAGTATCAAATACTGCGATGCTGTTTATTACATTTCGGTTTAGTTCCTCTTTGAACCGGTCTTCATGTTTTTTTAAATCTTCGTTAACTAATTGTTCGAACTTTACGATGTATTCTGCTCTTGCCTCTACATCTTCGCTAAACTCGCTGTATTCAGCCTTAGAATGATCTTTGATATCCCGCATTTTCCTGGTAATGCTCGTGGCCAATCTTGTTAGATTACTCCGCAGCTTTTTTAACTCACCGGTTTCCCCTTCAAACTGCCTTTTGAATTGGTCCTGGAACGTATCGACAGCATTTAGTTTAAATGTCTTCTCTCCAATTTTTTCTTCGATGATCGGATAGTATTGTTGCTTTCTCCTTTCATCGGCTAGATTTACTAGTGATTTTGAAGAGTCCAGTTGAGTGTAATAAGACTTAATTGTTGTTTGCAGCCCGCCAATATCCCGGTCTTTTTGTGATTCCCTTTTTTTTAATTCTTTTAAGTTATTTTCTACCTCCTCCAGACTTTTCTTAAGCGTATTCAAAAGATCATTTTTATCCAACAATTCATTTTGTTCTTTTTCCAGATCAAAGATCTTCCTAACCTCTACCTGCCAGTTGATGATAGTGTAGTCTTTTAGCTCAATTATTTTACTAACCGCTGTTTTAATTGTATTGTTAGCGATTTCTTCTTTCTCAATATTGGATTTTTTATTTTTTATTGCCCTGATAGCAGCTTCAATCTCTATTACATTTTCCTGTAGTGCTTTTATTTTTTCAATATTTGTCCAACCTAATACAAAATTTCTTTTATCGCTAATGCTCCACCGGTCATCTTTAGTATGCCTGATCCTTCCGCTTTTAATTAAGCCTTGTTTGGTAATAGCGTAAGGAATTTGTTGTAGCTCCTCTACTTCCACACAGGCAAAATCGCCAAAGCTCCGGTGAAGATAACTTTCAAGCCATGTGTCAAAAACTGTATCTGGCTTGGTTTCAATTTTGTTTATTACACTATCCTCTGTTAACTGTTTTGTATAACTATCTCTTTTATTAATATCTGCCTCCAGATATGTTAGCTTTCTGCCCCGACCATCTGTGCTTCTTAGTGTTTTACCATTAACATACCGGCTAACACTCTTATAATGAATGGAAGGAACCAGCAAGCTGATACCAAAATCATGTAATAGTTTCTCAATGGCACCTTCCCAATCTGTTTCTTCCTCATGAATTTTCAAAAGTTCACCCGCAAACGGCAGTTCTTCTTCCTCAATCCGCAAATCCATACAGATCTGGTTTCTTATCTCAATCAGCCATGCGGGTATCTGGCTTTTCCTTGACTGTAAAGAATCTAATTCTGTCTGCTCCTCCAACAACTCATTATCTTTTTCCCGAAGTCCTATAACAACTTTGTCCCGCTGATCTCTTAATTCACTTTCTTTGGTTTCACAATTATTGAATATCATCTGTCCCTGCAGCAGGGTTTTGCTAAAATCCATTTCATTTTCGGCACTTGTCAATCCACTTCTTTTTGCAAGCAAATCATAGCTATCCCATTCTTTTTTCTTAGACTCTTTCTCGATTGAACGCTTCTTGATTTCATCGGCTATCTGCTCTAACCTTTTGCCTCCATTATTATCTATGTCCTGCTTTAATCCAAATCTTTTATTATCCAGCAGCCCGGCTTCATCCTGTATTGCCTTTAATGTAAGCTTAGCTATTTCAAGATCGTTTTCGGCATCGAGAATCGCCTTTTCGATAAGACTTACTTTTTTTTCTGCAAACCAGGCTGGTATGACAGTAAGCATTTCTTCCATTTTATCAATTTCAGCACTTACTTGTCCATACTGCAGGGCAAATTCAACAAGAGGTTTCAGGTGATTGTATTGTTCCCTTGCATGTACAACTGCTGCGTGAGCCTTGTTTAATTCATCGAATCTTTTTAATAACACTCCGATCTGTTCTTTTACGTCCGTCTTCTCAAGCATCTGTTCCCTGACAAAATCAGTTAAGCTGCTTACCGATTTCATGGAAACCGTTTGATAAAACAGGTCTATGGCTTTATCACTTGTCATTCCAAAGCGATGCCTGAAATATTCGCTGTACTTGCTGAAGTTATCGTCAAAACGAGTTACACCCTCCAAACTCCGTAATCGCTTTTTTAGGTCACTAATTTCACTAAAATTGCTTAAATGCTCTTTTATTGAAAGTGGTACACTACTTCCAATGAGCAGCTTTTCAACCTTGCCATCTTTCACCCAAAACACCTGTGCCAGGCATACATGCTCCTGGTATCCTTCGTTAAAGAAGTTAGCTACTATTACAGAATGCGTATTGTCATCTGGTCGCAGGTATATTTTTTTTGCAGTTTTTGTTATTTCTTCCTTTTCCTTTTTATACTCGCCTCTTACATAGGTCAATAAATTTCTTTCTTTACTCTCTCCACCAGCCGCTTTATTGAATGTTATTTTATTTGACGGAACCAACAATGTAGTCAGCGCATCAACTAGCGTGGATTTGCCTGAACCGATATCACCCGTTAACAGAGAATTGAATCCTTGCGGCTCAATTTTCCACGTCGTCTGATTAAACGTACCCCAATTCAAAACTTCAAGGTATTGAAGCCTGAACCCGGCATTGGAAATAATGGTATCAAAATCTGTTTCAGTCATTTCAGAAGAAATCTGTTTTATTCAGCAATCTTTTTTTCAGAGGCATAACTTTCTAATCTTTTCAGTGCACTGTCAATTTCATCGGCATTTACAAAACCCTTAATAATCCGGTGTATTTCATAGTTATCTGTATTGTCTTCCAATTTTCGCAGAAAACCAATATCAATAACTTTATTAATGGTGGTGACAATTTTATCCTGTTGCTTTGCTTCGTCGGGTGCTACAGGCATAAGCAACAATACCCTGTTTATTATTTCTTGTTGTGGGATGATTGCCCGTACTGTACCCCCTTGTGCATCATTTTCCAAAAGATATTTTCTAAGCACCAGGCAGAGAAGGGATACATGAAAGTCCAATTGCCTTTTTTCAGCGAGGCGAGGTATATCTACTTCTTCTTCAAATTCTACCTGCTTTAAAAAAGCATAACCTTCACTTTTATCCATGAATAATTCAAGTCCGATGGTAGAAAAATATCTCTTCACATCAGCTTCGTAGTCAGTAAGATTTGACCATGCCGCTTTCTGATGGTCATAAACAACACCCTTCAGCAAGGCGATCAACGAAAGTGAATACTCTTTAATCATATTTTATCTGTTAAAAACAATTATTGGTACTTCAATTTTAAATTGCTTGTCTGTCTCTGCGTTTTCAACTACCAATTCCTGTTTTCGTTCGTAATCTATTAGGTGTTTATTTTCTCTCGATGCTATTTGCATATATCCTAATACTTCTGCAATTCCTTTCACTGGTTTATAATGAGTGAATACTTCTTCAAGCGATACATGAGGTTTATTTTTAAGCAATGTCCTGATATTTGCTTTTAGTAATTCTATGTCTATAAAGAATTGCTCATACAACGCATCCGTCTCTGCATCCGATTCTCCTTCTTTGATCTCTGTATCCTGAAACAAGATTTTCACCGGTGGCCGAAAAAGGGGGCGTTCCATTATAAACATAGGTTTGAACAAGCCATCAACCATAAGCAAAGGAAAGCCGGGATCTATTGAATCTTTTAATTCCAGTAAGAGTGATTCAATCCGGTCAATGCTGTTAAGAATTCGTTTACTTTCCAGCAAGCTTTTCTGCTCTACAAATTTTCTTAATTGTTCCAATAGTCCATCGTTTGTCCTGTTTACTTTATCGCCTGCTTCTACAAGATTGGTTTTGAGCCGGTCGATAGTTGTATCACTTTTAATTTTCTGAATGGCCGGTAGTTCATTGATTTTAGTTATGAGTAATTCTAATTCTCCCTGCATATTGCGGCTCATCAAAAATTCCCAAAATGCTTTAAAGCTTTTTCCCTGGTCCGTACTCCACAAAAAATCCTGCTTGCTGAATATATCATCGAGCAGCTTACCTTTAGTAAGACTGCTTTTAATAATTGCCTGACGGGTATCCTTATCCAATTCCCTGAAGTTTTGTTCTACCTGCCTGAAATCTGCCACTAGTCTCTTAGCTGTTTCTTCTGCAAGCAGATAATCCTCCCGCAACCTTGTATCGTCCGTTTTTTCATAAATGCCTTTTTGGGCATCTTCGATTTCTTTGTCCAATTTCTTTCTGTCTTCCTCTAGCTTCTTAACCCGTTCATAAGGGGAGGCTGTTTTATTGACCAGTTGTTTTAAGATGGAGAATAATTGGAGTAACCGGCTATGTGTACCTACAAATTGTTGCTTATTTAAATCTTCCAGCCATTTCAGAGCATTTTCAGTGGCCGGAGTTAGTTCATAAACTGGTTCATCTCCCACATCATAATACCTTCTCAGGTAACCTTGCTTTGCCCACTGTTGCAAGTAATCAAGCGGGTCATTTTTATAATCATTGATTCCTTGTTGTTCCAGGGAATAGATAAAATCACTTAAAATGTTTCTCAGGTCTTGCTGATTATAAAATATCCTATCTTGTTGCTTGAATACTAAATGAAAGAAGCTTATAATCAATGGAAAATGCTCCGCTCTCAGAATCTGGAGTGTTTTATCATTCTTATAAAGAGAATATGCTTTGGCAAAATCCATTGAAAGGGTTTAATGAGTTTCGTAAAATAAGGAATAATGACTGGTATTCAATATACTAACCTCCTCATTTACCTAAACCCCGCACCGAATTAGTCAGATGATAACAGGTCCATCAACCGATAATTAATATAGTAAGTAGTTCTCCCTATTTTTTGAGGCTTTACTATATTGGCATCTGTCAGTTTTTTCAGCCATGCAGAAGCGGTTTGCCGGTGGGCTATTGCTCTTTTTTCCATCAGCTCAATTTTTAAATACGGCAGCGTGAACATTAACTGCAATAGTTCATGATTGAATGATGCGCCTAAGGTTTGTTTCATCAGCTTTTCGTATTCTTCTTTCAGCAAAAGCATGGCCCTTATTTTCTTTGTTGTAAGCTGCGCAGTTTCTATTAAAGCGGTGAGCAGGTACATTACCCAATCGTGCCAGTTGTTTTGTTCAGTTACACCTCTTAGCAACTGGTAGTATTCTTTTTTGAATTTTACAATATAAGAACTGAGATAAAGTACTGGCTGGGAAAGCAATTCCTGTTGGACTAAATAAAGTGCGTTTACAATTCTTCCTGTACGACCATTACCGTCAGCAAAAGGGTGAATAGCTTCAAACTGGTAATGGATAAAAGCCATTTTAACCAAAGGATCTAACGGTGATTTGTCCGGGTCATTAATAAATTGCTCCAACGCAGCCAGCTTTTCCCTCAAAATATCTTCACAACAAGGCGGTGTATAAATGACTTCTCCATTTATGGCATTTTTCAGAGCTGTTCCGGGAGTTGTCCGAATGCCCGAATTATTCTGTTTGATTGTTTGGACGATTTCTATCATTGTATTGGTCAGGAGCAGGTTCTTCTGGCTTGTCATTTTCTCCAGCCCAACATACAAGGCCTCCCGATAACTTAATACCTCTTTGACAGCATGACTGGCGGTTCCATCCTCACTTGCAGCTTTATATAGCTCATCCTGAGTGGTGACAATATTTTCAATGGCAGAGCTATCTTTACTTTCCTGAAGGACAATTGTGTTGATCAGGAGCTGTGGATCGGGTAAAGAGGCACAAAGGCCGTTTAATTCTCCTAAATACCTTGCGGCCTTTGCCAAATGCCTTAAAATTTCAGGCGTTTCTGTGAAATCCCGGGGCGGCAGGTCTGCCAGATCATTAAAGGAAGTATTTTTGTTAAAAGTCATTAATGCTGAAATTTTTGTGAATTTTCACTATTTCACTTTTTTGAAGGTATCCCATTCGACATGAACTCATATTAATGGTGAAAATATTGATTATTTTCGACATGAACTGATCTTGATATCGAAATACGCAGTATGTGGGGGTAAAATCTATTAAAATTAGGAGGTCAATTAGTCATTTAAACCTCCTCAATAGGTAAAATGCTCTTAATTTTTGAAATACTGGAAAGTATTACCCCATACTTCTGATTCAAGCCCCCTAATATTTTTGCATAATCTTTATTCAAGGAAGGAAGGTATTTCCGGTAATTATTCAAAAATATATGATAGGCTAAAAGTGCCTCCGTTTCATGCTGACGGTAATTATAACAATCAGAAAGTAATCCCGCCAATTCAGCATCTGCCTTTACAGCTTCTATTAATTTGGTGATATTCTTGCCGGAAAAATCAAATGACTTTCCTTTTGAAGCCAACCTGCTATCTACTTCCTCCAGGAATTTCTTCAATTCTTTCTGTAATTCCTGCGCAATTTCCAGACATACATATTCAGCACTGCAGTAAGGAATCAGAAATTCTGTCTCAAATTTTTTGATATCCGCAGAAATATCGGTGTGCTGTTTTTTAGTTAGTCCATTTAACAGGTTGAAGTATTTTGCAAACTCAGCATAGGTAATAAAATCTTCAAACTTTCTTGCAGTGTGCAATCGCTTTATTTTAACCATTGGATTGTCTAACTCATAAAATAGCTTCATCAGATGCCGCAGGTCAAATAAAAGATCGTATGATTTAAGTTTAAAGTTTTCATCATAGCCGGAATGCATGAATTTGTTTCTCATAACAGGGATATGATACTGGTAATAGTCAAAATAGACATCACTCATTTCATGAAAAGGCCTGGCAAACTGGACCTTATCGGGTAGCGACTTTCTGTTTGTTTCAGATGACGGGTTTAAAATAGAATACATTTCTGAAAATAATCCTTCAATTTGGGTTAAAGCCAACGAATAGTAACCAATCCAGCTTTTCCTTTTGAATAGCTTTTCAAGCTCATCAAAAATAGGTTTGCGGTCATTTTGCATGGGCAGATATGCTAAATAAAACCGAAGCTCCTGTATCAAAGCAGCAGGTTTGTTTTTTTTAAACAGCTTCCGGTAAAATAATTGTTTATTCTTGTTATAGAGCGATTCAAGTTTTAAGGCTTCATCAATAGGAATATCAGAAATCTTATTCGAGACTAAATCAATTTGCCTACAATCAAAATACGGTAATGAAAGATTTCTGGCAAAATAGTAAGGCCTGTCTCTGAAAGGTTCCGTATAACTAGCAAAACTTTTAATAAGAGAACCCCAATAATTTGCTTTAGCAACAGCTCTTTGTTTGATTCCTGCCAGATAATAATCTGTAACGATTTTTTGTTCTTTTATGCAACGATAGTAATAATCAAACAAGGTCCTTTCGTTCTGATTCCGGGGTTGATTGTGACTACTTAGATGCTTTTGAATAAACGGCTGCGCTTCATACCATTTAATCAACTCATTGATTGAAATCATATCGTCTTTAATAACTTGTTGAAGCTGCTGATAGGTAATTCCGGGAGATGTTTCAAATTGTAAATAAATCTGCAAAAAGCGCTGCATCGGTGCCAGGTCATCATCCTTTGAAGTAATCTCCTTTCTTGTGCCATCATCATCAATGCGGATGAGAGTGGCTTTCCTGATTGGAAGCAATTTGAAAATCTTTTCGCAGGCTTTTTCTATTGAAATAACATCATTGGTCAATGACTTATTTACAGGATACAGCCCTTTTAAAACTGCATAAACAAAATCTTGCTTTGTCTTGCAATCATAAACGGAATTACCGAGGAATTCAAGCACTTTACCTCGTAATGACCTTATTGAGTTTTTATCTTTTTTAAGAATATATAGATTGATGGATTTTGGCTTAGGCATATAGATAGATTTGACTTACTAAATTAAAACGAAGATAACTCTCCGTTATCTCCTAAGTATTTTCGAATAGCTTTCAATTGATTATATTTATTATTTGCCTTTGCTTATATAACTTTCAAACATGAAAAACCTTTTCTGTTTTTCATCTTCAAATTCACATGTATTTAAAAAAAATATCGGAGAAATTTTCGAGTTATTAAAATTAAATCCAAAGTTGGTAATCGAGAAGGAACTTTCAGGATGTCTAAAAAAACGTAATCTCCTCTTTCACGGTTTCAGGGTATTGCTTTATACCTCCTCTAAATTCTGCAAATCAATATCATATTCAAATATTTATAAGTTTTTATAGGATTTTAGTTAAATTTCAAAAATTGACCTAACTGGTGTCAAAACCAATACGCAATTCGGGCATGATCTCATTTTTGAAAAAAAAAGAAACCGTTAGTATCATTGACTCCTGCAAAAAGTACTACTTGGTCATATACAAAAAAGACACTGAACAATATCCTATTACTGGCTGGGTGCTGAAAAAACATACAGTTGCAAATTGATTAAGATGAACGAATCATTTATAAAAAACATAAGAGTTTTAAAAAAAGCAATAGCTGAAAGAAAGCTTGTTGTATTTGCGGGTGCTGGCGTATCTATTGACTCGGGAGTTCCTTCTTGGGGAAATCTGATTGATGAACTTCGAAATGAAATTGATATTCCAGAAAATGAAAACGACTTTCTCCGTATAGCTCAAATGTATTATAATGAAAGGCAGCAAAAAGAACTCATTGATAAAATAAGAGAGGTATTAAAGCACAAAAAACTAAGATATAATGAAATACATGAGGCCATCTTCGAATTAAACCCTGAACATATAATAACCACAAATTTTGACGACTTATTTGAACAAGTAATAAAGGCAAAAGCACATCCGTTCTCAGTGATTAAAAAAGATAGCGAATTTCCCTATGGCCATAATACTAAGCTGTTGGTAAAAATTCACGGAGATTTGGATGAAGCAAATCTGGTGTTCAAGGAAGATGATTATTTAGAATATTCAAAAACACACCCCCTAATTGAGAGCTTTATCAAAGGAATCTTTGCCAACAAAGTTGTTTTATTTGTTGGATATAGTTTCTCCGATATTAATCTAAAAATTATACTTCAAAGTGTTAGAAGCATTCTGGGACATGATTTTCAAAATGCTTATATGCTGGCAATGGAAGAAGGATTTCATCCTGCCAAAAGACAATACCTAAAAAATAAAGGTATTAACATCATTAACTACAATGATGCAGGTACGCTCTTTGATATGAATGCTATTGAGCAATATTTATTCGTAGGAAGAAATGCTCTGCACTATGAGTTCGCTAAGAGAAACACTAATCTATCTCCAAAAGGAGCCAATTTATTATACTTAATTAAATTCATTACCAAATACCTTGACTTTGCAGAATCGCTGGTTAAAGATGATCCTGTGACTCAAATGTATAAATCATTAAATCGCTTTACTGAGGTTCGTGTATTGCCTCCAACATTTTTAGGCAACCTCTTTCCATTCAACAATCATAAACGACACATTCACAATTACCACGACTATACATTAGGAAGTAACAATAAGGCAATTACAACATTCTTTTTTGAAGATTTCGATAACGAGTCAAACACTTTAAAAGATAGTTATTTTGAAAAAAATAAAATCCCGATTCACAGGAAGGAGGAGTTAGAAAAAAAACTTCATGACATAATCCAAAAACTAAATTTTTCATCTATTTTATTTTTCGGAAAAAGTGACCACCAAATAGAACTTTTTGACTCCCCCAAAGAACTGCCCCATAAAATAAAACTTTCTCTCCCAAATAGGTGTTGCGAATGTCTTAGCTGTTTGTTTAATGATTTAAGAATTAAGGATTTTTTAAAAAAGCTCAAGGAGGAAACAATTACCGAAACAAGCGAAATACAAAGTGATCTGCTACTTGCTTATTCAAATTATAAAGCTGGAAACTTTAAGACTTCTTATACTCAATTTGAAGAAATAGCAAATAAAGCCTGGCAGCTTGGAAAGTATATTTCTTATTATATCGCAAAACAAAACATCAAACATCTCCGAAACCTGGTAAGTTGGCAGGACGACGAAATTAATCAAGAGAAAAGTGAAACAATTGTGGAGAAAATTGATGATTTAGATTTAGACAAACTTCTGCTTCAAATGCCAACCCTTGATGACGATGAATATAAATTGCTGAAAAAGATAAAAGATGACGAAATTCTTCTTGATGCTGAGGGTGAGATTTCTGAATATTACGACAAAATTCTCTCAGTCTATGAGCAATATAAAAATGGCGGTTATTCACATGGGCCTTATTATCCTAGCATAATAGCAGAAGAATTATATAGAGCGTTCTTCTTCTACACCTATAATTATTTAATAAAAGACGCTTACTATAACTTCCGCAGAGTGATTCAAAAGGGCATTAAAGCCTTTCTTATCTGTTATTCAATTGATGAAAACTATCCGCAAAGATTACGAAGTTTTGACTTTTGGATACTGCGTCTTATAATTTTATACGGAAATGAAGACAGTGTTCTGAAAACATTCAACAAGTATAAAATAAAAGAACTAAATGTTGACAAAGAAAGCCTTCCTAAAGCAATACAATTTCTTAATAATCTCTTCCAATCTGTGTTCACTGAAACTAATTTTCTTGGCCGAAACATTTCGTTAGACAGGAATTTATTATCCCAAACCAAAAACTTCCATTTCCAGGATAACTTCCGAGTCATTACACATAACACATTGCTTGTCTTTGCCGGGATTAAGCTACCGGATGACCATGCTCAGGTCGTGATTCGAAACTTCTTTGATTTTCTAAGAACACAAAATATTCTGGTTCGGTACAGTGAAAAATACTTGAATAAGTTTCTCGTTAACATTAAAGATCATTTTAGATTCGACGATTTTATAGAGATTTTAAAGATTTCTGTGGAGACAGATGCTGATTATGGTAATGACTTTTTCTTTGAAGTAATCGGCTTTGGAATTAAAGAGAAATACCCAGACCGAAAGATTGAAGATGAGGATTTAATTAAGTCTATAATCATAAAACATATAAATCCCAAACAGCATAAACACGAAAAAGGGTTAATGTATTTATGGAAAGTTTGCGACGATAAAAACAAACTAATTATTGAAGAAGCTTTAAACCAGGAACTGGCTTCAACATTTGACGAGTTTGCATATCTGCATCTATGCTTTGAAAATATTTTTCCGCCTTCTAAGTTCTATGAAAATTATATTCGAGAACTCGAAAGACATATCCCCAAAGATGTGGAATGGAAGAATGGAAAGCCGCATCATTTCAGTTATACCTTCCATAATTTTGTAAACTTAATTTATGGAAAAGATGTTTTGTCAGAACAAATACCATATACAAAATGGGATGAGTACCCTGAATTCTGGAAGTTCTATTTACGGCCATTAAGCTATGATTACTCGAAATTTGATGCGAAATGGCTTTTAGTAGTCAATACTGAATCTGTACATGAAAAGTTAAAAAGTATATCGGAAATACGAATAGCCCTCAGTAACTGTTTAAAAACCGAGTACAACGAGGAACTATCTAAGATTTATACCCAATTCTATTTATAGAAAACGTTTATTACTTTGGTCCACTTAAACATCATTAATAACCTAAAAAGCAGATTATAAATCAATAAATAATAGTAATTAAATACTGGTAGCTATTCGCTACTGACCTTATTCAACTCCTCATCAGAAATACAACAGGAAGTCTTGCCTTACCCTAGCACCAGACTTTGCGGCCATTTATTTTGAAAAATTTTGAAAAAATAGACAAGTCATTTCATAGAGTTACCCTTTTCTCACTACTAAATGCGCCAACCCAGGGTCATTCATCATTCGTTCAATCTCAGCGTTAATAAGATCTTCTACATCATGTTTTATCTGCAAATAGTTCCGCTGGATCATGGAGTTATCAATTCCCCTGATTTGAGGAATAGGCTTGTAGTTTTTCTGTTCACTTTGGAGAAAAGTATGATCATTTATTAAAGACGAATGGAAAGTTTTAAGTTCTATTTTGTTATTGGGGTCATCTGCCACCATTCCCACAAACTCTCCCGAACTGAGTGCAGAAATTTTAGAAGCAGGCACTGCGGATTCCAGTTGTTTAGAGCGGCTAATGGAAGTATCCATCCTGTTGATAGAGAAACTTGCTCTATCCTGCATAATCTTTCCGAACCGTTCTGACAATTGTTTGGCTGTATCCCCCGCTACCTGTCCGGAAATAACGTTACCAGTAATGTTCATAATCACATCTGACTGTTCTTTCCCATAATCCTTACGAAGCTGGCTAAAATCCTGGATGCCCAAACATGTTGCTACCTTATTACTACGGGCTGTAGCAATCAGGCTGTCTATATTATTGAGATAGATGGTTGGAAATTCATCGAATATCAGACTGCTCTTCAGCTTTCCCTTTTTGTTGACCAGCTTAACCAGGCGATTAACATAAAGAGACAATACAGCCCCATATATCTGTATCTTTTGTGGGTTATTGCCCATGCAAAGAATCTTCGGAGCATTGGGATCATTAATATCAAGGCTGAAATCATTCCCGGAAAGGACATAGTATAATTGAGGAGAGGATAATCTTGCCATAGCTACCTTGCCCGCAGCAATTTGTCCTTCCAACTGTTCCATTACATCATTTAAATAAGCGTTTATAAAAGGATTGATCAAGACATCTATTTCCTTTTCAGTCCTCAATACGGAAAAAAGCTTGTCATAATTTACCTGCATCAGTTCTATTACATGCGGCAGTGTACAAAATTCTCCATCCTGGTAGCGGCGCAGGAACCAGATAACCGCAGTCAAAAAGTTAATCGGCGATTCCACAAAGAAATCACCTTGTCTTTTGATCCATTCCCGGTTAAGTCCCATTAAGATGGTCCGGGCTGATTCCGCAGCATCGGTGATATCGAGCATGTTTTCTTTGTCAAGAGGATTGCACCGGTGGCTGCGGGAGAGATCGTCAAAATTGATAACATAAAACTGGGGAACTACTTTGAATTTATGCCTGTTCTTTAAGAAATGATTATACGCGATTACAGACAGGTCATCAAACTTAAAATCATAGACGAACATGGAGAACCCTTTAGAAAGATGTTGGGTAATTACATGACGGATCACAAAATAAGATTTGCCGGATCCAGGACTACCTGCGACTAATAAGCCCCGGAATGGATTGATAATATTGATCCAGCTTCGCCGGACCTTGCCTTTCAGATGATACTTTGCGGGCAGGTTAACCGAATATTCATTTTCCAAAAGCCTTTCTTCCTGCGGAAAGGTTTCGTTTTCTTTATTGAAAATATCTTTATTATTAAACTGCATCCTGATTACCCGGCTCAGCAAAGTACCACCCGTAAGGATAAGGATATATCCCAGAATAGTTGCTGTCATATAAGATAATGCCTGAGAAATAACCGGCATAACTGGTAGTAAAATCAATTGGCTAAGTTCATATATGGCCAATCCGGTAATTATATAAGCAAAGGCGATTTTGTAATTTAGTTTCTCATCTTTCTTTCCTTTAGCACCCAGAAGGGATATTATAAGCAGTCCAACTGCTATCCATTTAGAAAAATTAAAATTGCCAAACAACCCGGTTTTCTTAATGTTTTCCAGTAGCCTGTCAGATATAGTACTGGTTAAATTCCACGTTTCAAATGCACGGTAACAATAGTAATAAAAGTGTAATCCCAGGATCACAATGCTGAATAACCTTGTCATATCCAGTATTTTTTTTAGTCCTTGTTCATTCTCGCCGGTACTCATATTGGTATATTTTAAAATCGTAACCTTTTTTTCTTGCGCTTCTTTTTGTTTCGTTTCAGTTGGTAAGGAGTATAGTTGGCTAATGAGAGAGGACGCATTATTTCTTCGGGATCATTACCTATTTTATTTACTGCAATAGCACTACTACTCCATGCTGGCTGCACCACAGTATTTTTTTGTTCCGTGGTAATTTGAGGTTGTTGTAAGATGTTTGCTTTTAGTATGGATATATCGGTAGGTATAGCTTTACAGCTTTCCAGGATGCCTTTAGCACTATAGGCTTTCCCTAAGTCACTGCCATTAAATACACACTTAGTGGTGTGATCCAAATACGTAATCCCGTAGATGACGCCGTCTTTATTCTGCCGGACTACTACATTAATCCGGTCTTTCTCCAGGGCTTTTATTAAGCTATCAAGTGTGGGATTGGTCAACCTTTCCAATGCCCAGTCTATTGTTGTCTTTGTGTGCTGCTTCTGTTTTTGTTTTAAAGGTTCATTCAAGTCAAACCTTGTTTCAAGATATTTCAGGGTGGGTTTACTATAGATCAGACTGGCTTTGATGGGAACACCAACCTTATCTCCTCTCTCATCGAGCACCCGGTATACCAATCCCTTTTTCTGAAAAGTCCGTGAATCTTCACTACCCCTGTCAGCTATAACATTATAGAGTTTAAGTACGGCGTTCAATTCAGGAAGGGAACTGAATTTGTAGTTGTTTAACACTGCATCAAGTACATTGGTAATGGCCCTGCGTGTATCGGATTTACCATATTTAATTCTCTGGGCTAATACTGGTTTGATCTGGTAAACTTCTTTTAGTTTCCGGCTATCCGCAGCAATTAATCCAAAATCTTTTTCAATTTGCACCCTGGCTTGCTGGGATTTAGTTCGCCCAAGATTGTGCATGTCTATTCGTTTTCCATCAGCCTGTATGCTGGTCGTTACAATGTGCAGGTGTGGATGCCCTGCATCAAAATGCTGGTAAACCAGGTAGGGTTGTTTGCCAAATCCTATCTTTTCCATATACACATTCGCAATCTTTTCCAACGTTGTTTCGGGTAATTTTTCTCCCGGATCAAAGTTTAAAGAAATGTGAACGCTGTTGACTTTCGCCCGTTGATTTAGGGAAGCAAGATGGGTTAACCTGCATAGCTTCTGAGAAAATGTCAGGTCATCCAAATCCTTTGGGTAGCCGCAAACTGCCAGGCACTTTGCCTGTTTTTGCTGCACCTTTTGTTCGTTATAATTAAGTGCATTTCGGATACTATTACTGCTATGGATCACTGCAACCACTGATCGGAAATTTGATTGATTTTTTCTTTTATACTGTTGATTTTGTTTAACAGGTTTTGCTTGTCGTTTTCATGTTGAGATAGCCATGTTTTAAATTCTGTTATATGGGAGAGTGTATTGAGCTTTTTGACCGCCTGGTTAAAGTTGGTGCCAATATGGTTTAGCTCAACACGCAACAGGATCATCTCTGCCATAAAATCATCTAAGGACTTATTGCGAATACCTACCGTTAACTCCCTATTCAGCAAAACCCGGCGTATATACTCACTTACATGCTTTGTTGTAGTGGTTTGCCTGCGCTGTTCTATCTTATCATATTCATCTGGCGTAAATCTGAGTCCGACAAAACGGGTACGATTGTTTTTCTTTCCTGTCATCACTTTTCATTTACGCAATAACCAATTAAATCATTTATTCCCTGACCCCTACGACTCCGGAGTAAGGGACAAGATCCGTTTGTTAAACAAACGTACATCTTGCCGATTGCTGCAAAGCGGGCAATCCCGTCACCTGATGTAAAGATTAATTTTAAAAGAGGCCTTGACTGTTCAAAACGACATATACAGTTCATTGTCTTTTGCTATCACAAAACTAATTTGTAAAACAAAAGATGACCTGTTCAAAATCCGAACAGGTGAGAGATAGAAGATTAATAAAAGATAATAGAAAGTAAAGGAATATTATTTGCGGAATCGGCATAGCTACGTAAATAACAGATACTTCAAAACTTAAGTTTTGGGAGCCATAAAAGGAAGGGATAAGTTTGAAATTTATTAAGAAAACCGGTAATGATTATTTAAAGACTGCCAAAAATGCGTTAATAAATGTGTAATAATATAAATGTAAGTTTCAAACGAAAAGCAACAGGTGTTTTCTTGTATTTTAGTATGTTAACCAAATAAGTTTGTCACAACACCTTCGGTAATGTATTATTGTATTATGGAAGCTGAGCTAACCGGAGAAAAAAATAGGGAAATAATTCTTGAAGATAACAGCCTGTATTTGTATAGCATACAACCAGTTGAAATCACCAATGTGTTAGGCGCTGTTATCGCTGTTTTGGAGGAATATTCTATCACAGGCAGTAAGGGAGAAAATTATAAAATATACAAAACAAAAGAGGGGAATTGGTATGATATTGCTGATATAACTCCTGCTGTTAATAATCCTGTTTTGCGGGCTTTAAAATTGGCGATTGATAATAAATGATGGTGTTTTCAGAGACTAAGTAAAGATAGTTTATTTAATATTTCATGGGATCCTGTTGCAGCGTAATGTTTCCAAAATAATCAAAGCTGCCCCGCCATTTTTCAAATTCTGTCACCATATTGCGGGGCAGCTTTACAGGCATTTTAAAGGGGCATTTTGCAATGCCCCTTTTCCCTAAAATCAGTTAAAAAAACCTATCCTTTCGCTTTTTGCAAAATGCTCACACAGGTTAAATGCTTTTTGTGTCCGCATTTGTCCTGTACCACCAAACAACAATGATTTCAGTTTTGTTTCATCGTTTTTGTAGGTCCTTATATTCTGAAAATAACCAGTCACTCCGTTATAAGCGCCGAACAAACTACCCTTTGTAGTTTCTAACTGCTGGGTTTCGTTGGTCATTGCATATTCGAAAGCGGCATCTGTCATGTTCTTAAAGCAGGTGGATAATTCATCATCTTTACCAGCCTGTATATTTTGCAACACTTCCTTGTTGGGTACTAAAGCCATTTGAATGAGTTTCTTTACTTCGGAATCTGTTATGCTAATCTTTGTCCATCGGTTAAAAATTTCTTCCAGTTGGATACTTAACTGGTTTGTAATACCCATCAGTTTGTGCGCTTCTTCCAGCCTTTCTTTCGCATTGGCTGTATGCCTTATTTTTATGGCGTTGCTACAATTGCGGAGGGCAGCATTTAAGGTATTATTGCACACAATACGAATGGGAGTAAAGGCAGCGGTAATGCTTCCGAACCCATCATGAGAAGTCGTTAAAAATAAATATTGTTCAATCAGATCATCATTACCCACTCTGATATAGTCCGGTAATTTAGCGGTAACAAAGACCCGCTCCCCTTTTCCTAAAGCGCCGGCGGTTTCATACTGGATACCATCACCATCTACAATAGCATCAAAGAAACTAAAGGCATCTGTATTTTGTACCACTTCATAATCCCTGCCTACAACACCCAGCACAGTTTCATTATCTGTTCTGACTGTTGCAAAATAATTGGGTACTTCCATTTCCGGAATTTTGATTTCAATATCCTCATCCGCTGCCTGGTTTTCGTTGTCATAGGTAAAGAGTTTTCTTTTCTCTACTGCATAATCCAGTCCTGCAAACTTTAGCGCCTCGGCGCTGGTGGGATAGCCTTCTACTATTTGTCCCAACCCATGCCAGGCTTTTTCTTTTACTGAAAAAAAGCTGTGCTTACCTGTTTGTTCATTGAAATTGATATTATGTGCCATAATGCATTACCCGGTTTTAATTTGTATCCCACAGGTGGTATTACTGTGGTTTGTTGCTTACATAAAATTTAATTGGGAAAAAGTACCAGCCTGGAATTCAATCAGGCTGGTATAAAAGTTTAAAAAGGCAGATCATCTGCAGGAACTTTTACATCTGCTTCCATTGGTACTATTTTGCCATTATTATCCTGCTGCTTACCATTGCCATGCAGCTTAATGGTATTTACATGAAAGGTTAATGTGGCTTTCGCTTCACCATCTTTGCCGGTATAAGCGTTTACGCCAACACGCCCTTGTAATTCTACCAATATGCCTTTGGTCAGATACCGGGCAATAGCGGGGTTTACCCAATAATCGCACTGCACATAGGTTACAATTTTCGTTACTTCGCTATTACCTTTGGCCTTGTAGCTGTCATTAATGGCAACACTAAAGTTTACTACCTGCCTGTCATTTTTCAGGGTGCTGATTTTTGCATCACCTGTTAACCTTGCTGTCATTTCCATAACTCAAAATTTTAATTGTGTTTATAAATGTTGAATTCAGCAGAGCGCTTCATTCATTTACCGATAGCGACCAGGCATTAGGACTGCGGAAGAGAAACAAGGTTTTTCAAAAAAATACTACCCAGTGATGGATAGTGTAAGCAGAATCAGGTGGAGATTATTTTGAAAACCGGAGGCAAGCCGTAGTTTACGAAGGCGAAGACCTTGTTCCGCACGGAGCAGGACAATAAATTTGCGGCAAGGTTAGTTGAATGAGGATCTATTCTCTTTTAGGAATCTAAAGCAATTGTTTATGGTTTCTGGAATTGTGTTTGGTGAGCAGCGAGCCAATCTCAATTCCCAATGGTATTGCCCGGTACAGTTCTCACGGCTTATTTGCCGTAGGCGTAAAAGAAATAAGACGGGTTTACTGTGCCGGATCTTTTAATAGCTTATCTCAATCTTGAATGATAGCCGGTTTTAAAATCCTCTTCAATGTAATCCGGGTATGCTGCTTTGCAGCGAATGACAGACAGCGGCAAACGCTGTAATGAGCTTTTGGGAATTCAGGGTTGTGTCCACCTTATGCGCTGGAGGTTTGTGCAGTGGGCAAAGGTTGCCAAGCCTGAATGGAGTGTTGGCCTGGCGAAATGGAAGCGAAAGAGCTGCATGGATGGAAGCAGTGAAAAATGTGCATGCCAAATTGATGCGTCCTGGTCGTTATTATAAATCAGTGTTTCATTTTTGCACCTGTTTGATTCAAAGCTTCCTTTAACCCTATAGCTATTTTTTCTGCATTTCCTATTCCCCAATAATGTAAAAAAAATACTCTTGGCTTTTCATGTACCATGTGGTTATGTACAGCCACCACTTCAATTCCATTTTCAATTAATGCTTTTATTACCGGGGCTACCTCATTTTCAAGCATGGTAAAATCTCCTGCAACAGCAGCTTTTTCAGGTGTGCCCTGCCAGGCGGCCCAGGTATTAAATCCCATGAAGGTGCTTACGGGAATGCCATGTTCCCGTAAAGCTACATCGGGTCTGCCAATTGTATGCTTATAAACTCCTTTACTCATCTCACCCTTTTGGCCTATTATCGAATCCAGCATGGCAGTATTTAAAGTATTGACTACACTATCAGCCGGGCTGGCTTTCGGATCTTTTCCCCTGGACTTCTTTACCTTGTCAAAAATACCTTTGACGCCCACAGACAAATCTTCGACCTTCCCTTTTCCGTCTATATGCATATACATCACATTGGGCTGGTTACGGACAAAATGATTGTGTATGGCAGTAATGGTAAAACCCCGGCTGATCACCTCTTGCTGCACCGGTTTCAGGTCATTTTCGGTTACAATGATATCACCCATTACCATAGCGCTGTCACCGCAAACTGTGAAGGCAGCCCAGCTTCCCAATCCCATTGGCGGAATTATTTTAAAACCATCCACTATAATATTCAGATCATTCTGAGGTACAGTTATTTTATATTCGCCATTTTTCTCTGCACCTCTCATACCTGTTATTTGCTCTATTTTGGCAATGTCTAATTTACTACTACCGGAAGGACACGGGATGGTGTCCTTTGGATTGGTGGCTACATTGCCTTCTATAGTGGCTTGCTGGTTACAGGCAAACAAGAGTACTAAACAACTGCATAACAAGAGAAGGAATTTCATATTTATCGTTTTTAAGGTGACTTACAAATAATTTTTAATAAAAAGTCCCAAAATGGCAGCTACAAGTATAATAAATGGTTCCTGAATCTTCTTAAACCTTAATAATACTAATATTGTGAGAACAGCTATTATGACCGAAGTTATATCCATGAGTTGCCTTTTACCCAGAACAAATACAGCACCGGCAATTGCACCTATAGCGGCTGCGGTTATTCCATCAACAAAAGCCTTTATAGCAGGCTGCTTTCCGTATTTTTTAAAATAAGGAGCAGGAATAATCGTAAAAAGATAGCAAGGCAAAAAAGTAGCTAAAGATGCCACGCAGGCGCCAGGCACACCCGCTACAAGGTAACCAATAAAGCCAACAGTAATAACTACCGGTCCGGGTGTGATCATAGCTACTGCAACGGCATCAAGGAATTGTTGTTCGTTCAGCCATTGGTATTCTTTCACTACTCCACCATACAAGAATGGCACAATAGCCAGTCCACTCCCAAAAACAAAAGCCCCCGCTTTGAAGAAAAACCAACCTATTTGTGATAGTTTATCATTAAGCAGTATATTATTCGTCACTTGTAATAAGACGGGTACAAGAAAAATTGTATTCAGCCCCTTATTGAATTTGGGTGGCGATTTATAGATCCATGCAATTATTCCTGCCCCCAGCATCAACCAAAGGTTTTCTGTTTCTGTAATAAAAGTTGTGATAGCCAGGACAAGAAAAATAATCCATAACGATGCGTCTTTGCCTAAGCTCTTTCGGGTAAGCTTATAACTGCTGATGGCAATAATACCAATTACGGCGGCTCCTATGCCATAAAAAACCGCCTGCATCCACGGCAATCCACCTGCCTTAACATACACATCTCCTAACCCCAGCACCATAAAGAAAGACGGTAAAACAAAAGCGATCCCGGCCAGTGTTGCTCCTAAAATTCGATAGTGTACATATCCGAGGTAGATAGCTAATTGAGCCGCCAATGGGCCTGGTGCCAATTGTGCGAGCGCCACCCCCTCTTTGTAATCGTCACCGGTTATCCATTTTTGTTTTTCCACCAGGTCACGATGCATATATCCTACAAGAGCTACCGGTCCCCCAAAACCAATAGCGCCAAGTTTCAGAAAGTAGACAATCAGTTGCTTTAAAGTATAAGCGGGAACAATCATTTATGAAATATTTTTTAAGGAACCGGATTCCAGGTGTGTTTTTCTGCTTGCAAATATTTGGCCCAGCTATACAGGGCATCATATAATTTCATCCCTATTGCCAATTGCTCATGATCGTCTTTATAGTTATAGGAAAGCCCGGCTGAAATTGCCCATAGACCAGCCGATTGAGGCGCTAATCCGAACTGATTGGTATCTGCACCTCTCACAATGCCTGCTACCTGCAACAAGGCGGCATCTGTAACATGATGTTTTTTTAAAATAAAATCAAAAGTGCATTCATCTCCGTAGTGGGAGTACTCCCCTTCCGGAATGTCATAAGGTATTGCATCCAGTTCTTTGGCTTTTTCAAAGACAAGCTCTTTGGGAACATAGATAAAAACTGCTTCTTTGTCGATGAAATTTTTGATCAGCCAGGGACAGGCGATACGGTCTATTTTGGGTCGCTCACGGGTGATCCATTTCATAGTAAATGATTTCCTGCAATTTCTGTAAGCCGGCGCGCCTGGAATAGAACGGAAATAACCTTTTGTACAGGGATTACTTTTTTTGTAGTTTTTTCCGGTAAACAGAAGGGTTTTGGCCCGTATGTTTTTTGAAGATACGGGTAAAGTGGCTCTGGTCAGAAAAGCCGGTCAGGTACGCAATTTCGGTAAGTGAGTAAGAAGGTGACTGCATCAACTCAGTTGCTTTTTGAATTCGCTGCCTGCGGATATATTCACCAAATGATAGATCATTGAAATATTTGGAAAATTCTCTTGACAGATAGGATGGATTAATTTCAAGCCCCTTGGATAGTTCTTTCAGGCTTAAACTGGTATCAATATGATCCTGGATGATTTCCTTAAGCTCTTTTGCCCAGGCAGGAGTTTTCTTTTTTGAACCTCCTTTAATTTTGAGAAAATTATTAAATAAATTCAATAACAAATCTTCAAAAGGTTGCTGTGTATGCTTTTCTTTTTGCAAATATTTTGCCCAACTGTATAATGCGTCATAGAGCAACATTCCTTTTTCCAACAATTCATGGTCATTTTTAAAATTGTAAGCCAGTCCTGCCGAAATAGCCCATAAGCCGGATGATTGGCTCGCAATATCGTGACGGTCTGTATCTGCACCTCTTACTATAACAGCCATGATATGCACTGCTGCATCTTTTATTTTATATGCTTTCACCAATGCATCAAAAGTGCAGTAGTCTCCCGAATGAGTAAACTTCACATCGGGTATGTCAAAAGGGATTGCATCAAGTTCATTAGCTTTTTCCATTACTTTATCAAAAGGAACATAAATAAACGTTGCTTGTTTATCAATAAATCGTTTTATCAACCAGGGACAGGCAATGCGATCAATTTTCGGATGTTCTCTGGTAATCCATTTCATTTTATAAAATTAGACCTCCCGGAATAAATCAATAGTTAATTACGGGAACAGTGATTGTATTATTTCTTTAAATAACAATATCTTCCGGCGTTCATTTAGCGGTTGGCTCAAACCTAAAGTCATTTATTTATTATGCAATCACAGGTTGTACTACAACTGAAACTTATACAACCTTGCCACTGCCTGCTGATATTCCCATTCTGTCTGCAGGTATTTATCATAAGCTGTGAAATAGAAACTTTCATCGTAGAAATATTGAATAATGGTTATTTGTCCCAATGAAAGGGCCTTGTTCAGTAGTGTTGTATTGTTTAACGTTGATAAAAGCTCCTTATACTCCCCAATCATTTTTAACCTTATATCCAACTGTTCATAATACTGTTTGTTTTCAAGACGATGATCCAAACGATGGGTTTCAGCGCTGGAATTCGCATAGTCAAGATTTGCTATTGCCGTTCTGGATCTATTTTTATTCTCCCACAGCGGAATGGTAATGCCTGCATGAAACCCTTTATAACTTTGTCCCAGTATTCCCTGCGAATGGTAACCGGTTTCAATCTTTGGCAGGTTCATTGCTTTTTGCACGGAAATTTGCTGTTGCAATATTTTTTTCTCCTGTTCATATACTTTTATAATGGGGTCGTTGGCTTCAATGGTGCTGTCTAAAAGTTCAAATTCAGGAATGGCAGGAGTGATGGGATAACTTGTATCATTGATAGCAATAGCAATACCTCCATTTAACTCAGTAATTTTAGTAAGAAGTACCTGCTTTTCATTTTCATTCAGCTTTACTTCGTTCTGAATATTGAGCAACTGCAGTTTTGCCTTGTTCACATCAAGGATAATCACATCGCCTTTGTCTAATTTCTTTTGATAATCGGTTACTAACTTTTGTGTATTGAGTAACCTTCTGCCAAGTTCAGCTCCTCTCTTATTTAAATAAATGGCGTGCAGTGTGAGCAGTTTTGCTTCCAGCAAAATATTCTGCCTGTAAACCTGTTGCTGCAATTGGGTTTGTGCTATCTGATGTGTGGACAATTTTTTCTTTCTGCTGTAAGCAGTAGGAAAATCTAACCGCTGAGTAACACTAAAATCTTTTTGATTGCCTGCACCTACTGGCGACCCAAACAAATAATCATACTCTACCTGTGGGTCGTAAGGGGTAAGTCCGGTTTTAAATTCACTTCGTTTTGCTTCCCAGTATTTTTTGTTGGTCTGGATAGACATGTTATTCCTTTCCACCTGTTTGATTATACTGTCAATATCATTTTGTGCAATGACAGCTCCGGCAAAAAAGCAACTGATTATACATAATGTAAGGTTCTTCATTTCTTTTTTGTTTTTCTGTTTGCTAAGAAGTAAACAAGAGGTACAACAAATAAATTGAGCAGGGTGGAGCTTAACAATCCGCCCAGGATCACTTTTGCCATCGGGCTTTGTATTTCATTACCAGGTAAATCGCCGCCAATGGCTAATGGAATCAGTGCAAGCCCTGCCGTTAATGCTGTCATTAAGATGGGGCTTAGCCTGTCCTTTGAACCTTGTATGATGGTATCGTATAAGCCAACACCCCCGGTTTGTAATGTTTTATAATGAGACACCAGCAGGATACCGTTTCGGGTAGCTATACCGAACAAGGTTATAAAGCCGATGATTGCAGGAATGCTTAATATGCCCGATGTAAACCATACACTTAATACACCTCCTATCAATGCCAATGGTAAGTTGATAAGAATGATAGTGGAGATTTTAATGTTTTTGAATTCCTGGTACAACAAAAAGAAAATTACAAACAGTGCAAGCAATGAAGTAACCAACAATGTCAGTGATGCTTCAGCTTCTGATTCAAACTGGCCACTATACTCAATCCGGTAACCTTCCGGTAATTTGATATTGGCTTCTATCTTTTGCTTGATTTCATCTACTACACTTTTTTGATCACGGCCCGCAACATTTGCAGATACTACGGTCTTGCGCTGTACATTTTCCCGGTTAATGGTATTAGGTCCACTGGTGGATACAATATTCGCCACATAGCCAAGCGGTATCTTTTGCCCGTCCTTTGTATCAATTAGTGTATTGCTTATTTTTTCAAGGTTGCCCCTGTTATTTTCATCAAACCGGAGCACCATGTCAAAACGCTGATTACCTTCATAAATTTCAGACACCTTTTCACCGGCAAAAGCTATATCTGTAAATTCCGCAAACTCGCCGACTGTAATACCATACTTGCCCAGCATGTCCCGGTTGGCTTTTATTTGCACTTGTGGTATTTGTACTTGTTGCTCCACACTTAGATCCACTAAGCCTTCCGTGCCTTCAATAGCAGTTTTGATCTGGTTGGAGATTGTAAAGAGATTACTTAAATCAGTTCCGAATAGCTTAATAGCGATATTGGCCCTGGTGCCGGAAAGCATGTGGTCTATCCTGTGGCCGATGGGTTGGCCAATGGTGATGTTAGCGCCTGAAATACCCGATAATTTTTGTCTTACATCTTTCATGAAATCTTCCCTGTTCCGTTCTGTTAAAACAAATGGTGCATCAATCTCTGAGGCATTTACTCCCTGGGCATGTTCATCCAATTCGGCTCTTCCTGTCCTTCTTGTTGTAATTTTTATTTCAGGAATGGTTAACAAGGTCTTTTCAACATGGGTTCCTATTTTATTGCTTTCTTCTAATGAGATGCCAGGTAAACTGGTAACGCTAACGACCAATGACCCTTCGTTGAATTCCGGTAAAAAACTTCTGCCTAATGTTCCCAATACAATCAATGCCCCGATAAATAAAGCGATTCCTATTCCCAGGATCACCTTTTTAAAGTTCATCGCTCTTTTTAATAAGCTTTCGTATCCACCACTTAGGTTACGAACCAGCCAGCTTTCTTTGTGTTGCTTTTGTAACATTTTTTCGCCTGTCAACAGATAGCTGCAAAGTACCGGTGTAAGGGTGATGGAGACAATCAGCGAAGCAAAAAGGGAAACAATAAAAGCGATACCCAGCGGTGCTAACAACCTGCCTTCCATGCCGGACAAAAAGAAAAGAGGAATGAAGGCAACAATAATAATGAAGGTGGCATTGATGACGGAAGTCCGGATTTCTACTGAAGCATCAAATACTACAGCTAATTTATTTTTTTGTTCTGCTTCCGGTTTAACGGAATTCTGTCTGAGGCGTTTGAACACATTTTCTACATCTATTATCGCATCATCCACCAATGCGCCAATGGCAATAGCCATACCGCCCAGGCTCATGGTATTGATGGTAAACCCAAGCCACTTCAGGGTAAGTATGGCTGCCAATAAAGAAACTGGTATGGCTATGAGTGAAATGAATGTAGGCCGCCAGTTCATCAAAAACAGGAACAGGATAAGGATTACAAACACGGATCCTTCAATCAATGTCTTTTGAATATTGCCGATAGAAGCGTTGATGAAATCCGCCTGCCGGAATATTTGTGTATTAATTTCCAGGTCCTGCGGCAAGGTTTTCTTCAGGTCTGTAAGCGCATTATCAATTTTATCTGTAAGTTCAAGGGTATTGGTTCCCGGCTGTTTCATTACCGTCATTATCACGGCAGGATTTCCTTTTAATGAACCATCACCAATCTTAATAGCTGAACCAATTTTTATTTCAGCCACATCTTCAATCTTTACCGGACTGCCGTTTACTGTTTTTATCAACGACCTGCCCAACTCATTCAAATCGCTGGTGCGGCCAATACCCCTTACGATATACTCATTGCTGTGTTCGCTCATAAAACCACCGGCAGCATTTTGATTAGCCTGCTGCGATGCTTTCAGCAATTCATTCAGCGATACATTGTAGTATTTCATTTTTTGGGGAGAAGCCAGTACCTGGAACTGTTTGTATTCCCCTCCAATAACCACCACTTGCGATACACCGCCAATAGAAAGCAACAATGGACGAATATTCCAATCGGCAATAGTACGGGTATCCATTTTGCTGGTTTCGCTACCTGTAACACTTATCAGCATAATTTCTCCCATGATGGATGATTGGGGGGCCATTACCGGTGCACTTACGCCGAAGGGAAGCTGATTAGATACGATGCTGATCTTCTCATTCACTATTTGCCTTGCCCTGTAAATATCTGTTCCCCATTCAAATTCCACCCATACTATAGAAATGCCGGCAGAAGAAGACGATCTTACCCGTCTTACATTACCTGCACCGTTAACTGCTGTTTCAACCGGGAATGTTACCAGACGTTCCAATTCTTCAGGAGCCATGCCATGCGCTTCTGTCAATACAACAACAGTGGGGGCGGTCAGGTCCGGAAATACATCCACCTCCATTCTTAAAGCGGTATACGTCCCTGTCAGCAACAAAAAAACAGATGCTGCTATTACCAGTAACCGGTTATGCAATGAAAATTGTATGATTCTGTTTAACATCTTTTTCGAATTTTAATGCTCATGTCCATGAGCGGGTAATACACCGCTTGCCTGCGATAATTTAATTTGATAAGCGCCTTTGGTAACTATTCTTTCACCGCCTGCCACACCTGAAAGCACCTGTGCCTTCTGACCGTCATTAGCGCCTAATTTCAATTCTCTTTTTTGAAAACTTTCACCCGCTGTTTGTACATACACATAAAAGATTCCCTGTTCTTCTACCAGTGCAGACACAGGTATCACCAGCGCATTATTAATGGGGGCTGTTTTTAAATATACTTCGGCAAACGAACCGGGCATCATACCTGGCTTACTGTCTATTTGAAAATATACCGGGATAAATGGTGAGTTACCCGCCGTTGTTTTACCAACGGCCAATACTTTGCCGTTCAGTTCTTTTGTGTTGTAGGATTGTTTGTTTTGGAGAATGGTAAAATTGGCTTCCTGCAGGCTGCTTATTTTATTGGCATCTTTCAGTGATACATCGGCTTTTAATAGTAGCCTTTGATTTTTGGTAATAGTAGCCAATGGCTGCCCAGCCGACACAAACTGTCCTTCACTTACCATCATGTTTTTGATAAATCCATTGATGGGAGCAGAAAGCCTTTTACCTCCTGCGCTGTAATTGCGTCCAAGGTTATTTAAGGTGATTTGGGCTTTGTTATAACGTAGCTTCGCATTTTGAAATTCACCCTGGGTAATCAATTTGTCTTTTATCAATTCGCCGGCTCTTTCGTATTCTGATTTTGCAGTTGCCAGCTCCGCATTTGCTGATTGTTTTGCAGCATCTACATTTTCAAAAGGAATTTCACCACCCGTAATATTGAACATGGTTTGTCCTGCACGAACAGACGAGCCGGTAATATTATTATTGCCAACAAACTTTACAATGCCGTTTGATTTGGCGGCGATGGTTACTTCATCGCCGGGGGCAGATTGAATTTCGCCGGTTGCTTTTACCACATCAAACATAGTTTCTATCATTACCGGGGCATTAGCAAACTCCACCTTCCATGCCTGTTCTTTAAGGTATGAAATATCAGCACTTCCTGCCTCTTTGGGTTGGTCAGCAATAGCGGTTTTTTCATCAGCATAAACTTGTATGCTGTCTATGATAAACTGATCGGTAAAGTCCCTGGTCTGAATATCAAAAACCAACTTACCCATACCAGCCTGTACAGGTTGTAGTGCCAAACGGAAGATGCCGGGTGAACCCGGGGAAGTGGCAGTATTCCTTAAGCCTTTATCAGCCTGTATCAAACTAACCGTTACTGTGCCTTCCGTATATGGCAGAAAATTTTCGCCCAGTTTGGTTAAGTGGGCGGCAAACTTTGAGATTTGCCCCATTACCAAAGGCTTGAATTCAACAAAAAGCTCTGACTTGCCGGTATATAACGTATACGAAAGGGGCTGCAAGCTTTCTCCATGAGCATTTTCATTTGCAGTCTTTTGTTTGCAGGCCATCATAGTAATTGCCAACAGGCAAATTGTCAATAAATATTTCATACTACTTTTTTTAAGATGAACGGTGAATGGTGATTTATTAATGGCAACCGGCAATAGGTTGCTATTCAATCATCGGCACCACTCACCATTCATTACATTAATGAGAATGCTTTTCTCCGTCTTCATGCGTATGCACGGAGGTGTCAGTTTTTACGGAATCAGCTACATTGAATTCCTGCTGTACTGGTTTGGTGGTATCATGATCCTCATGCGTACTACCATCTTCATGTTGATGGGTGTTTTTTGATTCAGTACTGTTGTTGCAGGAGGTTGTTAATACAAATACACTGATACTTGCCAGTAGCAATATCTTTTTCATAAAGAAATTTTGATTGATAAAATAATAAGAGGGCTATAAAGGAAACAGTAAAAGCCCTGAAATAAAATCAGGCATTAAAAGCAGCGGGAGGCGCTTTTAAATGAAAGAAGTAAGGAAGTGTTTGCGGAAAAGAGAAGTGTTCCGCTCGCAAAAGAGGTACTATTAGAGGCGGTTTTTCAAAATGGCTTAAAATAAAAGATGCTGCTTTAATAAAAGCAACTTCACAAGCTATTTTCTGTATATCATATTTAACAAACTGCCCTGAAGTATACTGTATTTCTGTTGCACCAATGTGTTGAAAAAAATGAAATGCGTTTGTCCCGGTATCACTCTCCTGGTCATCATCATGGTCGTGCTGATGTCCATGATCATGATGGTGAGTCGTTTGTTTTGTATCGTGTTGATGAGGAGTAAGATTATGCGCCAGCAATACCGAATAGGCAGTTGCTATAAATATAAATATGACGCATTTTTTTAACATAAAGAGAAGCAAAGGTAGCTTTTATTTATCTATCCCGGCCGGCATATTACTTGGATTGGTATGACTTTCGTCCTATTTTAATTCAAAATTACGGATGGATAATCCCGCCATTTTAATTTCAGGCGCCGGGCCGTCTGGTTTGATAATAGCTGCGCAACTGGCCATGCTAGAGATGCCATTTCGTATTATTGACAAGAAGTGGGAATAGCTGGCAAAGCTATTCGACAGGGAACAAAAGCAAGAGCAGTTAATTTGATCGCTAATGGAAAAAGAAAATTTCGATTTAACCTGGAAGGTGCAGGAACCGGACTTACTGAGTTTCCTTATTTATTACTTTAGGCTTTCTGAAATATCTTCATCGGAGATTTCAATACGCTGTTTAATAGTTTATGATTCCTGAGTACATAAGGTGTTTATTCCTTAAATTTTAACGGTTGTAAAATATTCTCAATAACAGCTACTTCTATATTTCACTACATGGGTTCCCGAAAATTTATTCCTGATCCAATCCATGATCTTAATGAAATCTTTATCGCTGCATTTCATTCGATAAAAAATAATTAGCGCTGAAGATATAGTAAGCGTCCCAATTGCCATAATTGATGCGTTAATGCCAAATGAATCAGCAATAACTCCTGTGACTATAGCGCCAATAGCATAACCCATATCACGCCAAAAACGGAATACACCTAAACTGTTTGCACGGTCTGATGGGTGCGTATTCTCAGCTACAGTGGCAAGGAAAGTAGGATATACCATTGCTGTGCCCCAACCAAGAAGAGAAGAAAGTACGATAAAGTGGGTGATTGTGCCGGCAAACAGCAAAGCAACTAAAGTGATTCCCTGTAATAGCATTCCAAGAAATAATAAATCCTTCTTGCAAAATTTATCTGCCATTTTACCTGTAAATAATTGGCCAATGCCCCATACAGCAGGATAAATAGCCGTTACAATCCCAATTTGCGCAATGCTAAACCCTTTTGTTGCTAACAATATCGGAAACAGCCCCCATGCCATTCCATCATTCAAATTGTTGATTAAACCAGCCTGGGTAACTGAACCAAGATTTTTATTTTTCCATGTAGTTTCCCAAAAAATGTTTTTAAGCTTTGGTATTTTACTGCTTGTTGCTTCTGCTGCTATGTGATGTTTTGTATCTTTTATCAGTAGCCAGCTCCCCAATAAACCCATCACTGACAAAGCAATACCAATATAAAATGGATATGGTCGCAAACCATATTCAGAAGCAATCCAGCCAGTGAGAAATGCGATAGCTGCTAACGCAATATATCCTGCAAATTCATTTAATCCCATAGCAAAACCTCTTTGCTTTTCACCTACCAGGTCTATTTTCATTACAACGGTACTGCTCCATGTGAGTCCCTGGTTTATTCCTAATAATACGTTGGCCGCTACTATCCAGTTCCAGTTATCGGCAAACATCAGTACAAACGGAACAGGCATTGCAAACAACCAGCCAATTACAAGCAGCTTCTTACGGCCTACTTTGTTAGCTAATGCCCCTGTAAAATAATTAGTAATCGCTTTAACTATACCAAAAACTACAATGAATGAAAGAATAGCTGTTTTGGCAGCAATGTGAAATTCAAGTTCCGCTATTTGCGGTAAAATACTTCGTTCCAGCCCTATCATACCTCCAACAAAGGCATTGATGATTACCAGGAGTGTGAACTGCTTCCAATTTTCCTTCAGGCCAAGTTTTATCTTATCCATTTTAACAGCTCATTTATCAGATTAATGGTATCAATACTTCCGAAATGCTCACCTTTCTCAAAATCACCTTCAGCCTGTGCCATTGTGTTTGTGAGATGGGCAAAGCATAGAATGTTTTTCTTTTTAACCCTGGCAAAAGCATATAACGCTGCTGCTTCCATTTCTACACAACAAACATTTTCATCTTTCATTGCTCTGATAGCCTCTCTGGTTTCACGGTATGGGGCATCTGTAGTCCAGCTTTTTGCGTTAAACCATGGACAACTTTCTGCCTGAGTTATTTCAGACAACTTGTCCAATAAAAAACCTGAAATTTCCGAAGGCTCTTTCGCGGGCAAATAGTGGTAACTGGTACCTTCATCCCTTACTGCTTCTGTGATTAGTGCGAAGCGCTTATTATTATCGAAGTACTGAATAATGCCGGCTGATGTCACGCTAACAAGAACTTCGCAACCGGAAGCAAAAAGTTGTTCGGCTACCAGCACGGCATATGACGCACCTACAATATAAGGCACAATGCCCAATTGAAGGTCGTTCAAATGAAAATTATAGAGGTTTGAATGATAACATGCCCAGCAATTATTCCTGGTAGCATCCCCTTTTCCGACCAGGTAACCAGCCAAATCTCCATCGGGATCCAGCACACATATCGAAGGCACATTACATTCAGAAATGTTTTTTTGCCGCCTCGCTTCCCTTAAAAGATTTTCAGGCAAAAAAATGGATGGTTCATTGTAATGTTTATTTTCAAGAATGTAAGCCTTCTCTTTTTTATCAATCATTTAATAAACGTTTATGCAGTGGCTTTAAAAAATGCACAGAAATTTTAGTACCTTTTTGTCTTCCTGTTATCGTAAGGACGGTTTTTGGTTCATAGCGGTTTGATTCAATCAGAAATGATCCATCAACCTGTCTGAGAGACTTATTAGTTTCTTTATTTAAGCTTTTAATTGTTAATGGGATAACCTTTGTCAATCCAATCTACTTTTAAATTATGCGGCAGATCAAGTAATTTATGATTGGTAAATTTCAGTGCGTTCAACAATGAAAATGCCGGACGAATGTTCGGACAATTTTTATATGGGCAGCATCCGCAATAGATTACAATTTCCCGGTCTTTATTTTCCTTTAGTAAAAGTTGTTTTAGTTTTTTAAGATTCTCCTTTTTATCGGCAGGACCTATCTTAACAGACTCTTTAATTGAACCTGCAGGTCCAATATCAATAATGAGCGGATGTTTTGCTGACGGGTTATTGATTACAGCAGACAAGATGGTGGGAGGCAGCAACTGTCCGGCTTTCCAGGGTTCTGCATTTTGAGCGGAAACAACCATAGATACGGACATTATGCATAGGGAAAAAGTTAAATTCAGTTTTTTCATCGTATTTGTTTTATTGATTTATGATATGCCACAACGATTCGACCCGGCTTCCAACTCAGCCGGGTCAATATCAGAAAAATCACCGGTAAGATTTCTTTCTACTATTGCCATATAATTCGCCGGAGCAGGCGGTATTTTCTGTAAAAGCATGTTGATAAAATCCTGCCCGGTGTTATGAAGTATTTCTATTTCATTTTTAGCCCGGCTGATTGTGGTGTTGATTAGTTTACCATCAAAATCAACGGGTTTATTGGTGTGTGCCGGAAATACTAATACATGGTCAGGTAATAGAAGTAATTTTTGCAATGAGTGATATAGTAAGGTTGCTTTATTCCGGCTCTCTTCCTCACTTGCTTTCAGGTCCGGGCGGCCAACGGCATTAGTAAAAATGGTATCGCCTGTAAAGACTATGCTATTTTCAATGTAAAAGCTAACGCTCTCCAATGTATGCCCCGGAGTTGGAAGACATTGAAGAGTAACTGCGCCTATGGAAAAAGTAGTATCTGCTGTTATCTTATTGTGGGAAAATCGCACCTTATTGGGAACAGGGAGAAATAAGGGGACATGAAAATAAGCGGCTACTTGCTTTGATCTTGAAAGATGGTCGGCATGTATGTGCGTTTCAATAACATATTTAACAGTAAGGTTGTGTTGCTGTATTAAATGAACATACACTTCAACGGGAAGCGATGCATCAATAATAAGGGCTTCGTTGTTAGAAGAAATGATATAAGACATGCATCCTTTTCCGGTTCGCCTGATTTGAATTACTTCGAAATCCGTGAACTGCTTTCGTGCTGTATTCCAGGCAGTGCCCCATGCTTTCATGCCACCTTCCAGCGACCAGGCATCAATTCCTTTTTGCCTTAATGCTTCAGCAGCGGCCTGGCTAGTCTTTCCTGCTGCACATACCGTTATCACCTTTGCATTTTCAGGAATATCAATTTCATTCAATACTGAATTATCGCCTTCATTGAGCCGCTTATAAGCATCTATGTAGTGGCTGCCGGGTATCTTCCAATCTTCCCTTTGTGATAATGGACGTACATCAAGAATGAAAACAGGTTCATTGTTTTCCAGCCATTCCCTCAATGTCTCTGCATTGATTGTGTTTTTTGAATTATCCATTTGTAATAATTTTTCCTGATGATACATCTTCTACCAGGAACTTTAATTTCCAATCAGGGTATCCTTCTTCCAGCCGCTTGACCTTAAACCCCTTTTGAGTAAGTAATTGAACTGCCTCATCGGCAAACACGCAAAATGGGCCCCGGCAATAAGCGATGTACTGCTTTGATTTTTTTAATTCCCCTATACGGCTTAATAACTGGTCAATTGGGATGTTTACCGCATTGGGTATATGGCCTGCTTTGTATTCCAGGTGCGGCCTTACATCAAGAAGAATTATATTGGAAGAATTCATCCTGGATATAAGCTCATCAATCCGTATCGGTTCCAGGCTATTTTTCTTTGTCCTGAATTCCCGCACAATTTTTTCAACTTCGGCGAGACTTCCCATTCCTATTTCCCGCAGATCTCTCCATGATTTATATACGCTGTCGTTGGCAAGACCGTATAGAATAAAATTGCCATTGCGTTTTACCCGTACAAGGTTGGATTGCTTGAGTACCTGCAAATGTTGAGATGTGTTGGCTACAGACATACCCGTTTCTTTCGCAATATCCTCAACGGATCTTTCCGCCTGTCCTAATAAGTCAATAATTTCCAACCGGTGAGGGTTGGCCATCGCCTTAACCAACCCGGATAAAACGCTGTATATTTTGTCTTTAAACTCCCTTTTATCCATATGCATTGCTTTTAACAGCACAAATGTAGAAAAAGGATTCAACTATTCAATATAATTATTGAATAGTTGAATTGGCTTATCACTTCTATTAACTACCCGCACTTTCTGATTGGACAGTTTTTGTTTTAAAATAGATACCATCGCTAAGGTTTCTAATGTTGGCACATCACCTGCACAAGTCATTACCACATCGGGCTCAGTAGGTGACCATTATAAGTTCAATTAATTTAATCATTTCGATTTCCAGATTCCCCGGTAATTCTACAACTGATTGAGCTTTATCTCCGATTTGCAAACTGCTGTCAATAATATTATACCCAGAGCTATTAATTTTATTTAATTCATTTGAACTGTTTGCGTAATAATTGAGCATTCAAAGCAACGATGATGGTACTTAAACTCATCAGCACCGCACCCATCGCCGGACTGAGTATAAATTTGGGATAAAGAATACCAGCCGCCAGCGGGATAGCAATAAGATTGTATCCTACGGCCCAGATAAGATTCTGGATCATCTTGCTGTAAGTAGCTTTGGCAAAAGCGATCATGCCTACCACATCTTTGGGATCGCTGTTTACTAAAATAACATCGGCGGTTTCCGCAGCTACATCGGTGCCTGAACCAACAGCAATGCCTACATCAGCCTGAGCCAGGGCAGGTGCATCATTTACACCATCGCCGGTCATGGCCACCAACTCTCCTTTGGCTTGAAACTCTTTTAGCTTTTCCTGCTTTTCGTGTGGCAATACATTGGCGAAATAACCATCCATCTTCAACTTACTTGCTACAGACTTAGCGATGTCTTCATTATCGCCGGTCAACAAATACGATTTGATATTCATTTGCTTTAAATCAGCAATCGCTTCTGCTGAAGATTCCCGTATAGAATCGGCCAGTGTAAATATTCCAGTAGGTTTATTATCAATAAGCAGGTAATTAATCGTTTCAACACTCAGGTCAACGGAAGAAGGCGTAGCAGGAACAGGTTGATTGTTTTGTTTGAAATAATTAGGTCCGGCGGAAATAACCAACTTTCCATTAACAGTACCTTTTACACCAACACCCTGTATATAGCTGAAGTTTTCGACCGGCCATAGTTGCAACGATTTTTCTTTGGCTTTCCGGGTCAACCCATGAGCGATATGATGTTCAGAGTTTTGCTGCACCGAAGCGGCATATTGTAAAAGCTGATCTTCGGGAATGTTGTTATCCAACGAAATTATTTTTTCTACCTCGTGGGAGCCTTTGGTAAGCGTTCCGGTTTTATCGAAGATGAGAGTAGTAATATTCCTGGCTGACTCAAAAGCAGTGCGGTTGCGGATCAATAAGCCATGTGTGGCGGATAAGCTGGTAGATATGGCAACCACTAACGGAATAGCAACACCCAGCGCATGAGGACAAGCCGTAACCATCACCGTCACCATTCTTTCCAATGCAAAGTCGAGATCGTTTTCTTTGTTGAACCAAAAAATAAAAGTGATAACGCCTACTGTAATAGATATAATCGTTAACCATTTGGCTACTTTATCAGCAAGGTTTTGTGTCTTAGATTTGGAAGCCTGTGCAGATGAAACCAAAGTAATTACCTTGTTAAGATAACTATCATTACCTGTTGCTGTAATTTGCAGTTTCAACGCGCCGTCTCCATTAATAGAACCGCCGATAGCTTTTTGCTCTTTTTCTTTTTTTACAGGTACACTTTCGCCGGTAAGCATACTTTCGTTCACATAAGAACTTCCTTCCAGTACTATTCCATCAGCAGGAATTTTTTCCCCGGGCTTCACCAGCACCTTATCGCCATTCCGCAATTCTTTCAGATTGATGTCCACTATTTCCCCGTTTCTATCTACATGCACGGTTGATGGCAATAATGCCACCAGGCTTTCCAATGCTTTTGAAGCAGCCATTTGCGAACGCATTTCTAACCAATGGCCGAGCAACATAATGTCAATCAATGTTGCCAGCTCCCAGAAAAAATCCATTCCCTTTAAACCAAACACAACAGCCACACTATATATAAAGGCAACACTGATAGCGATAGCCACCAGCGTCATCATACCAATAGCTTTATCCTTTATTTCACTGAACATCCCTTTCAGGAAAGGCATGCCGCCATAGAAATAAATAAAAGTACTCAGTACCAATAACAGGTATTTATCACCGGTAAATTTTATTTCAAAGCCCAGCCATTGCTGGATCATGTGGGACAATAATAATATTGGAACAGTAATCACCAGGCAAATCCAAAACCGTTTCAAAAAATCATGGGTATGGTGTCCGGCATGTTTATCGTGGGCACCATGTCCTTCATGCCCTGAATGTGTCTGCTTTGCTTGAGTGTTCTGATACCGGTGCTGATGCTCATCACCAGACTGATCTTTATTCTCCGAAGCTTCAAGAGGAATCAGGTCCATTCCACATATAGGACATTTACCCGGGCGGGGTTTAATTACTTCGGGATGCATGGGACAGGTGTAGGATTGTTGTGGATATGTGTGGTGGTGGTGTGTATGGTCCATAATATTATTTTGATTTACATGAAGCTTTGGCTTGGGTAATTTTATTAATGACTAACGTTCAGTAACTAAATTTAAATTTCCAATAGCAACATTGATTTATAGGTTATCAATAAAATATTTTTAATGCCTAAAGCCTTTTAAGTATTTAAATATCATTTAAGATCACCTTCTAAGGTATTAATAAAAGGGTGGCAATCATTTAATATTAGCCACCCCATTTAAATTAAGCTGCCATTTTGCGGCACTCTTCTGCACATGTTCTGCAAGCCTCTGCACATTCATGGCAATGATCCATTCCATGTTGTGCATGCTTTTCACATTCTACGGCACATGTGTCGCAGATATCTGCGCAGATGCGGCAAATCTCTTTTGCCTTATCGCTTCCAAGGCTCATTAACTGTGCGGCTGTATAGCAGATAGCCGCACACTCCATGTCTAACTGAACGCAGCGTGCCATCATTTTTACATCTGCTTCCTGCAAGCAGGCAGAAGCGCAATGATTACAAATAGCTGCGCATTTAAGGCAGGCTTCAATACAAGTTTTGTACGTGTGATAACCGGTCATGATTGTTGGTTTTTATGTGAAGAAAATAAGTTGGTTTTTTGTTTGTATTGTTTAATAAATAATGGTAACACCTGCACCTAAGCCCATATCACTATCGTAGTGGGTAGATAAGGCGAACCACTTCCGTACGATATACCTCAAGCCGACGGCATATTCTTTATCGGTATTCCACATAAAATTCCCTCTTAAACGATTGGTAAGTGGTATATCTTCTCTGCCCAACTGGAAACGGAATTTACCATCACCGTCCACTCTTGCATCAGCCACTACCAGCATGGGTAAGGTATATTGCAACCCCACTACAAATGTTTTGCGGTCACTCTTATTACTCACCTGCCCGAATGCATTTTTTTCTATTTCATCACCCACTTTTGCGTAATGATAGTCGAACCCTACATAGGGAAACAGCCATTGCATTTTTCCCAGGTACCGACCAAAATTTACTTCCACTTCCCGTCCGTGTTCGGGTGTTAAACCCAAGTGCCATAACCCCTGTAATTCGTACCGGTTACCCGATAGCATAAAGGTTGCATCGCTGCCATTGCTTTCCAATCCTATAGTAGCCGAAGGATGTATCATTTGTTCGCTACGCTTAAACTGCTTCCATGCTTTTTCCTTATCGGGCAGTTGCGGATTGGGTGGCGAGTTTTGATAGCTTAACACATTGCCCATACCTGCCATCATGTGGTACAAAATATGGCAATGGAAAAACCAGTCGCCGTCTTTGTTAGCAGCAAATTCGAGGGTATCCGTTTCCATGGGCATGATGTCTATCGTATTTTTAAAAGGTGCATATTCGCCCTGTGCACCCAATACCCGGAAGTCGTGCCCATGCAGGTGCATCGGGTGGCGCATCATTGAATTATTGGTAAGAATAATGCGCACCTTTTCTCCCTGTTTAATCAAAATTTTATCCCATTCGCCTAAGGTCCTATTGTTAATGGACCATACATAACGGTTCATGTTCCCTTCCAGTGTAAAGTGCAGTATTTTGGTTGGCACATCCGGTAATGTTGTTTTAACCGGTGAACGAAGCATGGCATAATTAAGTGTTACGATGTCTGAACTATTGCCCATATCTATACCTGCCATGTCATGTATCTTCATACTGTTTGAAGTATCCATCTTATTGCTGTCCATAGCTTTCATATTATGCATGTTCATGCCAGGACTCTTTTCTGCTTTCGTACTATCGGATTTCATATCCTTCGTGCTATCCATGTTCATGCCGTGCACATCATGCATTTCGTTACCGCTTTTGCCATCTTCACTTCCGGTAATTTCAGGATACATTACACTGTTCATGTCCATTGATTGCAAACTCATTTGCATGCCTGGCATTGGCTTCATGTCACCATTCATTTTCATCATGTCATTCATCATTTTCATGCCTTCGAAATACTTCAGCTTAGGCAGCGTTGTTGCCGGCATTTTCATGCCGCTGCCCAGCCATAGTGACGTATGGCTGCTCCGGTCTTCCGGAGTTGACCGGAATTCATAACTCATGTTATCGGGGATGGTAACAATTACATCGTATGTTTCTGCAACGCCAATAATTAACCGGTCCACTTCTACAGGAATTACATCGTTGCCGTCATTAGCAATTACTGTTATTTTTCCGCCGGCATATTGTAACCAGAAATAGGAGGAAGAGCCGCCGTTCACCACCCGCAACCTTACTTTATCACCAGCTTTAAACTGCGGCGCTTCGGTTTCCGGTTTGCCGTTAGATAAAAATTTTTCATAGTAAACATCACTCACATCCATGGCGTTCATCCGTTTCCACTCATTCGTTACTTTGGTTGAAAAATATCCTTTACCTATGGCTTCGGCATAGCTTTGCACACTTCCTTTTTTAATAGCATACCAGTCATTGGCGGATCTTAATCTTCGTTGAACCTGGTGAGGATGTTCATCCGTCCAGTCGCTCAAAACCAAGGGCAGTTCAGCCGTGTATGGTTTGTTCATCTTCATCATTTCATTACCACTTCCATTCATTGCATTGTCTTCCCTGCTTTTAAAAACCAACGCACCGTAAGTACCCACCTGCTGCTGCAAGCCTGAATGCGAATGATACCAATAGGTTCCATTTTGAGCAATTTTAAATTTGTATAAATGCGTAGTGCCGCCTGGAATTACTGAAGTGGTTAAAAAAGGAACACCATCCTGCTCGTTGGGTAAAATAACGCCATGCCAATGGATAGATGTTTCCGTTTTTAGCATATTGTGCAAATAGATTTCAGCCGTGTCACCTTCTGTAAAAATGAGTGGTGGAGCAGGAATGGAACCATTCACTGCAAGCCCATGTCTGTGCTTGCCGGTATAGTTTACCATGGTATCGGTAACGTATAAATCATAGCGAACGGTTTTGCCAGGATTGACAATTACCTTTCCGCCAATCTGGTTAGCTGTATCCGTGTCCGAATGATCCATGTGCAGTTTATCATGCATGTGCATATTCGTATCTGCCTTCATATCCATCTCCTTCATGTCACGCATTTCTTGCATGTCTTTCATTTCTTTTTTAACGGGCACAGTATCTTTTGGCTTGGTAGGCTGCTCGTTATTGGGAACCGTTTTCGGTTGTGCTGTTTTTATTGTCTTTTTGACCAATGTCATTCCGCATTTGGGGCAGTTACCTGGCTTGTCCATCTTCACTTCAGGATGCATCGGACAAGTATAGATAACTTGTGTTTGTTTTTTTTGTGCCTGAATATCAGGTGCAAAAAAAACAATCAAAATCAATTGCATGGTGAGGAATAGTATCTTTTTCATTTCATTTTAGTTTATGTCTATTGACAACATTTTTTCTTGCGTAGGAAGACTGCTTTAAAAATTATACCTATCAGTTTCTTTACTTTTTTCATTATGGTTTAATTTGCTCAAGGTTGTCTTTTGCATTCTGCGCCCAATCTATGATCAATGCTTTTTGCTCTTTAGTAAGTCTTGCATTTTTGTGCAGCAATGAATAAGAAGCTAAAGGCATTTCATCATCTTTTACCTGGCTTGCAATGGATTTTAATTTGCTCTGTTGCCTTCTTTCCGAATAACTTCCAAACTCATTAAAATTTAGTTCTGCTTTTCCATCCTTTATGTGATTGCCTAACAGCCAACCCATCGGTTGAATGTTGGCATACCAGGGATAGTTGGTATGGTTGCTATGGCAATCGTAACAGGCTGTTTGCAAAATCAACTGGACATTTGAGGGAATGGAAATTGTCGTGGAAATGTCTGATGGCGATGCCTGCCCGTTTTCATTACGGGCAGGTTTTATAAACTGAATGCCTGTTAAAACAATCAATATAGCTAACCCTATTTTTTTCATCCGGCTCATAGTCCTTATTTAAGTTCTTCTTTCACTTCGCCGCAGGTAGACATTTTAGTGCCGAGGTAGGGATTTTTAATGTCTTTGGTTTCACTCAGCCAATTGGCGCCTTTGTTATTATTATACATCGGACAATGGGTTTGATAAAGGGTTTGGCTGGTTCCAAAAACCTTAACCATATCGTACAAATCTTTACTGAGCGTTTCAAAATGTTCCCGTTGATGTTCTATGTTATTTGCGTTAGCAGCAATATGTTCTGCATGTTCTATTGCATCATCTTTTACATCGGCAAATATCTTTTTTTGATCTGCAGAAAAAGAAGCAGGATCTGCTTTCTCTATTGCCTTTTGCACTTCAGTTCCGGCTGCCGCAGCATCTTTACTATTGTCATTCGCCAATGCATTTTTAAGCTGCAAATAAGGGGCAACCATATCGTTTACCGGGTTGTTGCTTGTTGTTTCTGCAGTAGGGGACTGCATCCCCGTTTTGGTGGTATCACCTGATGTAGCTGTTGTTTCTTTCGATTGATTATCGTTGTTGTTACAGGCTGACAAGGAAATGGCCGCAACTGCGATCATAATTAGCGTTTTCATCTTTGTTGATTTTTATTTTTAAGGAATAGCTAAAGGCAGGACACCCATCGCATCCCAATTAGCTATAAGAAAGGATTATTGATTAATGGTTTCCACCACATTGCCGCAACTCAGCATAGCATTGCCGTAGTAGGGATTTTTGATTGTTTTACTATCACTGAGCCAGGAGCTTTTTTTCATTGGGCAATAAGTTTCGTAAGCAGGTTTTGTTCCCAGCTTTATAGACTTCGCCAGTGTAATCATGTTGGCAGAAAGCGTAGCAAATTTTTCCCGTTGCTTTTTGAGATCTTTTGTTTCAGAGATGGTGCCGGCATCTTTCAGTAATGCATGTATATTACCTTCTGATATGATTTTGTAATCAATACCATTGGCTGCTTTTACAAATTCTCCGGCACTTGCAGAAGCTTTGCCGGCATTACCTGCTACCAATGCATCCTTTATGCCGTAGTAAGAAGTGAGTAGTTGGGAAAGTTGTGTTTGTGTTTTTGTTGTGCTGTCCTGGCCAAAACTGTTTTGCAGAAATGCAGTTGCGAAAATAGCAACTATTAAAAATATTTTTTTCATCTTATGAATGATTTAATGTTATAAGAAACTAATACGGACATGGCAATACCATGCTGACTGAAATAATATTACATCAAATCATATCTGGAACGACTGAATAGCTATGCGAATGTCCGGTATAGGGGGATGATGGCCACGGACAAAATACCTGGTATTGGGAACATCCTGAGAGGAAAATAAAATATTAGTATTATAAAATGAAGCAAGGAACGCAGTAAAAAATACGGGATTGAAGACTGCATTTACAGAAGGGGTAAGCGATTTATCAAGTTGTTCAAATTTGATCACCTTGTCGTTGCAGCAGTTGTCCTTTTCGTTGTTGTCGGTTTTATGTTTGTCTGCTTTATCGTGGTGATGAGAATTACTGTGATTATGCCTGTTGGTTTTCTCCTTGTGAATATGTTTTTTACCATCTCCATGAACGTGAACTACTGACTCTGTGGCTTCTTCATCGTTGTGATGTTTTGAATTAAAACCCATATCTGCTCCAAGAGCACAAGCAAAACCAACAATGGTATTCAATGAGAATATCATTAAAAGAAATGCTGCTTTTAGCCGTATGGGAAATTCCTTTATAAACACATGAAAAATTAGTCTATTTAAAACAAACCCCTATTCTATTTATCCAATAAACCGGGCAAAAACCTTGCCCGGTTTACCTTTGCTTTTTAAGTAAGCGCTTCTGCTTTGAACCCGGCCTTTTCCACCGCTTTAATTACTTCCTTTTCATCCAGATTATCCGTGGTAACGGTTAGTATTTTCTTTGGGTTCTGCGTATCCACTTCCCAGGTGGCTGTTCCTACCGTTTCATTCAATGATTGGGTAACTTTTTCCACACATCCGCTACAATTGATATTCGTTTTTAATTGTATTGTTTTCATACTATTTGTTTTATTGTTTACTGCAAAATTAGTTCATCTATTGGCCAGGGCTGTTATACAATTATGGGTAAACTTTATATAATTTGGTATTATATTTTCTTATTTTTTAAACGCAGGCTATTGCCCACCACGCTGACAGAACTCAATGCCATAGCCGCTCCGGCAATCATCGGATTCAGTAAAAAGCCATTGACAGGATACAGTATACCGGCTGCGATAGGGATACCAATTATGTTGTAAATAAATGCCCAGAAAAGATTTTGTCTTATAGCCGCGACCGTATATTTAGATAATTTAATGGCTTTGGGAATTTTTAAAAGATCGGATGAGATAATGGTCATCTTAGCAACATCCATCGCTATATCGCTGCCCTTACCCATAGCGATGCTGACGTCTGCCTGTGCCAGGGCATTGCTATCATTGATGCCATCGCCAACCATGGCCACTACCTTCCCTTGTTGCTGCAATTCTTTTACAAAATCTGCTTTGTGTGCAGGTAATACTCCTGCTTTAAAATGATCAATGCCCGCTTGATCTGCTATGGCTTTCGCTGTAGCCGGATTATCGCCGGTAAGCATATATACTTCAATGCCTGAATCCCTCAATTGCTTTACCGCTTCTTTTGAAGTTTCCTTTATTTTATCGGCAATGGCAATCACCGCTAATGCCTGTTTTTCATTGGCGAACCAGATAACAGTTTTTGCTTCGGATAGCCATTTGCTCGCCGCATTCTTTAATTCTCCGGCAACGGAAATATGATTCGTTTGCAAAAGCGAACCGTTACCCACATAATAGCTTTGGTTATCTATTTGTGCTTTTGCTCCGAAGCCGGTAATGCTTTCAAAATGTTGAACAGGTATATAACCAGACTTTTTTTCAAAATGTTTTACCACTGCTTCCGCGAGAGGATGTTCTGATTGTTTTTCAATAGAGGTTAGTACAAGCGAAAGTTCCTCATCATTGTTTAACCATATAATATCCGTAACAACAGGTTTACCTTCAGTGATGGTCCCGGTTTTATCAAGAATAATGGCATTTACTTTTTTGGCTAATTCAAGACTTTCGGCATCTTTAATCAGTATACCGTTTTCAGCACCTTTACCTATTCCCGCCATGATTGCGGTTGGCGTTGCCAGGCCTAACGCACAGGGACAAGCAATCACCAGCACGGTAACCAGCGCCAACAAGCCTTGTGTTAAACCATTTTCTCCGCCCAGGACAATCCAGGCAATAAGACTTAGTACAGCAATCAATATAACAATGGGAACAAAGATGCCCGCAATTTTATCTACCAGTTTTTGCACCGGCGCTTTGCTGCCCTGGGCTTCCTGCACCATTTTAATTATTTGTGCCAATACGGTATCACCGCCTACTTTATCGGCAATAAATTGAAAACTTCCTTTCTGGTTGATGGTGCCTGCAAATACTTTTTCATGCCTGACTTTTTCAACCGGTACAGGTTCACCGCTAATCATACTTTCATCAACAAAAGAATTACCATTGCTGACAGTTCCATCCACCGCAATCTTTTCACCGGGTTTCACCAGCAGGGTATCACCCACTTTTATATGGGCAACGGGCATTTCCATTTCATGATCGCCCTCATGTATTACGGTAACTGTTTTAGGTTGCAGTCCCATCAATTTTTTAATGGCCGATGAAGTGTTGCCTTTGGCTTTTTCTTCCAATAATTTTCCTAATAAAATAAAAGCAATAACAACACCTGCTGCTTCGAAGTAAACATGCGGCATAAGGCCGCGGCTTGTCCAAAACTGCGGGAACAACGTATTAAACATACTAAAGACGTAAGCCACACCGGTACTCAGGGCCACCAGCGTATCCATGTTAGCGGAGCGGTGCTTTGCCTGTTTCCAGGCATTGCTAAAAAATTGCCTGCCAAAAATAAGGACGACAGGCGTTGCCAAAGCCCACATTATGTAATTGGCATAAGGCATGTGCATAAAAAACATTCCGATAATAACCAACGGAATGGATAACAGCACGGCGCCAATCGTTTTATTTTTTAAAGCTTTAAATTTTTTTGCATGCAGATCTTCCAATGCCTGTTTCGCTTCCTGGCTTTCATCAATCATCAGGTCATAACCAATAGTCTGCAAAGCGGTTTTTAACTGCTGTGGGTTTGTAAGTGTAGGAATATATTCTACCTGTGCTATAGCGTTGGCATAATTTACCGCTACATTCACAACACCTGTTTGGTTTTCCAGAATACTTTGCGAACTGGCGGCGCAGGAGGCGCAGGTCATGTTTAATACCGGGAAAGATTTCTTTACAGTTGCTACATCATAGCCTAAATCCCGGATTGCTTTCACGGCTTTGGGCACTACATCAATGGCGTCATTGGTTTCAATGACAGCCCTGTTATTATTGAGTTCTACTTTGTGAGCAGTGATGCCTTTTACTTTGCTTAGTCCCTTATCAACAATCAGGGCGCAATGTTCGCTGTCCACTCCTTCCAGTGGCATATAAATAGAATTGTTATTATTTTTTGACATATCCTTTCAATTTTAATACTAGCAAAACTACTGTCCTGAAAGGCTTCTGCTGTTATATAATTATGGGAAAAAGTTACATTTTTAGGATTAAAACGTGATCTATAAAACGCTAAAGGGGAATTCAATCCTCAGTTTTTCCCAAGTCATGGCGATTGTTCCGTTATTTTTTCCGGCGGCAATAAAATATTGCAGTCTTTCGGTAAGTGAATTTTTCTTTGGCTTTATTTTAATCCTTACTATATCGTCTTTTTCATCATATTCCGATGCCAGGTGTTGTTTCCAGTGTTTGTTTATTATAACTGTCCATTCCTTTTTCCCCGGAATAGTAAACAGTGCGTATTTACCTGCAGGAATATTCACCTTATTTATCGTAATGCCTTTGTTGAATGTTATGGTAGTAGCGTCATGAGCGCCAGTCACCCATACTTCATCATAAGGAACCAGGCCGCCCCAAATAACTCTTTTTCTTACTCCCGGAGAATGATAATTAATGGTAACCGTTTCAGATCCGATCTTGGTTTCTACCGCTGATTTTATACTTTTTTTGGAAGTGTCTTTCACCAGGTTCGGATTATAACAAACATCTTCCTTCTGTGCAATTGCTAAAGTTGCCCAGCTACAGAAAAGAAAGGTCAAGGCAACAGGGAATTTTATTCGCATAATTTTCATTTAAATAGTATGGTGTATCTGATAAAGGAAATTGATTATTTAATCGTTTCTTTCACTTCGCCACAGTTTATCATCTTGTCTCCGAAATAAGGGTTACGTATTTCTTTACTTCCGCTAATCCATGAGGCGCCTTTATCGTCAAATGCCATGGGGCAATACGCAATATACAATTCGCCATTAGCCAGGCCTTCTTGTTTTACTAAAGCTATCATATCATTAGTCATTGCTTCATACATTTTTCTTTGCGCTTCTATACCTGAAGCCGTGGTGATTTTTGCTGCGGAAGTTGCAATAACTGAGGCCCCATTTACTTCCTTAGCGCCTGCTTCTATAGCGTTAGCGGCTATTTTCGCTTCGGCTTCATTGCCATTGGTAAGCGCCGTGGTTAAATGAATGTAATGCTGGTATACGGCATTGAGCTTATCATTCTTTAAAACCGGTTTTGTATTCGCTGTGGCCGTAGTTTGTTCCATTCCGTCGTGTTCATGATTCGCTTCCATGTCGCTCTTCTTTTCTGAATTCCCATTACCTGCACAAGCTGAAAGAAGAACTAATACCGCAAATGGGATGATTGTTTTTAATAAATGTTGCACTGTTTTAATTTTAAAATGTTTAAAAAATATATTAGTGATTATGTCCCGCCATTGGATTTTTACCTTTTTTCAAAACAAACTCGCTGTATAAGAGGTAAGCCCCCGACACCACTACTACATCACCTTCCTCTACACCTTTGGTAATCTCTACACGGTTAAAGTTTTCAGCGCCGGTTTCTACCATTTTTGGTTCAAACTTTCCAATACCCGTTTCCAGCCAAACATGTGCGCCTTTGCCATCGCGGATCACGGCATCTACCGGCAGCGTAATCGCTTTAGACGAATTGGCTACGGGCAATTCAACAATAGCCTGCATACCCGCTTTCAATTTATTTTGCTTATTCGGAATGCTACCCCTGACCGTTAATAATTGGCTGGCAGCCTGCAATGCCGGGGCAATAAATTCAATGCGCATTTTGTGCTGCTCATTCCCGTAACCGGGAATAATTACATTTACAATGTCTCCATTTTTTACAGCCCCCGCTTCGCTGGGATACAAATCCGCTTCCACCCAAATAGTTTGATAACCTTCCAAACGCATGATGGAGGAGCCTTCGGCTACATACTGACCTTCGGAGATAAGCAATTCGGACACTACGCCATTTACCGGTGAAGAGTAAGTTACATAAGGGCTGGTTTGTTTTTTACTTCTTAACTGTTGCAACTGGGCTACAGTCTGGCTGTATAAAAGCAACTTTTGCTTTGCAGCCTCAGATAGCTGCTGAAATTTTTTGTCTTCCGGGAATTGTGTTGCCTGCGCTATCGCTATCAAATATTCCTGTTGCAAAGCAGCCAACTGCTCGGAATAAATTTTATACAAAGGTTGCCCTTTGCTAACCTTCACACCGGTTTCTTTGATATATAAAATTTCAATTCTGCCTGCCACCCGGCTTGCGATAAACTCCGTTTGCTCCGGATCAACCGCCAGCCTTCCGTTCAATTGTTTAAAAGAAGAAAAGGAGCCTGTTTTAACTGTATCAGTGGTTACGTTTGCGAGTGCCTGTTGCGGTGAACTTAATGTCAGGTAATCTGATGTATTAGTTTTATCAAAAGGAACCAGATCCATCCCGCAAACAGGACAAGTGCCGGGCTTGTCACTGACTATCTGCGGGTGCATAGAGCAGGTATAAGTTTGTGCATTGGTAGTTTCAATATTTTTATCAGTCTCCTTGTCCTTGCACGAAGACAACCACAGCATAGTTGTCACAACAAGCATAAAAATGTGAATGATCTTTGTTTTAAGTCTCATTTTAAATTGTTTGAATTAATGCGAATAAAACTTTCACTGTCTACCAGGTAGCTTGCATTTTTTGCAATCTGCCAATCAGCAATACTGTCTAAGATTTGTACCCAGCCGTTTGCCCGGATGCCGGTTTGCACTTGCATTGGAATAAAAACATTATTCTCTTTTTTGAAAACAACCGCTTTTCTTCCTAATTGTACAACCGCGTTTTCAGGCAGCCAGCTTCCCCCTGTTTTTACAATAGGAATATTGGCTGTCAGCAATCGCCCCGGTTGTAAATCAGTATTACTTAAATAAACACGGACGATGGTAAATCTTTCGCCATTTTGCTGAATAGGTTCTATCAAACCAATGGTCCCGGTCTTTATATCATTCGCATTGGCGACGGTATGAAAAATTAACTTTTGTCCCTTTTCAATTTCTGATGCTAATGAAGGCGCCAAAGAAAACGCTGCTATCATATTGTTAGCCTCATAAATTGTAAAGATGGCTTCCCCGGCGCTTACATACTGCCCTTCTCTTGTAACAACAGGCGTTTGATTAACAACAGGCTGTTGGGGAACAGTCGTTGCTGTTGAAGCATCGCCGCCCATTCCATCCATACCGCCTGGTGAGGATGGTATTGCAGTAGCAGGTGCATTTGCTACTGCATTTTTTTCAACAATATATCCGCTAACATTGCTGTACACCGGCACCCGGTACAAAGGTTTCCCGGTCTTAATTACCTGTGCGATTTGCGCCGGCGTCATACCCAATAAACTAAGCCGCTGCTTTGCTCTTTGAAGCATCAGGCCATTGTTATCACTGCTGTTAATATATATTAGTTCTCTTTGTGCCGCTGCCAGGTCCGGGGAATATATTTCCATAATCAACTGCCCTTTGCGCACGGGTTGATAATTGTATTTGATATACATGCTTTCAATTCTGCCAGCCACACGGCTGGAGATGCTAACCTGCTTCCTCGTATCATACGTAATAATTCCCTGCACCGGCACAGAATGAATTCTTGTACCGCTTTCGGCAGTGATAGTGGGCAAAGTAGAGATCACCTGTTCATTTACCGGTTTTAATAGTGGCAGTAAGCTACTGTCAACGATCAGTTCATGTGAACTGCTCATGGGTACAAGATCCATCCCGCAAATAGGGCAAGTACCCGGCTTATCCCGAATGATTTTCGGATGCATGGGGCAGGTGTATTTCGTTTCCTCACTATGGGTATGTGTAGCTGTTGCTGATTTATTTTCCGTTTTTTCTTTGCATGAAAAAACAAGAAGTATTAATATCAGCGGGATCAACATTTTATTTGAACAATTCCTTTTCATAATCAACGATCATTTGATATAATTTTTGTTTTTCGTCCAGCAGGTCAAGCTGCATCATGTTCAGCGCTTCCCAGTTGTCCAGTACAATGGTTAGTGTAAGCTTATTTTCCTGGTAGGTTAAAAAGCTGGCGTCTAAAGTTCTTTGCAATGCCGGTATAACTTTACCTTCCATTGACTTGATTCTCTTCTGCATGGTTTGTATCTCAGCCTGCATACCGTACAACATGCCTTGTGTTTCCTGCAGCATAGAGGATCTCTCTTTCTCCATAGCCTGTATGTTAAACTGCATGGATTTTATTTCAGACTGGTACATTTTTTTTGACCAGGGAGCAATGGGAATGGTTACCATACCCATAATACTATAAGCTTGTGGCATCATGGAAGCTAATGGCGACATATGATCGAACTGGATACGGAAATTCGGTTTCTTTTCCAGTTTCATGGCTTCAATATTGTACTGCATGGAACGAATGCTTTCATTCATTCTTAAAACATCTTTTCGCTCAGCAGCAAGGCTTGCTGTATCATACACACCCGAAGCCGTAAAAGATGGTTCATAAGTAGTATCAATAATAAACTCCTGCAGGCCCGGACGGTTCATTAAGGAGTTGAGATAGGCTTTTGCTTTGGCGATATCTCCCTGGGGCATCAAAAGCATATTGCGGTTTTTTTCAATTTCCGCTTCCGCCCGGTACACCGAACTTAACTGCGACTGGTTATAAGGATACCTGACTTCTTCAATCTTTTTCATGGTTACCAGCACCCTTTCATTGTCTTCTATAATTTTTATTTTTTGCAATGCAATGAGCCAGTCGAAATATTGTCTTTTTGCCTGTGCTTTAAAATCATTCAGTGTAATATCTCTTGTTGCTGTTTCAATATTTCCCAGGGATTGGATATACTTTTTTTTCGCCTGCAGCTTCGACCTGTTTGGAATTTCCTGTTCCAGGCGCAGCATAATGGAGCCTTTATCCCCCGCATCCATTATTTTTTGAAAGGGATAAGGTGTCATAAACGTACCTATACCTGCCATCGGCGGCATCCAGGCGGTAGCCGCATCTGCGCTGTATTTATAGGCTTCCGCTTTTAACGCATAGGATCCAAGCAGGATATTATTGCTGTCAATTTTTTGAATTATATCGGGCAGGGATAATGTTTCCTTTTGCTGCGCGAATGCAGACACAGGAAGTAATAATAATATCCCAATCCATTTTTTAATGCTGTACATCATACACTTCCAGTTTTCCATGTTTACGTAATTCATATTCTTTCGACATTAAAAAAATAAGCGGCGTTACCAGCAGTATATGCACCGCGGATGTGAACACACCACCGATCATCGGCAATACAATCGGTTTCATTACATCAGTTCCAACGCCTGTAGACCATAGCACCGGCACTAAGCCAAATAAGGAAACACAAACGGTCATAATTTTTGGACGAAGCCTTTTTGCCGCGCCATGAATAACATACTCTTTGAGATCCGCCCTGGTGATCGTTTCGCTTGAATTACCTTTTAGTTTTATTAATTGCTGCATGGCATCATTGAGGTAAATGACCATGACAATACCGGTCTCCACCGCAATGCCAAACAAAGCAATAAAACCAACGGCTACCGCTACCGAAAGATTTACGCCCCAGAAATAAATGATATAGGCTCCGCCAATCAATGCAAAAGGAACGGTGATAAGACTTAAAAACGCTTCACGGATGGAATGAAAAGCAAAGTACAAGGAGAAGAAAATAATGACCAGCACAATGGGAGCAATCCACATCAGGGTTTGTTGCCCCCGTATTAAATTTTCATACTGCCCGCTCCATTCAATAAAATATCCTTCCGGTAAAATTCCTTTTTGTTTATTAAGTTTTTCCATCGCTTCTTCCACCGTGCTTCCCAAATCCCTGCTTCTTACATTGAACAACACAGCCCCACGCAATAAGGCATTTTCAGAATTGATCATGGGTGGTCCGTCTTCAAATTTTATATCAGCCACAGCACTTAGTGGCACTTCACCAAAGCCTGTTGACTGCAATGGGATTCTTTTTATTTGATCTACACTGTTGCGGTAGTCCTGCGCCAACCGCACATTGATGGAAAAACGCTGGCGGCCTTCTACCGTTTGACCAATGGGTGATCCACCCAACGCAGTTTCCACGGTTTGGTTTACATCATCTACATTTAAGCCATACCGGCCCAAATCTGCCCGGCGAACATCAATAGAAAGATATTTGCCCCCCGTGATGGGTTCCACATATAAATCCGAAATTCCTGAAGTGCCTTCCAGCGCGGTTTTAACCCGTTCTGAAACCGAGGCAATGGTATCGAGGTTTTGGCCATATACCTTGATGCCTACATCCGTTCGGATGCCTGTTGAAAGCATGTTGATGCGGTTGATGATTGGTTGCGTCCATCCATTTACCACGCCTGGAATTTGCAATTTGGCATCCAGTTCTTTTATGATATCCGCTTTTGTAATCCCTTCCCGCCACTGTTTATGCGGTTTCAAAAGGATGATGGATTCAATCATGCTGATGGGAGAGTTATCTGTTGCCGTATTGGCACGACCCGCCTTTCCCAGAACATTATCAACTTCCGGCACAGATTTAATGATCTTATCCTGTACCTGTAATATTCTTTTCACTTCTGCATTGGAAATATCAGGCAGTGTTACAGGCATAAACAAAATACTTTGCTCGTCAAGCGGGGGCATAAACTCAGATCCAAGACTGCGTAAAAGTGGAATGGAAATAAGCAATGCCAATATATTTACCGCAAGCGTTGTTTTTCGCCATTTCATTACCCATCGGATAATGGGTTCATAAACTTTTTCCAAAAACCGGTTGACAGGATTCGCATTATCGGGCCTGAATCTTCCCTTCATAAAAAAGGAAATTAATACAGGAGCCAGTGTTATGACCAAAAGCGCATCCACGATCATAATAAACGTTTTGGTAAATGCCACAGGATGAAAATATTTTCCTTCCTGGCCCGTCAGCATAAATACGGGCAGAAACGAAGTAATGATGATCACCGTGGCAAAGAAAACTCCTCTCGATACCTGTTTGCTCGATTTTTCAATAATGGACAACCGTTCTTCTTCGGTGATCCAGTTTTCTTTTTTCTTTTTATTTTTTCTGCGCCAGATCATGATTTGATTGATTTTTTTTGTTCAGCCTGCCAGCCAGCATATCGCTCCGCCAAATGTTTATATGCGTTTTCACTCATGATAATTCCATTATCTACAATAACGCCAATTGCCAATGCAATACCGGTAAGCGACATGATATTGGATGAAATACCGAAAGCATTGAGCAGGATAAAACTGATAGCGATGGTAATGGGAATTTGAATAATGATGCTTAGTGCACTCCGCCAGTGAAACAGGAAAACGATAACGATAAGCGATACCACGATCATTTCTTCAATAAGGGTTCTTTTAATAGAGGAAATGGATTGCTTAATGAGTTCGCCCCGGTCATATACAATGTCGAACTTTACTCCTTCCGGAAACCCCTTAGCTACTTCCAGCATTTTGGTTTTCACGTTTTCGATAACCGCTGCCGCGTTTTCGCCATACCGCATTACAACAATGCCACCTACTCTCTCGCCTTCACCGTTCTGGTCAAAAATTCCCAGCCTTGTTTCACCGGTCATTTGTACCGAAGCTATATCACTCACTTTTACCGCAATGCCGTTCTGTGTCTTTAATGGGATGTTTTCAATTTCTTCTATTGATTTTAAATAACCGGATGTTTTAACGATATAGCCAATATCACTAAGTTCGAATTTGCGACCGCCACTCTCGTTATTATTAGCCCTTACGGCGCTGATTACGTTATTAACAGCCAGCTTATAGTATAAAAGCTTATTGGGATCTAAAGTGATTTGATACTGTTTTTGAAAACCGCCGAAGGAAGCTATTTCACTTACTCCTTTTACATTTTGCAAGCCAAACTTTATATACCAGTCCTGCAAGGCACGTTGTTCACCGAGGTCAAGGTTGGGAGCGTCCAATGTGTACCAGAGTATATGCCCAACACCTGTACCATCGGGGCCTAATTGCGGGCTAACCCCTTCAGGAAGGTTTTTTGAAATAGTGCTTAACCGTTCCAATACTCTTTCTCTCGCCCAATATATATCTACATTATCTTCAAAAATGACATAGATAAAGCTCATTCCAAACATAGATGAAGCCCTCACATATTTAATTTTTGGAAGCCCTTGCAGGTTGGTCACCAAAGGATAAGTGACCTGGTCTTCTATTAACTGCGGGCCCCGCCCCATCCATTCTGTAAAAACGATCACCTGGTTTTCTGAAAGATCAGGAATAGCATCAACCGGGTTATTCTTTACTGAAAATGCACCCCACACAAACAAGGCTGTGGCCAATCCCAGTACAATAAACCGGTTGCGTAAAGACCATTCTATAATGCGATGTACCATCTTTTTATATTTAGCTATTAATTTTGAATACGGCTTTTGCACATGCCACATTCGCCATATACTTTAATGGTATCTTTTTTTTGTTGGGTTGTTTCCTGGGCAAAAAGGTGTGTGGTAGCCATTGCAAACACTGCAATGAATATTAATCTGGACGATTTCATCTAAAATAGTTTTTAGAATTAAAATGAATAGGAAAATGAAGGCTATAGAAAAGCCTTTAGCCCGGCAGTGTATTGCCCGGCTCAATAAAAGAGAAGAATATTAAATACGGAAAACGCAGTTGCGCTTATAAATAGCCGTGCCGGTGCCCCGCGGCGGGGCATTGCTTATGGGGTTTTCTTCTGTAATAGAAGAAAGAGTTATTGCGGGGGTTTCAAAATAAGAAACAGGCAAAGCTGATGCCAGCGCCTGTATCATCTGAAGATTAACTTCGGTAGCTTTTGGGGCTGTTTCGCTTTTTATGATCTTATGCTCATCCTTGCAGCACCCCTTATTGATACTATCACTTTTCTCCATGCCGCATTTGCCGCAGGTATCAGTTTTAGAATGCCCAAGGCCCCAATCGGCCAGTTTGCCCATGCAATAATGCATGCGCAGGGTAGCACCAGTAGATGTGCTGATATATAAAAGGGCTAATATGACCGCGAATACCTTTTTCATCAAGAGACGATAATGCAAAAATATGTCTATTTTATTCAAACGGTTTACAAAATTCCGGGTATGTTTTATATTTAATTGCTAAATTTTCCCAGTTAGCAGTACGCCGGGTATTTTAAGTTCATACAAAAGGATGCGGATTTTCCGGTTCCAGCTTTACCACCATTATACGGCGGATGCAAACCATGTTTTTTTATAGATATACATTTTTATTTAAATCTACAAGCTTAAAATTGATGAATGTATTTGATTTTCATTTTCCCAAACACACAAAACCTGCTCATTCCCTATAGCTTTGAGAACCGGAGTTGTACCTTTTCCCAATATTTTTTTCCCGCTCTGAGGTAACAAGCATGTAACGGCTCCTTTTTCTATCCAGGCATATACTTTTTTCCCATCTACTGTTTCCAAAGTGCAATTCCTTCCTTCCCCGATTTCCTGCTCAGGCATCCCGGGTTCACAGGTATATATCTTTCCTTTTCTGTTCCAGACCGTTTGTACTTTCTTATCCTGTACCACCACACCACCGCCATCCATAGGACAACCATTTAAAGCCCAGCTTCCCGTCCCTAATTTTTGAGCATTGCTGAAAGTAAGTCCTCTATCACTGGATTGAATTAAATATAAATCCCTGTTTCCATTTAACCAGTTACGAAACATAACATAAACATTATTTCCTTCTATAACCACGGAAGGCTTGCAACACTCACAAACCGTTGTATCAGGAGAAGCATAGATCATTGCGTTTTTTGACCAGGTTTTGCCGCCATCATTTGATCCTGCACCAAATATTTTATTATGCTTATCCCGCAGGTCGAGCCATACAGCATAAAGATTTCCCTGATTACCGCTTAGCGCCATCAATTGTTCTTTTGCTACTGTATCTGTATCATTTACCCTGGCAGATTTTATCCAGTTACCTGAATTTTGCATGTTATATGAAAAAATATCGCCTTCCTTATTGCAGGCGATGATAGTTGATCCGTTTGATGTGGCAGCAATTTGCGGCCCGCGCATATGCGAAGCGGCAAGCCCTGGTAAAACTGAAACTAAGCCTGGAGCGGAAAACGATTTGCCGTGATCTGTTGACGCAGCATACATGATACTGTCACCACTGCCAAAAACGATATGAAAATTACCGCTATTATCATTTGTTGCGTTTGGCATCTGACCGTTGCCTATTATTACTTCGGAAGTGATGTCTTGTGGTCTTCCATCTTTACAGCTTGTAAGTGATGCACCAATAATTGTTGTAATGACTAATAAACAGTATCTCAACTAACAGGATTTTAATAACATTCAAACTTTAAAAAGTATCAAATAGCTTTTTGCTTCACATACCATGCAAGTTAAGGTTTCCTGCTTTGTATAATTTTTGTTCTTGAAAGATGGAGTAATTTTTAGAGCCAATAGATTAGACAGGCTTGCAAAGAATTTATGTGCAGGTTTCAACTTGCTTTTGCAATTCTTTATTTGCTCCTGGTCTGCAAACAACCTGATACAAGTATTGTTTTCCGTGAGGCAAAGATAGGCGAAATAATTATTTAAGCAAATGCTTAAATAACGAAAAATTTGTCCTTGAGTGAAAAATTAGGATTGTTGAAAAAAGTTCGAGGTTTTCAGTATCTATCTAATACAATGAAATTATCCAGGACACTTCAGTAGGAAGCTCCAGGCTTGGCCTGGTTAAATTTTAATACCAACAGTCACATATACATTTCTACCGTCACTTGGCCATATACCAGGTCCCGGATAGAAAGTTGGCCTTTTTGTAAAATATTGTTTGTCGAAAATATTGTTCACACCAGCTCTTACGCTAAGGAAAGAGTTTGTACGAAGCGAAGCATTAAAATCCCATATTGAATAAGCAGGTGTAAAACCCTTTGCACCACTGGAAGGTGGAGTTATGGTATTTAAAGCGTCAGAAAATGTAGAGGAGGTGTAATTATAAAGAATTGTACAGCTAAATCCTTTGTACAAAATATCCAACCCGTTTCTGCTTATCCATTCCGGAACAGCTTCTACTTTATTCCCTACAATTGATTTATTGGCCGTACCTGTTGACACTTGCCCTTTCGTGTATTTAGCATCCATGTAGGCAGTAGATGAAAACAATCCGGCAAATAATTGGTTGGTGATGGGGAATTTATACTGTACGAATAATTCAATACCATTGGTGCGGCTATTGCCGATATTGGTTTTATACGTATATGGCTGTCCTGTATTATCCTGCAAAACCAAAATACCAAGACGGTTTTTATAATCAATCCTGAATAAACTCACATCGTATTGCAGATGTTGTACTATTTTACCTCTGATGCCCAATTCTGCATTATACCCAAAAGCGTCTTCAAGGTCTTTATCTATTTTCTCGTAGGTAGATGCCGGAACAATATCTTTGAATATAACAGGGCGGTAAGCTTGTGAAATGCCACCATATAAAGTGTTCTCTTTATCGAATAGATATTGAGAGCTAATCCCTAATAATACAAAATTGTGGTTGATAGTCGTTGGCAATGGATTTACGGTATAATATTTTATTTCACCATTCATTTTAGAATTGCCATTTTCATACCTTATACCAGGGGAGACTGTCCATCGGTGATTTAACTGGAAAACATTTTCGGCAAAAAAAGCAATATTATTTGTCCTGAAATGAAGATCCCTTCCAAACCCAGGCTCAACCAGCGATAAATCATAATCAGTTCCTGTAGTTCCTTTACCCAACTGACGGCGGTGTAAGTCATTATTCATATAAGCAAAGCCGGTTGCCAGTTTACTTTCTAATTTTCCAATGCGGAATTGATGTAGTAATCTAAGTTCAATCGTTTTGCTGTTAAAATTATCAATATCCACCTGCCTGTTCCTATATTGACCGGTTGTCCTGTTGATGGTATCGGATACGTCTGCAAAAGCATCAATCATTACACTATTCCTGCTGCCGAATATAGCTGACGTAGTTAAGTTTATTTTTGTTTGTTCAGATAATTTCCAGTTAAGTGAAAATGACGGCACATAAATATCAGGACTGAAATAATTTCTGCTTCTGGTACTCATTGTAGGGTCTGCATTGAACATACTATCATTCAATGGGCCCGGAATATGATAGAGGTATTTGGAACGACCAATCTCTGCTTTCAGAGAAAGGTTGGCGGTAAATTGATAATTCAGTTGTACGAACTGTGCAGTAGCATCAGACTGGCTATTTTCCCTGTAACCGTTGGAATGACGCTTGTAATAATAGGCGTAGTAAGAGAATTTTTTATAGGTACCAGTGATGGCGTTATAGCTGCTAAATAAATTAAATGAACCGGCCGTATTAATACTCTCCAGTGAAAATACTTTTAAAGTATCAGGCCTTTTAGTGATATAGTTTATCATTCCGCCAAACTGTGCGCCATATTGCAGCGAACCTGTTCCCCTGACTAACTCAACCTTTTCATAACTTTCTATTGGCGCACTGTAGTGACTTGCCGGGTATCCATACATATCTGAATTTAAAAGAATACCGTTTTGCCGGATGTTATATTCCCAACTGCGGTGTGGGTCAAGGCCACGGGTAGAAATGTTTAACTGGTTACCGCTGCCGTCCATGTCATAAACAAATACACCCGGAATTTTGGCAAATAATTGTCTGCCTGTCTTGATGGCGATATTAGCATTGGTAGCTGCGAGGGTAATTACCTCGTTTTTTTTACCGTTATTCAAAAAACCATTTTGCTCCTCTGGCATCCGGGATATGTCCCGCCGTTGCCATGCTTTAATAATAACTTCTTTTAATTCCTTAGATTTTATTGTATCGGTTTTTTGGGCAAAACAGAATGATTGCACAAGTGTTAATCCAATTAATCCAATTAAATACTTCATTTTATATGCTTAATTATCAATAAAAACCTTTGCTATATTTTACCGGAATATTCTTGTCAGATATTTGCGTATCCTGAAAAGAAAAAATAACAACATAGTAATAGGCAAATTTATCAAATCATCTTCAGGGAATAAATTTTATATAATTCAAGCTTGAATAGGGACTTTGTGGCAGTTCCGTTGGGTCGTAAATCCTATTTTTTTTCCTTAAGGGGAGGGAATCAATAAAACTATAAGAAGAATTTAAGTATTCCGCCTGGGGGCGAATGACTGAACTTAGCCATCGATGTAATGATACATTGGGCTGACAATTATGTATCATCCTTTTAGTACTTAGGTTTTGTAGTATAAGCAAGGGCTGCCATTGCAGTTATGAAACTCGCAAAACAAATGGAAACGACAATTGTGCACGCAAGGGAAGCAGTGTAAAATCTGTACGCCGCAATATCATTTAAAAGACTTCTTCCAAAAGACTAAGGAATCGTTCGAAATACTTGCACCATTACTCCTGCCTCAACCCTCCCTTCTTAAAAAGATAGTAGGCTGTCTGGTAATTGGCAATTGCTTCATCAACCAATCGGCCATCAGCAGGCATAGTAGTTTGTTCATTGCTTTCCTTACTGTATCTGAATGTTTCTACTTTCTGTTGCGGACTAAGTATCACCAGGCTATCATTTTTCATGTAAGCCAGTTTCTGATATGTACCCAAAAGTATCCTTGGCTGGTAAGTCGGGGATAAAACATCTTTGCCATAGAGATTGCTTGTATAGTTCCAGCCTAAAAGGCTGAACAGTGTAGGATAAAGGTCAATCTGAGAACTCAGTTTATCAATTGCCAATGGCTCTTTGCCTGGCAGATTATAAATCATAGCGGGTATATGATATTTGGCAATGTCAATCTCATTTTTACCGGCACTGCTTGCACAATGATCGGCAACAAAAATGAGTACTGTATTTTTAAACCATGGTTTTGCTTTTATTTTTTCCAGTAATTTACCAATGGCATAGTCGGTGTATTTCACGGCACCATCTCTACCGCTGCCCGATGGTATATCAATTGTTCCACCAGGATATGTATAGGGTCTGTGATTGGAAGTCGTCATTACAAAATCATAAAATGGTTTTCCTGAACTATGTTTGGCATCAGCATCCCTGATAACAGCATCATATAAATCTTCATCGCAAATACCCCATGCGTTTTCAAACTGAACAAACTTATCCGGAATGGTATTACGGGGAGCAGCAAATCTGTCTTTAGCTATTATATTGCGGCCCCGATCTGTGACAGCGTATCCATTACTTCCAAAATATTTATTCATGTTATCAAAATACCCATCACCGCCATAAAAAAAACCGGTTTCATATCCCTTTTGCTGAAAAATATTTCCAATGGTGCTGAGATTTTCATTTCCCGGTCTGCGGACAATACTGCTTCCGGGTGTAGGTGGAACAGCAAGACTGAGAGCTTCCATACCTCTCACTGTACGGGTTCCTGTTGCATACATATTCGTGAATAAGATGCTTTCTCCGGCTAAGGAATCAAGCACCGGCGTCAGGTGTTTATTGTTACCAAAACGAGCCATAAAATCAGCGCTGAAACTTTCGATAGTAACCATTATTATATTTGGCCGATTGCTATCGCTATTACCTTTTATAGTTCGCCTGATAGAAGGATTGTTATCCAAAAAAGTAGCGCCGGAATCGCTTAACTGATTTCTTACAAGTTTAAAGGCATAATCAGTTATCAATCAATTTATAAAACTGATCATAACTCAGTTCATTATTTTTAAAGGCTGCAAAGAAGGAGTATATACCAGCTTTGGCTAATTCATTCTGGTACCGGTTGGAGCTGGATTCAGCCAGATCGCTTTTGACGAAGAACCCAAAGATAAGCGACAATCCCAGGATAATTCCCGTAACCAATAGCCTGATCTTAAAAGAGGAAGTCCCGCTAAAGGTATCGTTGAAATAGTTCCTTTTACGAAAAAACCAAATCACCAACAGCGTAAAAGCTATCATACTGCCAATCAAAAGAGGAAGCGGATACGACTCATTGATATTATTTATCACCTCGTAGGTATATACCAGGTAATCAACGGCAATAAAATTAAACCGGCTTTCAAATTCCTGCCAAAAGGTTATTTCTGCAAAAAAGGAAAACATGACTACAAGGGTGATAAGAAAAAAAATAGAATAAGTGAGGATTTTGTTAACCCTGGAATCAGCCCATTTCACAGGCAACAGCAGGAGGTATAAGGCATAAGGAACAATAAAAAAGATGCCTACACCCAGATCAAACAGGATTCCCTCACTAAAAATCCGCAATAAGGCGGAGATAGTAAGATCTGCCTTGCCAAATGAAAAAATCAATAGCCCCGCCCTCAATAAGAAGGATAGAGCGATAAAAAAAAAGATGAAATGCCCCAACAGGCTATAGGTGTTCTTCAGGTGTCTGGAAAGCATACTTTTTAAAACAGGATGAACCTGCAAAATCAGGATACATTCTGTAGAGAACCTGAATTTTAACTAGAGTGATTCTATGCAATGGAAATATATGTGCCAGGTCTATCCTCTGCAATGACCTCAGGAAACATTTCTCCTGATTCTTCCTTGCAGCCAAGAAAATAATACCACATAAGCCACACCCAGGCTTAATCCTGCCACCACATCGCTTGCATAATGGTAACGTAAAGCTATTCTGCTTATACCTATAACAAGTGAAAATAACAATAAGAATAATGCTATCGCCCATTTCCATTTTATGTTTAAACCCGATTGCCAAACCAACCACACCCGCACACTGCAAAAAATGAAAGATGATAAAGCATGTCCACTTGGGAAACTGTTATCAGTCAAAGCACGGAATAATGGTTTATCAGGTCTTTGCCTGCCAAAAAATGCTTTTAAAACACATAATAATAAAGTGCTTGTTACAGCTAATACTCCTCATTTATTGCATCTGTTTTGTGATGTTTATAAAGAAGCCACCCTATCATAAGAAAATAAGCAGGAAACAAAAAGTAAGTTGAGCCAAAGAAAGTAAAGAATTTAAAGATTTGAATACTGGCTGGCGAGGAATATGTGTTGAAAAAAGTAAAAGCTTTACTATCAAACCATTCCTCATTTTCAGCAACTACTTCATGCGCTAACCAATTGACTGGAAGTAAACCGGCATTACAGGATAAAGCATTTCGCTGGCTATATCCGTAAAAAGGCTAACAGCGGAAAGTATCCATATATTTCGGGTTATGAGTCTCACTTTATACAAAGAGTATTCTGATGCTACTTTTCGATCCTTAAAGCCCATATGCATCAAACTTGGCAACACGAGTAACAACAAGGGTAAAGTAACAATAAAACCGCTAATTACAGTAATAGGCAGTGGTTTGTGTTGTACACCTGTTCTGATTCTAAAGCAATCGGCATTAAGGCAATGATGGCTGGGGACTGCCAGTAATTTGAGACGCAATCTTGTTAAAATGAAGTAGATAGCTGGCAGTCAACCTTATTGCTTCGTCGCAATAATTCCCTGAATTGCCGGAAGTGATGGTTTTTTCTAATGCTTACCCATAGAGCCGGTTTTTAAAATAATAGGCTAATTTTAATTTCTTTCTGTTGGAATCTTTCTGACATTATTATTAAAGTGTGTTGTTATTAAACTTATGCTCATGATAAGAATTATTTTTCCTTTGATTGTTTTTTTTATCTCGGGTTGTGGATTAAAAATGCGTGAAGAAGCTGTACAAAAAAAGGAAACCGAATTTGCGCAAAAAGAACAGCAATTATTATTGAAAGAAAAAACGCTAGCGCTGAAAGAAGAAGAGTTGTTAAGGAGGGAGAAAAAATTAGACAACACTCTTTCAGATACTGCATTTGTTTATGATGCTAAATTAATTGGACCGTGGAGTGTAAAGATGAACTGTATTGAAACCACTTGCGCAGGTTCCGCGGTTGGAGATACAAAATCAGAAACCTGGAACTTTTCTTACCAAAATAATCGTCTGATTGCTAAAGCTATGACGGGTGAGAAATTAGTCAGAATATATACAGGAGGATTTACGGGAAATGGAATAGAGTTAACAGAAGATGTAAAGCATTCCCCATCCGCACCTGCTACTAAATTATTAGTTCGCCTTACTTTAACGGGTGACAATTCAATGGAAGGCCGGCGGGAAATTGTAAGGGAAAATGAGTGTAACATAGCTTATGCAATACAATTGAGTAAACAATAATTATTATCAACCTTTATCTGAACGAAATGGTATTGTTAAACGATTTCAATTTCGAACTGCCTTTACGGAATCCGGTGATAATATTTTCACTGGTATTATTTATTATTCTATTTGCTCCGATTTTATTTAATAAAATAAAAGTTCCACATATAATTGGCCTTATACTGGCAGGTGTTATTGTAGGTCCTTATGGATTAAACTTACTGAAGCGGGATAGTAGTATAGTATTGTTTGGAACGGTAGGTTTATTATATATCATGTTTTTAGCAGGTTTGGAAATAGATATGACAGAGTTTAAGAAGAACCGGAATAAAATAATTGTATTTGGATTAGTTACTTTCCTGCTGCCGTTAACTGTTGGCACTTTGGCAAGTTATTATATATTGGGTTTTAGTTTTTTATCATCCGTTCTATTGGCAAGTATGTTTTCAACCCATACGTTGATTTCTTATCCAATAGCCAGTAGATACGGGGTTTCCCGAAACAGGGCAGTTACCCTTACAATCGGAGGAACAATGATAACCGATATTCTTGCCTTATTAATCCTTGCAGCCATTGCAGGTATGACAAAGGAAGAAGTTTCATCATCATTCTGGATTACACTTGCCATTTCATCATTAGTTTTTGTAGCAATTGTATTCTTTGCTTTTCCATTTATTATTCGTTGGTTTTTCAAACGATTTGATGATAGCGTTTCCCAGTACATTTTTGTGCTGGCAATAGTTTTTCTTTCTTCATTTTTAGCTGAAGCAGCAGGTATAGAAGCAATTATAGGCGCATTCTTTTCAGGGCTGGTTTTGAACAGGTTTGTTCCACATACTTCTCCATTAATGAACAGGATTGATTTTGTCGGTAATGCCTTGTTCATACCTTTTTTCCTGATAAGTGTTGGTATGCTGGTAGATGTTACAGTATTGGTAAAAGGTTGGGGAGCCTTAAAAGTGGCGGGAATTATTGTTGCAGTAGCAATTACAACTAAATATCTCGCAGCCTGGATTACGCAAAAAATATTCAGGCTTTTGCCGCTGGAAGGCAAAATGATTTTTGGTTTAAGCTCTTCCCATGCAGCAGCTACTCTGGCGATCATACTAGTGGGTTATAACATAATCATTGGAGAAACAGCAACAGGTGAGCCAATAAGGCTTTTGAACGAAGATGTATTGAATGGAACAATTTTGTTGATATTGGTAAGCTGTGCCATTAGCTCTTTTGTAGTTGAGAGAGCATCAAGGCAGCTTGTATTGGAAGGCGAAAACCAGGTAAGTATAAAACCAAATGTGCAACAAAGAATTCTAATATCATTGGCATATCCGGAAAGTGTAACCGAACTAATTGATTTTGGTTTAATGCTTAAACCAAGGAAAAGTTATATTCCGGTTTATGCACTTCATGTAATCAGTGATGAAAGTAGTGATGGGAGGGCAGAAGCAGTAGGAAAGAAAATGATGGGAAAGGCTATACAACAAGCTGCGGCAACAGAAAACACCATTATACCTGTATCCAGGTATGATGCTAATATTAGCAATGGTATTATTTATACAATAAAAGAACAAGCTATTACAGACCTGATCATAGGCTTGCATCAAAATGCTAATCAAAAAAATTTCTTTGGTATCACTACAGAAAGAATCATAAAGCGGATTTACGAAACTATTTTCATTTATAAATCTGTTCAGCCTTTCAATACTTTAAAACGAATGGTTGTCGTGGTAACTCCAAAAGCAGAGTTAGAGCCGGGATTTGTTCATTGGTTTTCAAAATTGAATACATTATCGAAGGAGGCTGGGTTAGTACTATCTTTCTATGCCGAAGCAGAAACCATTGCAGAACTTAAAGACCGGCAAAAGGTGAACAACTCAACGGGGCCAATTGCTTACCATGAGTTTAGTAACTGGGATGATTTTTTATTTTTTAGCGGTGTGCTAAAACAAAACGATTTGCTTTCCATTATTTCTTCCAGAAAAGCTCATGTTTCTTATAATCCGTCCTTAGAGAAGTTGCCCTATTATCTCTCCAACTATTTTACTTCTAATAGTTACATTCTTATTTATCCAAAACAGGTAGAACAAGGTATAAAAATGGAAGATGTACAGTTTACGGATAGCACCCTAGCGGAAACCATCACCCAAAAAATACAAAATTTAAGCAGCCATGGAGAGTTATTCAGAAGAAAAAAAAATAAGCAAAGCTTTCTGTTCAATGTTTTGATTTAAGAATTTATAAATTATATACCGGGTAATAAATATAGAACTAGCAAAATGCTCCCAACAACAATGCTAAAGGTTACTATTACAGAAAGCAACTTCGAAGGAAAATAAGCGTTATTGTTAAGTTGTTTTTCAATGTTGCGATAACGTAAATAAGCTAAAGTTGTCACAATCGCTCCCATGGATACCATAATAATACCTATGATTGCAGAGTAATTTTTACCCTGAACAACCTCTTTTTTGTCCAATACAATCGAAATTTGACGGACAAATAAAGCGAATTTCACAATAACAAACCCAAATCCCATTAAGGCGATGCTTGTTCGTATCCATGCAAGGAAGGTACGTTCGTTGGCAAGATGGTCAGCCGGGCCTGAAGTCTTTTGAGATTTTTCGCTTTCAATATAAAGGTTCTCCATTCAGTTTTTATCGCAAAGCTACAATTATCATCTGTGTTGCAGCGTGAATTGTGTGTTAGAGGTTAACTATTTGTTTTTCACTAAAACAAAAAATTAAGATTTGTGTTTCTATAATTGTGGGGGTATTTCCTAATTGTCGCCAATTATCTGCAATGGTTCGTAAACGAACAGATAGATAAGAAAGAACAGTCCGGTTATTATTAATAAACAATCAATTGGACTTGATTGATGATGACAGAAGTAGTTTGTATTTGTTTGAAAAGGATATTATGGAATTTCCGGAGTGCAATCGGGGGAGGGAAAAGAAATAACGAATCCTGAGCGGACAGAAAATGATAGTACTACATTTTTTTTGATGTACTTAAGCTTAAATGTCATATCAGTCTATCAGGTAGAAATTTTACATTTTAACCAAATTCCGATTTTTGTAACCAATATGAATCAAACTTGGCAATACGATTAACAATAAAGGAAGTGCAACAATAAACCCACCTATTACCGCAATGGCTAATGGCTGGTGCAATTGCGCTCCCGTGCCAATACCCAATGCGATGGGCATTAAAGCAATGATAGCTCCCAGTGCTGTCATCAACTTAGGGCGTAATCTTGTTGAAATAGAATAGATGATGGACTGGTCCACATTATTACTTTGCTGTAAAGATTGCCTGAACTGAAGAAAAGTGAAAATGGCATTTTCACCAATGATCCCTACGATCATGATAAGGCCGGTATAGCTACCAACATTGAGTGGTGTGTTAGTTAAATACAAACCAAGATAACTGCCGCTGATGCCCAGTACCGCTATCAACAAAATCAATAATGCCACCTTGAAATCCCTGAACAAAAATAATATAACACAAAACACCAACAGGCTGCTTGTAATTAAAATCATTAGTAATTCACTAAACGATTTTTGTTGATCGGCATAAGCCCCCCCGTACACAATATGATAGCCTTTTGGAAGAACTACTTTTGCTGCCACTACTTTTTGAATGTCTTTCATTACACTCCCCAGGTCACGCTTGTCTAACCTGCCGGTTACCACACCCATTGATTGTAAGTCTTCCCGTTCAATTTCCGCATCTCCGGCATTTAATTTAATATCAGCCAAATCTGTAATGGGCTTTAGTTTTCCATTCGGTAAAAAAATTTGCATCCGCTTAATATCTTCCACGCTCAGGTTCCGGTTGCCGGGATATACAACCCTTAACGAGGATAGCTGTTGTTTGTCAAACACTGTACCTACAATATTTCCTTCCAATGCAGTTTGTAACTGGTATTGAAGGCTGGCGGGTGTAATCCCATACTGCGCCAGCATTACGGCATCAGGCACAATTGATATGGACGGTCCTGCAATAACAATTCCATCAAATACATCGGCTGTGCCTTTTACATTGGTAACCACTTCGTTAACCTGCTTAGATAATTCCTGTAATTTTTTTTGGTCAGCTCCAAATATTTTTACTTCAATGGGTTGAACCGACGTCATTAAATCTCCAAGCATATCGCCAATTACCTGTCCAAAGTCAATACGCAGGGCCGGTTGAGAGGCTTCTACTTTTGCCCGTATTTCATCAATTACCTGGTTAGAAGTCTTCTTTCTTTTTTTTCTCAACTGTATGAGATAATCACCCCGGTTGGGTTCAGTAATAAAAAATCCCATTTGTGTACCTGTTCTCCTGGAGTAAGTTTCTACTTCGGTAATTTTCGTAATTATTTTTTCTACTTCACGCAACATACGGTCAGTTTCTTCTAATGAAGTGCCGGGTGGTGAGCTGTAATCAAGCACAATACTTCCTTCATCCATCTCCGGTAAAAAACCTGTTTGCAGTTTAGGTAATATGTAATAAATACAACCTGCCAGTAACAACATAAACAGCACACTGATGTAGGGTCGTTTGATAAAAAACCCCACCCATTTTTGATTGTGTACTGCATGTGCAGGCGGCTTACTTTCCTTCAAACGCTTTAAACGTTGTTTTGCATTGAGTAGTTTAGGTTTAACTCTGCTCAGTAATAAATAAATAACCGGCAAACCAATCCAGCTTACAAAGAATGAGCATACCAAAGTAATTATCATGGTATCGGTCATTACTTTAAAATATGCCCCGGCCACACCCGTCATTAAAATAAAGGGAACAAATATTACAATAGTACTAAGCGATGAACCAACCATAGCCGGTAATAAATAGTGAATGGCTTTTTGCAAAAGATTTTTAGTAGGTTCTTCGGGGTGTTCTTCATGGGTTCTATGTATCTGTTCTACTACCACAATAGCATCATCAATTATCAACCCAATGGCTGCTGCTATAGCTCCAAGGGTCATAATATTAAATGTTTGGCCTGTAGCATACAATACTATTAATGTAAGCAATAGCGTCACTGGAATGGTAATTAAAATAACCGTACTTGCTTTTAACGACCGCAGAAAAATAATAGCAACAATGATGGCAAGAGCCAATCCAATCCATAAACTATCGGTAACGCTTTTAATAGATTCTTTGACAAAATCGGCCTGTACATAAAATGGCTGTATGGTTACCCCTTTTGGTAATACCTTACGAAGTTCTTCCACTTTCTTTTGCATCTTATCCGATAGATCAACCAGGTTGGCATTGGGTTGTTTTACTACAGCCAGTAAAATAGCAGAGTGGCCATTGGCATTTATTTTTACATATTCCTTTGCTTCCTGTATGTCTATGGCCGCAATATCCTGCAGGGTTACTATCCGTTTTCCATTATTATTAATAACTAATTTTTCCAATTCAGCTTTTGTATCCACTACCGCATCTGTAACCGTTAAATACATTTGCCGGTAATCTGATAAGTAACCGTTAGATTTGATGAAGTTGGTTGCATTGAGTGCATTGATAATCGCATCTGGTGTTATACCAAGTGTGCTCATTTTACCGGTGTTCAGCGTAAGCCAGTACTCTTTTGTTTTTCCGCCGATCACTCTTATTTCACTTACTCCTTCCACCTGAGATAGAAAGGGTTTAATGGTGTACATGGCCAACAATTTTTCTGCAATGGGTGCCATACCAGGGGCTTCCAGTGTATAGCCAATCACAGGAAGAATGGAAGGGTTCATTCTTTCCACCGTTATTTGTACATCAGACGGCAGCAAATTCCTTATCTGGCTGATTTTAGATTCAATTCGCTGCTGGCTCACATCAATATTGGTTTTCCAATCCATATAAGCACTGATTTCACAGCTCCCCCGGCTGGTAGTACTGCGAATCATCTTTAAATCCGGCACCTGCTTCACGGCGTTTTCCAGTTCACGGGTTACTGTTATCATCATTTTGTTTACAGGTTGCTGGCCTGCATCTGCAATGATTTTAATTTTTGGAAAAGTTATTTCCGGAAACAGTGCTGTTTGTAATTTGCTGTATGCAAACAGTCCGCCTAAAATAATAATGGCCAGTACAACCGTAATGGGATTCTTATGTGATACAAAGAAATTTTTCATTTTTTACTGTTGAATTACTAGCACTTTCACTGTATCGCTTAAGCCATAGTTACCCGTAAGTATAATTTTATCATTGGGCTGGAAAACAGGCGAAAGAATTTCAACGTTGCTGCCGTTCTCTAATCCTTTTTTTACCGGAACTTTTACGGCTGTGATACTGTCAATTAATTTCATTACCCAAAACTCCCCCTGCACTTCGTCAGTTAAAACCGCTTCTTTCGGCAGGGTAATAACATTGGATTTTGACTCCTTTACTAATACTACTTTTGCAATTAAGCCTTCCGGTATTTGTTGATTGCTGTTAACTTTTATAACGATGCTTTGGGTTTGAGAAACAGGGTCAACAGTTGGCATTAGGGAAGCTACATAACCATTAAGCTGTATGCCATCCGGCAGCTTTAATAAGATATTTTTATTACCCGCTAAAAAGGGTTTTAATTCATAAGGCAGTTCGAGCAGGAAAGCAAAACTGTTTTTATCGCTGATGATAGCCAACTGCTCCCCATCCTGTACATAGTCTCCGATTCTATAATTAAGAGTGGTAACATAACCGCTGCCGGGAGATTTGATATGCACCATACCGGTAAAACGAAATGATGAATCGAGTACATTAATTGTATTGCCTAACGCTTCTGCTTCCTTTGTTTTTATAACAAATACCTGTTGCCCTTTATTGATATACTTGCCTAACTCTGCATTTACTGATTGCAGGTACCCGGTTGCATTGGCTTTAATAAATGATTTTAATTGAAATACCGATGTGGCATTTAGTTCAATATTTTCAACGAGAGAGCCAATAGAAATATTGGTGACAGTCACTGGTATTCCAGTTTCCGGGGTTAGCTCATTGTTGGTAGCAGAGTCAGCGCCACAACTGACAAGACCAGCAATGAGGAAGCAACATAAAAAGTAAGTTGATAATTTTATCATGGTATTTTACAGCTTTCGATTCCAGTAATTAATCTGGTTGATAATTTGTAATTTATTGATAGTATTTTGTGTGATACTATTTTTTGCATTCAGGTAATTACCAATAGCGATAATATAATCTGCAATTCGTACATCACCAGTCACCAGTTGCTGCCGCTGTGCTTTTATCAAACCTTCTGCATATTTTATCTGGACGCCTGTTTGCTCAATCAATTGTTGGGTGAGAAATAACTGCTGTTTTAATTGGGCAATCTGCTGATTGTATTGTGTATTAAAAAATTCCTGGTAGTTTTTTCTGTTTTGTTCCGCAATGGTATTTTTTTGATGCAGCATTCTTCGCTGCCTACCATCATAAATTGGAACAGTTACTGCCACGCCGGCACTCAAACCAAAATTTCTATACGGCGTAATTGCAAAGGAAGAATTATATCCGCCGTCAGCGAACAGGCTAACCTTTGGCTTGTAACTAAAATCAATTTGTTTGTCGCTGGTTTTTATTTTTAAGCTGTCAATTTTAAATTGCTGATAAAATATGGTTTGTTCCAGGCCCGGCAATTCTTCTATCGCTACAGGGGGTGTTTCCAGTATTGTGTATGCAGTGTCATTTAAACCAGTTATATAATTGAGCGTAGCAAAATCATTTTGATACTGTATGCGTAATTGCTTAATGAGTAATTCCTGCTGCTGAATATTGACAAGAAAGGATAAGAAATCAGTTTGTTTGTAAGCGCCTTTTTCAGCTAATTTTTTTAAAATAGTCTCTTCATTTTTCAGCAGGGCTATTATTTCCTGGTTAAAATTTATTTGGAGCATACCCCCATAAGTAGTGATGTATTGCTGTGTTATACTTCTTTTTAAATCCTGCTCAGTAATTTTGCCCTGGTTTTGTAAGCCCAGGTTTTGTAGTTGAATAGACAGGTATTGATTGTCAATATTGTCTTTGCCGATTAAAATTTGTGATACGCCGACCAGTGCATTATAAGTATGCAGGTTTGAAATGGCGCCATCATATCCCCATCCTTTCACTACTGGTGAATACGAACCTGTCGAAGTGCCATTAACCTGCGGCCCGTAACCTGCTTTTAATCTCTGGCTGTCAATTTTATTCCCCTGTATCTGAAATTGATAATCCTTCAGCAAAGGGCTGTTCTGTAAGCCCTGGTTAATAAAATAGTCAAGATTTCTTTGTTGAGCATTCAAGGACAAAAATGAAAATGCAATAAAAAATATAGATAGAATATATTTCATCGCCATTATAATTATTCAACTATAAAATAAAAAAGCAGTTGACAGTAGTTTCACCAGCAATGAACCGTCAACTGCACAAAATCATTTGAACTCTTACTTTAGCTGCTTATTTTTCGCATACTACATTGCCATCGGTGGTAAATATAACTTCTTTCGTTACAGCACCTTTGCTCAGGTCAACAAGATACTGAACAGAATTATTTGCAAGTATTAGTTTCTCAATTTGCGTACCAGCCGAATAATCAGAATATTTAGCTTTCAAGGCATTCTTTATTTTTATAGTAGCTGTTGTTAGTGGTAAATCTTCTTCCTGTTGCACATATGTGCCGTCGGGTTTAAAGATAAGAGATAAATTAGGTGCACCGGTTTTTACAATGGCTACATCAATTGCCTCGCCGCCTTGACAAAGCGGGTCAGATACTGCCTTAACCAGAGCATACCCTGGGTGATTTTGCTTTACAAATTCGCTTATGCCAGCCGGCAATCTATCTAATGTTATTTCACCAGCAGGCAAAGTAGTTGTAACTACAGAGGTAGTATCAGTTTTTTCGGGCTCTTTCTTTTCCTGCTGTGTTGTTTCCGTGGCTTCTTCCTTTTCGTTTTTTTCATTTTTTTCGCTGTCGCAGCTAACAATTGTAAAGGAAAGTGCCAAAGCCATTAGCGGCAATGTGATTTTTTTGAAATTCATGATTATATTTATTAGCTTTTAAATTATTTTGAAAGAGTAAAGGTGGGTTAGAATACTGTAGATAATCTGAATTTCTATACGCAGAAAGTATTGAACATGTTGCCTTACTTTTTTTGGAGAATCCCTTCTTACTAGCTGCGCCCGCATGTTGCTCTAAATAGGTCTCATTACCGGCGTTCAGTCCCTTTAAATAACGTTCAGCACTTTCTCCGGTTTTTGACTTGCTATCATGCTGGATACTGCACACGCTACCAATAATACCAAGCTTAGGTTTACAATGGGTATGCTGCGGCGAAACATTCCCAATAACAGAATGAGTATGCTAAATAAGCTACCAATTATTGGCAAGTGATTTACAAGCAGGTGCCAATTGGCGGGGTTTATATTCATGATATTTATTTAAGTGATGCGTGTTCTTAACTCCAGACATTTAATTATTTAGTTATTGTTGTTTCTTTGTGCAAATGAACTGCGTATGTGCCCGATATTTGCAATTACTAATATTGTAAAGAAGAAAGCAATCATCAGTTCTGTAGAAACAAAGATTTGTGCACTGCTACTGTTGGGCTTTATATCCCCAAAGCCTGCTGTAGTAAATACGGAAATACTGTAATAAAAGAAACTGATAAATTCTGTAGCAATGTTTTGTTTAGGTATTAATCCTGCAAATGCATTGGCATCAATTCTATACAGACAATAATAATCAATAGCAAAAGACAAAATTACCAGCAGGATACTGGCAACTACAAAGGCCATGAATTCATGAAAGTTAAATTCCCTGTGTGCCGTTTCTTTAATAGTTCTAAAAACAAAATATATAAAGTAGCCAGCCTTTAGAAGGCTGATTACCAATAAAATAATTTCACTTCCGTTTCGGTTAGCTAATTCGAAATAATCGAGTAAAAAAATTGAAATGCCAATGAGAATAACTAATAAATATTTATATGTGCTTTTTACATGACTCATTGCTTTGTTAATTATAATAATATTGCAGGCCACTGACACTAAAACCTGTGCACCATACCTACGCCAAAGGATCCATTTTGATATGTTGGCATCACAATAGTTTTAACCGGCTTATCCTTAAATAATTTATGTTGAATTTTGGGGTATAGCCAATAAGCAATTTTGGTAGAAGCAATACCCACACCGGCCCCTGCAACTACATCGCTTAACCAATGCTTGTTATTGTACATCCTCAAATACCCGGTAGTAGCTGCCATTGCATATCCTGCAATACCATACCAGGGCGATACATCCTGATATTCCTGGTAAAGAAATTCTGCCGATGCAAATGCTTCGGCGGTATGGCCGGATGGAAAAGATGTATAGGCAGAGCCATCTGGTCTCAATTGATGCGATAGTTTTTTAACTGAAAATACCGTAGTCGTCATGATGATATTAGACATCAGGTAGATCATGGATCTGTCACGGAAGTTATGCTTACCCTTTATTCCGATAGCGTTCAAGCCGTAGACAGTAATAGCTGGAGCAAACTGCAAAATGTTGTCTATGTTTTTTACCTGGTGAGGTCGTTCCGTCCAAATTTCTTCTTTAACTTCCTCGTTCAGAGTTTTAATACCGTCGTTTTCAAGTGAATTAAAACCATAAGCAATCATTATTCCGGGAATGAATAGAGATTTAACCGGGAACCTGTTTTTAGTATTTGCAGCCTGCCAGTTAAGCTTCAAATTATTTGAATCAATTTTGGGAGAAATGAGCTTAGATGTGTCAGTTAATTGGGATTGTGCTGAGTGAACAATCACGATACTCAAAATTCCTGTAGCAATTACTTTAAAGGGTGGCATATTTATAGTTTGATAATGTAAACGTATAGTGGCAATCTGAACGGATTCTGAATTTAAGGCCTACAAGAGTTTATAAAAAAAGAGGTGTAGCGAAATACACCTCTTACAATTAACCATTACCTCTTAGTTTATGAAAACATCAATCTTTAACCTCTTTCAGGAATTTGCCATTTGCATCAAAAATAAGATCCATGCCTTTTACTTCCGCTTCATAGTTTATTTCTCCATTGGCTTTGGTAATTTTTGCAGCTTCTTTTATAGTTGCTCCTTTGTGATGCTCTTTTGCATAATTTACCACAGAGACAGGTAGTTCACTCACTTTAATTTCCATTTCGGATTCTGTCATAGTTCCGTTTCCTTCAAACAATGCACTCATTTCATGCCCCATGTGCTTAAATCCTGCTTCATACTTGCCGTCTTCTTTATCCCATTTGGCCGTAGTGCCAGGAAACTGTTTGGCAAATGATTCTTTTACAGCGGCTGGCACTTCTGTTTTCTTTTTACTCTCTTTTTCTTCCTTTTCCTTATGCTCAGCATGTTGGGCGAAGGAAGTTGTTGTTAAACCGGCTGCAATGGCCAGCAATAAAAAATACCGTTTCATTGTTTTAACTTTTTAGTTTTTAATTATTAATCGCTGTCTTCTTTATCTTTCCCGCTTCCGGTAACTTCTTTGATAAAGCTTCCGTTAGCATCAAAATACAAGTCTTTATTTTTTATTTCTACCTCATAGGTTACTATATTATATGCATCGGTAATTTTTTCGGCATTTTCTATAGTTGCGTTATTGTAGTTGATATTTACATGGTTGACTATAGCTGATGGTAATGCTGTTGTATTCATTTCTTCCTCAGTCTTTCTTACTTTCCCATCAACTGAGAATATGACTGAAATCTCCCTACCCTCTTTTTTGAATTTAGCTTCATAGGTGAGATCATCATCTTTATCCCATTCTGCAACAGTAGCTACGGGATACAGCAGCGCAAAAGTGGTCTTTACAGCATCCGGAACCGCTTTTTCACTTACTTTTGAATTTTTGGAGCAGCTTACTACGGATACAATCGCAAGAGCTGCTAATAGTAGTTTCATTTTATTTTTTTGTTGAATTGTAAAGCTGATCACAGATTCTGAAGAAAGGCTGAATATTTTAAAGAAGGGACTTTTGTAACAACTCGCTTCTCTCCAAGGTCACTTGTACACTTTTATAAAATCTCCATCTAAGCAATACCGCAAAAATCTCTTTCATATTGATATCATTTACTTTGATGGTGTAAACATATAACAGCATACTGAACCCATTCTGAATTTTAAAAACAATGATATTAATATGAAAATCGTTTACAGCAAATTATCTGTAACAGGTTGACCAGTCCGGCTCTTAGATTTGCAAGAACTGGTCTGAAGTATCTTAGAAATATTCTATGGGGGAAGTTTTTACTTTATAAAATAACGGCTTTACTGAGTTTTCTATTTTTTTGTTTGTGCCGCCATGTTGTTATTTTACCGGATAAATAACCGATAGCGATTGCAAGGGGATAATCACCGGCCCAATGTACTTCTGTATTCATCATGGCCCAGGCTGATAAACCCATCAGGGAATAGCCCACTGGTTTTATCCATTTCTTTTCCGGGTAATTAGATGAAAGAACGGTAACAGTTGCCATCATCGTAGCCAGATGTCCGGATGGAAAAGCATCATAAGAACTGGTATTTCGCTGATATTCTTTAAATGCTGGAAAAGGCATCCACCGGCCACCGGTCCTTGTAGCCATGAAGGGGCTTTCCCTTCCCGTAACTCTTTTAAGAATTTGAGTGGTAACCCCCATTGTAATAAATGTTTCCACCAAATCATTTGCTGTGTTAACTGATCGCCAGTCCTTCTTTAGTTTTCCATAAATCCATAATCCCCCTGCCACGCACATGCTGGTGCCACCTTCACCAATCTGGTACAATGCGGTATTAAAATTTTTCGGTATTTTCAAAATTTTGGTATCGCCAGCTTTCATGATAATACTATATTCAGTCTCTGGTTCTAATCCAATTCTTTCACTTGTTTTATGTACCCAATTTATTATAGCCTGGTCTTTTACAATTAAGATTGCTGTACTAACCGCAACTGCAGATAAACCTATCCAATTCTTTTTGTGAAATGGTGATTTTGCGATCTGCCAAATATCGGAGGGTATATTGCCGATATTACGTAACAAGGCAGGCTTGTCAAACCACAACGTATCGTTTTTGTAGATAACTATTTTCCCGCTAACAGGATTTTGTTTCTTAACGGGAATAGTATCCTGTGATTGACCGGCTGAAACAATAAGTAGAAAACTAAGAACGATTATTGCTTCCTTCATGAGCAGTACGATTCCTTACAGAATTGATTTTACACTATAAAGTTACTATTAGTTCAGGATGCTGGTTCGTTTTCATTCTATTAATTACCGAAACTATGCACTAAGGCCAGGCCAGCAGTTTTATTCTGAAAGTATGGCATTACCATCGTATTCATCGGTTGGTCCTTAAACAACTTTCTTTTGATGGAGGGATAAATCCAGTAAGCAAGTTTCGTTGATAATATACCAATTCCTGCTCCCGGCAGCAGATCCCTGAACCAATGGCGGTTATTATACATACGGAGGTAGGCTGTTGTAGTTGCCATAGCATACCCGGCTACTCCATACCAGGGAGATACATCTTTATACTCCTGCCTTAGAAACTCAGCAGCAACAAATGCCGTGGCTGTATGGCCTGATGGAAAGGCATTAGTACCGAAACCATCGGGGCGTTGTATTCGTGTAATTTTTTTGAGTGATTGAACAGTTATTCCCATCATAGCATTCGACAATAAATAAATCATAGTACGGTCCCTGAAATTATTTTTTCCCTTTATACCGATTGCGTTTAAGCCATAAACTACCGCTGCAGGTGCGTATTGAAGGTAATTGTCTATTTTAATTGGATTGTGAGGATGTTCTGTCCATACTTCCTCTTTTATGCTGTTATCTAAAGATTTCAATCCATCGTTCTCTAATGAAACAATTCCATAGGTTATCAGGGCTGCCGGGAGAATTAAAGATTTTAGGTGCTGTCTCCGTTCATTCATTTTTACAAGTGTTTCTGTTAAAGAATACCTTTGCGTTGGCGAAATGGTAGCAGGAAGGGACAGCAAACTGTCTGGCAGTTGAGCCTCTGCAATAGTGGCTATCAAACAGACTAAAACTATCATTAAAAGCTTATTCATCTTAAAATGGTATAGTTGAGTAAAATCATTCCGGATAAACATAAGTAGCAGGATCACTTTTTACCATAGCAGAAAAATAACCAACTGCCTTACTGCCGAACTGGCCATCTCTCAAAAAAACAGGTTCTACAAATGGATTGAATTGCGCGAGTTTTTGCTTATCTAACTGGTCAAAAAAATCAAACGCGTTTTTGTCTATGGTCTGGATGTAAACCATTCCTTTGGTGCCTGGCTTGTGCGAATAGGCCGGTTCAATAATAATTTTTAATTGCAATCCATTTTGCCCCACATCGCTGTAAACAGAGCGACCAATTTCATCCACTTTTACACTGTCCCTGCCCAGGCAGGGGCTTACTATTTTTTCGCTGGCTCTTTTGGTAGTGGTATCTACATACCGAACCATTTCATAACGATAATAATCTGTTTGCGCCAGAACATCTTTAAAATAGATAATTACACCTTCATGTTCGCCATACAGGTCTTTAAATACCGGAGTAAAGGATGTGCTGTCAATTCTTGCTTTCGATAAGTTACTGGTGCTTGCGGTGGCTGTGTATGTATCGGTGCCGTTTGTAATAGTCAACGTATACGTTTTGTTTAACTGAACAGGCGCATAGCCTTTATAATAATAATTATACTGGCAATAAATTCTGTCATACACGCTATCCAACAATAAAACATCTATAGATGTTCCGTTACTGATTATTACACTGGCATTGCGAATTACCAAATCGGCAAAGCTTACTTTTTTGTCAAAATAGGGTACCGTCCTGTTAAAATAAACAATAGGAACACTATCCGGTTCCAGCATACTTTGGATGCTTACTTTACCCGAATAGGGAGGCGCCGTAATAGTGATTGTTTTTTCACAGGAGATGAATAAAGTACTTGCCGTTACGAAGATGATAATACTATAAATTGATTTGTTCATTTAGCTGCAGATTAAAATTTGAAATTGAAACTTACACTTGGTATGAAAGGGAGGAGTGATACCTGTTTAGCTTCGGGTTGCTTTGTATCAGGGTTGGTAGTGAGATATACAAAATAAGGATTGAGCCGGCTGTATAAATTGTAAGCGCCAAATACCCATTCCCGTTCATATTTTTTGCCCCAAAATTTCACGGTACGTTTATTAGAAAAACTAACATCAAGCCGGTGGTAACTTCTAAGTCTTGCATTGTTACGGCTGGTAAAATCATAATAGGTTCCGTCATACAGCGAACCATTTACTGGTACTGTTATTCTTCCCGCTGGTAACGTAAAAGCTCTTCCGGTATAGAAAACAAAATCAGCCGAAAACGTCCAGCGTTTGCTTAACTCATATGTTCCCACTAGCGAAAAATTATGTCTTCTGTCGAAGGAAGCTGGAAATTCTGTTCCCCGGTTCAGTTCAGGGAATTGCTGGGTGATTTTACTCAAAGTATAACTTATCCAGCCTGTTAACGTCCCCACATTCTTTTTTACAAAAAGTTCAATACCGTATGATTTTCCCTTTCCAAATGTGAGGATGCTGTCTAAATTAGTGCTTACCACTATTTGCGAACCTTCTTTAAACAACACCTGGTTATCCATAGTTTTATAATAAGCTTCAGCACTTGCTTCAATACCATTGTCCGCAAAGTTTTTAAATAATCCTAAAGCTATTTGCGAACTTTTCTGGGGTTTAATGATATTGCTGCTGCTTAACCAAATGTCTGTTGGTAATGATGCGGTACTATTGGGGACTGAATGCAGGAACTGGTTCATCAATGTCCATGATGCTTTAACAGAGGTTGTTGCATTCAGGGATATTTTTGTAGTAACCCGTGGTTCTATGCCTGAATATGTTGTTCCATCCCCGGTAAAAACCGGGACCCTGACTCCATAGTTCAGTGATAACATTTTTGAAATATCATATTCATCATTCAAATAAAAAGCAAACTCGTTTGACCTGCGCTTTGCAACACTATCTTTATTAACCGTAATCTGGTTACCCCTTGAAGGGACTTTGCTGGAAACTGATGCAGGGTAAAGTGTATGATTGATGTAACTAAGGCCAGCTTTTATTTTATGTTTGTTATTGGGTGTAAATGTAAAATCTGTTTTGGCATTCAGGTCTTTTATGCCGGTATATAAAACTTCATAATAATTGTTCTGCGTAGTGCCCAAGCCTAAATGGTAATCGTTATAAATAAGCGATGTGTTCGAGAATATTTTACTGCCAAACAGATGATTCCACCGCAACGTACCTGTCGTATTGCCAAAATCAGTTTTGTAATTTAAGCTGCTGGCGCCCGTATATCCTGCGTTATCATTGCCTTTAAAAAAGCTGAAATATAAGTGGTCTTTCCGTCCTAATTCATAATTCATTTTTGCATTTAAATCATAAAATGAATAATTAGTACTTTTTGAAGTTGCTGGTTTTAGTAAAAGATTTATATAACTTTTTCGTGCGGATACAATAAAGGAAGACTTACTTTTTTGAATAGGCCCCTGGAATGTAAGATTGGTGGACAGCAACCCGATACCCCCTTCAGTCTGGTATTTGTTTTTATTACCTTCCTTCATTGTAATATTTAAAATAGAACTCAGCCTGCCGCCATATTCTGCCGGGAAGCCTCCTTTAATTAGCTGCACATGATTAATGGAGTTTACATTGAAAGTGCTGAATAATCCGAACAGGTGATTAGGATTATACACAGTTGCCTCATCTAATTGTACAAGATTTTGGTCCAGGTTACCGCCCCGTACATAGAAGCCGGCCGTTCCTTCCTGGCCTGCCTGTACACCGGGCAGTAACTGGATAATTTTCATTACGTCTCTTTCACCCATCAGTACCGGAAAATTCTTTATTGCCTTGATGGGTACATCAATTACCCCCATTTGCGCCTTTTGCACATTACGGTCATTTCTGTCTGCTCTTACGACGACTTCACCTAATAATGAGGTAGTGGAACTTTCCATCAACACATCGAGCTGTATATTTTCTTTGGCAACAATTTTCTTAGCCTGCAATACATAACCCTGGTAGGATACAATCAGTTCCGTGGTATCAGCAGTATTTACGGTAAGCGAAAAATATCCGTACTGATTGGTAGAGGTCCCGGTTTTTGTATTGGCGTTAACCACCGTTGCACCAATCAATACTTCTTTGGATGAAGCATCCTTAACATATCCGCTGATAGTAATTTTTTGAGCTGTTGCATCTAATCCTGAAACAAGTATGATCAACAGTAAAATATTCTTCATTAGCTGAAATCTTTTAATTAGAAATATGTTTATTGATATCCATAGTAAATAATTTTGCTCCGCCTGGATCTGGTTCAGAGATGTTGCTTTTTTCTAAAATCTTTATCAGTAGATAAGCGAGCAGACTTAAAGCCATAGCATAGAACCAAAAATTGAATTCGATTGAAAATTTATTCAGTGTAATGCATAAACCAATTTCATAAAAAAGGAAATAGAACATAAAAAGCAAAAAGAAACCCGTTTTTTCCTGTTTGATTACCTTCCTGATTTGAAATTTAGTATTGGGCTTTTTGAATTTTTTAATCTGTGGAATAAAGGCCGGAGTTTGTTGTGACCATTTCAAAAAGTCTTTTCCGAATTTATTTCTTAAAAACTGTTCCTCTGCAAACATTATTCTTTCATAATACACCCAATACAGAAAAATAAAGGCCAGTATAAACCATATGTTTTGTGATAATAAAGCGAGCCCTGACCACATAAAGAAATTGCCCACATATAGCGGATGCCTGACGATGGAATATATCCCTGTACTGTTCAGTGTTTCTGCTATTTGCTCTTTTGTATTTCTGCCAGAGCTATTGTCAGGGGTATAACCTACTGTATAAATCCGGATGCCCAAACCCACAAGAGAAACAAATAAACAGAAGTAATGATAAAAGTCATCAATTCCATTATTTCCGCTTTTCAACTTGTTTATTATATGAACTATATAGGCAAACATGCCCGATATAAGTATGGTTATAGGTAAAAATCCTCTATACCTGAATAAAAATTTACCCTGTAATTCAAGTTCTTCCTGCAATGCCATACTGTTAATTTTTAATTGCTTTCATCAGCTACAGGTTATCCATGCTATTCTACATACTTACTTTCAATCGCCTGATTTTATATTGCTTCTGATTTAAATTATTGTCACTTGTTTCGTAATTGTTCTATCCACTTTTGTTTTACCGGCTCAAGGTTTAGCTGGCAGTAACCGGTAAAATATCTATGCGACAGCAAAAACTCAATATTCCACTGACGCCATTTTTCATTTGAAAATTCTTTATTATAATAAACCTGCAATTCCTGCCTTAACAATTCCGTCATTTCACTAAACTTATCTGTGCCTAAATGAAAAAGATCCGCGTCACAAATAATTTGTTCTAACAGGTTTGCTGGTGCATGAGGCATTTGTGTGGATTGAATACAGGATGTAACCTTGAAGATTACTTCCTGATACGAATAACAATGCTTTAAAAATTCCGTGGCAAGCCTTATGCTTTCCTTTTCATGCCCTTCGGCTTGCCCGGCGCTAAAACCAGTATCATGAAACCAGGCTGATACGGGTTTCCCTTTTTCTCAAACAGTTCTGTAACTACTTTTTTTACTTCCCCTATTATTTGTATCTGACGTTCGTTCATGGACAAAATAAAAACCTATTACCGGCTTGTGCAGCCGTTGATAGTAATAATGAATCCGACTTATCAATAAAGAAATAGTTTCCTGCAATGGGAAGGTTAACCTATTCCGGGATTTCACATTCACATGGGCCTGGCTCTTTGGGCCCGGAATGACCGGTGGAATCTTCAAAATTTCCGTCGTGGTCAATATCTATTTCTTCCAGTGTAAATACGCCGGTATTTGTAAACTCCGCTAATTTCTTTTGATTCGCTGGTTGAATAAAATAGGCGCAATAGCCAATACTGTCTTTCCGGAACCATGTATTGACGGTCATTGACGGGTACCTTACAGCAAATGAATCTTTCACTATCTGCGGAACGGCGCTTGCTGTAATGGCCGGGCAATGATTATCACTTTCATTTCCTTCTTTTTTTCCTTCTTTATTGCAGGCTACCAGCAGGCCTATGATACAGAATGCTAACAGAATTGATTTCATGCTATGATTATTTGATACAAAGACCACAGGTTGTTTTAAAAGGGTTGGGTATTTTATTAAAATTTATAAGAGATACCTGCACCTATTCCAAAACTGTAGGGATAGGTTTTAACCACATTGCTTTTAGTAATAGGTGAAATGGCATATTTAAAAGAAGGCAGCAAATTAACAGACCATTTATCATTTGCATTATACTGCAGGTTAACATCTGCTACCAAACCGAAATAGAAATTCTTCATCCCATTCAGACCCTTGATTGATACTGTTTCTCTATTTAAAGCATCCTCTACTTCTGTTTGCACCGTAGCTTTTGTTATATAATTAGCGCTGATTCCTGCGGAAGGCATGATGGATATTTTCTTTTTGTCATACTTATAGGTCAGCATCAGCGGTACGCTTACCGATTGCAGGTTGTGCTGGGCTTCGGTTGATTGCAGGCTATCGCCAACAGCAGGTGGCAGGCCAAATCCCGGCTTCACAAATCCATAGCCGGAGGAAGTAATGTATTTATAGGCCACAGACCCATCCGGAGCTTTATCGGCATATATTTCCTGCGGATGGATACCGATAGCAGTACTGGAATAAATCAAACCTGTTTTGACGCCCCATTTTTTACTGAACTGCCGGGTAGCGAAAACACCTGTCGAAAAAGAAGGTTCGTGTTTTTCCCGGTTGTTAATTTCTTCTCTTTCATCCTGGTTATTTCCATTGTTATCCTGTACGTCATTATCAAGTTTGTACTGGCTCCAATCATTTGAAGCGAAAGCGGTAACACTCCAATACGGCTTAAATGATGAAGTATTTTTTTTACGATTACTTACCAACGCTGCTTTCCATGTATTCGAATCGAGCATAACAGACATCAAAACGGATGGCGGCTTGACTACAAATTCATTCGCCCGTCTTCTATGTAATAATTCAGCGGATACTATTGCCATTTTTCTTTCAGCAATACTTTCACGCTGCAAGGTATCGACAGGAAAAATATTTTTCTTATTTTGAAAAATACCCGGTTGAGTTTTAGTGATAGCCAGAAATTTCCTTGGGTAACTGGCGGTCGTCTTATTATTACGTATCTGTAGTTTATTTTTTTTGGCTAAAGTAGTCTTTGCCCGATTGGCTATCTCTTGTTTTGGAATAATATTATCAGGTTTAACTTCCTCATTCGAGTTCACGATAACGTCAGTTTCTTTCAGGTCTGTCCCAACAAAATTATTATTTTTTTCCTGTTGCAAGTCTGGCTGTGCGGGTGTAACAATGGGCGATACCCTTCTTTTATTTTGACGGGGATTGCTTCTTGTTGATTCATTTTCTGCGTTGGATTGTGTGTTGACAGCAACACTGTCCACTGTATTACTTTTATCCGCAACACCGATACCTTCTTTGCCATTGGTAATGATGCCTGCTTCATAGATCATCAACCCACTTAGCAAAAACAATAAAACAATTGCAATACGTTTCCAGCCGATAAATCTTCTTTTGTATTTCTGGGCATCGTCTTTATCCAGTACAGCACTGATTTTCTCCCAAGCAGCTTCCGAAGACTCTTCAGCATATCGCTGATGTGCCTTCTTAAAAATATCATCTATATCGTGTAGATCTTTGTCCATAAGCTATTTATTTTAAGACGCTGCTACCTTTTTTTTTACTTTAATGGCGTTTTGCAATATTTTTCTTGCATCGGCCAGGTTACTTTTTGATGTGCCTTCCGATACCTGTAGTGCTTTGGCTATTTCTCTGTGCTTTAGCCCTTCAAAAACATAGAGATTAAAAACCATGCGGTAAGCAGGCGGCAGTTGCTGTACTAACTTTATCAATTCCCTTTCGTCATACTTTGATATAAAACCAGCTTGCTCTGAAACATCATGCACATCGTTATTGAATTCCGTTACCACCCACATCCGTGTTGATTTATTCCGGTACTTCGACAAAGCCGCACTCACCATTGTTGAACGCACCCAACCTTCAAAAGACCCTTGCCGGCTGTAAGAGTTCATATAACGAAATACCCTTACAAACCCATCCTGTAAAATTTCTTCTGCTTCCTCCCGGTTGCGGGCATACCACATACATACCCCCATCATTTTGCTCGCAAATAAATGATAGAGTTTAGCCTGCGAAGCTCTGTCGCCTGCGAGGCAGCCTCGTATGATCGTTTCGGTGCTATCGGACAAAATGTGGTTGGTTTGCTGCATAGACATACAACCGGGAAATTTTGGTTGGGTTAAACCTGGCTGTTTATAAAAAAAGTATAAAAGCAAGACTACTCAGCAACACTGTAGAGAATCTGAATTATTAAAATTCCAGGAAATAGATAGTGTATAGAAATCGATATTGCCGAAGTATCGTTAGCTCCGGGTCAGTTATAATACTCCTCAGAAGTTCTTTTTTTCTATTAAATAACACTTGTTAACAAAGAGATATGATCACAAAAAAAGTACAAGGTTTTTGTAGTATATCCAACTCACCCAACCCTTTTTTATTACTCAGTTGTCTAATAGCCAATATGCATTATTTAATCACATCAAAATGTATGAAAACTAAAAAAAGCGGTGGATGGATGTTGCTGATGTCTGTTGCACTCATCTTACTTATTGTCTCCTGCAACAAAGAAAAATCAGCTACCATAAATACCGCCCCTGCGGGTAAGCAAAGTGTATTGGTGTATATGAACGATGATCCTGTTCCCCATCTCCTGAAAGTGCTGGTAGATATACGGTATGTGGAAGTAAAAGTAGATACAGGTTCAGTTCATCACGATGACGATTATTACAACGACGACCATGATGGTGATAATGACCATGAAGACCATGATCGTTTCGGGCAATGGGATACCCTGAGCGTAACATCCCGTATATATGATTTATTAAAATTAAAGAACGGCGTGGATACATTGATCGCCAGCAGCTATGCGAATATTGGCAAGATTACCAAAGCGAGAATCACATTAGGCACAAATAATACCGTCTGGATAGACAGTACACACTCTTATCGGCTTCCGTTTTGTGATAACCGGCCATATATCTACGTAAAGGTCAGGAGCAATACTATTGACACATTGCCTACTGGCCAGGTGAGAATAAGAATAGATTTTGATGTAGCCAAATCAGTTGAATTTGATAGCGGCGGTTATTGCTTTGAACCCGAATTGAAATGTTATTCTGATAATACAAGTGGTAAAATTGAGGGCATGGTAAAGCCCCGTGAAGCACATGCCATGATAAAAGTATATAACAGTACGGATACGGCTTATGCTATACCTGAGGAAGACGGTGAATTTAAAATAAGGGGGTTACAGCCTGCCAGCTATTCAGTTTTATTCAAAGCTACAGCGCCGTACAGGGATACTACAGTAAATAATGTGCAGGTACTGGCAGGACAGAAAACAACGATACCTGTGATTACACTGCATCAATAAGGTAAAGTGGTGGTTAGGTTTAATAATACCGGTTGCAAAACCGCAGCCGGTATTTGTTTGCCCAAACTTTTTTGAATGAATTGCCGGACAGCATAGAGAAAGTATAAGTGTGCAACGCCGGCAATGTTTGATACCAGTAATGATGCAGGAAACAAAAGGACAATAAATATTTGTTAAACGAAAAAGCAAATCATGGTAATTCAGGATCTGTACAGCATCTGTTATTCCCTTTACTCCATAAATAACGCACATGTGTAAATTGATGCTAACTGCTATACTGATTTCCCTTACCGGAATTTGTTTTTCGCAAAGCAGTTATATCATTTCCGGGAAAATCACTGAAGATCTTACCGGCAGACCGATGCAGAACGCTACGGTACATTTAAAAGGAAGCAGCTACAGCACTATATCAAAAACCGATGGCAGTTTCCGCTTGCACATCAACGAGTGGTATGACAGTTTAGAAATTACCAGTGTGGGTTTTGAATCCTTTACACTTTCCTTAAAGCATGGACAAACAATGAATCTGTTTATTCATATGAAAAATAAAATAAGTGACTTGGGCGAAGTCGTAGTGGGTGCTTCAAAGAAACCAGGAAAAACTTTCATGGAAAAAGTGATAGACCATAAATCCAACAATAATCCTTCCCGTTTTCGGAGCTATAGCTATCAACGATACACCCGTAATGAACTAGATCTTGACCACATTGATTTTAAAAAGTCAAAAGGCAATGGTTTAAAAAGCCTGTTGATGAAAACCTATGCCGGTCTGGACAGTGCGGCCATTGATGACAAAGAGCTGCCTATTTACTTTGCGGAAAGGCTCGCTAATAATTATCATTCTGTTTCACCCAATATTGACCGGGAAAATATCATTGCAAAAAAGAACCTCGGTCTAAAAACGGATAACCTCCTGAGCAAGCTGGATAAATTTTACTTCAATTTTAATGTGTACGATGACTGGATACCCGTTTTTGATCAAACTTATGTAAGCCCCCTGAACTCAAACGCCTTTACTTATTATAAATATTTTGAAGGCGATAAAATGGCTTCGGATAATGGCGATACACTGCAACAGATCCGTTTTACACCCCTACATACATTTGAAAGGGCTTTTAGCGGAACGCTTTGGATAAATACTGCTACACTGGCTGTTGAAACGGTGGATATGCACCTGAGCAAAACCGCCAACCTGAATTTTGTAAACGATATAAACTACAGCGAAGATTATAAACAGGTATATGACAGTACTGTTGATAAATGGGTGTATATGCCCTACAAATTTTCTTCGGAAGTAAAATTTGAAAGCGGACTTGCTTTATTAGGCATCCCGGTCCAGGAGAATAAAAACAGTGTAAAATTTATTATCAAAAATACGACTGTAACAAATAAAATTAAACTCAACACCGGCGAACCAGGGGATGTAGTAAAAGGGCTTGTAAAGAAAGAACAAACTACGAATTGGGAAAAACCGGAAATATTCTGGCAACAAAACCGCCCCGATTCGCTAACGAACCACGAAAAGAATATTTATAAAATGGTGGATTCTTTGAAAGAGAACAACCGCTTTCAAAGGGATGTAAAACTGATAGCTTTTGCCGGTACTGGCTACTGGGATTTTGGCAAATATGTTCGCGTGGGTCCATATTCATCGTTTGTCAGTAAAAACCCGATTGAAGGCTGGCGTTTTCGCCTTGGCTTCTGGACAATGCCCGGCATCAGCAAAAAAATAAACCTGTTTGGTTACGGAGCGTATGGAACCAAAGATCAAAAACTAAAAGGAATGCTGGGCCTTAAATATGTATGGAATGAAGCCAGGTGGACCAAAACAACCATGAGTTATGGCAGCGACTACGATTATATTATTGACCAGGATGATGAATTAGACAAAGACAATATCATCAACTCGATGCTGCGTAAAAATGTTCCTTTTACCCGGATGTATATCAAGCAGGCTATGTTGAAACATGAGCAATATCTATCTCCAAACTTTACAGCAAAAGCCTCACTCAGTTATAAAGAGCTGAATCCTGTTTTCGATTTTAAATACCGGCCCATCAACCCGGCAATAGATAAGCCTTATGACAGTGTTTTTGAAAAAAAATTGCCAGTTGCTGAAGCTTCTTTCGGAATACGCTATGCCCACAAAGAACGTAGTACTATTCTTAATTATGACAACTTACGGTTGGGGACATTTTCACCTGTACTTTATGCAAACTATACCTATGGCTTTGAGCAGGGTAAAGCACAGTTTGAGTTTCATAAAGTAAATGTTGGTATTGAGCAGCGTTTGCGTTTACCCCCCAAAATGATGTTGTATTACAAACTGGAAGCGGGTAAAATATTTGGTGCTATTCCTTACCTACTGCTGAATATACCTGCAGGTAATGAATATTATGTGGCCAGTAAATACCAGTTTAACACCATGGCACCTTATGAATTTGCCGCTGATAGATATGTGAGCTTGCACACAAGGTTTAACCTGGGTGGAACATTGCTCGACAAAATTCCGCTGCTTCAAAAATTAGGATGGCGGGAAAGGTTTTCATTTAATTCATACTGGGGTGATATGCGTAAGCCGAATATTGACTATAACAAAAGCTCCAATTTTAATCTCATCGGCAAAGCTCCGTTTATGGAAGCCAGTGTGGGGATTGAAAATATTTTTCATGTATTGTCCATAGAATATTACCGGAGATTAAATTATCTGAATAACCCTTACGCAAGAAAGGATGGTATTTACCTCGGTCTCACATTATCATTTTAAAGCCCGCATTATGAAGAAAATTAGTTTTCTGCCAGTATTGCTGATAACGCTGACAACGTTTGCCGCAGCACAACACTGTACTAATGATATTTCTGGCCGTTGGATGAGTACAGAGAAAAATATTGAAGTGGAGATTTTTAAAACAGAGAAAGAATACAAAGCAAGAGTTACCTGGTTTGATGACAGTGATGATAAAAGCAGACCAATGAATATAAGGTGTGACAGCAAAAACCCCAACAAATTACTGCGTACAAGAAAAATTATTGGGCTGGAAGTAATGCACGGGCTGGTGTATAATAGTGAGGACAATGAATGGCATGGCGGAAGAATTTATGATGCCAGTAGCGGTAAAGACTGGAATGCAAAGGCATGGCTAACAAGCGATGGCTGTTTAAAAGTAAGAGGGTTCTGGCATTTTGAATTTCTCGGGCAAAATATGTGTTTTAAAAAAGTTTTATAAACCACCAAAATAAAATGAATCCTATCCAACAATTCTTAACTGGTCATGGTCATCAACTTCAGCTATGGGTTTTCGTAAGCCTGTTTATCCTTAGCTGGAATATTGAGAATGTTGCCGGTATTATTTTTAATTATAAAAAATGGAAACATGCATTTACCAATGGCCCCTTTATACTCACCAGTGTGCCGGGGCAGTTGCTGCTGGGTTTTGCCTTTATAAAAACTATTGAATGGACAACCCAGCATCAATTTGGTTTTTTATACTACCTGCCGTTCAGTAAAACTCCTCTTGTACTTTTTATTATAACATTTGTGTTTCTTGACTTTGGGGAATATGTTTATCATGTAACCATGCACAAAGTAAAACGATTATGGATGTTTCATATAGTACATCACAGCGATCCCGTAGTGGATGTGTCCACGACGCTTCGGGAGCATCCGGGAGAAAATATCATTCGTCTTTCCTTTACTCTGTTCTGGGTTTTTATCAGCGGGGCGGCATTCTGGATTTTGATGCTCCGGCAGATCATCCAGGCATTTACCACATTGTTTGCTCACATGAATTACCGCCTGCCAGAGAAAGCGGATTCAATAATTGGGTTGGTTTTTATTACTCCTAATCTGCACCAGGTGCATCATCACTATAAGCAACCTTATACCGATTCCAACTATGGCGATGTATTAAGTATCTGGGACAGGTTGTTTGGCACATATAAGAAGTTACCCGCAGGTGAATTGATTTTTGGCGTGGATACCTACATGAAAAAGAAAGAGATAAACAGTTTTATTTCACTGGCTAAACTGCCTTTTGGAAAATACCGCAAAGCCAACAATGATCATCAACCTATACAAACTGATAAAGAACTATAACATGGAGTATGCATTACCCAATAAATTAAAGTTATGAAATACGTTGCAGTAACAATGCCTTTGTTTATCCCTGATATTATAGATTACATAAAGGGCCGGGATGAAGTATGTAAAATAGTTTTAACAACCTGCAGAAAGCAGGCAGGGGAAAGGGCCGAACCCGTTTCACTTCAAGCAAAACTTTTCATGGAGCTTAATTTTACGATTGCTGAGCTAATTACTGTTATAATGGAAACCGGCAAAGCAGTCATGATGAAGTTTTCCTACAGCCTGCTGCTTCAACAGGATGAAAGCTTTACGGTGGAAGATCTGGCCGGGCAACTGTGGAAGTATATGTGCAGGGTCGTTAAAAACAACTGATCGGCATTTCTCCGTGAGTTTTAAAGAGATTCTTTTAAAATGATGATAATCAAATAATATGTCCCTGATAAAAGTGCTTGGATGGGGCTTGGTAATAAGTTTTCTCGGGTCGTTGCCATTAGGTGCTTTGAACCTAATTACTACTTATGTATCGGTCTCAAATGGAATAAATGCAGCATTTGCTTTTGCAGCCGGTTGCATTATTTCTGAATTGATTTTTGTACGCCTGGCATTAATTTCAATGAAATGGATAAGCCAGCGGCAGAGACTCTTTAAAACTCTTGAGTGGATTGCTATTATAATAATTCTTGCATTGGCCCTTTTTAGTTTTAACGCTGCAATAAGGAAAACAGATTTTTCATCGGCGATGCCTGCCCATATTGAATACCCTTTCTGGTCAGGCGTATTGATGAGTGCTTTAGATCCCATGAAAATTCCATTTTGGTTTCTTTGGAGTACTTTTTTATTGGGTAATAAAATACTGCTTCCCAAAGAAAATTTCTATAACTATTATGTTTTAGGAATCGGGTTAGGCTCATTATTTGGGTTCATGATATTTATCTATGGCGGAAATTACCTTATTGGTTCTTTCAGAATGCACCAGGATGTTGTGAATTGGGTGATCGGGAGTATTTTGCTCAGTACCACTATTATTCAATATTATCGGTTAACTCACCGCAAAGAACATGAAAAATCCATAGCGCCATAAAAGAAATTGCTCAGTCGTTTGCTCTCTGAATAAAATACTGCCAGCTATTGTGCAACTGTTATTCGTTCTTGTTGCTTTCTTAAATACTATTCAACTTTTATTGTTAAAGTCTAATGTAAAATTGTGGAAACCGCTGTTGAACTGGTAACTGATAGTATAATGATAAATGGTGCAGATTTTTTTTATAATTTCGAGGCCGAGACCAATACTGTTACTGTCGGCGCTTTCCTTATGAAATCGCTGAAATAACTTATTATCATCAAGTGTTTTTTCTTTTCCGGTATTTTGAATAACTAATTTCCCCTTGCTAATGCTAATCATTATGGAACCCTTTTCATTATTATGACGAATAGAATTGCCAATAAGATTGCTTACAAGTATTTCTATGAGGGCCCTGTTTACAGGTAACACCTCATCCTGGGTTAAATAAAACTGTATATTCAACTTTTTTTGCTCAGCTTGTGGTCTATACTGCTGAATAAATTTTTCTACAATTTCCCTGAGTGATATCTGTTCCTTTTCGGCAAACTGATTATTGTCTATTTTGGTTAACAAGACCAGGCTTTTATTGAGCCTTACCAGGCGCTGGCCAGCATCAGCAATTTCATCAATCAATTTAGCTTGATCTTCATTTAAAGGGGAAGTCTGCATCAATAATTCTAATTTGCCCTGCAGAATAGCTAGCGGTGTTTGCATTTCATGCGAAGCGTTTTCTGCAAATTCCTTTTGACTGGTAAAAGCAGAATAGTTTCTTTCAGATAATTGCTCCAGAGTACTGTTCAGATCATTAAACTCTTTTACGTTTGAAGTAGATAAAGAAAGTTTATTATGGTTTTCTACCCTGTAATTTTTAAGCGTATCCAATGTTTGATAAAATGGCCTCCATATTTTTTTAGTGAGATTGCGGTTTATCAATATTAAACCAATTAAGAGAAGCAGGAGCAGAATTATTTCAACGGTGAGGATTGCCTGGATAAGATTATCATAATCCAATAAAGAGGTACGGATATGCATCAGGTAAAATTCACTGCCTACCTGCATATTAGTAGCCAAAACCCGGTGCGGCACTATTTCACCTGAAACGCTGTCGAAAATTTCTACTGTATACAATGTGTCAAAAATGCGGGGGTTAGCACTTTTTGCAACAGCTAAGTCGTGATCTAAAAACTGGATTTGACTAAGTGTATTATTAGCTATGGCGGTTTTTAGTTTCGGAATAATTAATTCCCTGCTGGCATACAAATCTTCATCTATATCTTCTTTTACGATATCGAGCAAGAGATAATAAAAAACAGGAATACTAATAAGAAGTACGATGAATGAATAGATGAAGTAATGTCGTATTGTTTTTTGAAGCAGTTTCATTGCACAGAAAACTTATAGCCCATTCCGTAAACGGATTTAATATAGTCATCGCATCCTGCCGCTATTAGTTTCTTTTTTAAATTCTTCATGTGGGCATAGATAAAGTCGAAGTTATCAAATAAATCTGCCCCATCGCCTGATAAATTTTCGGCTATGGCGTTCTTAGATACAACCCTGTTTTTATTGGTAGCAAGATAAAGCAGCAGATCATATTCTTTGCGGGTGAGATCAACAGAAATATTTTTAACAGTAACAGTCTTAGCCAGCAGGTCAATTACCAGCTCATCAAATACGAGTAGTTGACTGCCGCTGAAACGGCGGCGGCGGATAACAGCTGCAATCCTGGCACTCAGTTCTGACAAATGAAAAGGTTTTGGCATATAATCGTCCGCACCAAGATTTAAACCGGCGATGCGGTCATCAATTGAATTTTTGGCAGAAATGATGATAACCCCATCGGTTTTATTATTAGCCTTTAATTCTTTCAGTACACTCAAACCGTTACCATCAGGCAAGGAAATATCCAACAGGATACAATCATAATCAAAAGACTCTGTTTTATCCATGGCTGTCCTAAAATCCGGTGCAGTTTCACACAGATAACTTTCCTGCTTCAAGTAGGTTACTATGCTTTTGCTCAGTTCTTTTTCGTCCTCAACTATCAGGATCTTCATGACCAAAATTTATCAAAATAAGGTAATGAATCTGAGTGAAATCTGAATTTAATTATTGTAAGCCGTTTAAACTAAGCCAATTTAAGCTTTAAGTCAAAAGAAAAAGAAGTGAATCACTTGTATGCCAACAATCGTAATACATTCATTACCAGCACCAGCGTTGAACCTTCATGAGCGGCGACCGCGGGTCCTATATTTGCAATATCCAGTATTGTTAATGGTATCAGTATTGCCACCATACCCAGGCTGATTATTAAATTCTGTCGGATGATAGCTTTGCTTTTCCTGCTTAATCCTATGGCAAATGGCAACAGGGATAACTTATTACCCATTAAGGCAATATCAGCGGTTTCTAAGGCTACGTCGCTGCCTGCAGCACCCATTGCAATGCCAACAGTACTTTTTGCCATTGCAGGCGCATCATTCACTCCATCCCCAATCATGGCTAGTTTATTTTCCTGTTTACGGAGTTGATTAATAGCTGATACTTTTTCTTCTGGAAGCAAGTCACCTTTTGCTTCGGTTAAGCCGATTTGCCTGGCGACCGCATCTGCTACCCGTTGGTTATCGCCGGTGAGCATTATCATTTTTTTAATTCCCTTCTCTTTTAACTGCTGCAACACTTCTGCTGCTTCAGATCTTGGCACATCCATGACACCGATAATACCGATATACTGATCTCCCTTTTTTATTATCATAGTAGTGTTACCGTCCTGCTGCAGTTGTGTTACCTGGCGGATCAGATCATCCGGCAACTGTGATTGATTAGCGTCTTTAAATAATTCATCATTCCCAATTGTGACTTTTTCGCCCTGGTATTTTCGTTCATAGAATCACTATAAATCATCCGTTTCAATATTCTGCATACTTGAATAGAGATAAAATGCTCCTTTGGAAACAATCTTAGTATTAGGTTGTAATTCATTTACCAATGTAATTTCTACAAAACCTAATTCTTCTACACCAGTCACTACTTCAATCATTTTGAAACGATACTTTTCCAGCACTTCATTTTTATTCTCCTGTTTGTCATTTGCATCTTTCCTGATTGGTTCTTTCTCTATACCTTCAAAAATAAAAATGTACGATTTGTCATTTGCCTTTACTATCGCATCTTTTGGAACTGCCTGAACTAATTGTTTGCCCGTTTCTATTAAGGCTGAAACATACTGGCCAGCAATGAGATTTAAAGGAGCTACATTATTTACAACTGCATGTACAACCACAGATTTATTCTGCACTTCAAAAGATTTATTGATACCAGTCACACTGCCTGACACCAGTTTATCTTTTTGATTGGTTAATATAAAGTTTACAATTTGACCTACTGATACTTTGGCTATGTCCTTTTCAAAAACCTGCAAGTCACAATAGATTGTACTGTTATTTACAATTTCCATTATAGGGCTTGAAGCATCGGTATATGTGCCTATACTTAATGTTATTTTACCGACTGTACCACTTATGGGTGTAAGCACCGGAACCTGTGTTATCAGATTTCCCCGTCTTATGCTTGATGGGCTTATATGAATTTGTTGTAACTGTTTTTCAAGAGTTGATAGTTTAGACCTCTCCGCTGCAAGGTTGGCTGATGCCTGCTGATATACTTTGCCTATACCTGCATCTGCTTCTTTTAAAGTCCGCTGCCTCTCATACTCCTGTTGCAGGTAAACAAGATTGTCTCTGGATGTAAGATAATCCTGCTGCAACCTGATAAAATCAGGATTTTCGATGGCAACTACAACCTGACCTTTACTTACCTGTTGACCTTCCACAACATTTATTTTTCTTATCACTCCACCTACCAAAGCATTCACTACCGCTTTGTTTTGAGGCGGTACAGTAAGCTGTCCGCTTGCCTTTACTACGCTGGTTAAATTCTTTTGTTCTATCGCACTTGTTTCAATGCCTACGGCTTTCATTTGCTCTGCTGTTACTTCTGCAATGCCTTCTTCCTTTTTGGTTGTATCAGTTTTTGTTTCCTTTGTAGTAACATTTTTACTTCCTGAACTTCCACAGGATGAAAGCGTAAAAGTTGCTGCAATAAAAGCGAATGTGGTCAATATATTTATAATTAATTTTTTCATTTTATTGTTTTCCATTTACATAGTTAAGTTCAATAATTGTTTGGTTGTATAAGTTGAGTGCTTCTAAGTATTTAAGTTTTGTATCAAAAGCCATTGTAAGATTTTGAATGTATTCCACATAGCCAATCTCTCCCAACTTGTAACTTATTCGAGAAATGCGAATGATTTCATCTGCCTGTTTTAAACCAATGGTTTCATAATAATCCAAACCTTCTTTTTGTTTTAAATATTCATTGTATTGGGTGAGATATTGTGTTTGCAAACCTGCTTTTGCAGCTTGTGCCTGTGACTGTACCAACTGTGTATTAATCTTTGCCGCAATTATTTTTGCCCGTTGTGCACCGAAAAATAAAGGAATGGTAGTACCAACCTGGAAGCCACCTATTCGTGTATTGGGTGTGTATTGTCTGTCAATTTTTGCAGGATTAAAACCTTTTATTAAAAACTGATGATAGTAGCCTAAATTAAAGTCTGGCAACCGTTTACTTTTTTCTAATTTCAATTCTGCATTAGCAACATTTATTTGCTGTTGATAAAAAGCTGTTTGCGGATGGTTTGATAATGAAGTATCAAAATTAAAATCAAGTGGAACTTTCACCAATGTTGTATCTACAGGTTGTAATGCTTCTTTGGTATTTAGCAGTTGTTGTAATATCAATTCATTGCTATGCACATCAAACTTTATCTGTTTTATCTGCAATTGTATTTCATAGAATTTATTTTGAGCTGCATATTTTTCCAAGTTTGATGTTTCGCCTACCTGTTGTCGTAGCTCTGCTCTTTCTTTAAATTTTTTGTAAATACTATCTAATGAATTAAGCAGTTTTATTTTTTCATACCCGAATTGAAAATTAATATAAGCTAACCGCACTTGCCTTGTAATATTAAAGATGGCGATGTTTCTTTCCCTTTGCGCTAACAGGGTTTGCTGCTGTAAAAGGGATGCCTGATTTTTATAAACAATTGGTAAAGCAAAGGGTTGTACAATGCCAATACTATTATCATTGCCGCCGCCTTCTGCCGCACCTTGACTAAGAACTAATTCAGTTCTTGGAACATCAAATGCTGTTCGTTGTAATGCCGTTTTCTGCTGCACTGAGAGATTAGCTGAATTTAATTGCAGGTTATTTTGCAAAGCCGTATTTAATGCAGTTTGCAATGTAATGGGTTTTGTTTGAGCATAACTGTTATTTGAAAACAGCGAAGTCGTTGCTATAAAAAATATTATTATAGTTGTTGCTTTCATGTTGTGTTTTTTTCCTTCGACGGAAAATAAAATATACAGAACAGGCAAAACGATTAATGTAAGAATGGTAGCTGTAATTAATCCTCCAATTACTACTGTAGCTAATGGCTTTTGCACTTCTGCTCCGGCTGACGTAGAAAGAGCCATTGGCAGAAAGCCAAGTGATGCAACAGAAGCGGTAAGTACAACAGGTCTTAATCGTACTAATGTTCCCTGCCTTACCCGTTCATATATATCTGTAATGCCTTCTTTTTTTAGAAAGTTAAATTGACTTATGAGTACAATACCATTTAGTACCGCTACCCCAAATAATGCAATAAAGCCAATGCCTGCTGAAATGCTGAAAGGCATTCCCCTAATTAGCAAAGCAAATACTCCCCCGATGGCGGCTAAAGGAATGGCTGTAAATATTAAAAGACTTTGTTTAAGGGAATTGAATGTGAAATAAAGCAGAACAATAATCAATAACAATGCAACAGGAACTGCAACGGATAATCTTTTTTTTGCAGCTTGTAAATTTTCAAACTGACCGCCATAAGTAGTATAATAACCGGATGGTAGTTTTAGCTTTGTTGCAAGTAATGCTTGTATTTCTTTCACTACACTTTCAACGTCTCTGCCTCTCACATTGAAGCCTACAAATATTCTTCGCTTTCCATTTTCTCTTGATACCTGCGCCGGTGCATTTTTTAACGTTACAGTTGCCACTTCACTTAATGGAATTTTACTACCATTTGGTAAAGGCACATAAAGGTTTTCTATATCGGTCATATTATGCCTCAATTCTTTTTGGAGGCGCACAACCATGTCAAAACGTTTCTCACCTTCAAATACCACCCCTGCCACATTACCTGCATAAGCTGTTTTCAGTATCATGTTTACATCAGAAATGCTTAATCCATATTGAGCAATTTTTTCACGATTATATTCAACAAGCACCTGCGGCAACCCGCTTATTCTTTCAACAAAAGGTTCTGTTACGCCATTTACCTTACTGATTAATGCTGCTACTTTATTGGATTGGCTTAGCAGTTCATCAATATTATCACCAAATATTTTTATGGCAACATCTTGCTTTACGCCGGATATTAATTCATTGAAACGCATTTGCATGGGTTGAGAAACTTCCCCGTTTAAACCTGGAATAGCTGCCAAGGCTTCTTTTATTTTTTCTATCATTTCTGCCTGTGTACCGGCTGTTGTCCATTCATCTTTTGGTTTCATTGCAAGCATCATATCACCACCTTCGATAGGCATTGGGTCGGTTGGAATTTCAGCAGATCCAATCCGTGTTACAGCTTGTTTAATTTCCGGTATCCGTTGTTTTAATATCTTTTCAGTTCTGGTGTATAATTCTATTGTTTGTGATAAAGAAGTTCCCTGACCTAACCTAAGCTCTACAGCAAAATCGCCTTCTTCAAGTGTTGGAATAAATTCTCCACCCAAACGGTTAAAAGTGAAATAAGTGATGACTAGTAAAACAAGAGAAAGAGCAAGAACTGTTTTCTTAAAACGCAAAGCGCCGTTTAAGAATGGTAAATACCAGCTTTTTAATTTATCTATAATGCGGTCGGAAATATTTCTTTTGTGTTCTGTTTTTTTACTTAAAAAAAGAGAACTAATCATTGGTACATAAGTAAGCGAAAGAAGGAATGCGCCAAGAATAGCAAAAGCAACTGTTTCAGCCATTGGGCGAAACATTTTTCCTTCAATGCCTACCAATGCAAGGATGGGGAGATAAACAATAAGAATAATTATTTGACCAAAGGATGCTGAACCCATCATTCTGCCTGCACTTTTAAAAACTTCATCATTCATTTCAGATTGAGTGAGTTTTCTTTTTGATTTTTTTGTATAGAGATGATGAAGGGTTGCTTCTACGATTATAACTGCTCCATCTACAATTAGGCCAAAATCAATTGCCCCCAGACTCATTAGATTACCTGATACACCGAACAGCAGCATCATAGAAAATGCAAACAACATAGCAAGCGGTATAATGGATGCTACAATCAAGCCTGCTCTTAAATTACCTAGCAAAAGCACCAATACAAAGATTACAATCAATGCACCCTCTAGCAGGTTACGCTTTACTGTGCCAATTGCTCTATCTACCAATTCTGTTCTGTCTATAAATGGTTCAATCGCCACGCCTTCGGGCAATGATTTTTGAATTTGCACCATTTTCTCTTTTACTCTTTTTATAACTTCATGAAAGTTTTCTCCTTTCAGCATTAATACAATACCGGCAACTACTTCTCCTTTACCATTATAAGTAACAGCACCGTACCGGGTTGCCCCTCCATATTGTACTTTAGCCACATCCTTTATAAGAACTGGAAAGCCGTTTATATTTTTTACAACAATCTTTTCTATATCACTTAATGTACGTACTTGTCCCAAACCTCTGATGTAATATGCATTGTTTTGTTGTTCTATATAAGAACCACCTGTATTTTCATTATTCTTTTCAAGGGCAGTAAATATTTCCGGTATGGTAATACCCATTGCATTTATCTGCTCATTATTAATAGCAATTTCATATTGCTTTACAAAACCTCCCCAGCCATTTATTTCTGCAATGCCGGGAGTTCCTGCCAATTGCCGGGTCACAATCCAGTCCTGTATTGTTCTTAAATCTGTTGCGGTGTATTTGTTTTCGTATCCGGGTTTGGGTTTAATTACATATTGATAAATCTCTCCCAAGCCAGTTGAAATGGGCGACATAGTAGGAGTTCCTGCATCTTTGGGTATTTCAGCTTCCGCTTCTTTTAATCGTTCGCCTACCAGTTGCCTTGCCCAATAAATATCTGCATCATCAGAGAAAACCACAGTTATAACAGAAAGCCCCGAACGTGAAATAGAACGGCTTTCAATAACTTTTGGAATATTAGCCAATGACAGTTCTATAGGCGCTGTAATGTATTGCTCCACTTCCTGTGTGCCGAGTGTAGGAGCAAGGGTGCTTATCTGTACCTGATTATTAGTAATGTCCGGCTGTGCATCTATAGGTAAATGTGCTGCTGAATAAACACCCCAAATAATTATGGCAAGGGTCATAAAACCTATGACCAGTTTATTGTTTATGGAAAAATGGATAATCCTATTAAAGAAGTTCATAAGAGAGTATTTAAAATTGATATTGTATTCTTAATAGTAGAATATTACTTTTTGAAAAGAAAAGATTATTTACTACTATCGGTTGCTTGAATTGATAAAAAGTATAATTCAAAATAGCTCGCACATCATCATTGAGATACCAATTAGTCCCTAATGTAATTGCAGTCAATTCATCTGTTCCCTTGGCAAGGCTGTTAACGATTGAGTTTGAAATATTTGTTTTTTCATACCTTGCCGCAACTTCAAAAGCTCCCCAATATCCTTTTTTAGGATCAAACTCTTTTTTTGGCTTGATTACTTCATTTCTTTTTTTATTCTCACCAGTTAAGAGGTAGGATGCAGAAATATAATATCCCTTAGAAATAAGATTGTAATTAGAAGTGTTTCTTTTGAGATTAGCAGCCTTATGATGTAAATATTCAGCCTTTGCCGAAAAATTTTTAATATACCATTCCAGGTCATAATTATAGGCAATAATTCTTCCGCTTTGATTTACGCTATCCTTAAAAGAAATCACCGGAACATCGTTATTTGTATTATAACTTAAAAAGCCATAATCATTATTCTGTAAACCATTAGAGATAGAACTGCCTAAGTAAAAATTGCTCAATACAATATTTTTAGACGTCTTGAAAGGAGCAATCACCAGCCTTCCTATTATCTGTTTGCCATTATTGTTTTCCTTTTTATTAAGCACCCTGCCGTTGAATAGTCCCACAGCATATTCCATGTAATGTTTACCATCCTCACCAAACATCATAATCCCTATATCTTGTGATGGAGAAAAATTCTCAATAAAAAAAGGTCTGCCGATAAAATCACTTTGGGAAGATGATTGCAAATTGGATAAGCTAAATGGAACTTTAAACTGCCCCGCTCGTATTTTAGCAAATGGAATATGCCTGGCTTCTAAAAATGCTTCGTAAAGTTCCGGCTTACCTTTGTCGAACCTGGCATAAAGCATATATCTGAATTTTTTTTGAAAAAAACCGGTAGCAACAAAACGGGCCCTGCGAATAAGAAATTCTGAAATACCTGGGCTTTTCCCTATTGGAAAATAAGCATCGAATTGAGCATAACCTTTAAATTTTAAAACGTCATCAGAACCAACAAAAAAATATCCTTCATCATAAATGCTTGGACGTGGTATAGTATCCTGGGCAAGAACTGAAACTGTTATGAAATAAAATGCGAGGTGAAATATAAACTGCTTCATTATTTATTTGCTTTTTAATAATTAAAACAGTAGATAAAAGTGTATTATCTACATAGCCGATTTAGCACCACGAATGGTTTATAAAAATTAAAAGCAAAAAATCATACTCGCCACACAGAATTGAGGAGAAAAAGTTTTGGGGGATTGTAATTTAAGTAAGAAGAGTACTCATTCCTGAAAGATGCTATAAAAAAATTATCCAGTAAGTGATAAGTAAGAAAGAGTATTGTTAAGGTGTGATTATTCTGAGCTTCGGGTGAAACGGTTGACTGAATGATAGATACTTTTTCTGCTTTTACATAAGTATCGTATTCATCAAAAAAGGTATTGCGGCATTCTCCAAAATTCATTTCCGTTGCTGAAATGAAAAAGGATATGCTTATTGTTATTAATAATATTTTTGAAAGGCACTTGACCATTGGGACAAAGATAAAAGAAAATTTATGAATGTTATAGCACACCATTTTAACGGTAGCTACTGTAAAACAAGTATTTCAAACTCAGGTAATATATCCGGTTACTATGTATAAATATCTGCCAGCAGTTCAGGGGTTCTGATATCTGATAGTCCCCAAGACCAATTTTTTTTCATTATACTGAACATACAAGTGATACACAACAACGATGTCATGAAATGAAAGGATGAAGCTGGCATCAAACTTTCATCCGTTGTATCCTCACAGCATTCAATATTGCCAGCAGCGCAACCCCCACATCTGCAATCACTGCTTCCCATAATGTAGCTACCCCACCAGCACCTAAAATCAATACAAACACTTTCACAGTCATTGCCATAATAATATTCTGCCAAACGATACTCCGGGTGATCTTGCCTATTTTGATCGCAGATACTATCTTATGCGGCTGATCGTTTTGAACTACCACATCCGCTGTTTCAATAGTAGCATCACTACCTAAACCACCCATTGCTATACCGGCATCTGCCAATGCAACTACTGGCGCATCATTAACACCATCACCAACAAAAGCGATATGCCTTCCTTCATCCTTCAGTTTCTGCACTTTCTCAACTTTACCTTCCGGTAGTAAATCACCATAAGCTTCATCAATACCAATCTTTTTTGCCACTTCATCAACTACAGATTGCTTATCACCGGAAAGCATCACTGTTTTAATATTAAGACTGTGCATGTCCTTTACTGCCTGTACTGCATCGTTTTTTATTTCATCGGCAATAGTAATGTAACCAGCGTAATGATTGTTGATGGCCGTTACAACAATAGTGTTAACTATCTTTTCTATCTCAGATGGATAAGATATATTAAATTTCTTCAACAGTTTAACATTTCCGGCGAGCATCTCTTTTCCATCAACGTTCCCTTTTAAACCACGACCTGAGATTTCTTCCACTCCTTCCACTTTAATACCATTCACAATATCACCGGCGTATTCGGCTACTGCCTTTGCAATGGGGTGGATGGAGTTCTTTTCCAATGCGGCTGTTAGTTTCACTAATTCTTTCTCATCTATATTAAACGGAACCACTTGCTGCACTTTAAAAACTCCCTTCGTTAGCGTTCCGGTTTTGTCCATTACAACCGTATTTACTTTTGTCATTACATCCAGGAAGTTTCCACCTTTGAACAAAATACCATTTCGGGACGCCAGGCCAATGCCTCCAAAATATCCCAAAGGAATAGATACTACCAATGCACAGGGGCAACTGATTACAAGAAAAACTAATGCCCTGTAAAACCATGTTTGAAAATTATAATCATCAACAAAGACGTAAGGAACGAAACATACTGCGACGGCTAAGAAAAACACAATTGGGGTATAAACCTTTGCAAATTTTGAAATGAATAATTGTGTTTGCGATTTCCTTGCAGTAGCATCCTGCACCATTTCTAATATCTTACTCAGCTTACTGTCTTTAAACAGTGCGTTTACTTTTACCTCTGCAACGGTGTTGAGATTTATCATCCCGGCTAAAATGGTTTCTCCTTTATACTTTGTATCGGGTTTGCTTTCGCCTGTTAAGGCGGCGGTATTGAAAGAAGCATTCTCTGAAAGCAGTTCTCCGTCTAAAGCAACTTTTTCTCCTGGCTTTATTTGAATGGTTTCCCCTAACTCTATAATTGAAGGGTCAGCAACAAGAGGTGCATTATTTCGTATCACCGTTACTTCATCGGGCCTCACGTCGAACAGGGCTTTGATACTTCCTTTTGCATTATTAACGGCTGCATCCTGGAACCATTCCCCGATTTGATAAAATACCATTACTGCCACACCTTCTTCATATTCTCCAATCACAAATGCACCGATGGTGGCGACACTCATCAACACGAATTCATTAAAAATATCGCCACGTTTTGATTTTCTGAATGCAAGCTCTAATACTTTCCTGCCTGCCAACAAATAAGCAATAAGGTTAATTACCAATGATGAGATTTTAGGTAATTCAATCCTGAATCCATATTCCAAAACGAGCAGCACTGTGAGAATGAGTAATGCCAATAGCAAATCCCAATGTGCCTTCCAGCCTGATTTCTTTTTTTCTTCTCCGGCGTGATCGTGACTGTCATCTTCAGGGTGGGGTTCTTTTCTTATTCCTGTAGTTTTATTTGCAGCAGTCTGAGCTATTGCTGCTTTCCGATGCTCATTGTGTATGTGTTCCATAACTTATTAATTAATAAAGAATGAAATAATACCTGTAATAATTAAAACCAGACCTGTAATAATGCCGGCATTATGTTCCCATTTATGCCAGTTTAGTTTCAATAGCCCTTTGTAAGCTATCCTTATCCAGACCAGCATACCTGCTATAGTAATGATGGCATACAAGGCAGCAATCATCGCAAGAAAGTACCAGCCCTTGCTACCTGCCAGCAGGAAATAGGCTTCAATTTCCATACAGGGAGAGAGAAACATGGCAATTACTAATGCCACGATAATAGCACCCTTGCTCTTTTTTTCAATTTGCTTTTTCTCCAGGTGAAAATGATGATGGGTATAATGCTGCCGGACAAAATACAAGCCAATGAGTATTAAGATTGATGGGCCAATTATTTTGGTAAAATCTTCAATATGTTCTGTAAGCTCACTGCCAATCAAAGCCAGCAGTAGTCCAATAACCACCGTGCTGATAACATGAGCCATACCTGCAATAAATGTAATACGGGTCGTTTCAGCAAGGCTCCAGCCTTCCTTTTTACCTATAGCCAGTACAGGCAACCAGTGATTGGGTATCACTGCATGTAACAAACTAATAAGCAGGCTTCCGATAAGAAGTGAAGTCATTGTGGTAATTTTGATTGATTAATGTTCGTGCTCTCCTGAATTCGTCATCTTCGCCAGCACAAAAAACGCCCCTTTCACTACAATCTTAGCGTCTTTCGGAATTGCTTTCAGCAAAGTGATTTCCGTATAACCCACATCTGTTGTGCCTTTAACTACGGGTATTTTTTCAAAGGTCAGCCCCCGCCCGGATGAACCCCGCCAGAATGATTCTTTCGGGCTGGCGTTCGGACGGGCTTTTTCTTCTTTATGATTTCCTTCTTCATGATGTTCTTCCCCGCCTGCCGGCAAGGCAGGTTCGGCATGTTCATCCGTTACCATAAAAATATAATCCTGTCCCGCAACGGTTACAATGGCATCTGTTGGCACGGCTGGTTTGCTTTCCCGGTTCAAACTTATGGCAGCGGTAATAGTCATGCCGTCAATGAGTCCCGTTTTATCGCCCTGCACTTTTGCATGTACGGTTACGGCTTTGCTTTCTCCTTCAAAAGATGAGCCCAACGAATATATTTGTGCATCGTATTCTTTGCCCGGATTATTGGTAAGCGTAAAATGGATAAGTTGATTATTTTTTAGCTTGGGTATATCCTTTTCATACACAAACAAATCCAAATGCAACCGGCTGTTGTCCACTATTTTGGCAACGGCTGTACTAAAATCTACGTAGCTGCCCATTTCCACTTTTACATCGCTTACCTCACCGCTTATGGGACTTTTGATGGACAGCACGGAAATCAATTTACCATTTGAAAGATTAGCAGGATTGATACCCATTAGAAGGATTTGCTGTCCGTAAGTTGATTTTGCCGTCCGCAATGTGCCCAGTTCCGTTTCAGCAGCCTGCAGATTTTTTAACGCTCCGGCATTGCCCGCATTCAATTCTTTCTGCCGCTTTACTTCCAGTTCTGCCAAACCAATCTTTGCACTCACATTCAGGTAATCGCTCTGTACTTGTACAAATTCCGGGTTGGTAACGGTGGCAATCACCTGGCCTTTGGAGACCCTGCTGCCGGGCTGCACCAGCAATGATCTTATGACACCCTTATAAACAGAGTTTACACTGGCTTTGTTTTGATTAGGCACTTTAAGCACTCCATTTGCTTTTAGCGAAGCGGTTAGTTGTTTTTGTTCAATACCACCCAATTCAATACCAATGCTTTTCAACTGTGCATCGCTAAGTGTGGTGGTGTTGGCGTTTTCATGTTCATCTTCATGCTCTCCTTCCCCTGTTTTTTTGAGTTCTTCGGCGCTTGCAGCTTCTGCATTGCCTTTGCCACTGCAAGAAATAAAGATCTGAGCAACCGCAAAAGCTGTTATAACTATAATTAAATACTTTTTCATCTTTAAATACTTTTTTTATTGATTGATGTAGTAATTGTATTGAATAACTGAATGGTTGTAGGCATTCAACACTTCCAAATAATTCTTTTGAATATCTATTGACTGGGTTAAGAATTGAGACAATTCCGCAAAACTTATTTCTCCTGACCGGTATGCCAGCGATGCGGCTTTTATGATTTCCTCAGCTTGCTTCAATCCTGTTGTTTCATAAAAAAATAAAAGGCTGTTATTCTTTTCCACTTCATTTTGTACCTGCGCCTGCTGAGTGGTGAACACCTGTTTGCCATATTCAAATTGCTTTTGTTGCACCGCCATATTTGCCCGTGCAACCTTTACTTTATTGCGATAAGCGTCTCCCCCCAGCAACGGAAATGCCGCTGTTACCGAAAAGCCGGTAAATGGATCTTTAGCTCCATACAACCGCTGACTGAAGAAACGCCCTGAGAACTCAGGCCTATTTTCATTTTTTATTACAGTAATCCCGGCATTGGCAATATTTATATTTTGTGTTTGCAAAGCCAGCGCAGGATGCATACTATCATTGGCGGCGCCATGCATTGTTAGTTTTTCCAACGGCTTCTGCACAGGCAATAGCTGTTCATTTGTGTTAAGCAATTGCATCAACGACTGTTGCTGAATTTGTATATCATTACTTATTTGTTGTAACAGCGCCTGCAATTCTTTCATCCGTACACTTGCTGCAATGCTGTCCAACCCGGGGCTATCGCCTGTTTGCACTTTTAATATTGCCGCTTCATTCAAGGATTTATAAATACTGTCTAAGCGATGAAACAATTGTTGTTTATCCTGTAAATACCAAAGCTGGTAATATACTGTTCGTACATCTCTTTTAATGTCCGCGTCAATAGCGGCAGTACCAGTCTGGTAATATTTCAATTGTTGTGTGTACAGGTTCTTTTGTGACTTGTACAAACCCGGCCATGCAATACTTTGTGACAGGCCAATTTTTAAGACGCCTTTGTTATCACTTTGCCGCATGTCTTCATTTTCAGCAAATACACCGGTTTTAGGCAATGCGGTTGCGGTATTTACCTGAAGCCCCCCTTTAATGACTTGCTGATTGTTTACCTGATATTGCAAATTGTTTTTTGCGGAAGTGATGGCTTCATTAATATCAATTCTTTTTGGCTGTTGGGCCTGTACAGTGCCAGAAATGGTTAACAATGTAATTATTGCAATAGCAGGGAAAGCTATTTTCATTTTCCATTTTCTTTTTGTTGAAAAAATGATATAGAGTAGTGGCAGCACTACCAGTGTAAGAAATGTAGCGGTAATCAATCCACCAATTACAACAGTAGCTAATGGTTTTTGTACTTCTGCCCCTGCACCAGTGGATAATGCCATTGGAATAAACCCTAATGAAGCAACAGTTGCTGTCATCAATACGGGTCGCAAACGAATTTTTGTTCCTTCAAGCACCCTTTGTATAATGTCCTTTATTCCATCTTTTTTCAATTGATTGAATGTGCTTATCAGGACAATGCCGTTTAATACCGCCACTCCAAACAAGGCGATGAAACCAACACCTGCTGAAATGCTAAAAGGCATTCCTCTTAACAGCAATGCAAACACACCACCTATAGCACTCATGGGAATGGCTGTAAAAATCAATAAAGCTTCTTTCATAGAGCCAAAGGCGAAATAGAGTAACAAAAAAATCAAGGCCAGCGCTACAGGCACCGCGATTTGTAATCTTGCCGATGCCTCCTGCAGGTTTTCAAATGTGCCGCCATAAGTATAATAATAGGCGGTAGGCAGAATTTTAGCAGCGTTCAGTTTTTCCTGTATCTCTGTTACCACACTGGCCACATCACGATCTTTTACATTAAACCCAACTACTATTCTTCGCTTGCCATCTTCACGGCTTATCTGTGCCGGGCCTTCTTTAAAGGAAACCGTTGCCACCTGTGATAATGGAATTTGACTGCCATCGGGGGTTGCTACATACAAATTGCTTACATCATCAATAGAAGTACGACTGGCGCTATCCAACCTCACTACCAAATCAAATTTTCTTTCGTTTTCAAAAACTACTCCGGCCGCCTCACCCGCAAACGCTGTACTGATCGTGTGATTAATGTCTTCAATATTCAAGCCGTATCCGGCAATCTTTGCCCGGTCGTATTGGATGGTGATTTGTGGCAATCCTGTGGTTCTTTCTACCTGTGGTTCTGTTGCTCCTTTTACTGACTGAACTATTTTTGCAACCTGCGGAGCCAATGCAGCTAACGTATCAATATTCTCTCCAAATATTTTTATTGCAACATCCTGCCGTACTCCCGTCATCAGTTCATTAAACCGCATTTGAATGGGTTGCGACGCTTCAAAGAAAACTCCCGGAATTATTTCTAATTTTTCAATCATCATTGCGGCCAGTTCATTATAATCTTTTGTAGTTGTCCATTCGCTTTTTGGTTTCAGCGTAATGATAAGGTCTGTAGCTTCCGGTGGCATAGGGTCCGTTGGTACTTCTGCACTACCTGTTTTACCTACCACCATTTCTACTTCGGGAAAAGATTTGATAATGCGGCTGGCCTGCATGGAAGTCTCCACACTTTGGGTAAGCGACGTGCCCTGCGGCAGTATGCAGTGAAATGCATAATCACCTTCCTGCAATTGAGGGATAAATTCGCCCCCCATTCTGCCAAAGATGACCAATGCAATTGCCAGTAATACTACAGCCCCGCTCACCACGGCATATTTCATTTTGATGGACCAACGGATAAGCGGTGCATACAGTCGTTGAAAGAATTGCATCAGCTTGTCGGCAATCGTTTTCTTATACGATATATTTTTAGACAGGAACAGGGCCGATGCCATAGGTATGTAGGTAAGAGAAAGTATCAATGCCCCCAGAATAGCAAAGCTTACGGTCTGTGCCATTGGCCGGAACATTTTGCCCTCAATGCCCTGTAAAGAAAGAATGGGTAGGTAAACGATTAGAATAATAATTTGCCCGAAGGCCGCCGAACTCATCATTTTTTTCGCACTCCCTTCCACGGCTTCATCCATTTGCTGCTGGGATAGCTTGCCCGTTATTTTTTTAGCCACTAAAAAATGCAGTGTTGCTTCTACAATGATAACCGCACCATCTACAATCAAACCAAAATCTATGGCTCCCAAACTCATGAGATTGGCGCTAACACCAAATATATTCATCATACCCAATGCAAACAGCATGGAAAGCGGAATGGCAGAAGCTACAATCAGACCCGCCCGAAGATTGCCCAGGAATAATACCAGCACCAGCAATACAATCAACGCCCCTTCAATTAAGTTTGTTTTCACGGTATTTACGGCTCGGTTTACCAAACTTGTCCTATCCACATAAGCTTCTATCTCCACATCATCCGGCATTGCTTTTTTAATGATTTCCATTTTGGCCTTAACCCTTTCCACTACGGCCGCGCTATTTGCCCCCTTAAGCATCATTACAATACCGCCTACTACTTCTTTTTCACCATTGTAGGTAACAGACCCATAACGAACAGCATTACCCAATTGTACTTCCGCCACATCCTTTACCAGAACAGGGATATTATTTACTTTTTTAACGACAATATTTTTTATATCATCCATTGAACCAATTAAACCAATGCCACGGATAAAATAAGCATTCGGTTTTTTATCAATGTAAGCGCCACCGGTATTTTCATTGTTCTTTTCAAGGGCGGAGAATATTTCGGCAATGGTTGTATTCATAGCCTTCAGGCGGTTAGGGTTTACCGCTACTTCGTACTGTTTCAGCAAACCGCCAAAACTGTTTACTTCCGCTACACCTGCCGTGCCATATAGTTGACGAGCTACAATCCAGTCCTGCATGGTACGCAAATCCATGGCCGAGTATTTATCTTCGGAACCTTTTTTGGGATGAATAACATATTGGTAAATTTCACCCAGGCCGGTGCTAACAGGGGCCAACTCCGGTGTGCCAATTCCCTTTGGAATTTTTTCTTCAGCTTCTTTCAGTTTTTCATTAATTAACTGACGGGCAAAATAAATGTTAATGTCATCATGAAAAACCACGGTGATAACCGACAAACCAAACCTTGATATGGAACGCATTTCTTCCAGATCGGGAAGGTTGGCAAGGCTTTGTTCAATAGGATACGTAACCAATTGTTCTGTTTCCTGTGCGGCCAATGTTGGGGTAAGTGTAATAATCTGTACCTGGTTATTGGTAATGTCCGGCACGGCATCAAGCGGAAGTTTGGATGCACTCCATACCCCCCAGATGATAAGTGCCAGCGTCATTAATCCGATAATGAGCTTATTTTTTATACTGAAACGAATGATTTTATTGAGCATAATTTTATTTATGAGTTGATACAAGACGATAGTACCTGATCATGATACCAGCAATAGCCATCAACATAATAATACCAAGCAGTATCATTGTTATTAATTTTGTAACCCGCATCCACTTTGGCTTTACAGGATCTTTTATTTTGCTGTAAGCAGAATTTTTACGAGTTGATGACTTTGATTTAGTCATAACCACAATACTTTAAATGATGAATTGTTGAAAATCCCCAATGCATGAAATGCACAGGAAGGTGAGGCTTAAGAAACTAATTGAGGCGGTTGCCAGATAGGGAGAGAAATCTCAATAATAGAAGCCCGTAAATAGGAAACAAAATTTTTCCCGGCCAGAAAATTGATAGAATTAACAGAGGCAATAATGTGATTGATTGAAAATCCTGCACAGCAGGTACAATGACAAAAAGGAGTACAGGCATCGTTGTGACCCGACTCGTTTTGTTGCGTGGGTGTTTTTAGAATTTCGGTTTTTGTCTTACCAGCCATCGTAGCATAGGCTCCATCAGCACATGGCTGGCAGCTAAGCGCTAAAACAATGAATGCCAAAACAAAAGCTATGATACGCATGGGTGTAAAAGTAAGGGGTTTTGTTGCAATTTTTATACTTCAAACACACTAAAAAGACAATATGGTTGCATTTAGGTGATTTTCTGATTTCGATTCAGACGAAGAAGCAATTTCCATCGAAGATTCTTTCTTACCGTTATTATAAACATTAGGCCATTATTATATTATCTTCATTCGCTGTACTTCACCGCATTCAAAATTGCCTGGTATTTCTTATTGATACCCTTTTGCCTGTAGCTTAAATAGTTCTGCATACCGCCCCTTTTTTGCTAACAATTCTTCGTGACTTCCTGCCTCTAAAAGTTCACCTTTTTCCAAAACCAAAATGCGATCAGCCATCCTTACTGTGGAGAAGCGATGGGAAATAAGTACCGCTGTTTTGTTTTTGGTTAGTGCTGAAAACCGTTGAAAAACTTCATATTCTGCCCTTGCATCTAAAGCTGATGTTGGTTCATCCAGAATGAGTAATTGCGCATCTTTCATATAAGCTCTTGCAAGAGCAATCTTTTGCCATTCGCCACCGGAAAGTTCAATACCCTGATTAACTCGTTTGCCTAGTGGTTGATCATATTTGCCGGGGAGCTTTTGCACTAAAAGGTCAGCAAGACTTTGTTTGGCTGAGTGTATAATTAGTTCTCTATTCTCCTTTTCCTGGATATTACCTACAGCAATGTTTTGTGAGACGGTCATCTGATAACGTATATAATCCTGAAAAATAACTCCTACTTGTTTACGCAGTTCTGCTAAATCATATTCACGTAAATCATAGCCGTCCAATAAAATGATTCCCTCGGTGGGATCATAAAGGCGAGCTAATAGTTTCACAAGGGTAGTTTTACTCGCCCCGTTTTCTCCTACCAAAGCCAGCTTTTCTCCAGCATGAAGAGTAAAGTTTAAATTACGATTTGCCCAATGCTCTGAATTTGCATAACGAAACCCAACATTTTTAAATGTAAACCCTTGCTTGATTGGATTTGGAAAAGGATGTCCATTCGAGGATAATTTTAACTTTGGCTGAATGTCAAAAAAGTCAAAGAAGTCTTTTAAATAAATAGCGCCTTGGGATACAGACGTAAATCGGGAAAGTATACCTTCCAGTAAGCTTCTTAACTGTCTGAATGAACCAGCCAGAAAAGTTAAATCACCGATAGAAAGTTTCCCTGCAATAGCTTTTGAAATAATAAAGATATAAGCTCCATAGTATCCCAAACTCCCAAGAATAGCAAACAATGTTCCCCACAAAGACCGTCTTTTTGCAAGAAGCTTGTTATCCCTGTAAAATTTATAGGAAAGCTGGCGAAAGCGATCAATCAAAAAATTTGATAGGTTAAAGATTTTTACTTCTTTAGCTGTTTCATCACTCGCTCCTACGTAACGAATATAATCCAGCTCCCTTCGCTCGGGTGTTTGACTGCGGCTAAGCGAATAATTCTTATCATTAAAATAAGATTCTGCAATAAAAGCAGGTAGCACAGCAATAAAAAGCAGCAGGATCAACCAGGGGTTGAAAATAATAAGTCCGGCAGCTAAAAAAGCCATCGTGATTAAATCCTGTACCTGACCAAGCACTTGAGAAAGTAGAATAGTGCGTCCTACTGTTTGCTGGCGTGCTCTTTCTAACTTATCGTAAAAAGTAGAATCTTCAAATTGATCAAGATCTAATACGGCCGCATGTTGCATGATCTTAATGGAAGTGTAATTGGAGAACAAATTACCTAGTAAACTATCCACCAATATGGTGGCGCGGCTTAAGCTGTCGGAAAAAATAGCCAGTCCAAATTCCACGGCTACTAATTGCCATAAGTATGCGTGTGAAGAAGTTTCTGAATCTTGGCTTAAATGAACTACCTGGTCAATAATTAATTTACCTACATATAAAATAGCTACTGGTATTGCTGATCGAATAATTCGCAAAAATGCGTTCGTAAGGGTAAGTGAAGGACTAGTATGCCATACTAGTTTAAAAAATCTTGGAAGATTATTTAACGCAGAAAATTTATCCTTTAACGTTATTTCTACCATTTCTTTTTATTTTATAGTTTCAATTGTTTACCGATAGCATCCCTGTTAATTTAAACACTCTGGTTTGCTTTCCTTACGCACTTCAGCCTTCAGTCTTCAGACAGATTAATAATTTATGATGCCTCAATTTTTACTTTCAGCAATTTTATTGAATTAATAAAAACCAAAGTATCAGGAAGCAAATGAATAGCTGCTGCTTCAACCGGGCCGAGTATTTTAAGCAACACAAGGATAATTCCAATTACATGCACCACACCAACACCAACAATAATATTTTCTTTAATGGTACGAAAGGCCCTTTTACTGATAGCTCTTGCTTTTGCAATTTTTTCTAATTTATCCTGCATTAAAACAATGTCAGCCGCTTCCATTGCTGCTTCGGTTCCCATTGCCCCCATAGCAATGCCGATATTTGCCTGTGCCAATGCGGGTGCATCATTAATACCATCTCCTACCATTGCTACTTTTGCCCCTTTACCTTGCAATTCCTTTACTATTTTTATTTTATCTTCCGGTAATAAATTTGCCCTGAAGTCTGTAATTCCAACTTGTTCAGAAACATGTTTTGCAGTTTCTGGATTATCACCCGTAAGCATAACAATCTTTTTTACCCCGCTTTTTCTAAGGCCCTCAATCATTTCTTTTGCTCCTTCACGTATAGCATCGGATATATAAAATATGCCGGCTAATTTATTATCAACCGAAAGATAGATTGCAGTATCAGTAAGGTTTTCCGAAGTTGTTAGAACCGAAACTTTACGTTCTGCCATGAAAGATTTATTGCCGAATAAAACAGCCTTGCCATCCACATTTGCTGAAACACCACGTCCTTTTATTACTTCAAAGTTTTCCGGCTCTCCATAGGTGAGTTTTAATTTGTCAGCATAGGTTAAGATGGCTTTTGCTAATGGATGACTGGAACGCCTGTCAACAGCAGCAGCCATCTGCACCAAATAATTTTCATCTAAACTCTTATCTATTATCTCAACATGATTGACCGTGGGACTGCCAACCGTTAACGTTCCTGTCTTATCGAAAACAATTGTGGTAACCTTGGCGAGTTCTTCTAAAAATTTTCCACCTTTTACAAGAATTCCCTCCCGTGCTGCACGGGCAATTGCAGCAATAGTAACAAGAGGTGTTGCCAATCCTAATTCAGCCGGAGAAGTAAATATCAGCAATGCTATTACTAGTCTTATATCACGGGTGTAAAAATAAACCGCACCTACAAAAATGAATACTACAGGGATAAGCCATGATGCCACTTTATCGGTGAGTTTTTCAATAGGAGCCTGCTCACTTTCTGCTTCTTCTACTAATGTTATAATACGTGAGAAAACAGTATCCTTGCCTGCTTTTGTCATTTGAATATCAAGTGCTCCCAATTCAACAATTGTTCCGGCAAACGCATCACTTCCTACCATTTTTTCTTGCGGAACACTTTCTCCGGTAATAGGAGCTTGGTTAACGGAGCCTGTGCCTCCGGTTACTTTTCCATCCGCCGGGATTTTCTCTCCGGCTTTTACCAAAATAATATCTCCGATTTTTAAATCATCTATTTGTACCGTTTCTTCTTTACCATCTTTTTTTACAATGGCCGTTTTTGGGACAGAGCCAATTAACTCTTTTATTGAGGCTCTTGCTCTTTCACCACTTGCACTTGCTATGTATTCGGCAATAAGGATAATCATTAACACTACTGATCCGGCTAGATATTCCTTACCAAGAACAGAAATGATCACGGCTATTGTAATAAAGATTTCTGTACCAATTTTTCGTTCCTTAATAAGATCAGTAAATGCTACTTTCACTAATGAGTAGAGGCCGAATGCCATTGCGCCCAGCAGAACAGGTAAAGGAATAACTTCTAAATAAAATAACAAGCTGGCTATCCCAACGGTTAAAATGCGTACAATTTCCCAGAGAAACTGGCGCGAGAAAAAGGTTTGTGTGAATGTCATTGTATGCAGTTTAAAAATAATTAATGGTCATAATTGGTATTTATATGAAGTTTCATGAAGAGGAAGACTAACACGAGTACCAGCACAATCAGAAAAATGGCAACTACCGTCATTAATTTATCATCTGATTCCGCTTTGTTGTTTACCCGTGGTGGTATAAATTTTTTCTTTTTTCGATGCCTTCTTGACTTCATGTTGGTCAGTATTGAGACTATACCATAATTTCTTATTTATTCATCTGCCGTATTCTTCATTTTCATTAAAAGATTGTAAGCTCCTTTAAATACAAAAGTTTTCTTTGATGAGTTATCATCAATAATAATTTCTGTAAAACCATTTTCTGTATTACCTGTTTTTACTTCCATCATCTCAAACTGATTATTTCCTTTTGCGATGAAAACATATTGTTTGTTTTCAAAACTTACGATGGCATCAGATGGCAACACTATTGCATCACTACTTTTTACTTCTATTTCTGCATTCATAAACATGCCCGGAATAAGTGTTTTATCATAGTTTGCGAAATGGCAATGCACTTCCACACTTTTATCATCAGAAAAATCCTTTCCGATTAAAATGATTTCGCAGGGATATTTTTTTTCAGGATTGCTATTGGTATAAGCTATCATTTTTTGCCCTATGAAAAGCTTATTGACATCTTTTTCAAATACGGCTAACACTAAATGTATGTCGGCAGGATTTACAATTTCAAACAGTACCTCAGCAGGGGGTACGTATTTGCCAATATTTACATTCACTTTTGAAACAAACCCATTTATTGGGGAACCTATATTGATACTCTTAGAAATATTGCTGATATTGATATTGGATGGATTAATGCCAATAAGTTTCAATTTTTCAGAAAGCGATTTTACCAAAATTTCCAGTGAAGTGTAATCAGCCAAAGATTGCTGGTACACTTTATCACTACTGGCCTTGCTTTGGTTCAGTTCTTTTTGCCTTTCAAATTCCTGTTTTGCAAAAACCAATTTTGCTTTTGCTGTTAAATAATCCTGCTGCAACTGGATATATTGCTGGTCTTCCATAATGGCAATGCTTTCGCCTTTCTTCACATGCATTCCAGGTAAGAGTTTAGTGGATTTCAAATATCCACCCAGCGGAACGCTGATTGAAACCATATTTTGGGGTGGTACATCTATCTTACCATTTACTTTTAAAATAGATGAAATAGATTTTTTCTCTAACATTCCTGTTTGTACACCTGCATTTTTTAATTGTGCATCGGTTAGTGTAACAATGTTTTCTGCTGTTTGAATTCCCGTTTTTTGTTCTTCCTTTTTACTGCCACCACATGCTGCAAGCAGTAAAGAAATATTCAGAAGGATGATTAATTGTTTCATTATTGTAAACTTATTTGGTGATAAAAGAATTGATTTCTACTGCACTTCCATTTCTGTTTTTAACCGCCTCGATATAATCGCTTTGTATGGTAACAGCCTGGTTGACCAGGAGCACCCATTCCAGGTAATTTATTTCTCCATTTATAAATTGTTTATTGGCTGTGCTGGTAATGAGGTCAGCATTTTTTAAGGCAGTTGTTTCAAAATATGATATCGCTTCTGAATATTTTTGATACTGTATAAGGGCTGCTTTATAGGCATTTTCAAAGTTCTTTAAATTAACTTCATAGTCATTTGCTACAACTTTTTCATAGGTTTTGGCTGCGTTAATTTTTGCCTTTTGTCCGTTAGTAAATATGGGTATGCCCAAACCGATTTGCACTGATTGAAAACGTGGTGTGCTGTTGTATTCTTTATTGTCTGCACCTGTACCCCGTATTCCCATTATATTGTACCCGAGTGTAAGGTTGGGTAACAATTTAGATTTTTCTACCTGTGTTGCCGCCGCCGCTATTTGCTGTTGCTGTTTTAAATACTCCATAGCGGGATGTGTCTGTAATAAAGTACTGTCCCTGTTTACCAATATATTTATCTTAAAGTCCTTTTCATAAGGGGAAAAAGCAGTATTGGTATTTAACAATAATTGAAACCGCAACTGCAGCAAATCCACATCCCGTTGCAATTGATTTAGCTGTAATCCTATTTGTCCCCGTTGATTTTCGGCAGTTGTTTTTTCCAGAATATTACTTTCACCTCTATTGAAACGCAGCATGGCTTTGCTCAAGAATTCGGAAAAAAGACTGTCAACTTTTTGTAATAGTTTTTCCTTTTCCTGCAAATACAAAAGAGAGTAATAAACCTGTGCCACTTGTTTTTTTAGTATAGCTTCATTTACACCAACATTCAGTACATTGCTTTTCCACTCTTCAGTTAACAATACTCTTTGATTGGCATACACTTTTGGGAAACTCATAGTTTGAGCAATGCCCAATCTCGTATCGGCATAAATACTATTAATTTGTCCAAAATCGCCTGTAACATTTGTGGATGGCAAAATCTTTGCTGTTTTTATTAATTGTTGCTGATACGCTGCTCTTAGCTTTTCATTTTTAACGGTTAGGTTATTTTTCAATGCCGTATCAGTAGCTGCCTGCAAAGTGATTGGTATTTCCTGATTAGCAGAAAAAATTTGTGCATTTGCCTTTTGAAAAGAAAAAAACATTATTAATAAAACTACTGTTGCAGCCATTGGCTTTTTTCTTTTAAATGAAATTCCTTTTTCAAACATCATGTATAAAATTGGTAAAACAAATAAGGTTAGAAATGTTGCAATGAGTAAACCTCCAATTACAACTGTTGCCAATGGTCTTTGCACTTCTGCGCCCTCACCTGTGCTGAGTGCCATTGGTAAAAAACCAAGTGATGCTACAAAGGCTGTCATCAATACCGGACGTAAACGGATTTTTGTTCCCTGTATAACTATTCTTTTTAAATCATGCAGACCTTCTTCTATTTTTAGGCGGTTGAATTCTGCCACCAACACAATACCGTTCAATACTGCTACACCAAATAATGCTATGAAACCCACACCTGCCGAAATGCTGAACGGCATCCCTCTTAAAGCCAATGCTATAATTCCTCCAATTGCTGAAAGCGGAATGGCGGAGTAAATAAGTAAGCCATGTTTTACAGAACGAAAAGCGAAATACAACATCAGAAAAATCAATAACAGCGAAACAGGTACAGCAATACTTAATCTTTGTCTTGCCGCCACCAGATTTTCAAACGCACCTCCATACGTAATGTAATAGCCCGGCGGCAATTTTATTTGTTGCTCAACTTTCTGTTGCAACTCTTTTACCATGCTTTGCACATCCCGTCCACGAACATTAAAGCCAACGATAATTCTACGCTGTGCATCTTCCCGTTGAATTTGATTAGGGCCTTCAATCACTTCCACCTTTGCAACATTATTTAATGGAATTTGCATGCCCTGTGCAGTGGGGATTAAAAGATTCTGCACATCCTGTAAGTTTTTTCGTTGCTCACCGCTTAAACGCACTACTAAATCAAAACGCTTTTCACCTTCGTAAACCGTTCCGCTGCTTTGACCTGCAAATGCCGTATTTACTACTTTATTGATGTCGGTGATATTTAAACCATACTGTGCAATAGCGGCACGGTTATATTGAATTACAATTTGCGGCATACCGGTAACAGCTTCTACATACAATCCGCTTGAACCTTTTACTGTGTTTACAACGCCTCCTACTTTATTTGCATACAATGCCAACGTGTCTAAATCCTCCCCAAAGATTTTACAAACAACGTCCTGCCTTGCGCCGGATATTAATTCATTAAATCGCATCTGTACCGGATATTGGAAACCGAAAGTAACTCCCGGCACATCTTCCAGGGCTTTACTCATTTTGGCTTCGAGTTCAGGATATGTTTTTGCTGATGTCCATTCGCTTTTATCTTTTAAAATAACCATCATGTCGCTTGCATCAATTGGCATGGGGTCGGTAGGAATTTCGCTGCTTCCTGTTTTGCCAACTACTTCTATTACTTCAGGAAACTTTTCTCTCAAAATTCTTGCACCTGTTGAAACCGCAGTCATAGAGGTATTAAGGTTGCTGCCTGGCAATACCCTTGTTTCCACAGCAAAATCGCCTTCGGGAAGAGATGGAATGAATTCACCGCCTAATTGAGTAAGTATAAAAACGGCAAAAGCAAAAAGGGACAATACTGATGCAATAACTGTTTTGGGAAAATGCAAAACTTTGTCAAGCGTATGCTGATAGATACGTTCAAGTCGTCCCATCATCCTGTCAGAAAAATTCCTTTTGTGAGCAATCTTTTTACTTAGAAATAAGGCGCTCATCATTGGGATGTAGGTGAGTGAAAGTATAAATGCACCCAACAATGCGAAAGCTACTGTTTGTGCCATTGGTTTGAACATTTTTCCTTCTATGCCTTCTAATGAAAAAATGGGTAGATAAACAATCAGGATGATTATTTGTCCGAAAACAGCGCTGTTCATCATGCGGCCGGCAGATTGTTTCACTTCTCCATCCATATCTGCCTGGCTTAACCGGTTGACTTTACTGAAATGTTTGCTATGTGAGAGCCGGTGCATAACAGCCTCAACAATTATCACTGCACCATCCACAATCAAACCAAAATCCAATGCTCCCAGGCTCATAAGGTTTCCACTTACGCCAAACAAATTCATCATGATTACAGCAAATAACATTGCTAAAGGAATCACCGAAGCAACCAAAAATCCTGCACGGAAATTTCCAAGAAATAAAACCAGTACAAATACTACAATCAATGCACCTTCCAATAAATTTTTAGAAACGGTACTGATAGAATTGTTTACCATTTTTGTACGGTCAAGAAAAGGGTCAATCACAACACCTTCAGGTAAAGTTTTTTTAATTTGCTCAATGCGTTCCTTAATATTTTTTATTACTTCATTGCTGTTAGCGCCTTTCAGCATCATTACCACAGCACCGGAAACTTCCTGTATGCCATTATAAGTCATAGCTCCATACCTGGTGGCACTGCCCAACCCTACATCAGCCACATCACGGATTAAAAGCGGTGTACCGTTGGCAAGATTTTTAACCACTATGTTTTGGATGTCGTCAATGGTTCCTATTAACCCTTCGCTGCGGATAAACAAAACAGTCGGTCCTTTTTCAATGTATGCACCCCCTGTGTTTTGATTGTTATTTTGAAGCGCATCAAAAACATCATTGATTGTAATATTGTTTGCCTTCAATTTGGCAGGCACAACAGAAATTTCATATTGCTTCAGGTATCCACCAAAGCTGCTTACGTCTGCAACACCACTAACACCCAATAACTGCCTTCGCACAATCCAGTCCTGGATAGTTCGCAAGTCCATTGCGGTGTATTTACTTTCAAATCCTTTTTTTGGACGAACCGTGTATTGATAAATTTCTCCCAGCCCTGTGGTAACGGGGGCAAGCTTGGGTGTACCAAAACCTTTCGGAATTTGTTCCTGCACCTGCTGCAACCGTTCTGTTACCTGCTGCCTTGCCCAATACACATTTGTTTCATCATTAAATACTATTGTCACAACCGACAAACCGAAACGGGAAAAACTTCTTATCTCTTTTAATCCGGGTATGTTAGCATTCGACTGTTCAATAGGAAAAGTAATGAGGCGTTCAACTTCCGGAGCACCCAATGCTGGTGCAATAGTGATAACCTGTACCTGGTTATCGGTGATGTCTGGCACGGCATCAATGGGCAATTTTTTAATTTGGTAACTGCCATAACCAATTAGGCCAATTATAAATAGACCGATAATGAGTTTGTTCTTTATGGAGAACTCAATGATTTTGTTGAGCATGTCTGTATAAATATTATTAATGTATGAAGCATGAGCCTTGAATAAGGCACAAAAAAACTGAACGGGGAAATTATTATCTGTTGTAAAACAGAAAATAAAAGCCATTCAGCTAAATAATATTAAACAGTGGGCGGACCCCGAAGTGAGGAAGAAGGAAAATACTTTTCAGGTGGTGGAAACACTTTGTAGCAGCCAAAATGCGTTTTGATATTGACTGGAAAATCATCTGATAGATAAGTAACTATTAATGCAGACAAGTAAGTAATGGGCAGCTCAAAACTATTGCTTTGACTATTTACCGGAACAAAGTTTTCATCCAACTGAGCAAAAGAAAATATACCGTGATGGTCGTCTTTATCATTATCGTGATGGTTAACACCTGCTGGCTGTTTTTCTTCATCGTGATACTGTTCAAGAGATACCGGGGTTTTAACATGATGATGGTGGGGCAGAGTACTATGTGCAAATACCGTTACTACGACAAACAGCAATAATATCTTTTGCAACACTTTTTTCATGAAATGCGAAATTAAAGGAAATTTGGGAGAATCGGCATTAACATAGAGGGCAAACGCATTAAAATTACCCTGCGTGAGCAAGAATAGCGGCTAAGTAGTACATTACTCCCTGCTTTCTTTCTTTTTGTTTTCATACTTAATTTTCTTGCCCCTTTTTTATGCTCATGCTGATTTATTAAATTCACTGCTATTTTACTTATAACGGAAAAGTTTTCTGCTGCATAACCCGCCCTTTTCATACTATTATCTTCGTTAAACGCCACATCCAATATCCAGTGTAAGTTGTTTTCTATTCCCCAATGTTCTCTTATGGCTTCATTGAACTTTTTTGCTGTTGATATTGCACTGCTAATGTAATAACGAACCTGGAATTCCTTTACCCCTGTTGCTTTTATGATTCGTTCGCTTTTGATTTCTATTAATGTTTGTAAGCCTTGCCAGTCCTCTGCTTTACATACCCATTCCATGGCTGTTATTATGCGGCAGGTACGCTTTTCTATCCTGCTGTGATCCAGGTTGCTTTGCTCATCTATCTGTTCTGTTTTGCCATATTTAAATGCATCTTTATATCATTCCAATCTTCGTCGCCACAAATCACGGCGGCTATGGTAATGAAAATAATGTCTATTAGTTTATGTTCCTTTTTATGTTCTTTGGTACGGGGATCGGGCAGGCAGCTAAAATGATCAACAATATTTGTCATGTTTTTTCTGCAAAAACCAACTTCTGTTCCAATAATCAACCTGTTTTTAATTTACCGGTGGGGATAACCTTAAACTTTTAATGCGTTTGCCCTGAGACTAAACTCCACTGATATCTTTTGAAAAGATTCTGGAATCCAAAACAAAACCCGCATTGCTGCGGGTTTGAATTGTGTATAATCAACCTCTGATAAAAAATTATAGTATGAATAAATTTATTTTTTTAACCCGGAATAAGCCGACTAATGTAAAGCTAAACAATCCATATATGAATATTTGATATAATTCTAAATAGGTTTGCAAATATAGGTTTCCATCTATGCGTTGCGTCATTATTGACGCGTTATTCGGATGAGTGGCCTTATTAGCCCGATAAGTAATGAAGGGAATTGGCTTATTTGAAAATATCTTTAATTTCCATGCCACCAAAATACGCTTCCAGCAATGAGGGATCATTAAAACAACGGTAAGTGTATAACAAATTCCATTTCAGGTATCTTATTTCTTCAATATAAAATCCATCAACCTGGTACAACATATACCTGAATATTCTACCTTCTCTTTCAATAATAAAACCTCGGTTATCAATACTCTGTTTTTAGGATATTGGGTGTAGTATACATATATAAGCTCTGGCGGTAATTGTATGGCCCGTTTCGAACATAATAAAACAGTATCAAAAGAAACGATTGTGCTGAAGTTGGGTACTTTTGAAGTTAACAATACTTCACACTGTTGTTTAAACCTTATAAAACATAGCGCATCATGATTTCAAAATTAATTATCTTCCGGGTACTGTTTCTTTCAATAACACTTTTGCCAGGTTTAAGTCTTTTAGCCCAAAAAACTGACAGCCTAATTGGGGCTGAGTATGTAGATAAATCTTTGTATAAAACCCGTGAAGTGTTGCCAGATGTTTATGGAGTACCGGAAGCAAATCTGGAAAAAAACTTAGTACAGGTTAAAGGCAATTTGTACAGGCATACTAACGGTACTTTACCTGCACTACATAGCGGACTTGTACTCATCACAAAAGAAGGAGCCATCGTCATTGATCCTGCACTTACCCAGGCAGCCATTTGGTTAAACGACGAAATAAAAAAACGATTTAATGTGCCGGTAAAATATGTGATATTAACGCATGGTCATTATGATCATGCCGGAGGTTCCCAAATATTTCAACAGGCCGGAGCCAAAGTCATTGTACAAAAAAATGGATTGGAGGCAATAATTGGCGAAAAGCTTCCGGTTGCAGTGCCTGATATCGTCTATGAAAAACAATTAACTATAAAATTAGGAAGCGAAACAGTTATTCTTAACCATATTGCACCAAGTCATTCAAACAATATGTCGGTCGTAACTTTTCCTGATTACAAAGCAATGCAGTTAACGGATATAGGCGAATCTAACACGATGCCCTACAATGATTTTCTCGATTTCTACTATGATGGCTGGATTGAAACATTGGATTGGGCTTTAAAACAGGACGTTAGTTATATTGATGTTGGTCATTATACCCCCGCTACTCTTGAAAATATAAAAGACCTGCGGGAATACATGATTGACCTGCATGCCCAGGTTTTATCACTGGTTCGTCAAGGTCAAAGTTGGGATCAGTTGTACCGCAATGTTAAGTTTTCAAATAAGGTAAAAAAATGGGGAGGGTTCGATAGTATGAGCAAGCTTAATATTGCAGGAATGTACCGTTGGGTAACAAATCACAGAAGGGGGGTGTGGTAATGAGCAATCGTACTTATATCGCCTACACAGGCCCGTTTCAATTATTTTTATCCATTTTTGTAGTCCAATAAAGATTGACTTATATGAGGATTTTATTCGTTATATTATTTTTTAGCGCTCAGGGGCTATACGCCCAGGACAAGGTTGAACGGGAGTACAAAATCAAACCTTCAGAGGTGCCGGCAAAAGCCCTTGATTTCATCAAAGAAAGCTTCAGCGAGAAAAAAGTAAATTGGTATATGGAGCAAAGTGCCAGCGGAAAATCCATAGAGGCAAAAATTCGAAAAGATGACAGGCTTTACAGTTCTGAATTTGATACCCTGGGTAATATTCAGGATATCGAGGTGACTGTGAATTTTAAAGAGATCCCGGAAGCGCTAAGACATATTATTGAGCGCAACATAGGTGAGCAGTTTTCACGCTTTAAAGTGCAAAAAGTACAAAAACAATGGATCGGCAAGGCTGCCGACTTGCAGTCGCTGATCAAAGGAGATAAGCCCAAGGCGAAGTATAAAACTAATTACGAAATCGTGATTACCGGGCGAAAAGATAAACACAGGGATGAGTATGAACTCTTGTTTAATGAAGATGGTGCGCTGATCAGACAACAGAAAATCATAGAAAGTAATCAACAGCATCTGATCTTTTAACTCTCATTCATGAAACGTTATATCCTATTTGCTTTTTTAAGCTGTGTCAGCTCATGCCTCTATGCTCAAAACCAGGTTGGCCTGTTACCCCAAATCAATACAGACGTCCGTCTTGGAAACGATTGGAAGATTAATGCAAAATTAGAAGGCAGACAGCTCTTTTTCCAGAATCCATTCCCCGCAGGAAAAAGTGAAACAAAATTCGAAAGAGCAGACCTGGAACTTGTCGCCAACAAAACCCTAAGCCCATCTACAACTGTTGGAGGCGGTTACATGCTCAGAAGATCAGATGGAAAATTCATCCATCGCATTATTCAGCAGTTTACGATAACTCAAAAGCTGTATAGCTCCAGGTTGTCACACCGCATCCGGACTGATCAGACACTTGAAAAAGATGAAGCCATACAATTACGTCTGCGTTATCGGTTAAGCTGGGAAAAACCTTTAAGTGGTTTAAAAGTTGACCCAAAAGAATTTTACCTTAAACTTAATAATGAGTACCTCGGAATGCTTCAGGACGGAAAGGGAGATCTCGAAATCCGCGGACTAGCAAATTTAGGATACAGTATTTCTGATAGCAATAAAATAGAAAGTGGCGTTGATTATCGTATCGAACGCCTAATACAAAAAAGTCCCGTACACAAAGTGTTTCTAAACATCGCCTTCTATCACAGCTTTTGACAAGCCTAAGGCATTGTTCATTCTGAACGCACCCCTGAGTATTTACACCACTCCGATAAAAATATGCATGGCCTTCAAATCTGGGTGGCATAGCCCAAAGAATTGAAGCAAATGGGTCCTGAATTTTTTCATGTTGAGCAAGAACAAATTCCGATTGCAGTACCTGATATTACCTATGAAAAACAATTAACTATAAAATCAGGAGGCGAAACAGTTATTCTTAACCATATTGCACCAAGTCATTCAAACAATATGTCGGTCGTAACTTTTCCTGATTACAAAGCAATGCAGTTAACGGATATAGGCGAATCTAACACGATGCCCTACAATGATTTTCTCGATTTCTACTATGATGGCTGGATTGAAACATTGGATTGGGCTTTAAAACAGGACGTTAGTTATATTGATGTTGGTCATTATACCCCCGCTACTCTTGAAAATATAAAAGACCTGCGGGAATACATGATTGACCTGCATGCCCAGGTTTTATCGTTGATTCGCCAGGGTCAAAGTTGGGATCAGTTGTACCGTAATGTTAAGTTTTCAGATAAAGTAAAAAAATGGGGAGGGTTTGATAGTATGAGCAAGCTTAATATTGCAGGGATGTACCGTTGGGTTACCAATCACAGACGAGGTGTGTGGTAGGCTTCTTTTCAACCAGGTAGTATCATAACGGCAGATTCTAAAAAAGCGACATTGCAATTGGGAAGTTTGTAAAGATTCCGGAATGCAAAAGAAAACCCGCATTGCTGCGGGTTTGAGATAAACAAAAACCTAACCTCTGTCTATAAAGTTCACGTTATGCGTTAATTCCAGATTTTTAAATCAAGCCGATGCAATTAAATCCGGTATCCAATCCTGTAAACGCTTTGCATATAGATTTCATATACGCATTGCACCATAATGGAACGTTATTCGATGAGTGGCCTTATTAGCCCGATAAGTGATGAAGGGAATTGGCTTATTTGAAAATATCTTTAATTTCCATGCCATCAAAATACGCTTCCAGCAATGAGGGATCAGTAAAACACCGGTAAGTGTATAACAAATTCCATTTCAGGTATCTTATTTCTTCAATATAAAATCCGTCAACCTGGTACAACATATACCGGAATTTTTTACCTTCTCTTTCAGCCAGGAAAACACCCCGTTCCCAAATGATCTCCATTTGTTCAAATGTTGAAAGCGCATTAAACAACGTTGCGGTCATGCGGGTAAATTAGTACATTTTATTCAGTCTGTGTTCGCTGTTGATATTATATTTAAGCCATGCAATCCGGCTTAAGGAAAATAGCTTACCGGCGAAAGTTCCCTCAAAAATCTATCCCATTATCCAGTATAAATTTCATCCAGGTCTTTCTATCCAGCCGTTCCAGAATAGCAAGCATTTTTCTTGCATGCTTTACCAGGTTATCAATGTCAGTGGAAGTTTTTATATCTGCATAAAAGGATTCGTTGAAAAAGGCAGTATGCTTATCTTTTAATCTATCTTTTTCTTCCAGCTTAATCTTACCTTTTTCATAACGATCATCCAGTATTTCCATGCAATACAACCATGCTTCATGAAGTGCCCATTTGGCTACAACAGCCATTTCAACAGGACTGGGATCCTCTGGTTGTTTAACGGTTTTTGTCATACGACGATTTGCAACATTTTAAATACCTGATTGGATAGTATCTCAAGAATGATAAAGCTGTAGTACTTCTAATGTACAAAATAATATTTATACGGGTTAGGTATTTCGTACTGCCGGCTAAATTTGAAGATTGCTCAGAATACAAATCCCTTTTTCAGGTAAGCTCCCAATGCGGTTGCAATGGCTTTTATAAGGTCAGCTATATCTTTTCCGGGAGAAATACTATGGGCCAGCAATAGCTGACCGTTTGATTCAATTAATACGTGATCGCCATAAAGTAACTTTTCCAATTCACCGTTCATAACGGTAATATGATATTCCTTTTTTACACCCAATTCTTTTAAGCGGGCAAGTGCCTTGTAGAAAATTCCTTTATATTCAAAACCTATGGATAATATGTTTGTCATAAACTGGATTTAAGCGTTAAAAAAAAGTGCAGTCAATCCTGGTTTCTTATAAAGGATGTAAAGATACATGCTACGCTTTTCTATAGGGTTATCTTTATGTAAAAGTTTATTGAATTTGATATGTCCGGTTTTTATCATGTATGCTTGATAAAAACAAAAAATTTTTATTAAGCTGCCTAAAACAAATTACTTATTAAAATAAAATACGGGCTTTTATTATATTTGTCTGCGGTAACTGTTTGAAAATACACCACTCCGGCAATCCCTTCTAAATCTTCTTCCTTTACAAAAGCTATACTTTTTTAATAGTAAACGGCTTAATCGGCGTATATAGTTGTGCATGAAAGTTCAAACGATAGCGAATTAGTTGAACAGCTCAAAAGCAATGATGAAGCTGCCTTTACCCATATTTATAATAAATACTGGGAAAAGCTGTTCGCTATTGGCTTTAGTTATTGCAGGCAAAAACAAATCGCAGAAGAAATGGTACAGGACGTGCTGATGAGTTTGTGGGATCGCCGCCATACGGTAGCCATCGCTAACTTATCCGCTTACCTGGCTACTGCCATTAAGTTCGCTGTTTTCAAACACCTGCTAAAAGAAAAACGGCGGACGGAATTATTAGCGCAGGGCTTATCTCCTGTTGTGTATATTTCCGAAGAAGAACGTATAGACGGGCGGTTCCTGCAGGATTATATAAATGGTGTGGTAGAAACGCTCCCCCAGCAGTGCCTCCTGGTATTCCGGTATAGCCGGGACGGCGAACTCAGCATTCCTGAAATAGCAGAGAAAATGCAGCTTTCACCCAAAACGGTAGAATCCCATCTTACAAAAGCATTAAGAATATTAAGACTCTCCCTGCGTGGCCTTCGTTTATGGACTATGCTTGCTGTTTTATCCTCTTTTCAATTTCCGTTATAACCAGATAGAAATCATTGCATCACTATTAATTGCTCTGGTTTATGCGGTATGATGCATAAACACATCAGATGGTAGCTGGAAGTAATCTTTTAGTTTCTGCGCCATCTTTAAAGTCAATTCCCTGCGCCCGGAAAGAATAGAAGATACATGCCCTTTTGTTCCGATCAACGGTTCTAAATCCTTTGCTTTCAATCCCCGTTCTTCCATTTTCAGTTTGATAGCATCAATAGGGTCCAATTCAGGCAAACGGATATGTTTATCCTCATAGTCTTTCACCAGCACCAGTAATAAATCAAGCTCATCTGATTGAGGTGTACCTTTAGCTGCCTGGAAAATTTCCATGGTGCGGGTAATGGCTTTTTTATATTGAGCCTCTGTTTTTAGTACTTTCCAGTTCATATTATTTCGTTTTATAGTTTAGTATGGCAGTATCAAATTCAATAGTTGCCGTATCAATCTTATCATACTCCTTGTGTGTTCCAAACCAAATTACGTAGGCGGCCAACTGCCGGAAATTAACTGAAACCACCAACCGGTAATCGTTTCCTTTTATATTAAAAATAACCCTGTTATTGGCTACTATACTTGCATTCCCATACACTTCTTTCAATGCATTAAAAGTAGGAAAAGTCATTTTTGAGAACTCATAGTACCATGTTAGCAAGGATGTTTTAGCTTTCGGGTACCTGTTAATATAATAAAGTATGGTTCCTTTAGCTATAATGTTCATAAGCCAAAGATAAGCAAAAGTTTTCAAATTGAAAACATTTTCTGTTTACGCTTTCCGGCATATAGGCTAAGCTAAAATCGCAGATGGCAGATGGCAGCAACTTTGTCTCCAGCATAACTATTTCTATTATTTTTTTAACCGGCTCAGGGTAAAACTTCCTTCATGGTACTTATTGGATGTAGTTGCCTTTAAGTTTATTGAATACACGGTATGGAACAAGCAGAATTTAATACACTGATAGAAAAATATATTAATGGCACAGCCAGCCCGGCAGAAGAAAAACAGTTGCTGGAATGGTACCGTTCTGCCAATCATAGGGTAGTAGAAGTTCCGGTAGATAATGAAGATGAGCCGGAACAATTGCGCACAAGGATGCTGAGCAACCTGCAAGCATATATTGCCGGTACAGATATACCTGGCACAGCTATAAAAACAAAGAGAAAGAATAGCTGGTTACAGGCAGCGGCGGCAGTCTTTATTATTCTATCAGGTGTGGCGGGCTATTTATTGTGGCAGCCGGCTCCGGAAAATAAAACGGCTACTACTACTGGAAAACAAATCATCAATGACCTGCCTGCCGGTGGCGATAAAGCTGTGCTTACACTTGCCGATGGCTCTGTTATTGTACTGGACAGCGCCGCTAACGGCACGGTGGCGCAGCAGGGCAATACCCAAATCATAAAATCAGACAGCGGACAATTGGTTTATACTATTAACTCCTATGAGGCCATTTCCGTACCGCAATTCAATACCATCTTAACTCCAAGAGGCGGCCAATACAAAATTATATTGCCGGACGGTAGCGTGGCATGGTTGAACGCCGCCTCTTCCCTGCGCTTTCCTACTGCTTTTACGGGAAGGGAAAGATTAGTGGAGCTAACGGGGGAAGGATATTTTGAAGTAAAAAAAGATGCTTCTAAAACTTTTATTGTAAGGCTTAATGAAAGTACAACCGTTAAAGTACTGGGTACAAAATTTAATATTAATGCATACAGCGACGAACCTTTTATTAATACCACGCTGCTGCAGGGGAAAGTAAATATTAGCTCCGGTAACCACCAGGCAGTATTAAAACCGGGGCAGGCTGCGGAGATTACCGCCGGTAAAACGCAAATAACAATAGCTGAGAATGCGGATACGGAAGCTGCCATAGCCTGGAAGGAAGGGTTGTTTAAACTAACGATGGCGGATTTACAAACTGTAATGAGACAGGTTGCACGATGGTATGATGTGGAAATAGTATATAAGGATGGCCTACCCGCGGTGCATATTGTAGGTACGGTATCACGCAACATGAGCTTATCCAATGTATTAAAGCTGCTTGAAGTAAGCGGGGTGCATTGCAGTTTGAATGGAAGGGTACTAACTGTATCGGGTAAATAAATGCAAAGCCTGTAAAGGATAGTATGGTTAAATCGTTTTCTCATGAGGTTAAGGCACTGATCAAGGGGGTGTTTCTACTCCCCTTTACATCTTAACCTGGTGATGGCACAAACGAAAACCGCTCCGGAAGCAACCCGAAGCGGCAGGCAGTTTGGGCTAATCCCATAAATAGTCGTGCGAAGGACTGATTATTCATTAACCCAAAACTGTAACAAAAGTATGAAATTACTATTTCGTGCTGGCGGCCTTTTATACCTATATAAAGGCAGCCCCCCTACTCAAATGCTGCTGGTTATGAAGATGACCTTATTACTTTTAACCGTAGCCTGCCTGCAGATCAGCGCCAGGACAAGTGGACAAACCATTACCCTCTCAGAAAAGGATGCACCGCTGGAAACTATTTTTAAAAAAATTGAGCGCCAGTCCGGCTATCATTTTTTTTACCGCTACGAATGGCTGAAGGATACCAAAAGGGTAAGCATTGATGTAAAGAATATTTCCCTTATCGCGGCGCTTGATATTTGTTTTAAAGACCAGCCTGTTTCCTACATCATCGTTGAAAAAAACATCGCTGTAAAGCTGAAACAAAATGCAACTATCAATAGTAATGAACCTGCTGCTATAACAGATGTAAAAGGAAAAATAACCAACGAAAAAGGCGAACCCATTGCCGGAGCTACCGTTATGGTAAAGGGGACAAGTCAGGTATCGGTAACCAACGATGCCGGTGAATTTTCATTTGCCGGTATTACTATAAATACTATTATCCAGGTATCCAGTGTTGGATATTTGAAGCAGGAAATAAATGTAGGAACAGACACTGATATCAAGATCGTTTTAAAACTGACAGATAACAATCTTACTGATATATCAATTCTTCTGAACGATGGATTTCAAGCAATTTCTCCTGAACGTGCTACGGGATCATTCAGTTTTGTAGACAACAAACTAATAAACAGACGGATTAGTACTAACATCCTTGATCGAATTGAGAATTTAGCCACTGGTGTATCATTTAAGAATGCTGAAGATGGACTCTTAATTCGAGGAAGAAATAGCATATTCTCTAATGTCTCCCCTTTGATAGTCGTTGACAATTTTCCATATGACGGAAGCATTTCCAATATCAATCCAAACGATGTTGAAAATATTACTATCCTGAAGGATGCCGCCGCAGCTTCTATATGGGGTGCAAGGGCTGGTAACGGCGTAATAGTTATCACAACAAAAAAGGGGAAATCATCAACTCCGCAAGTTTCATTCAATTCTAATGTTACTATGCAACAACGTCCAAAGCTTTTTAGTATGCCAATTATTTCCAGCTCAGACGCAATTGATGTAGAGAAAAAATTATTTGAGCAAGGGTATTATGATTTTGCTTTAGTTAACACCATTTCTCCAGGACCTTTATCTCCTATAGTGGAAATACTGGCGCAGCAAAAAGATGGTGTAATTTCCATCGAACAGGCAGATCAACAAATTAATGCACTTAGAAGTAATGACGTGCGCAGTGATCTTTCTAAATATTTCTATCGCAAGAGTATGTTGCAGCAACATTCGGTTAATGTCAGCGGTAATACATCCAACATTAATTATTATATGTCTGCAGGGTTTGATCGCAACTTGAATGATCTTGTGGGAAATGAGCTGAACCGTATTACCCTTCGTTCCCGAAATACATTTAAACTTACCAGGAAGCTTCAGTTAGATGCTGGGATTAATTACGTGCAGAATGATACCAAAGTAGGTGGTAATAATGGCATATATGGCATAAATAGTGGTAGCAAAGGGCTTTATCCTTATGCTGATATAGTTGATGATAACGGAAATCCATTAATACTGGCAAGGAATTACCGTTTGGGTTACACGGATACCGCAGGCGGTGGCAAAATAATGGACTGGAAATACAGACCTCTCGATGAAGTTGGGAGCACAACCACTACCAGTAAAATAAGGGATTATATATTGAATGCTGCAATCCGTTACCAATTATTTCCCTCTTTTCAATTGGAAGCAAAATACCAGTACCATAATTCTATAACAAATTACGAACGGGTAAATGGAACTGAATCATACTATACCCGCGATTTGATAAACAGGTTTTATCAGCCTGATGCAACAAATGCTTTCCCCGTTCCTAAAGGCGATATCTTGTATTTGAATAATTCGCAAATTACTTCCCACCAGGGAAGACTGCAAGCGAGCTATGAACAGGTTTGGAAAAGCAAGCATGAAGTGAATGCATTGGCTGGGTGGGAAATAAGAGATCTTACTACAACCAGTAATGGATATCAGATGTATGGCTATACCCCGGAAGGCAGCTATGTAAATGGAAATTTGGACTTTGTTACCTGGTTCCCCCAGTTTAATTATGGAGAGCTTTCGCAATATTTTACATCAAATGTGCCTAACCAGCAATCTGTAACTAAAACCCTTGACAGATTCTTATCATACTATGCGAATGCATCCTATAGTTATGACAATAGATATATTATTTCTCTTAGCGGCAGAAACGATGCTACTAATCTCTTTGGAGTAAGCACCAACCAGAAAGGTGTGGGGCTATGGTCTGCAGGGATTAGGTGGAAGTTAAACAATGAAAAATTCTATAAGATAAGTTGGTTACCTTATTTAAGCATCCGTGCTACATATGGCTATAATGGTAACTACTCCAGGCTTGCATCTGCAAAAACAACTGCAACATTTGTCACCAATGAATGGGGGGTGCTTTCCGCAAGTCTCCAAAATCCGCCTAATAAAAATTTGCGCTGGGAACAAGTTCGTATAGCCAATTTCGGCGTTGATTTCAGCAGCAAAAACGGCCGGCTATCTGGTTCCATGGAATATTATAATAAGCACAATAAAGACCTGATGGCAAGAGCACCCATTGATCCTACACTTGGAGTTATAATAGATCAGTCAAATACTTTTTTTGGAAATGTAGCATCCATTAAAGGCGAGGGCGTGGAAATAGTGCTCAATACCAAAAATATTACCGGGGAAAAATGGGAATGGAACACTGCTTTATTGTTCAGTTATGCATTTACAAAAATCACAGATTATTTGTTGCCGGCAACTTCCTCTGCAGAACGATTGTCGGGCTCTTCTTTTAATACTATTGTTGGCAAGCCTGTGTTTACCTTATATAGTTATCCTTCTGCAGGATTAGATCCAGAAACTGGCGAACCACGAGGGTATTTGGGTAAAGAAATCAGTAAAGATTACTATAATATTTTGAGCAAAACTAAAACAGATAGCTTGATATATAATGGCCCCATCCAGGCTCCTTATTTTGGTGCTTTTCGTAATAGACTTTCATACGCTAATTTTTCATTGTCTGTAAATATCAGTTACCGGTTCGGTTATTCTTTTCGCAGTACAAGTATCCTCTATGGGGCGCTTATAGGAAGCTGGACGGGACATAGTGATTATGCAAACCGTTGGAAAAACCCAGGTGATGAATTGACAACTTTTGTGCCTTCCCTTCCTGAAAGCCTTACCAGTTTTGATTATTCAAGAGATAGAATTTATGAACTTTCAAATGTATTGGTTGAAAAAGGAGATCAAATCAGGTTAGAGGACATCAGGTTAGATTATAATTTGACAAAGCATCAATGGAATAGGCTTCCATTCCAGCAAATAACAATTTATGCATATGCTGCGAACATAGGCTTAATATGGACGGCTAATAAAAGAGATATAGACCCCAATTACCCCGATGGCTTGCGTCCCGGCAAAAGCATTGCATTGGGATTGAACATTAGTTTGTAATTTTTTAAACACTGCAAATGAAAACCTTAATCATAAATTTTATATTGCTCTTATTATTTTCATCAGGATGCAAAAAGAGTGAATACCTTGATGCTGTTCCGGACCAAAGCCTTAGGATCCCTAACACACTGGAGTATTTACAGGCAATATTGGATAACAAGGAGCAAATGAATGGCACCATTGGGTTTCCCGTTGGAATTTCTCCTGGAATAGGCGAAGTAAGTGCAGATAATTACTACGCTTCTAAAACATTCCTGAAAATAATGCCTGCTTTAACTATAAGTACTTATATATGGAGTGATGATATATATACCACTGGATTAGGTCTTTTTAATGATTGGGCGCTTCCTTACCGGGCGATATATAATGCTAATATAGTTCTGGACGGATTGCAAACACTTGAAATAAGAAACGATCAACAGGGATTTTACAATAATGCCAGGGGCAGCGCTTTGTTTTACCGGGCACACATGCTTTACCAGTTGGCACAGGTATTTACGCCGCATTATAATGCTTTAACAGCAGAAAATATTCCTGGTCTTCCTTTGCGCATGGCATCCGATATTAATGAGAGAATTTCAAGGAGTACAGTTAAAGAAACTTACGACCAGGTAATCACTGATTTGTTGGAAGCGAGGTATTTGTTGCCTGTGAATGTGACGTTTAAAACCCGCCCCTCACTTCCCGCAGTATTTGCATTATTAGCAAGAACATATCTGACAATGGGTAAGTTTGAGGAAGCGTTAAAATATGCAGATTCTTGTTTACAGATCACGAATGTGCTTGTAGATTATAATAACACGCCTAATACATCTTCCTGGACTTTAAAAGAAACTAATGATGAAGTGCTGTTTACTTCAGCGTTGATATCTACAGGTGATCTTCTATATAATTATTTGGCAAGGATTGACAGTAACCTATATAAGTCGTATGAATCTGCTGATTTAAGGAAGGGCTTGTATTTTTCAGATGCATCAATTTATGGAGAGGCAGAAAGTTATTATTTCAAAGGATCTTATATAGGTGGAACAAATGCAGCCATATTGTTTGGTGGTCTTGCAACTGATGAAGTTTACTTGATCAAGGCAGAGTGTAATGCGAGGGTGGGAAATATTAAGGATGCAATGAGCTCGCTAAATGTGCTCCTGAGAAATAGATACGAATCAGGCTTATTTACTGATATGGTTGCTGGCAATATGGAAGAAGCGTTACAAATTATTCTACAAGAAAGAAGAAAGGAACTGATCTTCCGGGGGTTGCGTTGGACCGACCTAAGAAGACTCAATGCCACAGGAGAAAACATTACAATTATCAGGGAAGTAGATGGGATAAAATATACACTTCAACCTAACAGTGCCCATTACACGTTCCTTTTCCCCCCGGATGTGATGGCATTTCATCCGGATTGGGAGCAGAATCCAAGATAAACTTTTGGATGTTCAGATTTAAATGTGGTACAAGCAGAAACTGTTAGTGCCTGCTCACGCATATCATTATCATAAACCTTAAGTATTCAGTATGAAAATTATTCGATTAACTTTTAGCATTTTAACTGTCTTAGTGGTACAATGGCTCACCGCACAAACAAGTGCAATGGCACCATTAAAAGTAGGTGAACAGTCCCCTGATTACGTATTTGAAAAAATGTTGAATTATAATACTCCCACATCAAAAATTTCAGATTTCAGAGGGAAGTTATTACTGCTTGATGTGTGGTCGCCCTGGTGTGCCAGTTGTATTATGTCCTTCCCCAAAATGGACGCCTTACAAGAAAAATTCAGAGACAAAATACAGGTGCTGTTGGTAGGCGATGATGGCTATCAGGATGGAAGGATTCCAAAATATGTTAATAGTAAGAAAGGTACCAGCATGGAAGTAAAGTTGCCTGTGCCGGTTATAAAGAAAGGTGATGTATTCCGCAGGCTTTTTGATTGGACAGGTGGGTTACCACATGTAATATGGATTGATTCAACTGGAAAAATCATTGCCATTACAGACGGGATTGCTGTAAGTAGTGAAAATATTGCCCAGGTACTTAATGGCAAAAATCTTTCATTTACTACTAAAACTCCCATCCGTTTAATAGAAGGGTCAGATAATTTTTTATTAAACAGGTTACCGTTGTTTCCAGGAAATCCCGTCTATGGATCAGCCTTTTCAGGATATAAGAGTGAAATAGGTGTGCTATCTCCTATAGTATATTTAAATGATTCAACCCAAACCAGGGTATATTTTGCTAACAGGTTTTTGATAGAAAACTATTTAGCAGCATACAATGGTGCTCATCTGTTTCCCGACATCAATAGTGCTCAGAAAAGAGTTATTGTTGAAGATTCTGCTTTGCAGAAATACAAAAATCTTTATACTGAATTTAAACAAATGACTAATTGGGAAATTGATAAGTTTAATGAGCATAACCGCTTTAGTTATGAATTAAACCTGCCACCTCAACAATTTTCAGACATTGATTTATACAAATACATGATTGGTGACTTTGACAGATTCTTTCGTATTAAAAGCGGTGTCGAAAAAAGGAAAGTTAAATGTCTGGCATTGGTTCGTACTTCTTTAAAGGATAAGTTAAAAACTACTTTGAAGGAAGGCGAGCTTCCCGTATGGGAAATTGATTACAAAAAGATTAGTATGAAAGGGTATAAAATGCAGGAATTGCTTCGGCTATTAAATATATACATTAACACATCTTTACTGGCAGTAGACGAAACAGGTTATCAGGGAAAAGTAGATATAACTATACTTCAAAATGCTGATCTTAATACCTATATACAATTATTGAAGAACTATGACCTCGAATTAAAAGAGGTTGAAAGGGAACAGGAGTTCCTGGTTATAAAATCCGCAAATTGAATGTATCAGTAAACTGACTTATCACTTACAATAAATTTTTCGAATGTTATATAACAGATGCGGTATAATGATGGCTTTTGCAATCCTGCTATTAAACACATATTCATTTTCGCAAATAAAAGCGCCCCTTCCCAAAGTAAATGATACGACAAAGAAGGCGATTGATACTCCTAAAACCTTTGCACAGTTCATTCTCCCTGAAGCTAAAGTTGATTCAGGACTATTTACCGTTTATAACCAGAAAGACAGGTTTTTTCTTGAGATAAAGCCATATATATTGGGAAAAGATATATTAATGGTAAGCCGTATTTCAAAAGGTGGTGCTGATACGAGAGGGGCTGGCAACATGATCGGTTTTGCGGGGGATGAAATCAATAATGCAGTTATAAGACTTGAGCAAGGCGTTAAAAACAGAATTTATATCCGGCAATGTTCCTTTACTGAACGATCTAAAGATAGTACCAAAGAAATGTATCATTCTGTAATGAACGCCAATCTGCTTCCTATTGTTGCATCCTTCCCTATTGAGGCTTACTCAAAAAGTGGTGATGGATATATTATTGATGTCACTGATTATTTTAATGGCGATAATCCCATGCTATTTTTTTCTCCTCAAATGAAGGCAACATTAAAATTAGGAGCATTACAGGCAGACAGATCTTACATCTCCAAAATATCCAGCTATCCCATTAACACCGAAATAAGAGCGATAAAAACTTATGAAAAAGTTGCTGCGTCCGGAATAATGGCTATGTTTTTCCCAGATGGGGGCAGCAACTCCATAACTATCGAAGTTAACGTTTCTATCGTGCTGTTGCCAGAGAAGCCCATGAAGCCCAGGTATAATGACGATAGAGTAGGTTATTTCACCATAGGTTATAAAGATTTTGACCTGGATCCACAAGGTGTTAAAGATATTTTCCTGATCAAAAGATGGAACCTTCACCCACGAAAAGAGGATATGGAAAAATATAATAAGGGTGAACTTGTAGTACCAGAAAAACCTATTGTCTTTTACATTGATCCTGCAACACCAAAAAAATGGGTCGCTTCTTTAATACAGGGAGTAAATGACTGGCAGGTAGCTTTTGAGAATGCAGGTTTTAAAAATGCTATTCAGGGTAAAAGGGCTCCTACCCTGAAGGAAGACAGTACCTGGAGTCTTGAAGATGCGCGACATTCAGCTATTGTATACAAACCCTCTACATTAGCCAATGCCAGTGGTCCCAGCATAGCCGATCCCCGTTCGGGAGAAATTCTTGAAAGCCATATCAACTGGTATCACAATGTAATGTCGCTGCTCAAAGACTGGTATATAATTCAGGCTTCACCCAGTGACAAAAGAGCAAGAACTAATACGTTTAGCGATTCATTAATGGGACAGTTGATCCGCTTCGTCGCATCTCATGAAGTAGGCCATACCCTGGGATTACTGCATAATTTTGGCTCCAGTTCAACTGTTCCCGTAGATAGTCTTCGCAACAAAAAATGGGTAGAAAAAAACGGACATACCCCATCTATTATGGATTATGCACGCTTTAATTATGTAGCTCAGCCGGAGGACAGCATTGGAGATTCCGGAATATTTCCCAGAATTGGTGACTATGATAAATGGGCAATTGAATTTGGTTACAGAATTTTTCCAGAAAACGAAACACCCGGGGCGGAAAAGAAAAGATTAAACCATTGGGTAATCAATAAGCTCCAAAATAAAAGATTATTTTTCGGATATGAAGGGCTTAAGGCTTTGGATCCAAGGTCACAAAGCGAAGCAGTGGGTGATGACGCCATGAAAGCAGGCCATTACGGCATTAAAAACTTACAATTTATTTTGCCCCATTTAAAGGAGTGGGTAACAGAACCCAACGAAGATTATTCAAGCCTTGAAAAATCCTTGGAGCTTTTGATAAGACAGTACTCTATATATATAAATCACGTATCGGTAAACATTGGAGGTCTATATATTACGCCAAAAACTACTGATCAGCCAGGGGATATATTTGAATTAGTGCCTAAAAAAACACAAAAAAGAGCACTGACTTTTCTTGACAAGCAATTATTTACCACACCTTTTTGGTTGATTGAAGGTGCCAGCGTTGGTAAGGTAAGAGTCAATATTGTAAATGTTATAGGCCAAATCCAAAAACAGACTTTAGATCAGTTGATGGGAAAGGAAAAGTTGAATATTTTAATTCAATATAGAATACTAAATCCAAAAGATTCTTATGATATAAATGACTATTTCAGTGATCTTAAGAAAGTAATCTGGAGCGAATTATATCAACATAAACCGGTGGATATATTCAGGAGAAATTTACAAAAAACATATCTGTCAAACTTACTTTTACTGTCGGGACTTACACCGGTTAATACTCAAAGAATTTCGAGTATGACAAGTGAATTTTCAGTTATAGAAACGCAAAGTGATCAAACTATCTCTGACATGGCAAGTATTGCCAAAGCTCAGGTTATTCAACTCAAATCGGAAATTAAAAAGGCAATACCACAAAGGAATGATTTGAAGAGCAGGCAGCATTTGCAGGATGTATTAAACCGGATTGAAAGAGTTTATACCAGTAAGGAATAAGCCTGAATTAAAATTCCTTAATATTAATAACAAATAAAAAGGGATAATTTTCAAACTACCCCTTTTTATACATTTCCATTAATGGTAAACTATACTATGGATTTGTACGGCATATCCGGACCTGTATAGTTGCCGAAGTTGTAGGTATCCAGTTATTCCCCGAAGGAGTAAAATTGGAAGCATTAGCTAAGTATCCAACCGCACATAGAAAAGGAAGTCCTATCGCACATCCTGTAGCTGATTCTTGTTGTTGCTGTGTGCGGGGTGGCATATCTGTAAGTGGATTTTCACTTGATTTGGGACGAGGTACCAGATCCGAAATATTTACAGTCCCTGACGCGCAACTGATTGCCTTACCTGGTTGCACCTCAAACCAAACATATTGTGTTTGCACTTTTTCATTTTCTTTTGGTTTCGGCTTACCATGATCAATAAAAGCCATAGTGCCTAATGCGATGGCAAGGGCGAGAGTGCCCAAAATATATTTTTTCATTTTATAAAGGTTTTATTTCAGGAAATTTATTAGTTCTATACTCTTTCTTTACTTATAAAGACTTCATATAAATTCTTTAAGAGAAGGTGACATAACAGCTATGGCGGATGCGCATTGCCAAAGAAGGATATTGCTGGCCTACCATATACAATTATTGAAAATAGTAGCTTTCTCATGGTTATGGGTTTACTGGTAAACCAAAAGGCAGGCACCGCTAAAACGAGTGTGGTGTTAACCTTAGCAGTGCCATGCCTTAAAGAACATTTGGTGTTTTTAACCTTACTTTATCCTGCGCTCATTTAATACACTAAAGTTGCATACGATTTTCGTGCAGATGCAACATTTCTATGTGCATACACAACATTTTTTTGCAAGACAAAAAAATACAAAACGCTTATAACCAGTTATTTCATTTTTTTAGTAATGTGCAGATAGCGAAAACTATGTGCATACAGCGTTGAGCGCTGAAATTAATGTTGCCTGTTTATTGGTTAGGTTGAAGGGAATCTTTATTTTCATAGCACCTTAATCGTATGCAAATACAACATCTATTCTCACTAACTATAACCACTGCTATTCCCAAACCCCGTTGGAAATTTTTTTTGTTTCACCTGATAAAGCAAATTACAAGTATCGCTTTTTTCATGGGCAGAATTATAATACATACAGCAATAAGAAACTTGAAGGAGGCAATCTCAGCTAAAAAGAAACAATGAACAGTGTTTTATTATTATCACCTGTAAAGTTCTTTTTTAAGCTGATTTGTACGATATGTAAACCCTTACACCACGATTGCTTACCAGCTTTTAGCAACCCTTAGCAATGCAACTTAATAGCCCTACCATAGCCATTGTGGACGATCATGCTTTATTTCGAGAAGCAGTATGTAGCTTTTTAAGAAGAAAGGGGTATCCCGTAATCATGGAAGCCCATCATGGGAAAGATTTATTAAATCAGTTGGCAGTTATGGACAAGCTGCCAGATGTATGCCTGCTGGATATTGATATGCCGGTCATGGACGGCTATCAAACAGCTTCTATACTGAAAGAAAAATACCCTACAATAAAAATTCTGGCAATGACGGTGTTTAATCATATAGAAAAAAGGGAGAACATACTAATGCTTGGCGCGGATGGTTTTTTATTGAAAAGCAACAAACCCGAAACATGGATTGAAACAATTAAAAAGGTGAACGAAATACAGCGTTAACATTTTAGTTTTTTGATCCCCCGCATTCGTTTCTCTATTTAGCTTCCGCTGCGATGCTTACATCGTTTATGGGTGTTGACAACAAGGAAATGATTGTTTAAATTCCAACTCTACCGACAATTTCGTGTCCGGGAACAATCGGCCATATAGTACCGCCAAAATCATTTCTAATTTGGTGCAAATCGGAATGGCAAATACCACAATATAAGATTTTAAATTCTACATCGTGGGCTTGTACAGCTCTACGATTGATAGTCATTTCTTGTAATGGCTCCGTAGCTATTGTTGTACCGTATGCTTTTACTTGTTTTATATTCATTTCTTTTTTTAATCTGGTTTACTAATACCTACATTTTCGTTTTTATGCAAATCAGGATTTTTGATAATTGTTGCAACAAAAGCAGCAATGCTTTTTCTTGATATTGCGGAGCCGGCTTCAGGTTCACCTTTTTGTGTAATTATATAGTCAATTTCATTTCCGTTGGAAAACCAATCCGGACGTAAAATAGTATAATCTAACGCCGATGCTTCTATTACATCTGCAAGTTTCCTGTATGGAATTAAAACTGATTTTAAAGGAATAACATAAATACCAATAGAGCTAATGGCAATCACTCTTTTTACGCTGGCTTCCTGCATGGCTTTTACAATGTTTGTTGACATGGCTTCCAGGTTACCGGCAAGATTTATGTAGACGATATCCTGACCGGTTACTGCATTTTTGATATCTGCGAAAATCATAACATCACCTTCCACAATTTTGCAACCTTCGGAGATGCTTTTGGAAAGTCTGTTCTTGTTTCTGACAAACAATGTAAGTGCTGTATCTGGTAATTGTTTTGCTGCTTCAATTACATTTTGTGCAAGACTTCCGCCTGCTCCTATTATCAATATCTTTTTCATATTCATCAAGTGGCTAACTACCTCAGTTATTATTAATTCCTGGCACCTGTAATTTTTATACCGGCAATTTTTTCTGTAAACGCTTTTAATTCATCACCGGTAAACTCATAATTTGCCGACCAAAGATTTTCCTGCAAATGTGCTTGTTTCGTAGTGCCGGGTATTGGCACGATCCATGGTTTTTGTGCCAACAACCATGCTAATGAAACCTGCGATGCTGTTAATCCCCGTTGATTTCCAAAATCTGCAATCGCTTCTATCAAAGGCCAGTTGGCTTTAACAACTTCGGGTGTATAACGGGGAAGGCTATCCCGGTTGTCGTTATCAGCATCATACTTTGTAAGTGGGTTTATATAGCCGGTTAGCAATGCTCTGGCAATTGGGCTGTAGGGCACAAAGCCTATACCCAATTCCTCACAGGTATTTAAAATTTCTCCTTCGGGGTCTCTTGATATTAATGAGTACTCTGTTTGCAATGCAGTCAACGGCTGTGCCGCATGAGCTTTGCGTATGTTAGCCGGGTCGGCCTCACTTAATCCAAAGTTTAATACTTTGCCTTCTTTAATTAAATCTTTTACAGTACCTGCTACATCTTCAATTGGAACAGCAGGATCAATACGGTGTTGGTACAACAAATCAACATAATCAGTTTTTAATCGCTTCAACGATTGCTCCACTACTTCTTTTATATTAGCTGGTTTGCTGTTAAAGCCAGACAGTTTTCCATTCTGGATATTAAAACCAAACTTGCTGCAAAGAATAATTTTCTTACGAAAGGGCTGAATAGCTTCTCCCACCAGTTCTTCGTTTCTCCATGGGCCGTAAGCCTCAGCCGTATCAAAAAAGTTTACATTCATGTCGTAAGCTTTTTGAATCAAAGCAATCATCGGCTTCCGGTCTGGAATAAAAGTTCGGTGCCAGCTCATGCCCATGCAACCAAGACCTAAGCCATAGTTTACTTTCAGGCTATGTTTACCAGTACCTAAAATCCGTTGTGTAGGTTTTTCAGGCATGCTGCTGTCCTGATTTTTTTCTTTGCCTGAAGCAGTATTTAATAAAGGTGAGGCGAATAACGATGCCCCAATTAAACTACCTGCTTTTAAAAAGCTTCGGCGATTATTTGCTTCCATAATTTTTATATTTTAATTTTTAATTAAGTTGATTTTCTGCAACCACTTCTTTATTTCTGTTTGCACCTGTTTTTCCTTTTCAGCTTTCATTACAAATAATATCCCGTCCCTTTCCACACCGCCTTTAGTTGAAAAGCCTTCCAATACCTTGCTATTCGGGCATAGATGCTTTACCGTTTCAAAACTACTCCCAACACCATAACCTGCATTGGTATTAAACGGAACAATGGTTTTCCCGCTTAAATCATATTGCTTTAAGAAACTTTTCATTGGCGGCGGCAATTTCATTCCCCAGGTCGGAAATCCTACAAATACCACATCGTACTTTTCAATACTGTCAATCTTTGTTTTTAAAGGTGGTAAATAGCCTGTTTCGTTTTCATCTGCTACCTGTTGCACTGTTACTTTGTACTCCTCTGGGTATGGCTTTTCCAGTTCAAGTGCTACCAATTTGCCGCCTACGTTTTTGTGAATGATCTCTGCAATTGCCTTCGTATTATTCGTTCGGGATAGATACACAATCAAAATTTTTTTATCGGCTACTGACTTTTGTATTTCTACAGACGTCCGTTGAGCATTAGAGCAGGATGATACTAAGCACACCAGTAGTATGTAACAGCAACAAAATATGGTTTTCATAATGATTTAAATTGAAAATTTACCTGCCTGCTTACTATATCTACTTTTTAAAACGTAGTAGCAACAGACTTCATGATAATCCATTTTTCGCCACGTTTTTCAAGATGCATCGTTTGTTGCAATCGCCAATTATTTCGTGAGCCCCAAATACGGGCATCAAGTATGTTTTGACCAACAAATATGGCTTTGTCTCCATCTATTTTTACTGACGTTTTCACCTCTTTATAAGAAAAATATTTCATTCGCTCATTTTCAATCTCGGCGTACCATTCATCTTTTGGCTGCACATATCCGGTAATGTGGGTGAGTGTGAAATGTGGATCCAAAATCTTGTCCATTGCTACTGTATTTTTATCAATCATCAACTGTGTTAGTTGGCGGGTTACATCAAGTACTTGCGATTTGTTGTTATCGATTTCCATAGCGCCTCGTGTTTTTGAATTTGTTTGTGAACACGCTACAGTTGAATTAAAAATGACTGTCAGAAGCAATAATTTTATTAATGATTTCATGATTATTTTTTATTCGGTAGCGGGCTTTTGCCATGTGTGCCCAAAGAACTTGAACCAATATTTACGCCTATGTCGTGTACAGCTATCAAGGCTTCTGGGGCACGTTTTCCTTGTATTTCAATTTTAGCAAAACCAGTTTCAAGTTCTTTCATATCCTCATCAGTAAGTTGAACATTGATAGCACCCATGTTTTCTTTCATGTGAGCCGTATTTGTTGTGCCAGGAATAGGAACAATCCAGGGTTTTTTCGCCATCAACCATGCCAATGCTATTTGACCGGAAGTTGCTTCTTTACGTTTACCAACAACAGTAAGAAGGTCAACAATAGGGCGATTATGAGCAATAGCTTCCTTTGTAAAGCGGGGGAACTTAGCAGTTACTCTTAAATCTGCGGTGGGATGTAAGATTGTTGAAGGCGTAACCTTTCCTGTTAAATAACCCATTCCTAAAGGGCTCCACGGCACAAAGCCAATTCCTAATTCTTCGCATACCGGCAACACTTCATGTTCAGGGTCTCGTGTCCAAAATGAGTATTCGTTTTGTATAGCAGTAACCGGGTGTACTGCATGAGCTCTTCGTATGGTGGCGGCCCCTGCTTCTGAAAGTCCATAATGCAAAACTTTTCCTTCCTGGATTAAGTCTTTCAACGTGCCGGCTACATCTTCAATTGGTACGTTTGGATCTACTCTGTGTTGATAGAATAAGTCAATACGGTCAGTTCTCAATCTTTTAAGGCTTTGCTCGGCTACCCGCCGAATAGTATCTGGTCTGCTGTCAAGTCCTAATCGCTGACCTTCAGGAGTTACATTAAATCCAAACTTAGTAGCAAGTACTATACTATTTCTAACTGGTGCGAATGCTTCGCCTACCACTTCTTCACTGTAGAAAGGCCCGTAAACTTCGGCAGTATCAAAGAACCTTGCCCCCTCATCATAGGCTGCTTTAAAAAGCTTTATTGCTTCCTGTTTCTCAACACGAGGTCCGTAAGCGTAGGCGATATTCATACAGCCAAAGCCAAGTGCAGTCACTTCGAGTGTGCCCAATTTCCGTTTATTGCCCTGCATAGATTTCAATGTATTTTTTTGACTTTGATTAGTTGTTTTGCAAGAAGAAAGTAAAGATGACCCAAGTACCAAAACTCCTGCCAAATATGTTGTTTGGGTAATAAAATCCCGACGACTGAAACTGTTATTCGATGGTTTATTTTCTCTATCGTTTTCATTGTTGTTCATGTGGCTGCTTTTTCAGATTTAAAAAATTAAATATCATTCTTAATCGTTCCTAAGAACTTTACCATTGCCGGGTCACGGTGATCAAAGAATGCACTTACTTTTTGATCAAGCGTTGCAATCAGAGCCATATCTTCTTCGCTTAACTTAAAATCAAAAACGTTGAAATTTTCTTCAATTCTTTCTTTGCGTACAGATTTTGGAATAGCAGCTACTCCTCTTTGAGTTAGCCAACGGAGAACTACCTGGGCAACCGATTTATTATATCTTTTACCAATAGAAGTCAACAGCTCATTTTTGAAAATTTCATTCTTTCCTTCTGCAAACGGGCCCCATGATTGAATTTGAACACCGTTTTCCTGCAAGAATTTTTGTGTTTCTATTTGCTGATGAAAAGGATGTGTTTCAATTTGGTTAACCGCAGGAACGATTTTGTTATGAACGATCAAGTCCATTATTCTATCGGGTTGAAAGTTGCTCACGCCGATGGCTTTGACCTTTCCCTGTTCATACAATTCTTCCATTGCACGCCATGCACCATATACATCACCGAATGGCTGATGAATGAGATACAAATCAAGGTAATCCAACTGTAGTCTCTTCAATGATTTTTCAAATGCCTTCCTGGCGCTTTCGTAACCTGCATCCTGTATCCAGAGTTTTGTGGTAATAAAAAGCTCTTCTCTCGCCACACCACTTCTTTTAATCGCTCTGCCAACGGCTTCTTCATTCATGTAAGCGGCGGCTGTATCAATCAATCTGTAACCGGTGTTGATAACCTCGAACACACTCCTTTCACATTCTTCTGCATCTGTTATCTGGTAAACACCAAAACCAAGAATAGGCATTTTAATACCGTTATTTAATGTTACGTTTTCCATTTGATTATATTTTTTTGAAAATTATTTTGTCTATTTATTTTGTTTATTTTTCTGATAAACCAAGCAAATCCTCATTCAATCTTGCACCTTTAAAAGTAATCGTTGCAAGTCCACCTTCAATTTCCTGCAAGTCATTTACAGAAAGTTCTACAGCTACTGATTTGATGTTATCATCTAAGTATTCGATTTTATCCATTCCCGGAATAGGAACTATAAAAGATTTTTGAGCCAGTAACCAAGCCAGTGCAATTTGAACCGGAGTAGCATTTTTTCTGTTGGCTACTTTGGTGAGCAACTCAACAACCGGCATGTTTGCCCTGATTGCTTCAGGGGTAAAACGGGGGAAAACAGCACGTAAATCAGTATCACTATCAAATTTTGTATCAGCAGTTATTTTTCCGGTTAAAAAACCGGTTCCAATTGGCCCCCAGGGTACAAAGCCGATACCGAGTTCTTCACAAGCCGGTAATACTTCTGCTTCCGGTTCTCTTGTCCAAATAGAATATTGATTTTGAATTGCCGAAACTGGTTGAACAATATGAGCACGGCTAATTGTTTCTGCACCTGCTTCAGAAAGACCAAAGTATTTTACTTTTCCTTCTTGTATCAAATCTTTAACTGTTCCTGCAACATCTTCAATCGGAATATTTGGGTCAACACGATGTTGATACAACAAATCGATATAATCTGTTTGCAATCTTTTTAAAGAAGCTTCTACTACTTTCCTGATATGTGCTGGCTGGCTGTTAACGCCGGTGTCTGAAATCATACCGAATTTGGTTGCAATAATTACTTCTTTACGTAAAGGTTTTAATGCCTTACCTACCAATTCTTCATTAGTATAAGGGCCATAGGCTTCGGCAGTATCAAAAAAAGTAATGCCTTTTTCATAAGCACTGCGAATTACTTTAATGCCATCATTTATATCGGCAGCTTTGCCTGTTCCAGAGCTTAAGTTCATACAGCCCATTCCAAGAGCCGATACTTCAAGTCCGCTATTACCCAATTTTCGCTTTTGCATACAAATGATTTTTTTGAAGACACAAAGCTACCCCACATTACGTGGGGAGTTGTTACCTGAATTGCGGATTTACCTACCAGTTTTACTGGTCAACAGCCGCTTATTGTTGCAACGGATAAAAATTTAATAATTTCGACAAATCAAAAATGCAGTAAGAAATGAAAAGCATACTGAATATAAATAGCGTTGGAGATTACAATGCGCTGGTAGGACAGGAAACGTTTCACCCATTGGTAAGTGTGATTGATTTTTCGAAACTGAACAACGCTTACAAAAAGCCTGCTGTGCAGGCATTTCGCCTGGGGAATTACATGGTTTTTTTGAAAAATGATAAGCATTGTGAGATAAAATACGGTCGTAATTACTATGATTACAAAGAAGGCACTTTGGTGTTTATTGCACCCGGGCAAGTCATCAGCATTGAAGATGACGAAGAGGATTATCAGCCCAGCGGATACGCCTTGATCTTCCATCCTGATTTATTACGAGGCACATCGCTTGGTCAGCACATGAAAGACTATACCTTCTTCTCCTATGATGTACATGAAGCATTGCATCTCTCTGAACAGGAAAGACAAGTAGTAATGGAATGTTTTCGAAAGATTGAATTTGAGTTAAAGCATGCGATTGATAAACACAGCAAGAAGCTGATTGTGTCGAATATCGAGCTATTTCTGAATTATTGTGTTCGTTTCTACGACCGGCAGTTCATCACCCGTGACCATGTGAGCATAGGAACTTTAGAAAAGTTTGAAAGTTTGCTGAATGATTATTTCAGTTCAGAAAAACCACAAGATGTTGGTATTCCTTCTGTGGCTTTCTTTGCTAACGAACTGCACCTTTCCGCAAATTATTTTGGTGACCTTATCAAAAAGGATACAGGAAAAACTGCACTGGAATACATACAGGCAAAATTGATTGATGTGGCGAAGGAAAAAATATTTGACCCGGCAAAGTCAATAAGCGAAGTGGCGTATGAACTTGGATTTAAATATCCGCAGCATTTTACAAGGCTGTTTAAACAAAGGGTTGGTGTATCGCCTAATGAGTATAGGAATTTGAATTAGCCAATAAACTATCAGCGATAATTGTCTCCAGGTTTAGCTCTACATTGTGAGGTTGATTCTATATTAATCCACCACTTCCGATGTCGCAAATTCTTCCATTCTGGTGATTAAATTATTTTCCACAGTATAAATCTGAACCCATTTTTGCTTGAGTTCCTTTCCCGATCTTTTTATCCTTTGATGTTCCTGACCTAAAACTACGACCATTTTCCCTTCGCAAATAAATTGCTGCGGTTCAAAGCTGATTATTTCTGTTCTTGTCAGGATGTTATTGATAAATGTTCGGGCGCCTTCAATCCTCTCAAATCTGCCTTTAGGAATTACCTGAGTTCCGTGGTATATCCAAACGGTATCTGCGGAAACGGTTTCTATAAATTTTTCTACATCACCATTACCAAATGCTGAAAACATTTTTTCGATTACTGCTTTTGCTGTAATGTTCATTTCTTTATTTTTTAATGATTCATTTTTATAGTTGCTTATTTTTCCCTCATCAAGTAAATTTGCAAGTGCTTTTTATCGCTAACCGGTCTGCGCTCAAAATTCACAGACCCAACTTCCTGTGTTCATCTTTTCCAGCATTCCTTTTGATTTTATGTTATTACTCATGTTTGTTGATTTATTGGTTTGTGAAAAAATTTGCAATGGGCTTGCACGACTGCTAATCATTGCAGGCAGATAAGGACTTGTACTGTATTTTTTCTTGTATGGTTCGTCAATCTGGCGATTAATTCAATTTTTTAAAAATTTCCAACATCGTTTCTTTATCAAGGCTATTCATATCTACCAACTTCAATGATTTTACCATTTTAAGTGTATTGGTTTTATAATGCTGAAAGTGGGGCGTTTGCAAATGCGATTGATAGGCTGCTTTATTGGCGTACATTTCAATAATCCTTATTTGTGTTGGACTATCCTGCTGGTACATCGGGAAAATAGCAATCACTCCCGGTTCTATTTTTACAGAAGCCGATGCTTCTTCCTTTAAAATGGCGTTGTATTCTTCCAAATGTTCAGGAACAATTTCAATTTCAGAAATACGTACAATCATATCTGGCTCAATCACCGGAATGGTTGGTTTTGATAATAGTTTTCTTACTGTATTGGCCTGGATTTTATTAATGAATTTTTCAATCAGTTCTGAAATCTGCATCAATTGGCTTTCTGTTATACCTGTATTGATGCCTATTCTTATATGAGCCTGTAGTTGAGCTTCTACTCCGGGCATTGCCGCCAGTGCTGAAATAGTCACTAATTCCCGTTGCTGGTAAGTGAGCACATCACTTTCAAAAACATCAGCAAATAGATGTTCTTTTAAAAAAGCATCCATACGTGGTGCGAACTCCCCGAAACCGGGTGCAGGTTTTTCCTGTGGCGTTTTGGTCAACACTTCCAACACCTTTCTGCCCTGTTCGTATTTATCGGTAACATTGATATTTAAAACAATTTCCTTTCCTTGCTTATCGGTAATTCCTTTCGCTTTTCTTTCTTCCAGTACCGACATAAACGTACTGATGCCGTTAAGACTTCTCGGAAAGCCACAATACGCATATAGCTGTACCAGTATTTCTTTTATTTCATTAATGGTAAGCCCTGCATCAAGTCCTGTATTCAGTTGCGTTTTCAAATGCTCCAAATCTCCAACGGCTGTCAATGCGGAAATGCTTACAATGCTTTGATGTTGAGCGCTCAAAGACTGGCTTGCGTTTATGTTATCTTGTGCGTTCATTGTATGTATGTTTAGCGCCAGAACGAATAATAATATCCACTTTAAATTCATAATCGCTTTTGTTTAGTTATTTACGACATTATTATATTCTTCATCCGTTACAGGTTTCAGCCATACTACATTTTCATCGCTTTTGTAATTAGTTATGGCAATGTGAACCAATTTGCTGTTTGCAGAAGCTCCATGCCAATGCTCTACATTTTCGGGAATGTTCACCACATCGCCTTTTTTTAAGGCTTTTGCCGGTTTGCCTTTTTCCTGATTAAAACCTTCACCTTCGGTAACGATTAGAACCTGCCCTTTTGGATGCGTGTGCCAATGCGTTCTTGCACGCGGTTCAAAAGTTACGCTTCCTAATGCGAAATCATTGTTTTTATCTTTAGCAAGCAAAGGCATTAAAAAAGCATCTCCGCTGAACCAATCGTTTGATAATTTATCTCCTTTCGGAAAAAGAGAAGTGTTATTTTGTTCTTTCATCTTTTCCTGATTTTTATTGTTATTACAAGCTGTGAAGGCAGTCATTGTACTTATAAATAAGAGTGCCGATATAGATTTTAAAAAACTATTCATCTGTATATTTTTTATGTTTTCAACGAAGCCATATCAATTACAAAGCGGTATTTCACATCACCTTTCAGCAAACGTTCATATGCTTCATTGATCTGTTGTATGCTGATAAGCTCTATATCAGAAGTAATATTGTGTTTGCCGCAGAAATCCAGCATTTCCTGTGTTTCAGCAATGCTACCGATGGTTGAACCTGCAAAGTTTTTTCGGCCAGGAATAAGACTGAACGCGGCTACCGGTAAAGGTTGTTCAGGTGCGCCCACCAGTGCCAGTGTGCCATTGGTTTTTAAAAGACTTAAATAGGCATTGATATCGTGTTGAGCCGACACACAGTCCAGGATAAAATGTAGCGTTTTGGCATTCGCTTTCATGTGATTTTCATCTTTGGATAAAATCACTTCATCGGCTCCCAGGCGTTTGGCATCGGCAACTTTTGAAGGCGAAGTAGTGATAACTACAACGTGGGCTCCCAATGCTTTAGCCAGTTTTACGCCCATGTGGCCCAAACCGCCAATACCAACGATACCTACTTTTTGTCCTGGACCAACCTTCCAATGTTTCAAGGGTGACCAGGTTGTTACTCCTGCGCAGAGCAATGGCGCTGTGGCCGCCAGATCCAGGTTTTCGGGTACATGCAAAACAAAATCTTCATCTACAATGATCCGTTCCGAATAACCGCCGAAAGTTTGTTTGCCCAAATGTTTATCCGCGCCATTGTAGGTTTGGATATTTCCCTTTTCACAATATTGTTCTAATCCATCTTTGCAGTATTCGCACTCACGGCAACTATCCACCATGCAACCTACGGCTGCCAAATCTCCAACTTTAAATTTGGTAACCCCGTTTCCAGTCCTGGTAATGCGCCCCACGATTTCGTGTCCGGGCACATTTGGATAAATTGTACTGTGCCATTCATTACGGGCTGTGTGCAAATCAGAATGACAAACGCCACAAAATAAAATATCGATCTCAACGTCTTTGCTGGTTACTTCACGGCGGTCAATGTTCATCTGTTTTAAATCCGCGTCCGGCGCTTCTGTGCCAAATGCTTTTACGGTATGTGTATGCATACTTTTTTGATTTTAGTAATATTTGAAATTGTTGAAATATTCATCCATCGGATTTTATTCCCCTTCAAAGGTAACAGTTACATTTTTTGAACCTACAGCTTCGGCCAAACCTGAAACATCATCGATACGTCCAAGACGTGTATAGCTATAGGATGTAGAAAATGTTTTATAGAAAAGTACCAGTGTTCCTGATCCAAAAAGCATCAGATCGCCGTTCTGTATTGTTCCCGGATTTGAAGTATTCGTCGGCAACCTGTCTGGTAAATCATAGTACTTTTCATCACCGTTCAGTTCTTTCATATTGATGGTCATCGGCAACATTTTGATGAAGGCTTTTGACGAATTATTGTCCAAAAGCGTAGCTGTGAAGACCTGGGAATTGACCTTTATTTTAATTTTACTGCTCATCATATTATTATCGTCACCGGTATTTTCTATATTGGGATTGATATTGCCATCGTTTTTATCGCAAGATGAAGCGCTGCCAAAAGCTGACACAAAAAGTATAAGAATTAACAATGAATGTTTCATGTGTTTAAATATTTTTTACTTCAAATGCTCTTTGAAAAATGTTTCCAACTTATCAAATGGAATCATATCCTTCTTATCGTACAAATCAACGTGGTCTGCTTTTGGTACAATCACCAGTTCTTTTGGCTCGGAAGCCATTTTATAAACATCTTCAGAATAATAACGGGAGTGTGCATTTTCTCCTGCAATCAGCATAATCGGACGAGGCGAAATCATCTCAATGTTTGCTGCCATCGGAAAACTGAAGAACGACATTGGTGTTGTAGCCGTCCACGCTGTTGTAGAGTTGATGGACCTTGGGTGAAAACCGCGTGCTGTCCTGTAATAATCGAAGAAAGAAGCTAAAACAGGGTTTGGTTTCGTAGGCAGTGTTTCAGGAAGCACACGATTTCCTTTTACAATATTGCCGTTTTCGTCAAACGGAACTTCGTGTAAGCCTACCGCATATTTACCGTTCTCCGCATCTGTCCAGCGCTGCTGGCTTAGGTAATCAATAACCTTTTTGCGCTGTTCTAATGTATAACCATCTTTATGACCACGGCTCATGCTGCGGGACATATCATACATAGAAGCTGTAGCTACTGCTTTAATCCGGGTATCGCTTGTGGCGGCAGTAAGTGCCATACCGCTCAAACCACAAATTCCCAAAACACCAATGCGGTTACGGTCAACTGAAGGCAACAAGCCAATGTAGTCCACGGCTGCGCTGAAGTCTTCTGTAAAAATATCGGGAGAGGCAGTATTACGGACTTCTCCGCCACTTTCGCCTGTGAATGAAGGGTCGAATGCCAATGTTACAAACCCTCTAACAGCCAATTCGTTTGCATAAAGTCCCGAGGACTGCTCTTTTACTGCACCAAAAGGTCCACTTATGACAAGTGCTGCCAAAGGCTCACTGCCACGATTTTTAGGAATGTATAAATCGGCTGCTATGGTGATGCCATAACGGTTTTTGAACGTTACTGCCTGACGGGTAACCTTATCGCTTAGGTTAAAGGTGTAGTGTTCTTTTTGTTCTGTGGTATTCATAAGTTCTTTTTTTTGGCCTGTTTGAGAATAAGCCTGTCCAAACATTAAAAGGGACAAAACGGCTATAATTGCTATCTTTTTCATTTTTTAATTTTTATGACTACTGAATAGTTTTAATAATTTTTGCAGGCACACCACCTACAACTGTATTTGGCAGAACATCAGTTGTAACAACTGCACCTGCTGCCACCACAGCGTTTTCACCAATGGTTACACCAGGCAGTATGGTTGCTGCTGCACCAATCCATGCATTTCGTTTAATAACTATCGGCTTTAGCAGGAGTGCTTGTCTGTCTGCAGGATCTAATGGGTGATTTTCGGTGATGAGGTTCACCTTCGGCCCTATCAACACATCATCTTCGATGGTAATGCCACCCATGTCAACAAACGAACAGGCATGGTTGATGAATACATTTTTACCAAGGGTAATAAACCGCCCAAAGTTGGTGTAGAAGGGAGGGAATATTCTTGTGCTCTTATCTATTTGAGAACCGATAATCTCACTCAACCGTTCCCTTACCTGGTCAATATGGGTGGAAGCGTTAAGTTGAACAGATAACGCTTGTGTACGGGCAACAACTTCCATCACCTTCGAGTATTGCGGATCATCTGGCCGCAATATTTCTCCTGCTTTCATTTTCTCAGAAATGTCCCTGTCGTGCTGATGGAGGACATTTTTGCTTTCCAACTTTTCCATAATCACTGAATTTGATAACATACCGCAAAGCTCATTCATTAATTGCCTGTGCTGGTAATGATAATCAAACCAATCATTAAGAATTTCAAACTTCCTGCAATCTTAACGATTTAGGGTTTGTGCCGGTCAGTCTTTTGAAGAAGTTGTTAAAGTAGGTGGGGTATTCAAAGCCAAGTGCATAAGCAATGTCAGCAATATTCCAATCTGTATGCTGCAAAAGCGCCTTTGCTTCGCTGACAATTCTCTCGCTGATATGGGTGGTGGTTGATTTGCCGGTAACTTCTTTCACAGCACGATTGAGATAATTGACATGAACAGCTAGGCTATTTGCATAATCCTGTGCTGTTTTCAACTGAAGCGGACGGTCGGTGGTTTCAACAGGAAACTGCCTTTCTAATAGTTCAAGGAAAACAGAAGTAAGACGGGATGCAGCATTTTTATGCTGATCATAATGCTGCGAAGGTCGCAGTTTTAAGGCTTCGTGAATAATCAGGTTGATATAGTTGCGGATAAGATCGTCTTTATAGATATAATCGGAGTTTTGCTCGTCAATCATTTTGCGGAAGATGGTATTTAAAAACTCCCGTTGTTGTTCGTTTATCTTTAAAATAGGTGTGCCGCCAATCTTAAATAAAGGTGAGTTTTGCAGGCTTTCGGAACGGTCAGACGCTTTAAAAAATTCTTCCGAAAAAAGACAGGTATAGCCCACATAAGTAGTCGAAAGTGTTTCCCACGAATAAGGAACGTGTGGATTACCAAAAAACAAAACAGTTCCTTCAGCTTCAAAGCTTCTATCAGCATAATGGATAATACTCTTGCCTGTGGTGAGGCAAATTTTATAGAAGTCCTTCCTGCTGTAAATACGTGTTGCCTGGCTATCGGTTTCTAATTGAAACACATTAAATCCCTTTAGTTTCAGTTCATTATTGAACTCCGAAACCGAACGAACATTCTTGTTTTGCATAAGGCAAAGTTAAGAAAATCAAATAAAGTCCGGTAGTGATTGTATTTGTTGCTCCGGGTCAGGTGATTAATGTGAGTATCAACCAGGATTATTAGCCACAAGGATAAGGATTGTTGTTTCATCCTGGTTTAATTCGTAGTACTGCTGTTGGAAGCGTATTGTTATGTGCAACCCTATTGAACACATCACGCTAACTTGAAAAATATATTTACATCATGGGAGCCAGACTATAAATTTTACTATCTTCGCCTTTCATTCACAGGAAATGGTGTCTTCCTGACCCAACCGCAAAAAAGCTGATGACGCCTATATAATATTTAATAACTAAATATTTATAGGCATGTTTAAATTCTTAATAATATTCGTTGGTGGCGGTTTAGGCAGTTTACTTCGCTTTCAGTTTTCAGTATTTTTTTCAAAATATTCCACAACAGTTTTCCCTTTATCAACCTTTTGCGTAAATGTAATTGGCTGTTTTCTTATTGGATTGTTTTATGCTTTATCTCTAAAATATACTTCTTCATCAACTGAATGGCGACTTTTTCTGATAACGGGTTTTTGCGGGGGATTTACAACCTTCTCAACTTTTGCCTATGAAAATATAATGTTGTTGAGAGAAGGGAATGCAATGCTTTTTGTTGTATATAGTATCAGCAGTTTTGCATTAAGCCTTTTGGCAGTATTAGCAGGCATTAACATCTTTAAATTATTTTAAAAATTACCATTATGCCATTCAAAAAAATATTAATTGCTGTAGATAACAGTCCTTTTTCTTTAAAGGCTGCAAAGATTGGTTTTGACTTAGCTCACGCAGTTAATGCTGAAGTTGCATTGTTATATGTAATAGACAGAAGCAAAGAAAGTGTAAATATTGAAGCGGGTCCTACCCCCAAAGAAAGCGAAATGATTTTACTGAAAGAAGCCCAAGAAACCATTGAGCAATTAATTACAATGTACAATGGTGCAAAGCGACTATACAAATTTACCCCTGTAGGTTTTCCAAAAGAAGAGATACTGAATGTTGCTAATGAATGGGAAGCAGATGCGATTGTAATGGGAACGCATGGACGTAAGGGGTTAGCGCATTTTTTTAATGGGAGCATAGCAGAAGATGTAACAAAAAATGCCTCTGTACCAGTGTTGATTATTCCACCCAATTTAGATAAGTAATACTTGTGCATAAAAGACAAGGACAAAAATTCACTCTAAATAATAAATCATGTAACGATGGAAAATATTTGCAATCCTTTCAATGCTTTTCGCAGGCATGACTTCTGTAATTGCAAAATTTGGAATGAAAAATTTAAGTAGTGACGTTGCATTGAGCATAAGGACAGTGGTTGTGTTTGTAATTGTAGTAACAAATGCGTTTTTCTTAAACGATGCTTTTACAGAAATCAAGAATTCACCAAAAAGTAATTTGGTATTCTTAGCTATCTCAGGTATTACGACTTCTTTGTCTTGGATTTTTTATTACCGGGCTATGAAAGTGGGACAAGTATCTTATGTAGTAAGTATTGACAAAGCAAGTATTGTTGTAGCACTGTTGCTTTCCTTCCTGATATTAAAAGAACCGTTGACAGCAAAAGTATTAACCGGAGCTGCTTTCATTTTAACAGGAATGTTGATTTTAATTTGGAAATAAAATATGTATACCAAAATCGTTTAGGTGAACAAAAGAAGGTTATGCTCCTAACAGGTGCATTGGCAATAGCAGGGCGCGACGTGCAAGCTATCGGCTACAGTTTTTTTCAATCGGCCGTAGTTCGGGCTGACGATTTTCAAATATCCTGCCATCGCCAATGCTTTACCGAAGATTATACTTTTTTCTTATGAATCCAAAGAAGCCTTGCATCTATCTGAAAAGGGAATATAGCGTTAGGCACTCAAATAGGCTTTATCCTTTTTGTATATTTAAAAATCAGGGTTAGTAGGCAGCGGCGTACCATCGGGAACATTCACTCTTACTGCGCATTCATTAAAAGACCCATCAGGGCAAGCTGGCTGGGTATCCTGTGGTGTTATATATTTTGTAGCATCTATCCGATCTGTAGAATTTTGTATACCGTTAAATACATACCATTTGGCTTGTACCCATTTCCCATCAACCATTTTTTTAACTGGCTTGGGCCTTGTAAATGCAGTGATACTAATTGCTAATACGAGGGCTGCAATACTTAAAAGATACTTTTTCATAAAATGTGTTTTAATTATTAAACGCCTACTCTTTTGTTCCAGGTTTTTAGGCAAAATACACCTGTCGTTTTATAGGGTCACCAATAATTATTGTTCATTCATTCTTTTACCAGGCACTTCCCGTCGTCGCCTTTTTTTATTGAGCCAGATGCCGGTAACGGCAAGTACAATACAGCATATATTAAAAACCAGGTGTTGCGGCCAGGTCATTATTTCCAGCATACCGCCACAGGTGCATACCCGGCTGCTGGTAAAGCCCAGCATATAAAAAAGATAAAGTGTAAAAACTGTCATCAGCCCCAGGGACCCGTACAACCCTAATAACCTTGTAGCCGGGAAAAACAGTGCTGCCACAACCACCAATTCGGAGATCAACACAGCCCATGCTATAGCAGTAGCTGCCTTTCCTATAAGAGGATAATCTTTTAATACATGTTTAAATGCGTCAATGCTCATGTATTTGTTGATAGCTGTATAGGCAAACAACAGGATAAACAAAGCAGCGATTGAGTTGGCAACATGCTCACCCTTTATAGGCAAGTACTTAAAGGCGAGTATCTTTTTTAGTATGTTATCTGTTCTCATAACTTTAAATTTTTAAGCAAAAGATCCCTGTTGCAACATTGTCCTTTTGTTGCACTTACAAACAATCAATAAGTAAAAAATAATTGCGGGTAGCAGGATGTGTCCTGGAAACTAGAAAATTGCTAACCTGAAATCCTGTGCTGAAGAAGCGAAAAAGCTGAATGACCCTTTGTTTCCTTTCTGAGAATAAAAGTAATAGGAAGATTTGATGGATTTACTCGCAAATGCGAAGGTTTCGTGTTTATTTTTTTTGTATATTATACGGCCTCGCTTTTATTCAACAGGATTTTGCTTTTTTCCTTCTCCGGAATTGAACGCTATTCAGACTGAGTGCGCAGATACAAGCAGATAATAGAAATTATTGTATTCATTAAAAGAGACACAGTCTGTAAGTTTTATTCTTTTATTTTTTTTGCGAATAAAATATCTGGCAAACAAACTTTTTGTATAGTAATGATTGATACATTTGTTCCCCTCTTCCACCAGCATGACGATAGAGATCAAAAATATAACAGTCCTTAAATTGCCAGCCACCAGAATTAAAGTTCCGATAGCGGTACCACTAATGATATACAAGGAGAGCCAGTGGACCTGCATTGGGGAAGCCTGCCTGTTCCGCGATGGCAAGGCCATTAAGGCAAATATTAAATTTCAAAATGAATTTAATTATGCAGATACGTATCCTCAGCCAGTCCTGCAACAAGGGACGATTACAGCAATCCGGCTTATGGAGCAACTCACTCATCCCACTCCGGGCATTAAGCCGCTAAAAAAGTACAAGCAAAAAAGTATTGCGATAAAATCCTGAGAAAACTTTTTCGGTGAGATTAAATCCATACTGCATCTCCGAACTGCCGGAAGAAAATAAAGACATTGTTTATAGGCTCTCCCTAATACAAGTAGCGACGTGAATTAGAAACTTGAATCATAGTGTAACATTGAACGGGTGTATTCCAAATTGTCGCAGGTTGCCTCTTATGCAATTACAACAGAGGCAATGCCGCATCCCCGCCTGGGCGGGGCAGAAACAGTTTCGCATTAAGAAATTTCGATGGGGGTGGGTTTTGGGCTATGCGACAATTTGGAATGCACCCCATTGACCAGCCAGCAAAGAGATATAGAAAAACCGTTTTTGCCGGTAATCAAGCTTATTGTAGTTACTAAATAGATTGAAACCATAGGGTGACGGGCCCCGGCAGAGTTATCCCAACATGTCTTATATTTTGGCTATTACGTGGAATAAGTTGCCCACTGGCCGGGAATTAACCATCCCGGAATTGAGCTCTTAAAGATAAATTTTTGTGCCACAGCAAGATTTTTCCACAGACTGAAGCGACCAGCAAAAATTGGCATGACTATTTTATATAAAAGCCAATCGCCATGACTAGCCCACAGCGCATACTATTTATTGATGATGACCCCGATACATTGGCGCTTTGCGCCAATACATTCCGGAAAAATGGATACATTGTTCAAACGCTTTTAGGATGTGAGGATCTCCTGGAATTTGTAGAGCGGTTTTCACCTCACCTTATATTCATGGATCATAATATGCCCGTAATATGCGGAACTGATGCTATTAAGCTTTTGAAATCACATAGTAACTCAAACCATATTCCTGTTATACTTTTTTCTGCTGAAGTTACGATTGAGCAACTCGCCAGTGAGTGCGGGGCAGATGCTTACCTGAAAAAGCCTTTCCGGATGGATACGCTTATAGACGCTACTGAAAGAATAGCCTTAATTGATTAAATTGCTTTGATGAGCAATCCCATTACAATTTTCAGGTGCTATACAAACGATCCCTTGCCTGGGATCAATAGTTTTTGACAATAATGACAACCCGGTTACACCGGGATACATTCTTTACTGTTCAAAAAAAATAATTGTTCAGTATGATAACATTGCGATAGAATTATAACAGATCTTTCAGTTGTTGTATAAAACCGGGTGTGTTATAGCCAGCAATGCCTTCCTGCTTTAATACCAGTTTTCCCTCTTTATCCAAAACAACTGTAGTTGGTAGTGTACCACTAAAAACTTGAGAAGGTACGACACCTGTGGAGACAGCTAAAGGAATATCGAATTCATTCTTTTGCAAATAGCTTCTTGCTTTAGATAAATCTTCATCTTCACTGATGAATAAAAAAACAAACCTGTCATCATCTTTAAACTTATTGTATAGCGCATGAAGTGAAGGCATTTCTGCCCGGCAGGGCGGGCACCAGCTTGCCCAAAAGTTAATGAAAACAACCTTGCCATTTAAATCCGCTGTTGACATTTGTTTTCCATTGGCATCGCTGAAAGAAAACGAAAGATCGTTTTGCGGTGGATTTTTAATGTGTGCGTCTTTTTTAATTTCTGCATTAAATAAACCTATAGAAACCAGTTGTCGCAATACCCAGGATTTTGCATCGGTATTGAAAACAAAAAAAAGCAGTAACACAATAAATAAAATATTACCCGCTTTTTTCAGAATCGTTTTCGAAGGGATCTTTTCAGCACCCATGCTAATCATTTAAACGATGAGTAAAATATTACTTGTTGGTAATTTTTGTTTCTTCTGTGATTTCTTTATTGACAGAGATATTAAAATCAATATTCATCCTGGTTAAATAAAAAATCTGCCTGCGTGGGGTAATCCGGCCAAATTTCTTCCATTGATTCATATACATAAGAATCATCCTCGCTTTCCAGTGTCTGAATATTCTCTATTACTCCCACCGGAGAACCGGAACGGATCGTATAATCTATTAATTCATCTTTTGTTGCCGGCCAGGGTGCATCGTCTAAGTGCCTTGCCAATTCTAATGTCCAGTACATACAATTTATTTGAGGATGCGAAGATAAAACAATGGCAATGGTTAAGAGGTTAAGCAAACAACCCAAAAGAATGATTGACAAAAATTTATGATAACACGATCTATGCGGCTGCAGATGGTTTATTTTTAATGGCGGCTTTATGGTTACTTTATAAAAACAAGTTGTTCATGAAATTTCTTACCCGCACAATCTGGATATTATCGTTAATCAGCCTGTTGACGGATACCGCCAGTGAAATGCTTTATCCAATTATGCCTTTATACCTGAAAAGTATTGGTTTTTCCATTGTGCTGATTGGTGTACTGGAAGGCATAGCTGAAGCCGTGGCAGGTTTAAGTAAAGGCTATTTTGGTAAGCTATCAGATCATACGGGCAAACGGATGCCGTTTGTGCAATGGGGGTATGCACTAAGCGCCTTGTCAAAACCGTTGATGGCGGTTTTTGTTTACCCTTTATGGGTGTTTTTTGTACGCACTATTGACCGGTTGGGAAAAGGGCTTCGTACAGGAGCCAGGGATGCCATTCTATCGGATGAAGCAACCCCCGCTACAAAAGGTAAGGTATTTGGTTTTCACCGCTCAATGGATACGCTGGGGGCAGTGCTCGGACCTTTATTGGCACTACTTTATTTACAGTTTTATCCGGGTGATTATACAACCCTTTTTGTTATTGCGCTTGCTCCCGGCTTGCTGGCTATTTTTTGTTCGTTTTTGTTGAAAGATAAAGCCACTGTTCAAAACCCGGTTAGTGAAAGGGTATCTTTTTTCTCTTTTATAGGCTATTGGAAAACCAGCCCGTTAGTATATAGAAAATTAGTTACAGGGTTATTGCTATTTGCCCTATTAAACAGTTCCGATGTATTCTTGCTGCTTAAAGCAAAACAGGCGGGGTTAAGTGATAGCAACGTAATAATGATCTATATCTTCTATAACCTGGTATATGCTTTATTTGCCTTTCCATTAGGGATATTAGCAGACAAGATCGGGTTAAAGAAAATGTTTATGACCGGGCTGCTGTTGTTTGCTATTGTATATGCAGGGATGGCCTATACAACTAACGAACATATATTTTACTTGTTATTTTTTTTATATGGTGTGTATGCTGCCGCAACCGAAGGCGTATCTAAGGCATGGATCAGTAATATCACCAATAAAAAAGATACAGCAACGGCTATCGGAACCTATACCGGGTTTCAAAGTATCTGTACTATGCTGGCAAGCTCTTTAGCGGGGTTGGTATGGTATCAATTTGGAGCAATGATTACCTTCCTGATTACCGGATCTGCGGTTGTATTGGTTATATTGTACATTTCATTTGTCCCATTTGAGAAAGAGTAAAAGTATCTGATTACCTTTCACTGATAATTTTATTTTTTTAAAAAATTATAACAGTCTGTTAATTGATTTTATTGCATTCTAAATTTCTTCAAAATTGAACTTCTAAGTTTGTAAAATGAAAATCCTGATAATAGAAGACGAAGAAGAACTTGCCAGGAGCATCGCCGAATACTTGTCGGAAGAAAATTATTTGTGTGAATTTGCTGCCAGCTACAATCAGGCATTAGATAAAATTGAGATGTATCAGTACGATTGCATTCTTCTGGACATTATGTTGCCCGATGGTAACGGGATGAAGCTGTTGGAAGAACTGAAACTGCAGGACAAGCAAGACGGTGTGATTATCATCTCTGCAAAAAATGCATTGGATGATAAGATAAAGGGCTTACAAATTGGAGCTGACGATTATTTGACCAAACCATTCCATCTTTCTGAACTAACGGCGAGGATTTATTCTATTATCCGCAGAAAACAGTTTAGTAATTCAAATATTGTGAGGCAAAACGAGCTTTTAATTGACCTTCTGGCAAAGACGGTTTCGGTAAACAATGATCCGGTTACCCTTACAAAAAAAGAATTTGATTTGCTTATATATTTTATCGGGAACAAAAACAGGGTAATTTCCAAAAGCACATTGGCGGAGCATCTTTCCGGCGACTTTGCGGATATGCTGGATAATCACGACTTTGTATATGCACACGTGAAGAACCTGAAGAAAAAATTGTACGATGCAGGTAGCGGTCACTATCTGAAGACAGTTTACGGTACGGGTTACAAATGGATGGGGAGCTAAATAAAAAAGCATGAAACCACTATTAAGTAAAACCACCAGGCCGTTTTTGATTTATGTGCTTGTCGTATTGCTCATAAGTGTACCTGTTTACTATTTTGTTGTTGATACTATCTGGAAGAACGAATTAGACGAACATAATAGAATTATTGCAGACAAAACTGCCTACGCACTAAACCAACTTAAACTTTCGGGTGATACATTATTAAAAAGTATAGTGCTTTGGAACAGCATTCAACCCGGCACAAACATTCAGAGTATATCAAGTTCAGGAACAATAAAAGATAGTGTTTATACCATTGAAAAGCAGAAGTCCTATTCAGAAAAGCCCAATATTGACCGTTTCAGATGCCTCTCAACAATAATTTATATAAACAATAAGCAATATCTTTTTACGGTTGAAACCAATATTGAAGAATCAAAGGAAACAATTGCCATTATTGCCATTACAACCATATTCTTCTTTATTATCATTGTAGCCGGTTTATTGGTTCTAAACAGAAAACTTTCAATTACAATCTGGCGGCCGTTTAGAAACACTTTAGACAAACTCAAAACATTTAACCTGAACCATCAGACAAAGATTGATTTTGACAAAACAGACACTTCGGAATTTGAAGAATTAAGTCACTCTTTGAGAGAGTTGATAGCGCATAATATTTCGGTTTACAAAACGCAAAAGGAATTTACGGAAAATGCTTCTCACGAATTGCAGACACCTTTGGCTATCCTCAAAAGCAAACTGGATATTTTGTTGCAAAACAAAGATTTGACGGAAAGACAATACCATATTGCCGAAGAAATGAATAAGGCATTAATACGCAGTTCCCGGATTAATAAAAACCTGTTGCTACTTGCTAAAATTGATAACAGCCAGTTTGATAGTTCGGAAAATCTAAAATTTGATATGCTTTTACAACAAAGCATTGAAACATTAGAAGAACATTTTGAACAAAAAAATATTTCTGTTTCAACAACTGCGGTACCCGATCTGTCTCTCAATGGTAATGGCAGTTTAACTGAAATTTTAATCAATAACTTATTGCTTAATGCAATAAGGCATACTTTACCCAATGGTTCTATTACTCTAACACTTACAAAATCGTCTTTTGAAGTTACCAATTCCGGGTTAAAGGAATTAGATAAGGATTTGTTGTTTAAACGGTTTTCCAGCGCTTCTGCAGATAATAGCGGAAGTGGTTTAGGTTTAGCTATTATTAAGGAAATCTGCAGATTTCAAAAGTGGTCAGTCCGTTACAGATTTGAAAACGGTCATCATATTTTCTCTGTATACTTTTAGAATTACTTACTTTCCGTTTGTCCTGAAAGTGTTCGTGACTATCCTTTGGGCTACTTCCCCGGGCTTCGCAATTCTAAATTTCTTCTAAATTGAATTGCTACTTTACCTGCTAAAACGAATAAAAGATGAACAGGATAGGCTTAGGAAAGTTTTTTAAGCAGGTTTTCAAAAGCCGGTTTTCTACATTTTTTTCAGTTTTAGGGATATATATTGTCCTTTCATTTATAATAAGGATAGTGCTTCTCATTTGGTCGGCTAAAGATGTTGATTTTAATTTCTTCCACATTGTCCGGGCTTTTTTAACGGGATTTATCTATGACCTTACTGCAGGTCTGTTTTTCCTGTTGCTATATGCCGTTTATCTTTTGATTTTCCCTAAAAGAGCGATAGGTTCTGTAGCCGATAAAGTTTTTACCAACTTTTATCTGATTATAGTACTTTTTGTAATTTATTTCAGCTTTTTGGCAGAAATCCCTTTTTGGGACGAATTTGGTGTACGGTTTAATTTTATAGCTGTTGATTATCTGATATACACCTATGAAGTGGTTGAGAATATCAACCAGTCCTATCCGCTTCCTTTGATTATAGCAGTTCTAATATCGTTGGTTCTGCTTACACTTTTTTTATTGTATAAAACAAATGCTTTTAAAAATACATTCTCAGATAGGAGGCCTGTTGCAATTCGCTCTGCCTATGCTGCCCCTATATTGCTTGTGGCTATTCTGCTTGGGACTTTGATGAAAAATAAACAGGCAGATTTTAGTAATAATGTTATAGTTAATGAAGTTTCCAAAAATGGTGTCTTCTCATTCTTTGCGGCATTCAGGTCCAATGAGCTCGATTATGCAGCATTTTATCCCAACCTTCCCGAAAAAGAGGCTTATGCTATTTTGAAAAAAAACCTTTTGCAGGATAACCTGACATACAATTCCGCTCATTGGGATGATATTTCAAGATTTGCAAAAACTGGTAACGAAAAGCGCCCGAACATCATATTAATTGCCATAGAAAGTTTCAGTGCTGATTTTCTATCCGCATTTGGAAATAAAGAAAACCTTACATCGAATTATGACAGTCTTGCAAATCAAGGTGTCTTTTTTACCAACTTTTATGCAACGGGAACAAGAACGGTGAGAGGGATGGAAGCGCTTACTTTATGTGTTCCGCCCACGCCGGGTAACAGCATTGTCAGAAGGCCGAATAATCAAAATTTGTTTTCAATTGCTACCATTCTGAAACAAAAAAACTATCATCCGTACTTTATTTACGGTGGCGATGGTTATTTCGATAATATGAACAATTTTTTTGGCGGTCAGGGATTTGATATCATAGACAGAGACAGGGGAAATCTCCTGTCTGAGAATATTGCGACAAAACGGTTCAATATTCCTAATGATGAAATAAGTTTTGAAAATGCCTGGGGCGTTTGCGATGAGGACTTGTATAAGCAGTCCATAAAATATGCTGACATGAGCAGTAAGGGTGGCACACCTTTCTTTCAGTTTATTATGACTACTTCTAATCACAAACCTTATACATTTCCTGATGGAAAGATTGACTTAAAACAGGGTAATAGAAATGCTGCTGTAAAATATACTGATTATGCATTGGGTAAGTTTATTGCTACTGCCAAAGAAAAACCCTGGTTCAACAACACCGTATTGGTAATCGTGGCAGACCATTGTGCAAGCAGTGCGGGAAAATGGGAAATCAATATCGACAAACATCACATCCCTGCAATCATCTGTAATCTTCATCGCGAACCGGAAAAAATAAACCAGCTAACATCACAAATAGACCTTATGCCAACGCTATTTGGATATTTAGGGTGGAGTTATAATACTGCTTTATATGGTAAAGACGTTAACCGGATGAAAGCAGGTGATGAACGTGCTTTTATCGGCAATTACAGAACTTTAGGGTTGTTGAAAGGCAATTTGTTTACTCAAATTGATGACCGGAAAAGAGTAAAACAGTTTACTGTTTCGGAAACAGATAAATCTTTAGCGGAGTTAAAATCAAAAGATCAGGAACTTGTGCGTGAAACCATTTCCTACTACCAAACCGCAAGCGAAAGGTTTAAAAATGGAAAGATGAAAACAAAATAGGCCGCGTTCCGGAATAGTACATTCAAAATTTCTTCTAAATGATGTATGAGCTTTGTTAGAAAAACATGAAGGCATTCAATAAGGTAGCTCAGGTAACCATTCTATTCTGGTTGATGAAAATAGTGGCAACAACGCTCGGAGAAACACTGGGTGATTTTGTTGCTATCACTCTTAACCTGGGCTACACTATCGGAATGGTAGTTACCCTGTTGTTTTTCATTGTTGTTATACTAATACAATTAAAGGCAGAGAAGTATATTCCTGTAATCTACTGGCTGGCAATTGCAGGCACTACCACATTGGGAACGGAAATTTCTGATTTTATAGACAGAACTCTGAACACAGGCTATTTCTTTGGCAGCTTACTGTTGATTAGCGGACTCTTGCTTACGCTGTTTTTATGGTATAGAAAATATGATACACTTGAAGTATATCCGATTTTTGAAAGAAAAAAGGAAACCTACTACTGGGTTGCCATTCTTTTTTCAAATAGTTTAGGAACGGCATTCGGTGACTTGCTGAGCGACAACCTGGGTTTAGGTTATTTGACAGGAGCCATCATTACAGGTGCAATAATATTAATCGTCGTTTTGCTTCACTATTTCACAAAAAGCAATCACGTTTTATTGTTCTGGATTGCTTTTGTTTTTACAAGGCCATTTGGAGCAACTTTTGGCGATCTTCTTACTAAGTCTGTTGCAAAAGGCGGCTTAAATCTTGGAACGCTTAATGCCTCATTAGTATCATTGGCTTTACTGTTTTTAATGATCGTACTATCTCATAAAAAACAAAGCAGAGAATTGGGCTTCCAAAAATAATAATTCAAAATTTATTCCCGTCCAGGTTGAAATATTGTAACGTAAAATTAAAACAAAACGAAAAAGCTGGTATTTTTACTGGCAGCCGCTACAAGTGTAGCTTTTGCCAATGCACAAAAAGTTCCGCAAAGAGATGTTCCATCATCCGTTAAAACAAGCTTGCAAAAGCAGTTCCCTGATGCTAAAAATGTGAAATGGGGAAAAGAAGATAGCAACTATGAGGCTGGTTTTAAAGTAAAAGAAACAGGATATTCGGTTTTGCTCAATGCTTCGGGTAATGTTATCGAAACTGAAGTTGCTATTGGCATTAATTCCCTTGGTTCACCTATCAAAGAATATGTCGCTAAAAATTACCCGGGACATAAAATTAAGGAAGCAGCGAAAATAACCGATGCCCGGGGTATTGTTACCTACGAAGCTGAGGTAAACGGCAAGGACTTGATTTTCGATAATGCAGGAAACTTCTTAAAAGAAATAATTGACTAAATAAAAAAGATAAAAGGTTATAAGATGATAAAGATCCGGCTGTTCCTTTTTTCGATTTCATTGGGAGTTTCTGCCATGCCTTTCGCTCAAAATACTATTGTGACTATTTCCGGTATTGTGAAGAGCAAAGCGGATAAAGCGACGATGCCTTATGCAAATGTGGTTGTGAAAGCCGAAAAAGACACTGCTTTTGTGTCCGGAACGATTACCAATGATGAAGGCAGGTTTTCCATTGCTAATATCAAACCCGGAAATTATCTTTTAGAGGTTTCCTATACGGGGTATGAAAAAAAGGAACAGCCGTTATTTATTGGCAGCCTTTCCCCGTTTTTAGAGATTCCTGTAATTGAATTAGAACAAATAACGACAGCATTACAGGACGTAACCATCACGGGAAAAACAAATGATATAAGCAATAAATTAGATAAAAAAACTTATTCGGTTGCAGATAACATCAGCCAAAACGGCGGCTCCATTTTACAAAGTATGCAAAACCTTCCGGGTGTAACGGTGCAGGATGGGAAAGTGCAACTAAGAGGCAGTGACAAGGTTACGGTTCTCATTGATGGAAAACAAACTGCGTTAACAGGATTTGGCAGCCAGGCAGGCTTAGACAATATTCCTGCATCGGCAATTGATAAAATCGAAATCATCAATAATCCTTCCTCAAAATATGATGCCAATGGTAATGCAGGCATCATCAATATCATCATAAAGAAAAACAAACAAAACGGTTTCAATGGTAAATTGGGTTTTACGACGGGACTGGGATCTCTTTGGGAAAGAAAAGAAAACCTTCCAACGATCAGACCTCAATATACTTTCACTCCCAAAATCAATCCTTCTCTATCACTTAACTACAGAAAGGATAAAGTAAATATTTTTTTACAGGCAGATAATCTTTATACGCAAATGCTGAACAAAAATGAATTTGTAACACGTACTTATGATGATGATGTGGTAATCAATTCACAACTAAAACGGAACAGAAATACAAATTTTCTTACCACAAAAGCAGGCGTTGACTGGACGATTGATGAACAAAATACACTCATCATTTCCGGGCTATATGGCAGCGAAAAAATTATAGACCGCGGCGACCAGCCATTTTTTAATGGAGATTTATCACACCGGCTTCGCCTTTGGCAATTTTTGGAAGATGAGCTCAAAACAACAGCAACGGCTACAGCAGCCTATCAGCATAAATTTAAAGAAGCCGGGCATTTGCTGAATATGGGTTTCAATTATACATTTCACCGCGAAGATGAAAAATATTTTTACGATAATTATCTACCGTCATCAAAGGGAACAGATGCTTTTAAATTGTTATCTGATGAACAGGTGTTTGATTTTACTGTAGATTATATCAAGCCTTTAAAATACGGTCGTATTGAAACCGGTATTAAACTTCGCAACCGAAGCATTCCTACCAATATGAATTTTATTCCCGGAGCAAATTCGGTATTGGATACCAGTGCCGGAGGTTGGGCAACCTACAAAGAGCTGATACCTGCGTTGTATGGCAACTATGTGTTTGAAAATGAAAAATGGGAAGCGGAATTGGGATTGAGAATTGAATATGTGAGAATACAGTATGATGTAAATCCCAATCACAGCACCTACAAAAGCGATGGATACAATTATACACAGCCCTTCCCTAATTTAAGGTTAGCTTACAAATTGAATGATAACAATAAACTATCATTGTTTTATAACCGGAGAGTTGACAGGCCCAACGAAGTGGATATCCGCATTTTTCCAAAGTATGATGATGCTGAAATTATAAAAGTCGGCAATCCTGCCTTGCGTCCGCAGTTCACCAATTCCATTGAGTTAGGTTATAAGTACAATTGGAGCAATGGCTATCTGTATTCGGCATTGTATCATCGCTTTGCCGATGGAACTATCACTCGTATATCCAGTATCGTTCCGGGGAGTACGTTGGTTTATGCAATATTTCAGAATGCAGGAAAAAGCTATAATACAGGCATTGAAGCCATTTGGAGCCAGGAAGTTTCAGAACTTTATTCATTCAATATCAATGGGAATGTCTATCGAAATCAAATCGATGCTTTCTCGGTAGAAAATTTATATCCGCAGCCCAATACCTTTTCTGCTGATCAACAAACAGCTATTTCAGGAAATGGAAAACTGAATAATGTATTTCATTTTTCTAAAGGATTAGATGTGCAATTAACAGCCGTGTATTTAGCGCCTGATATTATACCCCAGGGAAAAATTTCATCAAGGTTTTCAATTGATATGGGTTTGAAAAAATCAATTCAAAAAGGAAAAGGCGAAGTGTTCTTCAACGCCACCGATTTATTAAACACAATGGTTGCTAAAAAACAAATACAGGGAATTGATTTTAAATACACCAGCGCCGACTATTACGAAACACAGGTCATCAGATTAGGATATAGCTATAAATTTTAGTTCGACCTTTCATATCGGAATTAAATGATACTATAACGAAGATTATAAGTTGAATTCATCAAGTTCAATATTGTATGCCATTATAATTTATGGTTTCAAGTTTGTCATAAAAGTCAATGTGTCAAAGTAAAGGGTAAGTGATTGTAGTTTACCATTTTTTACTGTCCAATTTTCAGAAACATTGCCATTAATTTTAAATCCGTTTGGAAATTGAAAGTCATAGTTACCAATAACACTTGCTTTGTCTCCTTCAACTATCATTTGCTTCACTTTCATTGCTTCAAAGCGGTGTGAAAATCGTTTAATAATTTCAATGTAGGCTTGTTTGCCAATAATGGGTTTTATGTTGTTCATATCACCACCAACATACTCAAAGTCGTCAGCAATTACGCTTTCCCAATTAGCTTTTTCTGCAAAGCCTTTGTAATAAGTTTCAAGAAGTTGTCTTGTTGTTGCTTGATTATCCATTTTATTAAATTTTTGTCTTTAAATTTGCTGTTGCAAATTGCAAGTACAAATATAAAAAGATATTGCAAATCGCAACAACTTTATTTTATGGATAAAAAAAGGTCTGATTGCCCAATAAGTTGTTCTCTCGATGTTTTCGGGGACAAATGGTCGCTTTTAGTAATTAGGGATATAATGTTGAGGGGCAAAGTGTCGTACAGTGAGTTTTTAAATTCTGAAGAAAAAATTGCTTCAAACATTCTTGTCAATAGATTAGGTGTTCTTGAATCAGAAAATATTGTCGTCAAAGAGGTCTCTCTGGCAAATAAGTCAAAGTTTGTTTATAGTCTTACACAAAAAGGCGCTGATTTATTACCGATTGTCATTGAGATAATGGCTTGGGGTGCGAAGTATAATGCTAACTGTCCACGAAAAGAACTTGGCAAAAAAATTAAAAAAGACAAGGCTGGTGTCATTAAGGAATTAAGTCAGTCGTTAAAGGTAAAAGTCAAGTAGCTTTTATTGTCTGTGTCAAGTTGTAGGGTGTCACCACAGCATTACCGCTAACAAAGAGTTGGATAAGCCGGAAAACATCTATCACCTTGCTTATTATAACAATAAACCGGTTGGCTATTCTAAAATAATTCTAACCAGTCCGCATCCGGGCATTCAAGTAAAGAATGTAACAAAGCTTGAGCGGCTGTATTTGCTTAGGGAATTCTATCATTTAAATGTAGGAGGTGAATTACTTCAATTCAATATTGAATTGTCCGGGAACAACGGACAACTTGGTATGTGGTTAGTTGTATGGAAGGAAAATGACAGGGCAGTCCGGTTTTATAAAAAGAAAGGGTTTGAAATTATTGGTGATTACGATTTTAAGCTAACAGCATCTCATTCAAACCCAAACTATCACATGCTGCTGAAATATTAATCCTTAATACTCCGGTTTAATTCGGAGTAAAGCTTATTTACCGCTTGTCCGGGGCTATCCGGGGCTTCCTGCAAAACCACAGATCTTGCGTAAAACGCACTACCCGATGCGACAAACTTTGCCACTACCCAACGCGACTGACTTTCGAATTTTACCAAGCGGATGCGACATTCTTCCGTTTTAGTGGTGATGACTGCCGAGAATGGTCATTATTGGGCTTTTTTAGAAAAGTAGAGTCCTAAATAGGTAAAGAGATTATTAAACTCAAGAGAATTGCATCTGTATGCTATATGGGTGTCGGGTCTAACCAAATAAAAACCATTTCTTTTAATACCGAATTTCTTATAGACACTTTGTGTTTCGCTGGAAAGTGTTATTTCATTTATTTCCAACAGATCGAAATATTCATGCTGAATCTGTTGTAAAATATTTTCTATATCCGGATGTTTTGTTTCTCCTGTAAATACTAATAGATTAAATTTTAAACTGTGTAACATTATTTTTAAACTCTTTTTATCAGGAATATATGGCATCCTGTCGCCAGGCTTTGGTGCCTGACCAGGAAACGTTGACTCTGGATCTTGCTTTGACAAGTCACTTTTTCTATAGTTGATACCTATCTCGGAGATAGTTCTGAACGCAACCTGGCGAACAAATTTTATTTTTTCCAGAATGGGTACGCCTAAGCTAAGTGCTAACGGAAGAACACGCAGCCGTACAAACATAGCTGCCGGCTTTTTACTGGTAACAAACTTAAATGCCCTGTCTGTTGTTCTTACAAGATTACGAGCTATAATAATCCTTTCATCATGATAAGTATCCAGCAGTTTTTCTTTTGCTTTTCCAGTGCATACTAGTGCCAGCTTCCATGCCAGGTTGTAAGCATCCTGTAAACCTGTATTCATTCCCTGTGCGCCAACAGGGCTATGGATATGAGCAGCATCTCCGCAAAGGAAACAACGACCCTTTGTGAAGGTGGTGACAGTGCGGTGATGAGAATTATACTTAGCAATCCAATGAGGGTTTTGAAGGCTTATATTCATTTTTACCTTGGCGGCAAAATCTTTTGCGATGTCATTAAATTCAAGTTCCTTTTTGCTCTCCAGTTCTTCAGGAACAATTCCGATAACCCTGTAACGGCCATTTGTCATTGGAAAAAAACCAGCAAAAGCTTTATCAGAAAAGGCAAGACACATTTCATTAGTAGGGAGATGAAGATCAACCTCGCAATCCAGAACGAATAAAGACTGCTCATAGGTTCTGCCCTCAAAAGGGATATTTAGATGTTGACGGACTAAACTATGTGCTCCGTCAGCGCCGATAAGCCAATCACAATGTATGTTTTCTATTGTGCCATCTGCATGCCGTAAACTTGCATTTACTCCCTGATCATTATCACTAAAATCGATTAATTCAGTTTTTCTCTCCACCGACTTCCCATAAGTTGCTAAAAAATCATTCAAAATTCTTTCTGTTTTTGATTGTTCTAAAATCAGCAAATAAGGGAAATCGGTAAGCCCTGTTCCTACGCCTTCAAGATTAAACCGCAATTTTCTTTTTCCATTTGCAATTAAATTAACCGCTCTTGCCTTCTCTCCCTGTTTAATTGCTTCATCAGCTATTCCCATTTGATCAAAAATCTCTAATGATCGTGCATGTATAACTAATGCTCTTGATTGTGTGGTATGATCTTCATTTTTATCAATAATACGAAACGGCACCTGGAACATCGCCAGTTGGGCTGCCATCATTAAGCCTGACGGCCCTGCACCAGAAATTAATACCGCGGGATTATTCATTTTAATTATCAGAAAGTTATGCCATAATCTCTCGGGAGCCATATTTCTGCATGATAAAACCGAATAGACCTATTATTTAAGCATTTGCTTAAATACAAAAAAAAGCTTTTCTTTGTTTCATAATTACTTTTATGGAGCCAACAAAATGTATCAGGGTATTTGCTGATCAGGCACAGATCAGTGAATGCAAAAGCAAGCTAAAGGCAAATGCGCTTTCATTTTCCCAATTGAGTAAAGTCCTTGAACTGGCCGGCAACGAAGTTCGTCTGAAAATACTATATCTGTTGGAAGAAGAAACTGAGCTTTGCCCTTGTGATATCAGTGATATTTTAGGCATGAGCATTCCTGCGATATCCCAGCACTTACGCAAATTGAAAGATGGGAATATTATTGAATCAAGAAGAGATGGCCAAACTATTTATTACTCACTAAAAGAAGAGCACCTGAAAGTTCTGAAGCCATTTTTTAAGTATATTAATCAGCAAAATTTAAAAATACAAACGGCATGAGCACAGGCAAACTCATGAGTGCGGGAATTTTTACAGCTATTGCTGCATCCCTTTGTTGCATTACTCCCGTTTTAGCCCTGGTAGCTGGCACCGGCAGCATGGCATCCTCTTTTTCATGGATGGCGCCTGCAAGACCTTTTTTAATCGGGTTAACAATTGCTGTGTTGGCATTTGCCTGGTATCTCAAAATAAAACCAACTAAAACAAATGATATGGATTGCAATTGCGAAACAGTGAAGAAGGCTTCATTCCTTCAGTCCAAAACATTTTTGGCGATAGTAACTGTTTTTGCTGTGCTGATGATGACATTTCCGCTGTATGCAAAAATATTTTATCCCAAGCCAAAAGCACAAGCAGCAGCAGTTGTGGCTGTTGATAACAGGCAACAGACAAAGTTCATCATACAGGGCATGACCTGTGAGGCTTGCGAAGAGCACGTAAACAATGAACTTTCTAAAGTAGCTGGTGTAATAAGTTACAAAACTTCTTATGCTACCCGGAGCAGCTTAGTAGATTTTGATAGATCAAAAGTTAGTGAATCTGCTATTGAAGCTGTAATTAATAAAACAGGTTACAAAGTAAAAAGTTATGTCCTTGTAAAACCCCCGGCTCAATAAATGCTGATGGTGCAGTTTGTAAAAACGGCAAATCCTGCTTCGAAAAACAATAGATTATGGAAACGACTCTAATACTCCAATCAACAATTACCTGCCCAAATTGCGGTTTTCAGAAAGAAGAAACAATGCCTGTAGATGCCTGTCAATATTTCTATAAGTGTGCAAACTGCGAGACTACCCTAAAACCAAAGCAGGGAGATTGCTGTGTATTTTGCAGTTATGGAAATGTGGCTTGTCCACCAATACAGTTGAATAAATCATGTTGTGCATAATATGAAAATGATAAAGACCATTCCTGCCCTTCCTGTTCAGGATATAAAACAATCAATGGAATTCTATACAACTAAACTGGGCTTTATAATTCGTCATCATGACGATGGCTTCATCATAGCTGTTCGTGATGAAGTCGAAATACATTTATGGAAGTCAGGAGATGAAACCTGGAAAACCAAAGGAGCGGCTTTGGCTGCAGAGCCTATTTGTAGTGGTGCTGAAAGTTTCTTAGCCGGTACCGCCAGTTGCCTTATTGAAGTACAAGGTATCAATGAGTTATTTGAAGAATATAAAAAGCAAGGTGTTATTTATAATCCTGATACGGTTGTTGAAGCTCAACCCTGGGGAACAAGAGAATTCCCGGCATTGGACCATCACCGCAACTTACTTACATTTTATGAACGTACTGAGTCGTCGCATCAGGTATGCCCTTTCACATTTGCATAAAAAAGGGGTGCTTTACAGCAGCCCTTCATCAGCAAAAGAGTAATAGTTTTCCAGGCTTACGATGATATGATCAATCAAATGAATTTCAAGATACCTCGCCGCTTCTTTAATTTTATAGGTCAGTTCTACATCCGCCCTGCTTGGCTTTATACAACCTGACGGATGGTTGTGACTTAGAACAAGGGCACAGGCACCTGCCTTCAAAGCAGCTATCAGAATGAGACGGGGATCAGCGACAGTGCCGGTTATCCCGCCGCTGGAAGCCGGGTAAATCCCCAATACTTTATTACTTCTGTTAAGAAGCAACACCTTAAATTCTTCCTGCAATTCTATCAGTTCCTTGTTCCATAATTGCAAAAAGAGTTCATACATGTCAGATGAGCTTTGCACTTTAGGGCGTTCAGACAGCTTCACTTTTGTTTTATAAACAAGTTCTACTTCGGCTACCTGTGTCCATGCTAATTGACTGTTTGTACTTTCCATAATTCATTGTTTTAAAGTGATTGGAATAAATTAGGAAAGCACTACCGGCCCGCGCCGGATTTGCGCAAGGAGGAACGCAATAAATGAAGGACTTGTGCGGAAGAATCAGTGTTTATGGCGTAGTTCCTTGCCAGCATATCCCAGGCAAGGACCGAACTTTGTGAAATAATTGATGCAGTAACTTCATGAGGTATCAATCCTGCTTACAAAGGGAGTTTTACGATCTGAAAATTCTATCTCTTTTTTATTAATCAACCTCATTTGAATCGTAGTGCAGCCTTCTTAGTATCGTTATGGTATTGTCTAAACAACTCAAAGAATTACTTTTTTTATTACTTTTAACCTTCAACACCTGAAACTGCCAGTGCTAACCACACCATTATACAATGAAGAAAGTTTACTGTCTGAACTGGCTGCAGGGCATGAAGAAGCATTTACTTCCCTTTACAATCATTATCATTCACTTGTCACAGCAGCTATACAGCGTTTTGTAAAATCGCCAGACCTGGCAGAAGATCTTTCGCAGGAGATCTTTATGAAGATATGGAACCATCATACCAGGATGGCAGAAATAGATTCCTTTTCGGCATACCTGTTAACCATCACCCGCAACCATACACTTGATTTTTTAAGAAAGGCGGCAACCATCAATGAAGGCAAAGCGGAGATAATCCGGCATGCCCGTGCTGCAAGAAGCAATACAACCGAAGACATTGTTTTAAATGACTACATAACAGAGCTCCGCAAGGTATATGAAGCTCTTCCCGCTCAAACGCAGGAAATATTTAAAATGGTAAAAGGCGAAGGCAAAAGCTACAATGAGGTAGCTAGCCTGCTTGGCATATCCCGCAATGCTGTAAACAAACATGTAGTCCGTTCCAATAAGGCTTTTAAAGATGCTATGGAAAATGACTTGGGTATTTCCCTGTCACTTCTTCTTTTTCTTTTCTTCCGGCACTAATAGTATGAAAGCTTAATCATTCATTATTTGCTTTTAGCGTCACTCTCTTTCTTGTCACCCTCTTCCGGTTTTACCAAATCTCCAAGCTTAACAAGTTTTAAATCTTTTAATATTCCTGTCAATGACGCTACTTTCTTTTCCCTGGCATCTCTTGCGTCAGTAATAATACCATGTACCAGCTCCACTACTCCGGTAATATCTACAAGAGAAAATCCCCCCTGTGTACTCTTATAAGTCTTTATTTGCAAAACATCCAGTGCTCCGTCAATTTCTTTAATGAGGTCTTCGTAACCTGTATATCCGGATGGAAGCCTGGTTCCAGCCTTTATATACGAGTTCATCTGCTTATATAATTTTAGTCTATTGCTTACCAATAAATCTGCGGAAAGCTGGTTAATCAATTTCTCCACGGAGAGCCTCAGTATATTGTAAGCTGAGTGGAAACTTATTATGCGTTCTTTAAACTTCTCATCCTTGTATTGATTGTCGGAAGCCAGTGAAATCATTTTGTATTCACCGATTGCTTTTACATATGTCAGGTAAGAGACAAGTCCCAACTTTTTGCTGTTGACCAGGGGATCCATTTCCTGGCTAAAAGATGAGAAACCTGCCAGGATTATAAGCGTTATGAAAGCGATTTTCCTCATAATGATAGTTTTAAGGTTATACAGTAAGATAAGTTGTTTTGACAAAAAAAAGTAGTGGTATTTTTTTAGCAGGGGTACTCATTTTTACTTCGTGTACGTCTATAAGGTATAAGCATTGATTATGCCCCCTTCCCTGTTTCGTCAACAATTGGTAGAACGCTACAAAAACAACCAGGCTTCTATTACAAAGAGAGTTTGTAATTCTTGTGCGCGTAAGTATTAGCAATGATCCAAAGGTGCTGTGTTTAACATAAAGCCCGGAAAATAGCGGGCTTTATGCGGCTGTTGCAACGACTGAGATTAAAGCAGATTAAAGCTAAGCACTTTTAGCCAAATCCTTTTAACCCATAAAATAGGCGAGTATTCCAAATTGTCGCATGACGGTGGGCAGTAGTTGCACCGGCCAATATATTTTATATCGTATGCACATCAATTTTGTAATCTGCATATCAGTAGGGAAATAAATAAATGATTATAAACATTTTGTAATTTTTAGCCTCGTAAAAAAATGTTGCATATGCACATACAAATGTTGTACATGCACGAAATTTCTTCGCAACTTTAATTTGAAAAATTGGTGTATGATAAGATAAGGTTAATACATCAATTGTTCTTAAAGGCATGGCACAACTAAGGTTTATACCTTACTCGTTTTGGTTGTGCCACCTTTTATATTTTACAAATTTAATCCGGGGTAGTTTTGTGCCAATCTTGTTAAACAGTAGTTTTTATTAACTGCATGCTTTCCTATTGCAAACCTTAATTACATACCATGCAGCCACCTCTGAAAATAGAGTTCCTGCCTCAATATTCCGGGAGTATAAAAGTATTCAACAAATGTCCTTCTCACTGCACGCATGAAATACCTTTTGCCACGCCGGTGTTTGTAACCAGCGACCTGGTTGATTTCCTTTCTCAGTCCGTCAATGGAGAGGAATACTGGATGGAATTATTAACTATCTCCATGAAGCAGGACGGATGCGTTAGTCTGTCAACAGATAATCCATTTATCTATATAGCCATCATGCTAAACGGGGCTATTCCCAATCAATTACTTGGTAACAATATGCTAAACCTGCTAAGGGGGTGCTATAATATTTTTTATATACCTGCTGGTTTGCATCCAATTTCCTTACCGAAGGAAGACTATACAGTCCTTTTTTTTGTTCCGGCTTCATATCACCTACGAAAAATGGCGGAAGAACATCCACGCCTGAAATATTTTGTAAACCAGCTACAGGATCAAAGCAACAACGGTGCGATGCTGGAAAACTACCGGTATCCTTACAGGATATGGCGGATCATTAAAAATATGGAAAAATGTAAAGACAAAGGTGCCGCGCTTGACTTTACGCTTCGCCGGTACATGCTGGAGATCTTGGGATTGTACCATCAACAACTAAAAACGCCCCAATCAAATCTAACAACAGAGTCGAGCAAAGAGAAAGCCTGCAAAGCTCGGGATTATATTCTGGCCAACATTGAAAATCCTGAACTTGGCGGATTACATGAATTAAGCGAATTATTCTATATCACGCCAAAAACACTAACCCGTGAATTTCAGATACTCTTTGAAAAAACTGTACCGGAATACATCAGGGATGAACGGATGGAGAGAGCGCATTATCTGCTTAGTTATACCAATCACTCCATACAGGAAGTAGCGGAAAAGATCGGCTATCCATACCATTCTCATTTTAGCCGCGATTTTAAGAATAAGTATGGTTATTCTCCTGTAAGCCTGAAGCAAAAGCGGGATGAGGATGAATGAAGCCATACTTAAGATTCTACCCCTATTGGTGTAGGAAAATACAGATATCCCTTAAACACACTTACAATGTTCTAAACTGGCCAGAAGAAATGTCCCAAACTGGTAAGGGATATTTAAATAAATAGCATAAACTTTACAGTGGAAATTGTAGTGAAAAATAATAGCTGAATGAAGGGCATCCTTTATCGTATTGTAGAGCGTCTCGGATAAAACTTGCTCACTGATAGGGTAGTGGTCTGCATTCCTATCAGCCGATATACTTTTAAGTCCATACCATGATCAACGTGAACGGATACAGAGCTTATGCGAGAATGAGCTACTGATAATATATCAAACAGCATTGGTAAAATAGCCTGATGCTGTTTATTTTAAGAACATTGCGATGAATGCGCACTAAGATATTGTTGCAACAATTGTCCTGCCTGCGATCTCAACGCGGGGGAATGTGGACAGGATCACCGCTTATCATTTAGTACAAGTGATAAAATCGTACCTGGTTAAATTGGAAGGATCGCTTTTCAGTGTACAACTTGTATCCCTGGCACTTATATGCCCAACCGCCTCCGTGATAATAGTACGGAATATGGACGCAAAGGATCATACTGTATCCCGAAAACCAGACAGGCGTTATTATTTCCATTATGGTATATTCCGCCGTAATACGGGGAATGCTGGCTGCCATTGCCATGAGGCATAAAAGCCGGCACTATTCATTTACAATTAAATAATTGGTTATGAAAACCAGGATAATAATTCCACTATTTGTTGCGCTTGCAGTCGTAGTATTTATTTTTGGAACAAGCGCGTTTAAAAAAGCGGAGAATAAAGTTCCCGAAAAAAAGAATTTTGTCACGAAATTGTATCAGCTAACAACCCTGTCAACGCCCATGGTCAAAACAGCCTATACGGAAATTAGCCAGGCAACTTACGATTCATTAAGTTGTAGTGGCAGCGCAACTATTTGTAAAATAAAGGCTGTTCCTGATGCAGGAAATCCCAGTCATCCGCAGCAGTTAATTGATGGGAATAATGATGGTTTGCCTGACCAGGATGGTACTTGGGTAACACAACGTTTTTTAAGAGCAAATCCTTAATTTATCTATTACTTTAACTTGGTAAGGATAGCTCAACGCTATCCTTACTCCTATTGAGATTAATCGCTCTAATTTCCGGGATTTTGTTGCATGCCAGATAAGTTTATTACATCGGGGGGTAATGGCAATGCGTACCTGTTATCATTAGGTGTTAAGACATGCTTGACATTGTCAAGTATTCTGGTCACTGTAATGTTGGCACCTTCCTTATTTAATCGTTTCAGATCCATCCATCTCAAATTTCTGAATATTAATTCTTTTCTTCTTTCATTTAGTATCAGTTCAATTGTTTCTTCCCGACTATCGGCACTAACCGGAATAAATGTTCCGCTCATCAACCGGTTTTTCAAAAGAGTATTTAGATCTGTCAAAGCTTCTGGAAGTTTTCCTGCTCTCGCAAGACATTCGGCTCGTATAAGATACATCTCATCAGAAGCGACGCCGTTGAATAGGTTAGATGTGCCATCGTAGCTTCCTTTAAAACGGAATGTGCCATCTCCATTACTTCGGAAAAAAATAGTTTTTCTCAGGTCATTTTCAGCATATGATTTATATAATACTGTGTCTACCAATGCATAACTATTTGCCAAGTTTAAATGAAGATTTGGCATTCTGCTATGCATGATATCTTCTTCCTTGAATCTCGAAATTGGATAACCGCTATTGCTATCGAGTGTATTGTAATCAAGTAAGGTGTTAAATAGCTGTAGACAGGAATCCGAATATAACAACGATTTGTAAAATTCACCCATTGATAGATAGACCCTTGCCAATAAGCCATACGCTGCAGGTTTTGATGGTCGCATAACATTTACCGGTTTAACAGGCAAAATCTTAATAGACTCAAGAAGGTCGCCAACAATTTGGTCGTAGGTGTTTTGTAAGCTTGATCGCACAGAAGGTTGATTGAAGTCTGAACTTAAGCGCAAAGGAAGTCCAAGATCGGTCATCGCAGTGCTGCTATCATATGCTTTACACCATGTGAATGCAGCTTCTAAAAATGATTTGGCTCTAAAAAGCAAAGCACTTCCCTTTGCATTGTTCAGCGCGTCAAGCTCTTGAATTCCATGAGGAACTTTTTCAATATTTTCCAAAACTACATTCGCGTAATAAATCATATCATACGTAATAGACCAATCATTGGGAACAGCGGTATACATTTCCGGAAGCCAGATATAGGCGTTTCTATCCCATGTATCAAAAGACTGCCAGGTAGAAAAGGGTAAGTAATAATTATCCGCAGCAATTTCTCCAAGATTGGAACAGGAACCGTTCATCCTGTAATTATCATCCAGCAATGCCTGCAAATCCGCGATGGAAGATGGGATCACAAGTTTTTTATCTGGTTTTGCATCAAGGAATTTTTTACATGATGATGCTCCTATAGCTGTGCAGAGTAGAATTATCAGAAATACTTGTTTCATAAAATTTCTTTTTTAAAACTCAAGTTTGAAGCCGATAGTAAAAGTTTTAGGAGAAGGTATGGAAGACTGATATTCCGGATCAATGCCTTTGTTATTTGCGCGCCATAGAATACCCAGGTTTGCCGCATTAACGTATAATTGAGCAGATTGCAGTATTCGTATTTTGTTATGCAGCCAGGGAAATGAGTACGAACAATTGATATATTGCAAACGAATATGATCTGCTCTTTCTGCAGTTGCTACAGAATTTAAATAAAAGGCATCACGATTAGCAGGTACCGGATAAATAAAGGAAGGAACAGTAGTATGCTGTTCATCGCCTGGATTTTGCCAACGATTGGCATAATCCGAATGGCCGGTACCACTAAAAATCAAACCGGAGTAATCAATAGATTGTGCCCTGAAATAATATCCCAGCTTATAAGAGATATTAACATTCACAGACAATCCTTTCCAAGAAAAAGTGTTGATGAATGCACCAAAATATTTGGGTAGTGCCGTTCCACTATATATTAATTCTTCCGGTTTTGTACCGGTTCCGGTAATGGAATTATAATCCGTGCTCAATTCTTTACCCAAATACCCCTGCGGACTACCATCAGTTGGATCCAAACCTCCCCAAGCATAGCTGACCACAGCATACAATGGTTTTCCTTCCAATGGAGAAATTCTATTGCCATTACTTACAAAAATGCTTGCCCTGTTTCCAGACCGATAATAATGTGTGGTTTTATTTGTATTATAGTTTAAAAGCAATAATCCATTCCATTTAAATATTCTTCCAATTTCTTTTGTCTGCAGGGTTATATCTATACCCTTGCCTGCCATATTAGCTACGTTTTTTATGAGAACTTCCGTAGCAAGTCCGGCTGTGTAATCAATTAAAGTGCTTCCAAAAAGATCAATGGCTCTTTTTTTATAAAACTCTATGCTTCCTGTTAGCAGTTGACCGCTTGTATTAAAATCGAGACCAATATTAAAACACCCAACTTTCTCCCATCGTAACAGAGGATTGGCAAACTGGTAAATTCCCGCTTGCTGTAAATTTGTATAGTCGGCTGTTTCTGTATATCTCAATGTGGTTACTGCCGATTTGCTTTGATCTACATTTCCACTATATCCGTATGAAACTCTTAGTTTTAGATAAGGGAGCCATTTTACCGGATAAAATGCTTCCTTAGAAATATTCCACCCCGTGCCAACAGACCATAGAGGCGTCCATTTTTCATTTGTTTTTAACCCAAACAGGTTAGAAGCATCCCTGCGTGCACTACCAGAAATAGTATAGCGTTCATTGTAGGTATATGCTGCATTACCGTAAACAGATACAAATCTGTTTAGTTGATCATTCAGCGAAAGTCCGTTAGGTATATTGGAATAATAACCACCAGAATAAGACGGATACCAGTTCACAAAGTCTACATTGGCAGTAGTAAGTATGTTATCATTGTATCCATACACTGTATTTGCGTTACCGGTTTTATTTATTTGTCTTATTTCTCCTCCGGCAATTGCAGATAAAGTATGTTTATGTCCTGTTCTAAAAAAATTAATTTGACCTCTTGTGTTATTTGCCACTACGGCATCAAAGTAATAGTCCAGTATGCTGCCTGGTGGAATTATGTTCTTTACAGTTCCTTCATCCCAGTTAACCTGTGTGAATCGATTAATTATGTCCCTTGTTGCATAACTCTTCAAACCCTGGATGTTTTTTGTAATTGACTGTTGTCTCTCGTATTGGTATTTGAGATCAATTGTTAGTCCTTTAATAATCTCATATTGTAAAGCCAATCTGCCAATTAGCGACTGCATTGTAGTTCGCCTATCCAGGTATTTATAGTCATCCAATGGATAGTATTTCCAGTTGAGCAGGTAACCGCCACCTGCGGTATCCGTATATCCTTCACGGAACTGCTGCGCTACAGGCAATGCATTTCCCTGTACATCTGCAAGACTTATATATGGAACTTTGCGGCCGGCAACCAGCAAATCCTGGTAAGCAGATTTTCCATTTTTTGTATTGGTTGATGTAAAAGTAATGCCTGCATTGATCTGAAGGTTCCTGGTGGGTTTGTATGTATTTTCTGTACGTAGGCTTAACCTGTTATATTTTGCATCTAATTCACTAATGTTCCTGTCATATCCACCGGATATTAAGTATCCCAGCGTACTGCTTCCTCCTGTAATGTTTAACGCATATTGCTGGTAGATGGCCTGCTGGTAAACATACTTATCATAGTCTCTCCGGGTATCAACTGCTTTTAATTGTTGTAATTGGGTATTTGCTTCCGCCTCGGTAATCGCACCATTTCTTTGGCTGTTAAGGATTTCCACGGCGGGAGTAACTGCAGGATAATTAGGATTATTTAATAAAGCATCATAATAACCCTTGCTAAACAGAAATTTTTCCAAATCAATATAGTCTTCTGAAGATATTTGTGGCAGCATCAATAAATCCGGTTTTTGTGTAACAATCAAATTGGAGTTGAACGTTAACCGGGCCGGCTGATTAAACTGCCCCTTTTTTGTTGTGATCACAATTACACCATTACCTGCCCTTGCACCCCATATTGAAGCTGCGGCGGCGTCTTTTAATATGGTGATATCTTCCACATCGTTAGGATTAATATTATTGATATTCCCTTCGTAGGGAAAGTTATCTACTATAATTAATGGATTTTTTGGTCCCTGAATCGTACTTAACCCCCGTATCATATAACCGGGGCCGTCCTGTTTATTTTCAAACAACATTCCGCTTGCTACACCTCTTAAACGATCTAAAATGAATGGACCGGTTTGCTGATTCAGCATATCGTTGTTCACTTTTATAAACGAACCGGTAGCTCTTTCTTTTGGCAATGACTGGTACCCGGTACTTACAACAGTTACCTGTTCCATTTCTTTGTCAACCCGTTCAAGCGTTATCCTTAAAGGTATGTAGCCATTGGAAGCAATTTTAAAAACTCTTGTTTGATATCCTACAAAACTTATAACTACAGTGGCTCCGGAAGGCGGTATCTCCAAACTATACCTGCCCTCATTATCGGTGGTGGCGATTACATTGCTTTCTTCAATTGTTAGGGTTGCGCCGGCGAGAGGCCGCTTTGTATCTGATGCTGTAATAACACCACTGATTATTGTGTCAGCCTTTGAGATAGGACTGCTTTTAGTAGCTATCATTTTTTTCAAAGGAATAACAATGATCGTTTCGTCAACAATATTGTAAGAAAAAGGCTGGTTTTTAAAAAGCATGTCCAGCAATTGCCTCACCGGCAATTTATTTGCGGTAAGGCTAACAGGATTAGCTGTTTTAACCAGATCGTTATCGTAGATTACTCTGAAGGCGCTCTGTTTTTTTATGGCTTCAAAGGCTTTTTCAATGGGCGCCTTTTTGAGTTCCAGGGTAATAAGTACTGAATCTGGTTGGGAAAATCCAAAAAGCAACAGGGGCATGATTGCAAGCGAAATACAAAACAGCAGTTTCGCCGGTTTCTTTCTCATAGCGACACACAGTACTCCTACCCTGCCGCTAAGCATTGCTGACAAATTCATAAGTGTTGTATTTTTAGTTTTAGTTTAGAGCGATATGGCTACTTAATCATTATAGGATAAGATGGTTACTTTGTTGCCGCTTACAGTAAAACGGGCTATGCCTGTCATTTCCATCATTTGCAGAATTTTGCTGAGCTGAACCTGCCGTTTTATTTCTCCGGTAAAAAATTTTCTTTTTTTGAAGCCTGGTGCATATACAAGCTCCAGGTCGTACCACCTTGCTAATTGCTCCATTACTGCCTGCAGATCTGTATTTTTAAACATAAATAGCCCGTTCTTCCAGGCGGTCGTCAGTCCGGTATCAGCCTTGGCTACTTGTACAACCAAATGATTTGCGCTCATCTGTTCGCCTGGTAAGAGCGGGGTGGTTTTTCCAAGGGCATTTATCTTTACTAACCCATTCGTTAACGTAGTGGTGGTAAAGCCGTCTGCATTGGCATAGCTGTTCACATTAAAGGCCGTTCCTACAGCTTGTATTTCCATTGTAGCGGCAACAACTATAAATGGTTTTTCCTTGTTTTTCGCAATTTCAAAATAGGCTTCACCTCCCATTAGCTCAACACGTCTTTCATTACCGGAAAATCGAACAGGATAGCGCAGCGATGATGCAGCATTCAGCCATACCTTTGTGCCATCTTCCAGCACTACCATATATTCACCGCCATTGGGAATACGTATCGTATTCCAGGCTGCTTCATTACTCACTAGCCGGTTTGAATATATTATAGCGCCGTTGGCTTTGCGTTGTACAGCGCTGCCGTTTTCTGTAAATGAGCTGTCTGTATTATTGTCTAAGGCTACCGTAGTTCCGTTGCTCAATATTAATTCTGCCCTTTTAGTACCCGGCAACACATCGTCACCGTATTGGCTGGTAAGGATTACTTTATCCTCCGTTTTTTTAACTACATAGTTTAATACCTGCCACGCAATAATTGACAACACCAGCAAAGCCGCTACTGAACGCCACCATATTTGCCAGTTCTTTTTTGCTTGCTGACTATTATTCCGGCGGTTTATTTTGTGCTGCAATCGCTGCCAGCCTTCCTCGCTATCCGTATTTTTAAACTGCTGCAACTGGGCTTCCACTGCTTCGGCCGAACGCAGGTCTTCAAACAGTTGCCTGTTTTGCTCACTACTATTTAACCATGTTTCCAATTCTTCGGTTTCCGGTGCTGTTATATTCCCCTGCAGGTACCTGTTAATAAGATAAGCTGCACGAAAGCTTTTGCCCGTGTTTGTTTTATTCATTTTTTGCCCGGTATTAGTTTCCTCTTCCTGTAATGAAAAAATAGCGGTGTATGATATGAAAACGATTTGTTGCCGCATTGGCCTAAATGGCAGCCAAAAAAATCCCGGGCAAGACTACCCGGGACTAACCTTATGCTATGAAAACAAAACTTTATTGCACAATTAAAATAGAGGCAATCATCCAAACAGCACCAGAAAATAAAGGAATGATGTACCCAGTTTCTTTTTTAAAATTTTTAAGCCACGGGCTTTTTGGTTTTTTACGGTGCTAACGGTAACGCCCAGTTTGGCAGATATGCTCTTATGATCAAGCCCATGGTTGTAATACAACTGCATTACTTTGCGGCATTCCGGTGGCAGTTTCTGCATTTCCGTATATACCTCCCGCAACACTTCTGCACGGATAATTTCGTTTAATATAAAATCTTCGGATTCCTGCTTCAATAAGTAAGAAAAATCATTCTGGTTTATGCGGTTGTTTTTCCGTTTTTTAATATAATCCAGGCAGGCGTTTTTAACACCGATATATAATGCTGCTTTTACGTTTTTATGCAGATTGAAATCCGGTTCTTTCTCCCATAGTTTAATAAACAGGGTTTCTACAATATCTTCTGCGGCTGCTCTATCAACAATCAACTTCTCAGCGAAAAAACACAGTGCGGCGTAATAGCGATTAAATACAGGTTGTATGGAACAAACCCCACCATCTATATTTAGCGGAAAGATTCTATCTGATTCTATTCCAGACATTTAAACAAGACTTTTTCGGTGACCGCTTTGTATTAATCTGAGAAATACAGTCAAAAGTATAAAAAATTTTTGGCAAAGAGGACTTATAACCTAATTTATAATCGGCATAAGAATCTGACAGTTTGCAAAAATCGAAATGGATATTGCAAAACGGTTAAGGACTGAACAGGAACTTTTAGGCAATAGAATATCAGAATTGAAGAAAATCAAACAATTATCACAAAAAAAATTGGCGGAGAATTCGGGCTTAAGCTTACGGGTGGTTCGGCGAGTTGAAAAAGGAGAATCAAATTCAGAATTTAGAACACTTCTTAGATTGGCGATGGGCTTAAGAATAAAGATTGTAGGTTTATTCGATTACAAAGCAAAATTAGACCTGCCTTCCAGTATCACTGTTTATCAAGATTTTGAGAAACGCCTTGCTTTAGAAAAGAAAAAGGTGGGGCAGAGAATTTTACAATTATGCAAGCATCGGGGGATTGATCAAGAAGAATTAGGAGTTCTATCCAAAATAGCGAATAGCGATATCAGCTTGTATGTAAACGGTGAGGAGAACATGGTATTGATGACACTTCTAAAGATAGCCATTGGATTAGAAGTTGAAATAATTGACTTGTTGAACTACAATGGTACAATGCCCAGCAATAAAGCATTTAAAGGGAAAATTCAATTCTAAAATAACAGAGAGAAAGTTTCAACGAATCAAAAGAGAATATGAATTTACCTATTAAACTTAAAGTATTCAGAGAATATCGAAATTGGACTATAGATGATGTATCGAAGGAACTTAACTTATCAGTAAAATCCTATACTGATCTGGAAATGGGAAAAACTAAACTAAATGGTGTGCTAGCGCAAAAGCTGTCTGACCTTTACCAGGCTCCTATGGAGTTTTTTCTTATTGACGATACACCGCATTACCTGCAGGCAGAAGTGCTATACAGCAATTGCACCATTACCAGCGGTAGCGCCGGTACAAGCGGCTACATCAACCACCAGCACAATGACAGGGGTATTGATGAAATAATTTATGCAAAAAAAGAAGAAATAAAAAACCTGAAACAACAGATAGAATATTTGCAGCAGCAAAATGATAAACTGGTAGCGTTGCTTGGGGAAAGGGCTAAAGATAACTTTGCTGCAGATTGTTAGTGTAAACAAGGTATATTCCCCATAGCCGGTTCCTCCTTACTTATATTTATTTGCCTTAACTGTTGGGTAAGCAGTAGTGTTGCTTTTGTCCAATTTGCATATTTTTGACAGAATGAATACAGAAAGCCAGAACATAGAGTGGAAAGAGTCGTGGAGGGATGAATACCTGAAGTGGATCTGTGGCTTTGCCAATGCGCAAGGGGGTAAAATATTTATTGGCATAGATGATAAGGGAAATATTACCGGGGTGGAAGATTATAAAAAGCTGCTGGAGGATATACCTAATAAGGTAAAGGATATTCTGGGCATATTGGTAGAAGTTAATCTTAAAAAGAAGACTGGCAAAGGTTATATGGAAATAAAGGTTGACCCGCACCCGTACCCTGTAAGTTATAAAGGACAATACTTTTACAGAACAGGCAGCACCAAGCAGGAACTGAAAGGCGCTGCGCTCGACAAGTTCCTGCTGCAAAAGCAGGGAAAGCAATGGGATGCGGTGCCGGTGCCTGGCGTAAGCCTTTCGCAGCTTGAAAAGAAAGCCTTTTCTTTTTTCCGGAAAAAAGCTACACAAAGCAAACGTTTAACGCCTGATATTTTGAAGGAATCGAATGGGCAGTTGCTCGAAAAGCTAAAGCTGGTAGATGGCAAGTATCTTAAACGGGCGGCAGTACTGCTCTTTCACTCCGACCCGGAAAAGTATGTAACGGGTGCGTTTGTAAAAATTGGCTTTTTTAGAACCAATGCTGATTTGCTTTATCATGATACAGTGCATGGTTATCTTTTTGAGCAGGTAGAAAAAACAATGGATCTCCTGCTTACCAAGTATTCAAAGGCTTCTATCAGTTACGATGGGCTTACCCGGATTGAAAAGTACCCATTTCCTGAAGAAGCCATGCGGGAGGTAATATTGAATGCCATTATACATAAAGATTACAGCAGAGGCGTACCAGTGCAGATAAGTGTATATGACGATAAATTTATTATATGGAACGATGGCCAGCTACCCGTAAACTGGACAATAGAAAAGCTAGTCAATAAACACCCCTCTGTACCGTTCAACCCGGATATAGCTGCTGCATTTTTCAGAGCGGGTTATATAGAATCGTGGGGAAGGGGTATAGAAAAAATAACCGATGCCTGTGAAGCAGCCGGGTTGCCGATGCCGGAGTTTACTACAGAATTTAACGGGTTAATGATAACCTTTATATATCCTATTGTGGAAGAAACGTCGGGGAAAACGTCGGGGAAAACGTCGGGGAAAACGTCGGGGAAAACGTCGGGGAAAACGTCGGGGAAAATTATAGCCTTCATTCAGGAGAACCCTCAAATTACCATACCTGAACTGGCAAATCTCATTCAGGTATCAGAACGCTCCATCGAAAGAAATATTCAAAAACTGCAAACGGAAAATAAACTGCAACGCATTGGCGGCGCAAAAGGTGGTTATTGGGAAATAGTACAGTAAACAGCCTTACCCGTTGCCACCCGCCAGCTTACCGCCCAGCACTTTTACCAGCTCCATTAATTCGGCATTCTGCTTTATAAGCAATTCGTTTTGCTCTTTTAAGGCCTTTACTTCACCTTCATGATAATTAGCTGTAGCAGTCTGTGAATTGAGATAACCAATATTACCGTTGCTATTGTTATTCTCAGATATAGATTTTGCCTGAAATGTTATAATAGGGGTAGCTTCCGAAAGCAGATTGGCAATGCTTACCTTATATAAGTCTGCCAGTTTTTGCGCATGCTCAGCCTTAATTTTTGAGGGGTCCTGCTCCAGCCGGGCATAAGTGGTTTGGCTAATGCCCAGCACATCTTCAGCAACAAACTCCTGGGTATAATCATTTATTTCTCTCAATATTTTTAATGTACTGGTTGCCATAAATAATTTTATTAAATATTGGGGATATTACCCGGATATGCTGTTTTTAAACCAGGCAAATATATTCATTTTTGCCGGCACTTTCTTCCTCCTGTAATTTATTGATATAGCTGGTGTATGCTATTTATCAATTAATTACAACATCATGAAAATATTGGCTTTGTGGCTGGCGCTTTTAGCGGCAGGCACGAGTGTTTCTGCACAAACAACCCCATCGGCAGCCATCAGAGCATTAACGATTGGGGATACGGTACCAGATATTGAATTTACCAACCTTATTAACTACCATTCCAAAACCGCCCGCCTGTCGGATTTTAAGGGCAAGCTGGTGATCATAGACTTTTTTGCAACCTGGTGCGGACCCTGCATTGCTGCACTCCCCAAACTGCAGGCCTTACAGCAAAAGAACAAAGATGCCATGGAAATTGTGGTAATGAGTTACGAGCCTGCGGCAGTTATTAAATCTTTCCTTAGCAAAAATAAAACAGGTGCATCTATACATTTGCCTTTTGTAACGGCAGATACTGTTTTCGGGAAGCTCTTTCCTCACAAAATGGTACCTCATGAAGTATGGATAGATGGCGATAGGAAGGTTAGGGCAATTACCAGCGCTGCTTATTTAACACAGGAAAATGTTATTGCTGCTATAAATGGGAAACCTATTGTTCTTCCTTTGAAAAAAGATATTCTTGACTTTGATATTAAAAAGCCTTTACTGGAAAATGGCAATGGAGGTAATATCTCAACTATTCTTGAACGTTCCATCCTTACCAGGTATTTAAACGGAATGCCTACCCGCGACGGTATTTTGAAAGACAGCCTCCATGTAAAAATGTATTATATTAATCTTCCCCTGCTACATCTCTACCAGGCTGTGCTAAATTTCCCCAACAACCGGATTGTACTGGAGGTACACAACCCTACTGATTTTATAGCCGGGCAAAAACCCACGGATGCCTGGAATGAAGAAAACCTGTATGCTTTTGAAATTATACGTCCGGCGCAAACGCCCATAAAACAGATGCATAAGGAAATGTTGCAAAGCCTTAATATATATTCAGGATTTTATGGGCGAATGGAAAGAAGAAAAATGTTATGCTGGGCATTGGTAAAAAAAGGATATTCCCAGAAGCAATTAACCAGCAAAGGAGGGAAAGAGATCTGTACCCTTAGTGAAACGGGCACTGAACGTATATTGAAATGTCAACCGGTAAACGAATTAATAAGAGCATTAAATACGTTTCAGCAGCCATCTATGCTTCATCCGATAATAGTTGATGCCACAGGGATCAGCGATCTTATTGATATTACTATACCTACTGATAGTATAGGTAATATTTCCAGGCTGCGCAGTGTACTTCAGCCTTACGGACTTGACCTGGTTAAAGAAGAAAGATGGCTGGATATGTTTGTGTTATCTTCCAACGAACCCGAAGAATAGTTTTTCTCATGCGGTTGAGGCTTCTGATAGTAGTGTCAGACTCCCCCGGGAATACCCCGGGTTTTTTTTGTGCACCACTATTCTAAGTTCTTTAAGATCAAAGTCCCTAACAGGGCATTTAACTACCGCATGGGCTTCAATTTCACGGCAGACGGGAACGGATTGAGGAGCTGATGACAGTGAATGAACGAGCTTAAACCGGCTCATTGTAAAATGAGTTGGGTTCATTCTGCCGGCTAAAAAGATAAAGAAGTTCCTATCGAAGCCTTTAGAGACTTGACTTACAAACAGATAGCCGGTAATTATAAGGCGTTATTTTTAAATGGTTTAAAGATGAATGATTTTTTTTGAATCGGGTAGGTAAACTATTGGTTTACTTTTCGTATTGTTTAAAAACAGAAGTCTGGCAACAGCAAGGCTACCGATAGCCCATATAGTATCGGCGAGCAGGTTGATCAATATGTCTTTGAGATAATCCAATTGATATAATAAATATACTGCAATGTATACATATTTGCCGATCTCTTAAAGCTGTCTGCCTTACAAGCAGAGGGTCCGCGGTTCGAACCCGGATGTTTCACAGAATTTAAATGCTGAAATCCTTTATCAGTAATCGTTTCGGCTTTTTTCATTTATACCCCAAGCCTGTGGCATTTTGTAATAGTTACCCAAAATGCTACAATTACCGAACAATTGCCGCGCTGGCAAGTTTACTGTGTTTCCTAAGAACCGGAATTCAGTTAAAGCGAACCCCAAATTAATCTGAAAGTTCTATTGTTGGTTTTATGATGACAATCAGAAACAAAGGGAAAAGGTTCTCATTAAAGAAATGAGCACCCTTAATCGGCTGTGTGCTAAACAGGAAGCAGTTAAATCAATTGAAGAATTGCACCTTATTTTAAACAAAGGTCGCAAAAGAAAAAATAACCTACGGAGCTTAAAATACTAATTATTTTAGTAATTTTAAAGCGTGCAGTTTATTCATGTTTTGAATACTTAAAGAATATATTTACTATCGTGTTTTTATAACCTGTAAACTATAATCAATGGATTTGCCCGTCCGTAATATCGTAAGTGAGGTGGACCTCAAACCGGCTGATGCTTTACTCCCCTTATTTGAGTGCGTGGTGAATGGTATCATAAGCCTCAAACAAACCAGAGGCATTAATCAAAATGAAAAGAAAATTCAGATTCAGATTATAAGAGGCGATTATCCCCAAGGACTGCAAATTGTTCCTGTCAAAACGATACAGTCAATCAAAGTCATTGATAATGGTGAAGGCTTCACGGATATAAATCTGAAATCATACGAAACAGCTTATTCCCATAAGAACAAAAAATTCGGCTGCAAAGGTATTGGCAGATTTACCATCCTTGCCGCATTCGAAGAAATAAAAATTTCAAGTACCTATGAGGAAGCTAATACCTGGAAATATCGAGAACTAAAATTTGATCCCGTAAACGAAGTCACTGTATTGAGCACAGAAGAAGTTGAACCTGCGGCAAGAAAGACCATCGTCGAATTAACAGGCTGCCACAATGAAGTGATCAAAAATCATACAGCTTTAACTGTTACAGAAATCGCGGATGGTTTGATGCATCATTGCCTGGTCTATTACTTGTGTAACGATCTTCCGCTTATAGAAATACTGGATATTGAGTCCAACGAGGCAGCCGTGGTAAATGATTTATATAAACAGGTATCCAAAGACCGAGAGCGAAGTTTTGAGATAGACAAGGAACAATTTGATTGTTATATGACTCGGACTGAAAAAGTAAACAATCGGAAAAATCATTACATACACTATTGTGCTAACTCACGGGTGGTCGGAACAGGTAAAAGTATTGGCAAAGTCAATAGTATTTTTAGCTACCCACTTATAATCAACGGCAAAGGGTTTTACCTGGATATTTATGTGGTATCTGAATATCTTAACCGAAAAGTATATCACTCTCGTAACGGTTTTACCATTCCCCAGGAAAAAGAGAATGGACTTTTTATAGAAAACGGAATTTGTTTTAGCGATATCGAAGAAACACTCACCACCTTACTAGCAAAAGAATATGATGACTTTGTGAAAGAAACGCAGAATAGAAATATAAAGGAATTAAAAGATTATATCAATCTCAAAGCCCCGCGGTACCGGAGGTATATGGGCAGAGAAGATATACTGAACTCGATTCCTCCTAATCTTTCAGACGACAAGAAAGAAGAGGCACTGTATAAGATTTCGTTTAGCGAGAAAAAGAGAATCGATCAGAAAATACAAGGGTTTATTGAAAAGTGTGAAATAAACAAAGAAACGATAGAAGAAATTAAGCAAGAACTCGTGGAAAAGACTGCCTATGATGCTGATAATCTTTCCGAGTATATGATCAGAAGAAAAGCCATCATCGATATATTCACCCGGTTTCTGGAAGCTGATCAAAACGGTAAATACAAATTGGAAGAAGATATCCATAACCTAATTTTTCCTATGGGCGTAACGGACAGGCAGATAACCTACGAGTCTCATAACCTATGGTTGCTGGATGAGCGGTTTTCTACCTACACGTTTATTGCTTCCGATAAACCCATTACTACCTTTTCACAAAACAGGAGCAGAAAAGAGCCAGACCTGATCATGATTGATGCGCCTCAAATGTTTGACAATCCAATCAGCTTTGCGCCAGAACATTCCGGCGAAATTTCCTCGATGGTGATTTTTGAATTCAAGCGTCCTGGAGAGATTGCACACCAAAAAAGTAAATCGGATTATCGCTGGGAGTTCTCTGAATTGATAGAGGGTTATTTTGATGATTTTCTTTATGGTGATTCAAAAAAGAATTATCGGGGCAGCCAGGTGGTCGTAAGAAAGGAGACGCCTAAGTTTGGATATGTTATCGTAGATATCATCCCCGAAAGGCTGGAAGAATTCAACTTGGGGAAAGGGTATCGTAAAACGCCATTTGGCACATTTTATAAAATATATCCGGAACTGAATATGCATATTGAAGTGCTCCGGTTCAGCCAGCTTATTCAGGCGGTAGAAAAAAGACATACACCTTTCTTTGATAAGCTTTTTAATAGCTAAGCAGCCGCTTACATATTATTGGATGAATGGGTCTGTGAAAACGATGAGAATATGCAATTGTTCTGTGAATGTCTTGACATTGTGGGATAGCGACCAAAGCGATTCAATTCTTTTAAGGACAATTATACGCCAACGGATTACTGGATCCTGATTACTTTATCAAATACGCTAACAAAACAATCAGCCCTATTGAAGAGCATTGTTTGGGACAATGGTGAAGTGTTGACAGCTGGAATGAACGGCCATTCATAAAGCGTCCTATCCTCACCGACCGGCGTAAAATACAAATAAAAAATCCCGGACAAGAATGCCCGGGAATGTTGCTAACCTATGAAAAACACCAAAGGTGTTATAAGATGACTTTCTATTACAATATACGAAAGTATTATTCCATTTTATGAAACTCCCTCAGGTGAATAAAGAAAGGATCAATAAAACTATTTTTTTTGTTGATAAATTCCCCGGTTTGATCAGATATGTCTCTGTATTTCTTAGCCCATTGCTCGAAGGAATTGTTATCTATCGGATCCGTGATCCTTCTTAAAATCAGTTCTTCTTTATCACTATTTTCTAAAGTTAGTTGGTTGGATTGAATATTGATCTGGCAAGCCTTGAAGTAAGAAATTGGAGCCCAGATCCATTGGTTATTTTCCAAATACTCGTCCTTAAAAGTACATGTCGGTTTGTAATAAAAGTGTATTTCAAGTGAATCGCTTTTATTATTGATAAAACCTGGCCATGCCCGGTAAACAAAATAACTCCTGTCCTCCTCCTTGCAAATCATCCTATTTCCAAAGGACTTAATGGATTGGATAATGCTCAGCGTAAGGTTTTTCCTTGCAACCCGCAGATCCGGATCTTCATATAGTCCATTCACAATATCCACAATCCTTTCAATTAAGGGGGCCACAGAAGCACCTCCAAAAGTATGCTCGTAAGGATGTGCTAACAAATTCCTTATTTTCCGCATGGAATCCATATATTCCGGATAATACGCTTCAAAATGGTTTCTTTCTTCAAACCATTTTATTAATTGACGAAGTGACCCTTTTGAGTCCCAATGCTTCCCTTGTAATTCTTTGTATCGAAGCTTCAAAGCCATCTCCATAGTCAGCACCGATTTAAGTACCGCAACATCATAAAATTTGCATTCGAAGAAACTACATTCAATTAGCCTACGGATAATCCGAAAGTTTTCAATTACATCTGCGTGAACTTCCTGCTTCAGATAAAGATTCGGCATGAATTTTTCAATAAAATTATCCATAGTTCCAGTTACCCCTTCAAATATGGTCCAATTATCATCCATTCTTAATGTAATAGGTATTGACATATATAAAGATGCTCTGAATTGCAATTAACTCTGGTTGAAATTTTATACTCTCACTGCGTAAAAAAGATATAAACTATCCAATGCGCTAATCGAACTTAGTTTTCTAAAACCTGGACTTATTCTTCCTTATCAACTAAATCCAATCTTTTATTAAAAACATTTTCAATTTTCTTTGTTTTGTCTTTTTGCTCTCATCCTCAACTAATGATAAATAATTACTATTATCGCTAACTATTTTGCACATCTTTATACTGATTTAAGCTTTCTTTCTGAGATTCACTATTGATCATGATTCTATCATCTTCCCTTGTAACGGTAATTTTTTTATTATACCCAAACATTAATGTTTGAGAATGTTGCTTAGTTTGAGTTTGAAATATTTGATATGAGTTTCTTTTAACTTCATACTAAATTCCATTTATTAGAAATCTACTTTGATTGAATCATCTTTTTTTAAAACAATTTTATCAACCTTGCCTATAGGTATTATTGTTGTTGTGGAGTCGCATCTTGAATAAATGAAAATAAACTGAGAAGTTTGGCCAATGTAAAAGTTGTCCCTATCAGATACATAGGTGTGATTACTTGTTTTAATTATCGTTCCACTATAATATCCATTTTCAACTTTTTTTATTGAGTATGGTGTAGAAAAAAAGAAAGAAATAAGGAAAAGTATTCCAAAAAGTATATTGGGTATCGCCATTTCACCGAAATGTTTAATTACAATATTTATCTTTAAAAATGTGACAGTTATTATTAGAAGAGCGATAGCGAAAATTGCATAATACATTCTATTGGAATAAGTTTTACCCCAAAAGAATCCCGCAATAGGGCCAATAATCATGAATAGAAAAATTAATGCACCAATAATATATATAACCCATTTGATTATTCTTTCAAGTATTCGTATCATTTTATTTCTTCCAACTACCCCTAATGTTTTATTTAAATAGCTATATTTTATGGGATTAATCTTTTTATTTTGTTTCGTAGTGTTCGAGGAGTTTTCTTTGATAGAAAATATGAATATCTCCAGAAAAATTAATAGGAAAGAAAAGCCTACTAAAAATAGATCATTTGCAATGAGTAATCCAATTTCAGAAAGTGAAAGATAATTTTGAATTGGAAGATTAAAATTGTTGAAATAAAGCATTTGCTTACTTAACCCTAAAATGATAATAAAAATTGAAAATTGGGGAATGTTTCTAATTAGTGATTTTAATGTAATATTTAAATTTTGCATTTAGAGAAATTACAAGTGTAAATAATGTAATTTTTAGCTTGATATAGACTATTACTTTTTAGTTTTCAAATTGGTTAAAATAGATAAGTTATGTAGACCGCCACCCCTTTTCCACCAAAAAAATGGAAACAATTTTACAATTCAATATAGAGAATTCATTCTTCTCTACAACGGTAGGAATAATCCAATGTCTTTTACCCTATCAAAAGACGTCAAAAAAATTGGATTACCAATAATTCATTTTAAAAAATTAAACCGATTCCTGAATGAAGCTCTCTCACATATTGCTGAAGCATAGCTTTAAATGTTTTGTCTTTAATGTGAGAGTAATCTTCTTTTATTTTATCATTCGTAGCATAAAATTTCAGATAAAGTGTTTCGTTAAGCTCGTCCACCGTAAAATGATTGGAAATGTGATACAATAATGCGTCCTTATACTTATTACACATGGTTAAACGCATTTTGTACAAAAGATTACTCTTGCCTGCTTTTAACTGATCAGGTGTCAAGTCTATTGGATGTATCTTTATTTGAAACATGATTATTTAAAAGTGCAAGCAACGGTAAAGGTTGGCGAAATGCGGATAATTGCATTCCGCATGCCCGTTTTTTTGCCAGGCATGTTAGCGGTAATTATGCCAAAATCTTAACAATAACTTCCATCAGTTTATATGCTCTTCTATGAAAGTGGATAAAGTCTTTGAACTTGTTTTTTAGCATTGTGTTGATTTTGATAATATTGATATATGCATGGTCTGCTTTTAGTGCTATGTTATTTGTCCGCAATATTAATGGAACGTTCTGATATTGTTTATTAATATCGAGTATTTTGAGGACTAATCCATTTTGTTCGGAAGCTATGTCAGTCTTTTCACCAGCTTTTTGCCAGTCGCCAAATATCTTGAAGTAACCTTGAATAAGTTCTCCCCCGTTTGGTATAACAGGTTTGCCATTCAGTTTTATTGCAAGTTCATCATGAATTTGTCGCAGTTCGTCAACATTGTCGTAAAAAGTATTTTCATGCTTTTTATATTCTTCAAAAAGCATTTTTGAAAACCCTGCTATTGAATCATTTTGAATTTTAATTTGAGCAATTAAAGAAAAAAGTTTGGAAACTGCTTTTGAATATTTTTTCTTATAGAATGTCGGTTCGAAGTTTTTTAAGAATACTGTAAAATCAATTTTGTTTAGGTAATTAAGCGTCCCAATTGGAATGTAGTTAACAATGAAATCGTTTCCATTGCCAAGCCCCGCTTTATGAAGCGAAGCTGAAACAACTTTAGTTTGTTTTTCACATGTCTTACTAAAATCTCTTAAAATTAGTAAAAGACTTTTTTTATACGACTTCCTTTCTTTAGTTTCTTTAATTTGTCCCGCCAACCATGTTGCAAATAGTCCAATTGAAAAAGTAAAAAGTGTTATAAAAATTGTGGCAGTCGTATTTACGTCAACTCCAAACCCTTTTAAATATTCAATTACTTTTTGCATCATCTTTAATTACCACCTTACAGGCTGACGAAATGCAGATAATAGCGTCCCGTCCCGCCAAGTATACCGAAGTTGATTATTTAATTAGAGTACAACTAATAGATTTTTGTTGATAGCATTCCTTCAGCCAGAATTATTGCAGAACAATGAACCGAAGTTGAGGAACGGTTTTCGTCTGCCTGCATTTTTGTCTGCCTATTAGCTGCCGTTTTATCGCCATCCATGAAAATCACTTGTGCTAAAACGATTGTTGCTAAAATGTTTCAAAGCGTACTTCTCTAACTCTTGAATGAGATTCAAGTATGTCACCAACTGAATATGGAAGAACTTAAAAGTATTATCATGAGTTATGGTAAATAGCATATTGAATTGAATAAAGAAGAAACTATTTTCAATTCTTGTCAACAATTTAATGAGCTCAGAGTCTAAATGTGTGTAACGCGCCAGTATTTTAGCTAAGCTTTTTTCTGTGTTGTTTTTTAAATATTCATACCAGTAATTCCAATTAACTTTACTTCCACTTGATATAAGTGGAGAATCATTTGCTGTCCTGTCAACCGAAGCTAAAAGGTCAAATAACTTTTTTTGATCTGGATATTCAAACTGCCCTCCTTTATCAGGGGCTTTGTCTAAAGGTGATATTAAGAGATGTCCGTTTATAATAATCTGAAAAATTTCGTAGCCTACAAATTCATTTATGTTATCCTTGTCTTTCTGGTTTTTAATATGAACAACAATAAAATAGAAAATGAAAGCCGAAACGTATGAAACCGATAGCTTAGAAAAAAAGTCTCCTATTTTGCTGGCTCCAGCAAAAACTTCATCATAGCGCTTTAGTATAACTTCAATAAGGCAGTAAAGTAAAATTGCTACCCCCAATAAAATTTTCAGGTCTTTCCTTACGCTCTTAAAATAGTATAATTGTTTTTTCATGATGTTTATTTCGTAGGATCTCAAAAAATGGCATATAACGGTACAGGTTGGCGAAGTGCGGATAATAATGTTCCGTCCCGCCCGGCTCACCGAAGTTGATTATTTATTTAAAGTAAGTTATATTTCTTTGCGGATTGCATTCCGTCTGCCCACATTTTTGCCAAGCCTGTTAGCGGCGGTTTCTTTCTATTTCCTTTCCTTTAGTTTCAAATAAATTTTTAACCTTTTCATCTCATTAACAAATCCTATTGAATCCAGGGGGCGTATTAAACCTTTATTTTCCTTATCAACTATCCAATATTTTTCTTTCTTAACAATATCAATGCTTCTCGCGATTATATATCGTTGGTTAAAATTATATTCAACGACTTCTTGAGGAATAATTGTAATTCCCGAATTCATTTTTTCATCTCCTAAAATAATTTGTGATTCATGTCCATCGCCAAGATAAAAATAGTCACTCCCTAAATTTTCACTATCTGCTGTGTGATTATAAATACAAGAAATACAAAATAAAAAGAGTAATGCCAATATTGATTTATACATAATTTTTGAAAAAGTATTGCTTTACGTTTGGTTCCGACGAAATACCGCTAACGGTACAGGTTGGTGAAATCCGCATAATAGCGTTCCACACGCAAGCATATCGAAGTTGATTGTTGCTTATAGTGTAATTTATAACATTTTGCCGATTGCATTCCGTCCATAGAAACGATACCTGAAAAAAGTACTCCGTCAGTCAGTCCCTAATTGTATTAAACCTTTAATTAGCCGCTGCTCTTGTGTCCATGAAGTATTTCACCTGTTTATGTCAACAATTGTATCTAAAGGTGTCCATGCGATATAGTTGTTTTCCGCTAAGTAATCTTCAGATTTGCTTTTCAATTCTGCAGCAATTTTCATTTCTTCTTCTGTCGTATTTGGTTTCCAAATCTCTCTTAGTCCTTTTCCTGTGTAATGAACTAAATGATTGTCCTCAACTCTGATTATTCCTGCATTAATTCTACTGCCATCAGAAAGAGTGAGGATAGGAGTATCATTGGATTTAAGTTTTGAAACTATATTGGGATTGATGTATCCTGTAACTTTCCTTTTGAAATTTGGTTTTTTTCCTGTTTTGGGCTTTTCAACTTCTTCTGCCATTTTCTTTTCAAAAGTTGGTTTCGTACCAAGTTCTGGCCTTTGTATAGCAGGTTCATTATAAATTTCTCTAAGCAAATCAACATAACTGTTTTCAAAATTATTGTCGTTGCCCGTGTCAATGTGAATGAATTGCTGCATAAATGCAGGAATGCTTTCCTCTTTACTTCCTCTTCTTAGAACAGGAATTATTTTCTCATTCGTGGTTTGGTTGTTGTAGAGTTCAGCATTCATTATTGAATACTCGTAACCAACTCCGCCTGCCCTCTTGTCTGCTTTCAGTTTATAATTTGGAGTAAAGACAATAATTATTCTCCCCGCCCTTGAAATAGAATTTTCAACAAAGTGAGGAAGATTTTTTCCTGGCTTTAAATAATATCTGTCGAGTATTACATCAATGCCGTCTGAGCATAATCGGCCTGCCAAATTTAAAACCCATTCTTTGTGTGCTTCATCATCCCACGAATAAGAAATAAAAACAACAGGATTATTAGAAGATGAATTATTTATTTCGGGAATTGTCATTATTTCCTTCTTTGCTACTTTATTCCCTATTAGTTCTTCTATTTTCGCAACTTTGTCTGCCTGAAAAGGTTTTAGGATTTCAAGAAAGCGATTTATAACTTTCAATCTCACATCTTCTTTCAATCCAAGGAGAATGTCATAATAGAAAATCTTACGGCTTGTGCTTTTACCTTCTCTATTTCTCTGCTCTATAAATTGAGTATAGTCAGGAAAGTATGGCTCAAACTCCCTTATCGTATTAATAAATCTTGAACCTGAAAAATATGTAGCGACATCGCCTTGATTATTTATCAGGTCAAATAGACGATTATAAATTTCAATCCAATTCACTGGGATATTTTTTTGCGGTGTCAAATTGAAACCGTCCTCTTTTGTTTTTAATATTTCAAATTTAGTAATTGTGGCTTTGCAAATTTCATCATCTGGAAAGTACCGTGCATAATTTACGGCTTCCTTCAATGACTTTCGTTTTACGAGTTCAAGAATTAAAATTTTGTAATTGTCGGCGGAAAGTTTGTAGAATTTCCCATGATTGAGAATATAAAGTGTGTCTAGGTTGTCCTCAATATCTTTTCTGTCTGCCGAGTAGTTCTTAACTTTCTTAAAAAACTCTTGCTCAAAAATTATAGCCGCCTGTTGCAGCATCGTGTCTGTTGATATGTCTGCCTTGTGTGTATAGAGTAAATTTAGGATGTCAGTCCATTGTTCCATGAAGATAAGTTGGTAAAAAATTTCTTGGTTTAACATCGTTTGTTTTTTACAGTCAGTTTCAAGTTGGTACTGTCGCCATAGGATTGCGGCCAACGGAAGGGCCTGGCGAAGTACGGATAATAGTGTTCCGTCCCACCGGCTCAATAAAGTTGATTGTCAATTTAAAATTTGAATGACTACGATTTTATTGTTGTATCAATTTCTAAATCTTGATTACCCTCCATGCTGCCAACAATATCCACCAGACCTGGATTTCCTTGAGCACCTATATCCTTTCTTTGTGATAGCGCTACATTGACTTGAATATGCGCCAGATTTGGAAGAACTCTTTTGGAAGCTACTGCTGTAAATCGAACCCTTTTGAGAATGAGCGTTTAGTTGATCTTGAGGTATGGAACGGCTTTTCTGTTTGCTAACCGCTACCTTGGACTTTGATTTCTTAGATGCCTTTAGCTCATACACTCGCAGCTTAACTTGCATTTCTGCATTAGTTTTTTGGAGAGAGTCAATTCTAAACTTTAATGATTTATTTTCCTCATCAAGGTTCAAACAATTGTTTTCAAAAGAGGTACATGAAATTAAGCAAGCGCATATAAAAGCAATGGCTGAAAAAGATTTAGACGTCATTTGCAAAAGTTTAATATCTAAGTAAATCAGAGTTGCAATTAAATTGTTGTGCAGATATAGTTCTTTCGAAGGCTTATTACAGATAACCTGGCACAGCTTCTTGGGTTTGCCAAAACAGATTTTCTATCTATACACAAAGCTTCGCTTTCCTTAGTCCCATAATACAATACGTGCTTATGGAAATAAAGTAAATGATAAAAATATAAAGAGGTGGTAACGGTTCAGGGTTATCAGCAGGAAAGGATTAAGGTTGGTTAAATTTAAGGAATACAGTTTATGTATTCAAACCTTTTTTTCATGGTGCTGGCCTATCTTACTTTCGATCGCTACTTGATTATGCCACGCCTTTGTGGAAATGGCGCGCGGGCTGATATGAGGTACTGGCGATGAAAGACGGACTTTTCTAAAACAACATCCCTATATTTTACGGCCTCTCACAATGCGCTCAATGGCAAGGCTGTGAATACGAGCGGGATGGTAAGACGATGCGGCTACTGATATTAATGGACGCGAATACTCAACCATCTACCGGCAATATTTCAAAAGGGGAGTGGTGTAGATATCAAAATACACTTATAGTAATTTTCCGTATGGGTAGTAACAATTATTACAATATGGGAGCTGCTGTCATTACAAAATAATAGTATAAGGTTCTATTTTTTGAACGCACAGATGGCCGTTCCTTTGTGTAACAAATCCAATAGATCCTTTTTAATCCATATCCTGAAAAACAATCAAAGCCTTAACCCGAACCGTACCCTGAAGCCCTGAACAAAAACCCTAACCCGGAAATCCAATGCAATGTCCTAAAAACCGACAAAGACATTGATCAAAGCAATGACAGCATAATAACTGTTGTTGCTTTGTGTTTTAATTCTCAGGAAAATAAAAGGGGCACAGTAAAAACAGGCCCCGTTTTTTAGTTTCAACCCTAAACCCTTAGGAGAATAGCAAGTTAGTTTTATAATGCCGGATTTAAAAATTTTGTTTACCTGGGTGAAATTGAGGCTAAAAAAGTACTGATTGCAAAGCTTTTTATACTGGTCGCAAAGCCTTTTATCCCGGTTGCTATATAAACGTTCGGGGGAATAGTTGCAACTTTGTCCTGTAGTCTCTTATTATGAAAAAATCCTCCAAAAGCAAAAATCGGGAATTGATGAACAAATTCAATTTCACCGAAAAGATAACCGACATCTATCTCTGTCTTTACATAGCAAAAGACCGGCTCTTTATGCTTGTTGATAAAGCATTTTATCAAAAGCAAATTTCTGCTGCGTCAAGAGATACCTGGAAAGAATGTTTCGAAAATGAATGTCTCTCCTGCATGCAAATGAAAATTAAAACTTATTTTGACTGTGCTTATCTGGAATTCAAGGCACGCCACCTAATGAATGCGGCGGAGAACCTGAACTTCAACCGCAAAGAACCCTGGCAGGGGTTTACTATTCCTTTCGAAAACCCTTACTTCCCGGTATTCACTAATAATACGTTGATATGCCCGGCAGGTCACGCCCAAAAATAAAAAAGATGAGCCTGCAGCTCCTGGTAAGGGATCTGGACCGCTCAATTACCTTTTACACGGGTAAGCTGGGCCTTGAACCGGAGTTTCGTTATGAAGACTTCTATGCCGGTCTTATTAAAGATGGCTGTTCCATTCATCTAAAAACCGGCATGCCTTCTGTCGGGGACGAAAAACAAAAGAGAAAATAGCGATCTGGACATTTAGCACGCTGCTGTTGTCATGGATCTGTCTGAAAAACCGGAAGAAGGAAACCATATTATGACTAAAACAATAAGTGGTAACACCAAAATAAATGTTGCATTGCAACAATCAAAGTAGTCCCCGATCAATAGGGAACAACCCATGAAAAACCGATCCTTTACTTACCTCGCTATTCGCCCATATCCGTCCGGAATGGGCTTTGGGAATTATATGATTGAGAGCAATTAAGTAAAAATTCGAACACTAAAATATTACAGAATATTACTGTTTAAAAGTTAGTTAGACGATTTTGAACCTTTAAGCTAATAATACTAATCCAATTCTTGATTTCACTGCAAATTTCTCATAGAGAGAATTTCGATAGTCATCAATTGTATGACGACTTAGAAGCATTTTGTTAGCTATATCTTTATAAGGTATATCGGTCGCAGCATATTTCAGAAATAGCAATTCTTTTTCTTTTGAGGATTCAATTTTCATATTAAACTCCTGCTTTGAGGTATTTATCAAGGTATTATTGATAAATGCCAGGTACAAATATGCTAGTACGAGATTATGTAAAAACATTATCTTTTCAAGAGCAATTTGATTTTGGAATTGCAGTTCTTAGAAGATTTGGATGGACACCATAAAATTAAATTATGACTAACAGAATAGAAGATTTTATAATTTATGCCACAAAATATGGCGGAGCTATCGAACAGGGCGATCATAAGTTGGCTAATAAATTCCATGGAAAATTAATGGCGATGTACCCTTTTATCAGAGAAGAGGGTAGATTTGATCAAATGATAGATTTAACCAAGAGTACTAACGAAAATATAAAGCTTTGGGCGGCCACATTTTTATTAAGGACAAATGAAGAAGTCGCGTTAAAAGCGTTGAATGAGTTAAAGCTATCGCCCGCAATAACAGGCTTAACTGCCTCCACAACAATAGATTTGTGGAAAAAAGGGTTGCTTCGCTTCTCCTAAGTGATATACATAATTTACCATCAGTTAAGATGTGGCTTCAGTTGGCGTTTTATAAGCATGATAGTAGATCGTTAGAGAAATACCAGCGAAATGCTTGGTGCATTTTATATAACAGTTAAAGGGTCAAATTTCTTGAATAACGTAATAGGCTTTCCGCGATCAATTCGAATTGTTGAAATCCATTCATTCTTTTTTTGTTTTTTGTTGTTTTGCATTGCACTAAATGCGCAAGCTCAAAAAGAAGGAAACATATGGTATTTCGGGCACCATGCTGGGCTTGATTTCTCTGATGGCTCTCCCAAAGTGCTATCGGATGGCGCCTTATTTACTGAAGAAGGTGTCGCTACCATTTGTGATAAAAGCGGGAAATTGCTTTTTTATACTGATGGCATAACTATATGGAACCGGGAACATCAGGAAATGCCGAACGGTACCGGATTGCTAGGGAATAAAGGAAGCACACAATCTGCTATTATTGTTCCTGCCGTCGACAATATTTCGGGATACTATGTATTTACGGTTGAACTGGGAGGCGACCCTAACGGCCTCAATTATTCTTTTGTCGATATGAATCTTGATGGAGGACTGGGAGATCTGGTAAATAAGAACGTGCAACTGCAGACTCCTGTTTGTGAAAAGATTACTGCTGTCAAACATTGTAACGGAAAAGATATATGGGTAATTACGCATGGATGGAATGATGATGCTTGGTATGCATACCTCGTAACTTCTTCGGGTGTAGGCATATTGCCTGTTGTTACACACACAGGTAGACTTGTGACGGGACATTTTGACGGTACGCTTGGCTATCTTAAAGCCTCGCCAAATGGCAAAAGACTTGCGGCAGCTCACTTTGGATTAAATGGTCTTGACCTGCTTGATTTTGACAATTCTACGGGGATTGTATCCAACCCCTTAGTACTTACTACCGGGACACATTACTATGATGGAGCTTACGGCGTGGAATTTTCGCCGAATTCCAAAGTGCTGTATGCTAATAATTGGTATTATGATCAGGCAACCTTCATTGTAATGAATATACTGGTGCAGTATGATATTTCGTTATCAACCGATAGTGACATAATTAAATCTAAAAAAGAGCTGTTCAAATTGGACGTACTATGGCAGTATATGGGGTTGCCTGCAATTGGCACCCGATGGCAAAATCTATATGGCAAATATGGCATATCCATCTTTTTTGTCAGTTATAAATCACCCCGATGTAGTCGGTGTCAATTGTGGTTTTGTAGAAAATCAATTGTTAATAACTCAAACAGATGGTATTGCAGCCAGGTTTGGGCTACCCACGTTTATACAAAGTTTTTGGAAGCCCCGTTTTGAAGTTACCGAACAATGTAATCAACAAGGGCATATGTTTCGTTACCAACGGACGGAAGAAGTAGTTTCGGTAAAATGGGACTTTGGAGATCCTATCTCAGGTGCTCAAAATAGCTCACTGGTCGATAGTGCTTTGCATACCTTCTCCAATTCAGGAACATACAATGTTAAACTAATCCTGTTTTCCACATGTGGAGTCGATACTTTAAGCAACAATATTACGGTAAATAAGGTAGATCGTATACTAGGATTGGATACAGTTATATGTGGCGATTCCGAGTACCAAATAGCTCCTTCATTGCCATCGCAATTTACTTACTTGTGGCAAGATGGCTCAACGGCCCCTTTTTTTTCAGCGAAGCAGTCAGGATTAATTGTGTTGGAGTTGACAAATTCAGAAACAGCATGCGTCTCAAAAGACAGTGTTCAACTGAAATTTAACCCATACCCTGATTTTGATCTTGGCGTCAACAGTTCTGTATGTGAAAATACAGTGCTTTCCGCATCAATACTTCAATCCGATGCCTCTTATTTGTGGAACACCGGCAATACTACTGATAAGCAGAATATATTGAATTCAGGTCTTTACTGGCTTGAAGTTAATTTAAACAATTGCATTAAGCGAGACAGTCTTCAAATTAACGCAAAGCCGGTACCAGTGTTTCACCTTGGAAATGATACGATGTTGTGTAATAGTCAATCTTTGCAACTTCACGCGCATTTTGAGGGGGCCAAATATGAATGGCAAAATAATAGTACTGATTCCGTCTACTACGTGACTAAGCCAGGAGTTTACTTTGCTTATGCAGAATTAGATGGATGCCTGGCTTCAGATACCATAGTTGTTAGCTATGGGGAGCAGCCTATATTTTCGCTAGGAGCGGATTTAGAAATATGTGACGGACAGGTATTGCAACTTCATCCCGAAGTTGACCATTATGATCAATATAAGTTCACTTGGCAGGATGCTAGTACAAAGCCAGTATTTGCCGTGAAGGAACAAGGCAAATACCACCTAACGTTGACAAACAATTGTGGAACGTTTAACAAAAGGGTTATGCCATTTATACGTTCCCTCTGCCTTCACTCCAAATGGCGATGGTCTGAATGATATATTTCGGGCAGTAATGTCGGACAATTCTCATATATTTTTACTTCAGGTCTTTAATCGGTGGGGAAAAAAAATTTTCGAATCGCATGACATTTTGAGGGGGTGGGATGGTACCTTAAACGGAACTCGCCAGCCAGAAGGTAATTATGTTTGGGTACTTAATTACCAGGATAAGGTAACGAAAGTAGAAAACATATCTAGAGGTACAATAATGCTTATAAGATAGTAACTCACATTCAATTTATAAATGAGTGTCGTTGTTATTGCATTCTGAATAATAAACTTAGGTCACTAGTGTTGCGCCTTAGTTAAATGATTTTCAACTGAATATATTTTGGTTCTTTGATATCTTGATTTTCTTTGTTTAAAAACACCTCGTGGATTGGTCTTTTTCAAAAAGCGCAAGACTGATGTGTTGAATAGGGTGTATTTGTTAGGTTCAATTTCTTTCGTGCGATGAGTACTTGCACATATGCGGAATCCATATTTGTATTTTAACTGCATTCTCACTGAAGCCTCAGAAAGATTTAACTTTTAAATTTTGTTTTATCCATTTGAAGAACAGTTCTATACCCCACCGATGTTTATAAAGCTGTGTAACTGTTTGTGCTTTTATTTTAAAGTTATTGGTTAAAAACACAAATGTTCTGTCGTATTCCGAATTATAAAATTTAATGCGTCTTAAATGTGTTGGATATTTTTTGCTGCTATTGAGTCCTGTAAGAATTATATCCTGGTCGCAAAGTATACCTGAATTTCTATTAGACGCTCTTGAAGCGACCCGTTTAAATCTATGTTTTACCTTTTGACCGTTTTTTACTTTTCCTGAACTTTCTATAGGTAATATGTATCCCATTGGCCAACCCCATGTTGCCTTAGAAGTACGGAGTTCAACTATACACTTTTGAGCACAGAACACCATGCAAATTTATTACAACAAACTGCAGTGATACGGGACCCGTTCGTCCGGAGTGAAGAGGACAGGAGGTTAATTTACGACTAACTTCCTACTTGATTTAAATATTTTTGTGTTTTACATTTTTGATAAGTGCATCAAGGGTATAGAGGATGTACTTCTTATCTTCATCCGGAAATGAAGTGATATCATTAAATCGTTTAAGTATAGCATTATCTTTAACGGCATCCTTTTTAAACATGCTATGATTTTCCCCATTTCGCCGCCATTCATCCGGTGGCTGCTTAAAATAATTCCGGAAAGCACGGGTAAAGGTATTGTTGCTGGTAAATCCTGTTTCGGCTACTATCTCTTTAATGTCTTTCCCTTCTTTCAACATCCTGCCTGTTATTTCCATACGCTGCTGGTACCAGTAATCCCACATTGTAGTTTTAAAAGCAGTTGCAAAGTTTTCTCTAAGTGTGGTAGTGTTCATTCCTAATTCTTTTGCAATAAATTTGGTACCAGGGTATTTTTTAAAAGAATTTCTGAGTAATATCTTTGCTCTTCCCATTTTATCCGTTCTATCGGGTTGGGAAATTGCATTTTCCTGCATCAATGATGCTTCGCGCAGTATCAGCATAATTAATCCTTGTATGCTATTATCGCCATACAGGCTCAGTAGCTTATCCGTATAGCTAAAATGAAGAATGCCATTGATTATCTTAAGCAGGTACGGAGTAAGTTTTATCGCTGCCGGTTTAATACTGGAAGGCACTTCATTACCCGCCTTCTCCAAAAATGATTCTAACAGTGGCGTAGTATAGTTCAAAGAAACAAACGCTTCTTTGGAAATGTCTATCTCCAAAGTCCTGTATAGATTACCCGCTTTGAATAAGCCGGTTCCGTCGAGTTCGGGCAGGTAGAAAATATTGCAATAATTTTCTCCCAGTCTTGCATCATCTATTCCTCGATATTCCCAATCCATTGTATTTTGCAAGGAAATATCCATTTTCAGTCCGATCCCATTCTTCTTCCTTCTTAATGCTATATCTTCCCTGCAATCCAGTATAATATACTGAAAATTATAATGGGGCAGGTCAACAAGCTGCACCAGCAAACTACCAAAGCTGCTCTCCACAGTAAATACCTGGCTGCCTTCTATTATGTATCTCTCCAATCTCGCAGGTATTTCCCGGGTAAATCGTAAGTCACTCCCGCCAGGAATACTTATATTCAGATCTGTTTCTTTCATTTGATAGGGATTTAGAGGGAATTGGTGCACTGGGTTTTGCATAGTCATAAGATATAATGAAAGCTATCTGCTTGTCTAAAAATAAATGTTGCGCTTGCGGGGAAAAGATTTGGCTGGCAGTCTTTGCTTTGATCTGTACTTGTATGCCGGGAATATTATTGCTGCAACATTTAGTGGCTGGAAGTAAAATTAAAAAACAGTGGACGAAAGTAAAATGGTATCAACTTCATTCGCATAGAGCAAACAGCATTCTGCATAGAGCAAACCGGCTTTGGTGTAATCGTTTATTCTGAAAGTCTTGCCTGACAAGCGTTTTACTTTCCCCAAAAAAATATTTTTTTCCCATAAAACTTAAGGTCTTTATTTATATGTTTTGCACGACAATACCGCATTCTGCATACAGCAAATGAGTGCTGGTGTAACAGATTTTAAAAGGCTTTTAAAACTGTTGAGGTTTGATGTGTAAAGACAATGTTGATGTACACAACAATTCATACACATTAAAATCAAAACAAATGGAAAAGACTAAAAACATCTTCGAAAATGCGATCAGCATTGAAGAGCTTGAAACAAGATTTGAAATGTCATCTACCGGACTGGGCGCTGTTTTAGCCAACCCATCCTGTATTGGCCCTACGCCGCCCTTTCCACCACAAACCGGGAATTAATGAAGTGATACATAGCCAGCTTCATTTCAGGAATCTGCAAGGATTCCTTTTTTGTAAACGGATTCCCGGTTCTTGTGCACATCAATTTGTCTTAAAAAAACATATAACCATTACCATGCACAATTTTACATTACAGGTAGTACCGGAGAAAAGGCAGTCAAGGCATATACTTATAACCATTGATGAAAGAATATACAACATCAGTGAAACATTGTACCATATTCTCACAAAAAAGCAAACGGGAGTTTTATCAGACGACCATATCGCCGATACGTTAAACACTCAATTTGCTACTGAAGCATTTACCGGTAATTATGTGAAAGATGCAGTTGCAAAAACAACAGATAAGATAAATTCTGTCAAAAGTAAAAGTACAGTTCACCCGCAATCATATATTTTATTTCGCCGGACGATAGTACCTGAAAAAAAAGCGGGAAAACTTTACCGGCTTTTATCTTTCCTGTTCATCCAAAAATTATTTGGTGTTTTATGTGTGGGATCTATAGTCGCCACTGTATGTTTTTTCTGGCAAAGTGATCCATATTTGATTCTGGCAATCTATAGCCATGCTTCATCCTATTTTTCGGTTAGCAGCCTGCTTATGCTATATGCAATTTTTCTACTCATCATTTTAGCTCATGAAACCGGGCATGCCGCTGCCGCATCGAGATTTGGGATAACACCAAAAGAAATAGGCATCGGGTTGTATTTTATTTACCCCGTATTCTATACAAATGTTACAACGATATGGAAACTTCCCTCCAACCAACGGATTATTGTAAACCTCGGCGGAATATATTTTCAATTACTTATCAATATCATTTTGATCTTGTTGTTTTATACAACTTCCCTCAAATCCGCTTTTCTTTTATTGGTCATCATTAATTCAGCCAGTATACTCTCTTCACTAAATCCATTTTTCAGGTTTGATGGTTACTGGATTTTTTCTGACTGGTTCAATTTACCGAATCTGCGGGCAAGATCGTTAGGGCTGTTGGCAAAATTAGTAACGGGAAAGATAGTTGGCATTCCTGTTTCCCCTGCTTTGGCAGTATATACTATTCTGAATACCCTGTTCTGGTCGTCTTTGGGATATTATCTCATCAGGTTCCTGGCAGAACAGCTTTCAGGTTTGCCGGATATTATTTCAATGGAGCACCCGGCCACCTATAGTAACATAATCAAACTATCTATTGGAATTGCAGGATTATTGTTTGCTATTCTATTACTGTTTAAATCCGTTTATCAAACCATTAAAATATTTCGCCATGAAACCAGGTAATTACATTCAACAAAGAGATGAGCTGATCAACAACTTTGCAACTAAAGTAAAGATCAAACAAGACGATGCCCTTAATGCACAATTTAATATTATCAGCGCGGGACTGTATAATTACTTACCGTCAATTCCTTTTAAAAAGCATGAAGAAATTTTCATAAGCATCCTGCTGCACCAGCAATTAAGTATGCTGGAACAATCGTCTTTTGAAGTATTGGAGCATATAACCTATGAAAATCTTGATAGTAATACTGAAACAATATTGAGAAGCCGCCCTTCCATTATTTGCACTTTTCATATGGGCTCATACAGGGCGATCAATCTTTTCCTGGCAAAGCATAATATTCCCTACTCATTGGTCATTGCCAGTAAAGTGATTGAAGAATCCGGCAAACTGTTTACCGGTCTTTATAAACAACTGCCCGGAGAAAGCAGGATAGACAAATTTTCCCTGATTGATGCAGAAGCTCCGGGATCGGGTTTACGTATGCTAAAAGAACTGAAAGGCGGAAGGAGCCTGTTATTATACATTGATGGCAATACAGGCTCTGGAGTGAATACGACTAATAATGTAAACAGTTGTGCTATTAATTTTCTTCACCAACAGATCTTTGCGAGAAAAGGTATTGCTTACCTGTCTCATGCAACAGGAGTACCCATAGTTCCCGTTGCATCCTATAGAAAATCATTCAACGATATACGGTTAAAGTTTTTCGATCCAATTTATCCTAACACTATTACTGATCGGATAGAATTTTCAATGAAAGCAACACAACAACTATATGACCTGGTGGCTCCTCTCATCAGAAAATACCCCGGGCAATGGGAATCCTGGTTATATCTTCATAAAGTAGCCTGCGTCGTACATCAAAAGAGTACGCATTTCAATACGCACAAAAAAATACCCGCCGCCAGCGATCAATTTCGTTTTAATTCATCCGGATTTGGTATTTTTAGAGAAGAGCAAAACTACTTTTTATTCCAGAAAGCTGGTTATATTTCCTACCCAATAGACAATAGTCTGTATGCCTTGTTATCTGCCTGTTTTGATAACCCGGTTCTAAAACGAAACATCAGTGATGGGCTATTCAATCAGCTTTACGAAAAGGAAGTATTTGTATTTGCCTGATCATGGTCTAAAAGACTTCAACTCAAATACTACTTTATGGCTGCTTTACTCATTGAAAGCAAGAACAAACAACTAATTATCGGCTTGCATCTTGCCGGATGGTTTATGTACGGGGCTTTAATGAACCTGACCCACCGGCTTTCCACACCTACTGTAACCATTACAGATACGGTATCCGCACTCATTCCTTATATCCTGACATTTTATGTCAGCCTTGCTTGTTTCCACTTGCTGAAAGCGAAAAGGTTTGTCGTAGGTGTTGCCGTTTTCGTTGTTGTTTTTATTACGATGTCTGGTATTGGCTATTTTTATGTGTACTGGTTTTTACCAAGGAATGGGATCGTACTTTTTTTAGATTCTGATTTCGGGCTTTTCCTGTCACAAGCGATATGGGGCTTTTTTTACATGTTCTTTTCCGCTGCCCTGTATTATATCATTCCACTGCTTTTAAAAAATGAAAGAAAGCTGAGGATAAGCGAAAATGAAAAAATGCAGCAGGAACTGGAGAACGTGCTATTAAAACAGCAGGAGTTAAAGGCGCAGCAGGAAAAGTTACAATACGAAAATGCTTTTGTCCGTTCGCAGATCAATCCGCATTTTTTGCTTAATACACTTAACGTGCTTTTTTCACAGGCATTGCCTCATTCAGAAATGCTTGCTGCTAATATCAGGAAGTTGTCTGAGATGATGCGTTATTCATTGGACAGCATACAGTTTGAAAGTGATAAGGTCCCGGTGCAACGGGAATTGGATAATCTTAAAACCCTGATTGAAATAAATGAAATGCGATTCCCTTCAGCTAAAGTTATTGATTACTGCATTGAAGGTGAGGCGGGCGCACAGATGGTCCCGCCTCTTTCGTTAACTACCATTGTAGAGAATGCTTTTAAATACGGCGACTTAAAAGACCCCGGTAACCCTTTGCAGATAAAGGTGGTGTTTCATCCGGAGCAGTTCTACTTCTATTGCCGCAATAAAAAGAGAAAGCAAAAAAATAATATTGAAATATCATCTTACAAGATCGGTCTTTCCAACCTGCGCAGGCGGTTGGATGTTTCGTTTAAAGGCCGGTATCTTACTAAGGTGGAAGATGAAGAAGATTTTTACACTTTTGAATCATTAGTGTCCGGTAAAAATACTTGATTGATAAATTAAAAGGAGGCG